>Ga0187866_1000626_pt1 | contig 38621 bp, 27 predicted proteins | sample June2016WEW_11_1_3_FD_133013 | JGI IMG/M metagenome (GOLD analysis project Ga0187866, IMG submission 133013) | Peatland microbial communities from SPRUCE experiment site at the Marcell Experimental Forest, Minnesota, USA - June2016WEW_11_150 | ecosystem: Environmental > Terrestrial > Soil >...
GACGAGAGCCAGCAGGATCGCCACGCCGAAGCAAACTCGTTTCATGCGTATACCTCCTCGCTTTCCATATTCTTATACGAGCGAATTCGCACTTTGGTTGACAGGGGCCTGTTCTGCGACCTCATCTACATCGTACTCTGGAAGGCCGGCCGCCTGCCCAAGAGCAAGTACGCCGAGCGCGTCGCCGCCAAGCACCCCGCGACGCTGGACAAGCGCTTCATCCACCCCAGGCCGGAGAAGAAAGAGGAGTGATTAACTCGGTCCCGTTGACCTCAAGCCGCGCCTGACCAGCGGGGCTTTTTTTCGAGGGAAGACTGCGTCTCAAAATGGGACTCAACAAACCTTCTATCTTTGCTGTTGCACTTGGGACATTTATACTGGGTTTATTTCTTTATCTTCTTCCCTTCCGAAAATGCATCGCCCAAGTATTTACCAATACCATAATAGGCGCGGTTTGCCGGATCAAAGATCATCGGTTTTATCTTCTCGATGTCAGGCGCTCCGTCTTTCCCTAGCACCGCCTCATCGGCCTTTACATCCTTGATCTCGCCGATAAAGAGCATATGTGATCCTAATTTTACAACTTGGATTACGGAGCATTCCAAAATAAATGGGAACTCCTTAACATACGGGGCATCCACATGGTCGCTTTTTACAGGCGTAAGCTTCGTAGTGGCAAACTTATCCTCTGTCCTGCCTGAAACAATCCCGAAGTAATCAGCTTTTTTGATAAATTTCTCTGAAGGGAGACTTATCGTGAAGGCCTTCCTTGCTATGATATTGCCATAGGTATAAGTAGCTTCCCTGATGGAGATTCCGATACAGGGAGGATGTGAACAACAAATGCCACCCCAAGCAACGACCATTGCATTCGGCCTACCGGACTTATCGTATGATCCTACGACAAAAACAGGCGTTGGAAAAACAGTGGTTTTCGCTCCGATAGGCTTCTTCATGACCTTCCCCCGCTCAATGTAACTCTCTTGAAGTGAGATTTTCAAGCTAACGCTATAACTGGACCATTTTTCAGGGATGAGGTCCCCGGGGCGGGACTATTCCGCTTTCGGCGGAGCGGGCCTTGTCGCCGCATAAAGCGCCACGGCGAGCGTCATCGCGAGGACGATGATCTCGGTCACGGGCTCTGGAAAATGGAGGCCTAGAGCGGCGTCAAGGGAATAACGGCCAGGGCCCACCAGCCCAAGGACGAAGGCGAGGGTTCCCAGGGAGAGCGGAAATTCGATGCCCCCCTTCTGGTTCCAGAATCCATTCCGCCAGTGAACCCTGATGACGGCGACGGCCATCGATCCTAGGATCCCCGCCGTGGCGAAAGGAGTCAGAAGCCCGAAGGCCGTGCCCAAGCCGCCGAAGAACTCTCCGGCTGTGCTGATCAGGGCAAACAGACGGCTCGGTCGAATCCCCATCGCCTCCATCATGGCCGTCTGGCCCGAAAATCCCGTGCCCCCAAACCAGCCGAGGAGTTTCTGGGACCCATGGGCGATGAAGATGAAGCCCAACAAAATCCGCAAAATCAAAAGTCCAACGTTCATCAGGTTTGGCATAACGAACCTCCTGTCTTTTCGAGATTGAGGGATCCCGGCAGCGTCCTATCCCTTTCCGGGTTCACGAGCAAGTCCTCCCCCCGAAGGGCCAGGAAAACGTCATCTCGTTTTCGGGCTTATGTATTGTAGCACCCATGATTGAGGAGTTCCAGGCCTTGGCCTCTCCCGAGAAGCGACGGCTGATATAGACTTGTGCAGGCCGGCCGCTTGCCCAAGAGCAAGTACGCCGAGCGCGTCGCCGCGAAGCACCCCGCGACGCTCGACAAGCGCTTCATCCATCCAAAGCCGGAGCAGAAGGAGGACTAGGCTAGTCCTCTCTGTTGCCAAGCCCCGCCTGAACAGTGGGGCTTTTTTATATATTCTCAGTTCGAAGCCTCACCCGAAAACTGATCCAGTTAAAATGGAGTTTTTTTGGCTTCTGGCGTCGGCATATTGTGCAGAGCAAGCCAAAATCATAGCTTAGGAGAAATCAACCCCTGTCCGCATTTCGCTGATCTTAAGCAAAACCTTTTGCGCACGTCGCGCTCTGCCGGGGAAGCCTCCATCTACTTGCGCACAAACGGCGTCTTAAGTCTCTCCTCAACCCACTGTCGGTTGATTAGCAGTCCAAGGCTTGTGCTCTCTAGGGTATCGCCCTTGGACTTGAGTGCTTCTTGGTAACACTCAAGCGCGTTCTTACGCTGTCCCAGAAGGTCCAGCAGAAGCCCTTTCATACCCAGCACCATGAAAAGGTTATTTGGGGAACGCAACCTAAGCCCTTCGATGGCAACAAGGGCTTCCTGATACCATCCGCCTTTGTAGGCTCCCAACGCAAGGCTTAACCAGCAGGCTCGATCATGGATATCGAGTTTCGCGGCATCTGTCAACAATTGTCCCACCTGGTCTTTGGTCCAGGTCATTGCAAACCAAGTATTTATCTGCTTAATCACAGCGCCTTTATTTGGTGGATACGGTGGAGTCACAAGAGGAAGCTCGGCCTGAGGGTCAAGCCGAACATCCTTTAACGCGGAGGCGCTCTCGAAGCGGATCGGGCTGACATCCAGGAACCGGTCAGTGCGGCTGCTCTGCCGCGTGCCGTCTTCGAAAAGGACCTCGACCACGACGGGCATCTTGAGAGTGCCGACTGACTTCACCTCCACCTCGGTCATATACCGGCTCCCCTGCAGGGTGGACTTCTTCGATATCACCTCGTAGGCCGGGTAGGCATTAGAGTGCAGCCACTGATCGAAGAACCACGTCAGATCCTGTCCGGTCTCTTTCTCGCACTCGGTCTGCAGGTCGTGCGTATCCATGCGCCTTCCGCCGTAGACCCTCAAACACCGTTGGTAGACGCGGTCGAAGATGTCCGAGCCGATCAGGCTTTCGAGGGCGCTGACCAGTGCGGAGCCTCTGCCGTGACGAAGCACCTTGTTCTGGTACCACTCTTCGATATCGAGCTGCTGCTCAGCCGTCATCGACATCGTGCTGTCTCTGCAATCTCTGAAGGCTTGGATGAGCCAGCGGAAGTTGATCTCGTAGGGGTGGTAAGGCTTCATATCCACCAGCCCTCTGGCGCGGGAATACTCCCTGTCCGCACGGAATCCCATCCCCAGCATCAGCGGGGAGAGAACACACCAACGGACGGGGTCGGTGCTGAAGCTGAGATCCGTTGGGACCTCCCTGTTCAGAATGTATTCGCCCCAGTACATGTGCGCGATCTCGTGGGCCGTGGACCACTTCCAGTCGTTCTCGCTCTCCTCCTTAGTTTTGAACTCCTGGTCATGCAAAGCCGAGATACTGGTGCCCACGTTGAAGTTCCCTCCTAGAACTATGCTCAGGTTCTTGTAGGGGTAAAAACCGAAGCGCTGCCGGTAAAAGTTAACGGCGTCTACAGCCGTCGCAGACACGATCTGAGCCCATTCTTCATGGTCAGGGGGATACAGAAGTTGCACGAGCACGTCGCCAGCGGAGGCGTCCTTCACTCGCAAGTTCTTCCCGAAAACCAGTCCGAACGACCGAACGTCGTTTGCGCAAAAGCGGCCCGACTTGCCATCGAACCGGCCACTGGTTACGAGCGAGTATCCCGGAGGAAGATCCACTTTCACCTCGAAGTCGTCGTGGGTCGGATAGCCCCAGTAGAGCCTCGGGTGCCACTCTGTAAGATACAGCGTGTTGGCATCAATTATGGGTGTGCTGAAGTCCACCTTCAGGTCCAGGCTTTTGCTTGGCTGCCACGCCTCCGGCAGATCGAAGACGGTATAGCGATAGTTCTCAAAGGGGCACCCGCCGTTAAAGTAATTGGCGGCCTGAGAAACGTAGCTGGTCTCCTGCAGTACGATGGCGTCTTTCCCGTCCGCACTGATGCTCAGGCTGCTCCCTTCGCGTACTTGCCGATAGACGATCAGTTTGCTAATTGCCTGCTCAGCGCTGTTTTTGAGTCGGATCGTTTCAGTTCCTTTGAGGAATCCCTTTGCCGGATCGATGCGGCAATCGATAATGTACTCCGCCCGCAAGGGGCTTGCAGGAGCCCAGAACCCTGCCCCCAAAATATCTGCGTCCGCGACTGCGCCTGGCACGGGTGCAATCTGCGGAGAACACGTCGCCCCAAATCCCACAGGACAGTTCTTGCTCATCAAGATTCCCTTTTCTGCAAGTCGCTCCCCGCTCCATTCGGTAACGGTACGGACTATAGCGCTGCCGCGGTCTCCGGAGATCGGCGTAGGCCAGCTCGCGGACAATGACAATGGGATGTGGGAGCCGACTGTAAATAGCAGGAAACTCATGACCAATCCTAACGTTGCTTTTTTAAACATTTTTCTCCTCCAAATTAATCCTCTAAAATCCAGATCTGACCTGCCCCCGCTCAATGTACCACCTCTGAAGTGAGATTTTCAAGCAAGTACGCGGAGCGCGTTGCCTCCAAGCACCCTGCGATGCTCGACAAGCGCTTCATCCATCCCAGGCCGGAGAGGAAGAGGACTGATTAACTCGGTTCCGTCGACACCAAGCCCCGCCTGACCAGCGGGGCTTTTTTTATCGTCCCAGTTCGATTTTAGGGGGGCAGGTTAGAATAGTGATAGGGTCTCTCAGCCCTGAACCCTTCCGGCCTTTCGAATAACCATCACCGTTAACTTGCGGCGCTCTTTGCGGAGGTCGAGGCCAAGTTGCTCCCGGACGGCTTTGCGGAGGCTGTCGTAGTCCTTCTTTGGCGCCTTCAAGTCGTACGTGTATTTCCCCTTTAACCTCGTTTCGTCGACCACCGGCACGCCGGTGCCGTCGTCGATAAATCCGAGGAGGGCCGACAGGTCCGAGTTGGTGACCAAAACGCTGTCTTGGTCACCGCCAACAGATGCGCTTTCCGGGCCGGGCTTCTGGAGTTTATGGCTCTGGCCGGGGAGTTGGGCCAAAACGTAAGCTTCGATTTCTCGCTCCTCTTTGGTTACGGTGACCCCCAGCACGCTGGAGAGGGCCAGCTGCAATGCCGGCAGCGTGTTTTTGTCTTTTGGGCTACCCTCGGCCTTCATATCATAGTTCTCATCAGGGAGCGTCGTTTCCAGCACGACGCGGCTCGGCGGCACGCCGAACGCCCAAGCGATGCAGACCTTCGGTGGCATCGCTTCGGCGTAGGTTCGATAGGGGCTGAGGCCACCCTCCATTTGATCCGACGTGGCGAGCCGGACCCATACTTCGAAGAGCGGTTTCGGCGTCGGTTTCTCCGACACCTCCACCTTCTCTTGTTTAAACCTCAACGGCCGACCCGCCAATGCGTCCTCCATCGTGTCCCCATCAATCAACGCAGGATGGGTGTCGGCGAGGATTTTGCCGTCGCGACCAATGATGTAAGTGCAGGGAATCCCGATCACGCCGTACTTCTTGAGCGTCGATGAAGCAGCGTCCACTGCGACAGTGGCCTTGATCTTGGTCTTCTCCAGGAAGTAGCGGACCACCTTTTCGCTATCGTCAGAAACATAAAGGAACTCAACGCCGCGGGGACCGAACTTGTCGGCGAGCTCGTTAAGGTGCGGGATGTTCTTCAGACAGGGACCACACCCAACGCCCCAGAACTCCAGGACCACGATCTTTCCTCTGAGGCTAGCCAGTGTGGGTACGGAGACGGACGGAGGCGAAATGACTTTCTTCAAGTCGATCTCGGGAGCGAGCTCACCCACCTTCGGGTTCTGTGCGAATGCAGACGATATAATCAAAGGCAGTAATAGCACCGAGAAAGTCACAGGAAGGATGATCTTCCTACATCTTTGTGGCAACGGTTTTTCTATATACATCTCTCTGTTCTCTAAGGACGCTTCAGTGACCTACCCCTCCCCTCATTGTACTGCCCCTGAAGTGAGATTTTCAAGCATTTGAGCTGGTCCATACCATCCCCAACTCGGCCAGAGAACGGGCAGCAGAGGCGTGGAGAGAAGGGGGAAAAAGCGTTGCATCAATTTAATTTTGAGAACATAATCTGACTATGGAAACCGGGGTGAAGTGTCCGCTCTGTGGCCTTGATTCAACAACTCTACCTCATCGGGCAAGAGATGAGATGGGGGTTTCTTGTAAGAGGTGTGGCGACTTTTATATTGATGGGATGCTGGTCTGCAAAGAGCCTCCAGCAGATGCTGAAGCAAGAGCCGTAGTGTCAGGTCACACGAAATGGGCCAAGATATTGGGAAAACCTCCTGTAGAGATAACCGTAAATAATTTCGACGAGATTGTCATAAGTCATAGAAGGCTATCGCATTTAGATAAGGTAGATTTACTACTCCAATTTTACTTAATAAAAGAGCCACGGCCTGGCCATTATATTAATTTCGATGAGAAACTTGAGATTCCAATTATTTATTCAGCAGATGATAAAGAATTCATGTACTTAATCTCGGATTTGGCACATAAGAAGCTGGGATACCTCGACTATGTTGCTCGTGAAACCATCCGCATCACGCCACGCGGATGGGAACGGATAGACATGCTACAAAGAATACAGCTTGCCAATGATAAGATCGAGTTGATCAGCTTGAAGATCGATAAGGATACTAACCTTAGTATAGCCAATGCGAAGGAAAAGGCTGGCGTAAGAGGCACTAGACACTCAAGCGCCCTGGCTCGTCAGATCAGAGACATTTTACTTGAGTCAATAAAACTAAAGTTAGAAAAAAAGCTTGAGATAGACAAAGAGGTTATTATCGGTGCTGAAGTGGTCTCAAATCTAGATAATATTAATTTCTTATCGGAGCGGATCAGGAGCTTTTGGGAAGAAAAGAAGGGATCGGTTCTGAATAACCTTAAGGACCATTACGAAGATTGCCACGGGATGAGCCATTACGAGTCGGCCAAAGACGAATTCTTGAAAGATGCAGGAAGAGAGGTAAGGTTATTGCAGATAGACCTTAAAACGGGAGAAAGCAGAACGGATAAAGAGCTAGCGGAGGGGAAAAAATTGACCGATAGGATAGAAGCACCGGACCCCAAAAGGGTGTTAGTAGTCTACGGAAGGAATGAAAAGGCAAGAAGAGCAATATTCGAACTTCTTCGAGCCGTTGACCTGAAGCCCTTTGAATGGGGCGAGGCAGTAAAGAAAACCAGGAAAGGTTCTCCTTATGTTGGAGAAATATTAGATGAAGCATTTAGGGACGCCCAAGCAGTTATCGTTTTATTAACAGGAGATGATATTGCCCACCTGAGAGAAGAATACATAAAACCTAATGACACCGAGCATGAAGGACGCCCATCTCTGCAAGCGAGAACAAATGTAATTTTCGAGGCGGGCAGAGCTTTTGGAACTCATCCGGATAGAACAATCTTGGTGGAATTGGAAAAAGAAAGAACGAAACCCTTCAGCGATATCGGTGGACGCCATGTTTTACGAATATCTAATCAAGCCGAAAGGCGGAAAGAACTGGTAGATAGGCTAAAGACAGCCGGATGTGACGTCTGTATTGACGATCGAACAGATTGGATGAGCGCCGGGGATTTTGATGGGGCGGCCTTGGGATGGCTCAGCAGCACACCCAAACAACCTGATCAGATCAGAGGGGAAAGGCAAGCTCGGAAACCGGAGTTTAACAGGGAGCTAGGGACCACTAACATCACGGGATTCTCGAAGAAGCAAGTATGGACCGCCACCACAGCGGTACTAAAAGCGGAAAAGATCGAGGTCATGAAGACGTCGGAGAGTTGGATCTTCGCACGGCAGACGACAGGGGATAAGGTGGAGGTAGATATCGGGATTGTTGATCATCCAGAACATGATGATCTTCGGCCATGGGCTCCGGCAGTGTCGCTTGGTATTGATGTTCCAATCCTCGGCGAACTGGGGGACAATCGAACCTGGACCACGGAACAACGGCATGCCCTGAGCCACGAGATATATGAGAAGATAACCGACGTGCTTTACGGTGTCCCTGCAAGGTGAAAGCGCGATTTTTGCTGTCAGTTGCTCGCAAAGACGCCGGTGAAGGCGGAGACTAATAAAGAAATGATTGATTCCGAGCTCGTCGCCGATGTCAAAAAGGTTGCGTTCAAACTCAGTACGGCGAGCCTTAGTCGTTCGGAGTACTTTCAGCACGGGAAGTTCTCAGCATACCAAGTCTACGACGGCGGACATACGTGGGAAGAGGTTTGCAAGGCCGCTGGATTGGAAACGCGGAAGAAGGAAGCGGTTTCAGATGAGGAATATTTTAGCCGGCTGAAGCAGGCCATTCTAACACTGGGCCGATATCCGAAAGCATCCGAACGCAAGAAGTATGGTCTCAACTTCAGCAAACGGCGCTATGCTACGTTGCCGGAGTTTATCCGACGAGCAATCTCGTTAGGCTATGTCCCCGATTTCTTAAAACATGAAGAAGACAAACCGGAATCCGGCGCACCCGAACCGATCTATAGCAAGCAAAATGACGTCGAGACGACGAAACGAGCGGTTCCCCCGATACCGGTCGGCACAAAGAGAATGAAGTGGGAAAGGATCGGGATTGAAGGATTCCCCTACGCACCGCATGATGAACTTGGTGTGGTAGGATTGTTTGCTATACTCTGTTCACAGGGCAAAATCCGCTGGCAGATTTTGGAGATGCGCGGTGGGAAGGGAATCGATATCACGTGTTATGATGAGGTCGCGGAGAAGACGATTAGAGTCGAACTCAAATACGCTTTATCAAAGGGCAGTTGGAATCATAAAATCGAAGACGTTGACTATGTTGTGTGCTGGGAGAATCGCTGGCCAGATTTTCCTAAGCCCGTTCTCATTTTAAGTGAACTCGTGAAGATATAGGAGTGCGGGCTCCCCGATTGAACCTGCCCCCTATTTTTTAGAGATGAAGTCCTCTGGCTTTGGGCGCTAGTAGAGGCCTGTTTTCCAGAGGGTTGTGAGGCGCGGGGAGGCCGGGCCGTAACCCGGACGCTCCCCTGGCTAGCGCAGGACGCCTCAGCCCTTCGCCTTGTTTTTGTCCCCAACCTGCGGACTGCTTTCCCTCCGCCCCAGTGACTGGAAAACGTCCGCGTATGACTTAAAGGCGTCGGCAATCGACGTGGTCCGGCCCACGGATTCGACGGCCTTGCGCATCTCGTCCTGGACGGCCGACAGTTGGTCGAGGTAGGTGGACCTGAGGAACGACCACGGGTAATCCGCATTGAGCTTGGCTGTGATCCGGTCGAAGAGGGACTTGAGGGAGGGCAGGGAAGAGACGGCCTCCTCGTACGTGCGCATACTTTTGAGGAGCGGGAAGAGCGCCAGTATGGGCACCCCGAAGGCGCCAGCCAGCTTCTCCCTCGGGAAAGTCAGGTCCGGGATGGAGTCCAGGCCTATGGCGTTATTGAGGCTCAGCCTCGCATAGTAGCAGACGAGGGCCGCCACGACGCCCCAGAAGAGGTCGTTGGCCGACTCGGACGCGCGGTTTGACAGGAACCGGTCGAGTGCATCCTCGAGGCCCTTCGTCTGGAGGTCTATCGTCATGGAGTAATTTCCGTCGGGAGGCAGGTCGAGGTTGTACTCAAAATGCCAGGAATAGATCGAGCCGAACGATATGCCTGCCCTCCTGGCGTGGAACTCCGACCAGTAGTAGAACTCCCTGTAGTAGCGCCTGGCCTGCTCTTCGGGGCTCTTTATTCCCAGGTTCCCGTTTTCCGAATAGTACCTGAAGTAGTCCTGCAGGTGCGCGAGCTCGTGGGCCAGAGTGCGGGCGTACTGGAAATCCGCGAATTGGCGCTCCGCTATCAAGATAGTGAAGCGGAGGTCGTCCGTCAGGGGCGGGACGAGGAACCCGCTGAATTCTTGGACGCCGTGTAAATCGTAGTAAGCCCTATTTCCCTTGGGGGACAGGAAGTAGATGTCCTTCTTGATGTCCGGCGACACTTTTATCATGCCTGGGAGATCTCCCCTCCCCAGGAACATCGCCGAGACGAGTTCGAGTACCAACTCTATCTTCGCCCGGTGGGGTTCGCAGCTGCCGTCGAGGATCATCTGACCCGCCCTCCCCGGGATGATAGCGCACCCCTCACGGAAAGGGAAGGGTTTTGCAGGCCAGCCTGGCCACCGTATTGACCTTCATCACTTGATCATCCGAGCATTCCCCAGGTTGACAGTGAGCCGCGCCAGGGGATAGCATTCCCTGAGGGTTGACGCGAGGAATGCGATGAAAGACCGGTACATATGGGGCGAGTATGTCGTGGCCTCTGTGGACGTCCTCGGCCAGAAATGCCAATTCGACAGAATCAGCGGTTTTCCCATCGACGACATTCCACAGGGAACATTGGATGATGTGGCCTTTAAGACCGTCGGTGCTGTAGAGTTCGTAAGGAACAAACTAGAAGAATTCTTCCTATGGTCACAGAAATCGGTTGAACCGAGAATATCCGTCGCAGAAGAGGACAAGGCCGAATATGATATATCACGCGCCACATCGCCAATCAGGTTCCAGTTCTACTCTGACAGCGTTTTGGCCTACGTAGCGCTGAGGGTTACGGGGTATCAGATGAACGATTTGTTCGCCATCCACGACTTATTCCTTTCGGTCGGAGGGACTCTGCTGATGACGCTTGTGATGGAGGCCTCATTCCGCGCCTCCATCGAACTTGGTACCGGGACAGAACTCAAGAACCGGGACCTCTATGGCCCGATTCGGGCAGAGGTATACGAAAAGGAAAAGCAAGCCGACTACCCCCGCATAGTCATAGGCAGCCAGCTCTTCGAATACTTGAAGTCGTTCTCGGAAGGGCGCCCGCGAACCCCGTGCAAGATGGGGAGGGAGGCTCGCGGCTGCAAGAACACGGCTGACATGTGCCTTAAGATGATTGCGGACGATCCCAACGACGGTCTGCGCATCTTGGACTACATGGGAGCCGAGTTCAGAGATAAGGCCAAGTGTGGCTGCCAGGATGACGTATGCCGTGAGGCCCGGGAATACATAGAGAAGGAACTTCGAGAGCAAAGCGCCTCCAAACAGGACGAGGTTGCAGCCAAGTTCGCGAAGTTGCGCAACTATTTCAACTCGAGGCTCCCTCGCACCTGATATAAGTTGACCTCCTCGGCCCTTCTCGCGCCCTCTAGCGCATTTTCTGGGCTAACCCACCGATCATTGCCGCTCATTCATTCTAAGCAACTTCCTTTATGAGCATTCGGCGGAATTCTCTAATTAGGCCCCCGAGACTCTGCATTCAAGTGTGGTTTTTCCTATGGATAACCATAGGTATATTTATTATTATAAATAACTTAAAAAAATCGGAAAAAACCCTTGACAACGATTATAACGCATATTATAGTTGCTCTAGATATAACGATAATATCAGTAAGGAAAATAACATGTCTCCAGCTCGAAAGTTCAACTTCAGGCCCTTCGAGGAATCATCAAAGCGGGCGGGGAGTTCTCCGAGAGCGACCATCACCAAGTACGGCAACATCAACCTCAATAATAAATTCAAGGACGAGAACTGGACGATGATCAAGGGCTGCCATGTCATTTTCCACTACGATCCGGAAAGCCGGGTGATCGGCCTCCAGGTCGTCGCCAACCCCGCGCACAACAGCTATCCCATCCGTGAGCTCGAAGCAGGAAAGGGGCTGGTTGTCACGGCCCGAGCCTTTCTAAAACATTCCGGCATTCCCTTTACCAAGTCGTCATCGTACGACATCAAGCTCTACGATACTCGGGATTCATTGCCTTTTTTCTACGTCGATCTAAGGCAAGCAGGGGCAGACTAAAAACAAGGGGGGATACAATGAAAAGCCTGTCACCTTAAAACAGTCTAGGGAAAAAGAGGGCGGGGTGTTTCCACTCCGCCCGCCCAAGGATCGGAGCCGTTGCAAGCTTTATCACCCCAGGCTCTCTTATTTTAGGGGGGTCCGGGGTTGATGTCAATTCAACATGAATCGAGAGCAACGGGGACCGGGTCTCGGCATCGCCGCTGAGCCCGGGGCCCTGGGCAAGGCCGATTCGGCGTGGGCCGGATCAGGGAAGCGGACCGGCTACGCCGTCAACCTATCCCCCGAACCCGTTCGGAGGACAGGGGCGTTCGGTTCCGCGGGAATACGGGTTAATTTTCTTATAGGGAGAAAAAAGTGAGTATCATTAAAGTCAAAGGGCCAAAAATGCCCGAAACGCCTGAGGAGATGAACCACCTGAAGTGGGAATTCAGGCGCCGCATCGATCGCGAAGAGGAATGGAAGAGGGCATGCCCGGACGCGGACATAACCGCCGTGGCCATGAAGGCTGTCTCCGAGTGGTCCGAGGCGGGCCGCCAGATCGTGGAATCCGCGATCTTGGCCATCATGCGAGCCGACGATAAGGAGGCGGGCCAGGTCCTGAACGCCTACGCCGAGGGCGTCAAGATGGCCATATTCATTGGGGTCACGGACGCTTATAAGGCCGCGGGGACCATGATCGACGACGCGAGGGCCAAGGAACAGGGAGAATCTAGATGAGCGTTGCGGGGAGAGCCTGGGTTTTCCCAGGCCCTCCCCCAAGCAAATGGAGATTTGCAAATTCTTCGCAACGTTGTCCAGAAGCTGTGTGCTTCGGGATATAAACGGAAGTAGAATATTACTGAGGCCTAGAATGGATATGATGCCCAGATTGCCTTGGGACCGGTTCGCCGTTGAAAGAAATCAAGGAGGTGCCCCATGAAAAACGAAAAAGCCGTGGTCTATGTCAGGGTGAGCAGCAAGGAGCAGGACAAGTATTCCCCTGAAATCCAGCTAGAAAACTGCCATGCCTATGCCAAAGCCCGCGGGCTCAAGGTCGCCAGGGATTTCCGCGAGGCCGCCTCCGGCTGGAAGGCCAACGCTCGCGTCGAATTCTATAAGATGCTTGAGTTCATAGAAGAAGAAGGAATCGTCAACCTGATATACGCCTACGGCGACCGGCTTTCAAGGAACATGGAGGACTACGTCAAACTCAAAGCCACCAACGTCGTGCTTCACAACGCCGTTTCCGGCATCTCCTTCTCCCCCAACGACCCGGAGCAATACGACCAGACCGCGGCCTTCGAACACGACCAAGTCGAGGCTAAAAAATTCTCGGCCAAGAACAGCCACCGGGTGCGCGGCGCCTACGACCAGCGCGTGAAGGAAGGGCTCTGGCCCCACAGCCTTCCGATCGGCTTGAAGAGGGCAGCGTCGGAACTGGATGGGAAGATCGTGCGGCACATCGAGCTCGACGGTGCCCGCAATCGGGCGACACTCGTCCGACAGATGTTCCAGCTCTTCGCCACGGGGGATTACACCCGGGCGCAGATCACCGCGAAGATGCGGGACCTTGGCTTGAGGTCCAAAACGGGGAAACCGTTTTCGCTGTCGCAGGTCGAGGACATGCTGAAGGACCCGAAGTACACTGGGCGCCTGTTCGTCTGGAAGGGCGCGCTCCACGACTGGCTCGAGGATTGTCCCCCGCTCGTCCCAAGGGCCCTTTTCGATCAGGCCCAGGAGGTCTTCCAGAACAAGCGCCGGGGAGCGGTTAAGCGCGCCAAGGACTACAGGTACAAAGGGCTGCTCACCTGCGATTTTTGCGGGTGCGACATCATCGGCGACCGCAAGGAGAAGATCCTCAAGAGGACGGGGGAAAAGAAGACCTACGTTTATTATCGCTGCACGAGCGGGAAGGACACGGTTTGGTATCGCGAGCACTACAAAAGCCAGAAGTGCCCCATGTACTATGGCCCCTACTTCACCCAGGAAGACGTCGACGGGTTCTTCGAGACCGCCATCGAGAACCTGGCCGTCGACCCCGGCACTTACGACTGGGTGAAGGGCGAGCTCGAGGAAGGCTACAAGAACCTCGAGCAGCTGAGGCAGGGCGAGATAGCCGGTCACAAGAAACGGCTAACGGAAATTGAGACGACCCAGGGCCTCTTGGCCGAAAGGGCCGCCTTTTCGAAACCCCCTCTCCAGGCCATTTACGAGCGGCAGCTCGACAACCTGGAGCAGGAGAAGATAAGCGTCAAGGCGCGGCCGGAGTCCCTCGAAGCGGGGAAAGAGGCCGTATCCCTGGAGGACATCCATGAAACTTTAGAACTGTCCAAGTCATTGAAAGAAAACTATTTAGCCGCAACGCCGGAAAAGCGAGCAAAATTAAATAAACTCATGTTTAGAACTGTCCGAATAACGAAGGAAGGCTGGATTCCCACTCACGACGAGGACGACGAGTGCATCACCATTGTTCCCTACTATTTTGTTTGGAATGAGCCATTTAGGAGCCTCTGGGAGATTGGCTTCATTCAGGGGATGTCGGAAGCAACGGCTGACCTGACAGAGGAACAAAAGGCGCACAAACCGAGGCTTATTATGAGAGAGCGTGCCTGAGAGGATTCGAACCTCCGACCTTTGGATCCGGAGTCCAACGCTCTATCCTCCTGGGCATATGGGGAAAACCCGATTTCCAGGGGGAATTGCCTTGTTTTCCTTTACGCACCTTTAGTCAGAATTAAGCGCGTTTACGCATTTTTTGTGACACGGCTGTGACACGGCGGGGTGGTTTGCCCGAACTATTTCTTGCTAACTGGGGCTAGGCGCCTGAGTTCCTCGAACCAGTTCTGGACGAGGATCATTTCGGTGGCGGGGGCAGGCTTTCTTTCTTCCAGTTTGACCATTAGAAATCGCTGTCCGTCGAGCGACAGGTCGTAGAGTCGGGTAACGCCGCTAGTGGCGTAGCCCGGTCCCTCACACAGCATGCGTCGGTTGGTGAAGGAAAAGCCACCTTCGGTTCGGACATCCACCACCCATATCTGATTTCGCCAACGATAGAAAAGCTGCTTTCCGTCTCTCGCCCACAATGGCTGGCAGCCACCGTTATTCGATATCTGCCACTTGCCGCCCGTTCCGGAAAACGGCCGGACATAGACTTCGTTTTGGTTTGACTCATCGGAATGATAGGCAATCCAGCGACCATCTGGAGAAATTTCGGGACATACCCCGCCTAACTGAGGAGTCTGAAACGGTCTTGCGCGGCCTGAGTTCAACTCTAGGATCCCAAGATAAAAGCCGGCCGAGGATATTGGGAGGTATTCGACAAAGGCAACCGTATCAGTGTTCCGGGCCCAGGAGCTAGCCCATTTCGAGGTCTCGCTTGAGGTAAGACGCTCCATCGCCGATCTTCCGTCGAAAGGCTGCGTGTAAAGATTGAATACTATTGAATCCGAATCCATCATACCGAAGACCAACCGTTTCCCTTCTTGAGTCCAAATGGGATCACTGGCTTTTCCGTTAATAGTCAGCGTTGCGTTAGTTCCCGTGTTAATGTCATATACTCCGATATGCTTTTCTTTTCCTGAGGTCGCATAAGCAATGCGCTGCCCATCGGGAGAAAGTCGGGCAGTGGAAAACGGAAGCCGGATGGGCGCTGCCGGGTGCTCCATTCCCTTATGGTCCACCCAGACGAGGGAATTTTGGAGTGGAGGCAGAACGCCGCCGGTTACATATACGAGCGCTCCCGAATTCGAAATAGCAAACTGACCGGCGCCACTGTTCCCCTCAGTCCCGCTTAAATCCTGCATCACGTTCGCCCCAATGGGATACGGCTGGCTCATCAGTTCCAATTTATCCGGATCGAATCGCGCCGCCATGAGCACACCTCGCCTTAAGAATACGAGATATCCTCCGGCAACGTATTTGGGATTGGCGGCATCCTCGAGAATCTTGTGCCATTTGCGGGTTTTGAGTTGCAGGACAGCGACCCAGGGATATGTGTCATAAAAGTCCCTCATTACCGTAAACAGCACGGCTTGCCCATCTGGGAGCCAGAAGGGCATGAGATGCCTTGTTTCCTGGCGCTTTGGATCAGGCATTGTTATCGTTTCCGGCTTCCCGCTGTTAGCCGAAACCCTTGTCAGGCAATCATTTGACTCTTCTGCGAATACGATGCTGTTATCCCGGCCCCAACTTGCCCCAAAGATCCCCCAAGAGTCGCACAAAATCGCCGGCACGCCACCTTCGACACGAACCTTCTTCAGGTGATTGTCCGCCCAAAAACCAACCCAGCGGTCGTCGGGTGATAGGAAAGGATTGACACCTCCTTCCGTGCCTGGGATCGGTTTGGCCTCCAGTTGATCGATTCTCCTCAGATGCAGTTGAGGCTTCGCCAGAGGGCCGGGATATTCTTCGATTGCGCTGTAGACCACAAAGTCACCCTCGCTGGAGATAGCCATCGCGGTGAGAACGGGTCGCTGCGCCTCTTGAACTCTTCGCTTTCCGTCCAGCCAGTGACCCGACTCCACCTTAATGATCGCGCTGACTCCCGCGCCAGCGTGGGCGGGCCGGAAATACTTCGTTAGCTCCCAAACGACGAAGATGCCGGCAACGAGCAGAACCGCTCCACCCGTAACCAGCCATGGTGGTAAGAATCGTCTCGAGGTAACCATTTCCGGGAAATATGCAACCGGTGCTTCAATTTCGAGCCGGGCGTCGGCGACATCATGGATGCGATGCCTGAGATCTTTCTGCAGGCACCGCTCGAGAACATTCCGGACATTTACGGGCGTATCCTGCGGGAGTAGCTTCCAATCCGGCTCGCCCTTAAGGATGTGGGCTAGTGTATCGGAGACTGTTTCTCCACGAAACGCTCGCTCCCCCGTCAGGCACTCATAGAGGATGCAGCCGAAGGCCCAGATATCGGCCCGCTTGTCTACCGACCGCCCACGGGCCTGCTCCGGACTCATATATGCCGCGGTCCCTAGGATGACCCCCGGCTCGGTCATCTGGGCCGTGATCGTAGGCGAATTCGCGATATCGATGCCCGTGGACTCACCCGTGTAGGCTTTGGCCAGACCGAAATCCAGGATCTTGACCTTGCCCTCGGGCGTGATCATGATGTTGCCTGGCTTAAGATCCCGGTGGACGACTCCCCTCTCGTGGGCGGCTTCGAGCCCCTCGGCGACCTGCCGGCATGTCCCCAGCGCCTCATCCACGGGCAGGGCGCCCTTATCTAATCGCGTTTGCAGCGTCTGTCCTTCGACGAGCTCCATTACCAGGAATCGGAGCCCCTTCGCTTCTTCGAAACCATAGACGGCAGCAATATTGGGATGATTCAACGTCGCCAGGAGCTTTGCCTCACGCTCAAACCTGGCCAACCTCTCCGGGTCCCTGGAAAACTCCTCCGGCAGGATCTTGATGGCCACCTGGCGGCCGAGATTCTTGTCGAGAGCCCGATAAACCTCGCCCATCCCGCCCTGGCCGAGTTTCTCCTGGACCTCATAATGCCCGGCGATGACAGTCCCGGGGGCGACAATATAGGCAGGCGACTCTAGAGTTTTCGTGATGGAGGGTCCATGATCCCGGGGCGTGCCCAGCGACGTCGCACAATTGCTGCAGAACCGGGCGGTGTCGGTATTGTCAGCATGGCACTTAGGACACTTGATGGCCACCGAGGCTCCCCTTTCTTAACTGGCTGAAGGATAACGCCCTCAAGGGGAGAAGTCAACGGGAAACCGAAATGCCTAATCCATGCGGCCTTGCCTGCACTGCCGAAGGCGGTGTGCCGCCTGTTCGGATCAGGCTTAACGCGCTTGTCTCGGTCTATATGAAGATTTCGGCCGCTTACTGCTTCACCTCATTCTTAGACTATGTATCCTGTTGCGGTTCAGCGCCGTTTTACTTTATTGGGGGTCGATGCCAGACGTTGTTTATCGGCGCGCGGAGCATGGGGGTAGCTATACCTGACGTTGTCGGAGTTCCGAACCATCCGGTCGGGTCTTTTTGGGCAGTGTCGCATTCATTCGAAACCTGGTGAGGGCGATACCTGAAATACGTATGATCCGGTATAGCCGCATAGCATCTTTCTGAATCAAAAAACTGCGCCACCGTCGGCAAGTGTCTCAGAGCATATTCTGGAGTAAGAATCGACCTGTCTATGCCTTTGCCGCCCATATCACCAAGATAGACGTCCAAAAAGGCGATCGTGTACATGGTGACCACGCGCTGCATCTCTGCATAAGGTATCGTCACCGGGTTCCAACCCGTGGTGGCGCAGGGCCAGGAGGTTTCCCAGGCCGTTACGTCAGCGGCCGAAAATACGCCCAGGTTATACAAAACCTGGACGCCGTCACATAAATTGGTGAATGTCAAGTGATTGGCGCCGCTGATATCCACCCGATAAGAATCGCCACTGTTGATCGCGGCATGCGGACGTGCGATCCAGTCCCTAAAGCCTGGGTCCATATTCTCGGAATACTCTACTGTTTCGCCCAGAATCAAGGCAGGCATCGAAATGTTGGACAGTTCGCGGTAGCGAAGGAGCCATGATGAGCCATCCACCGAGACTATCGTCCTAATGCGGCGATCCGGAAGTGTTGACACACACGTATCTGCGGGATAGGGTAGAGTATCATCCCCAAAATAAGCCGCGACTAAGGCGTCGCATACTAACTGGTCCCCACCTGCGAGAGCATAAGTTGCGTATCCACCGAGCGAATGACCGCTTGCGACAATTCTTTTCGGATCGATAGTGCGATTCAGCAGATCTCCACGTTTCGTGTTCTTGCCAAGCAGTGTCGTTATGGCAAAGGAGACATCCTTGGGACGATTGACCATAGCCGTCAGAAGGTCATCATATTGGCTCCAAGACCACTCCCCGTCAGCCCAGTGCTCAATCACTGCCACGACGTAGCCGTGACTGGCCAATCGAGTCCCAATGTAGATATACATCCAGGCGTCACAGCCCCAGCCGGGTGAGAACACCACCAGCGGAAATGGCCCATGATCTGAGGGCGCGAGCCCCTCATAGGCGCGGTCGTAACCCAGCGGCTCCCAGTCGCTCGAAGTGGAGATGGGTAGGTTCGTCGAATACGGGTCCAACGGATACTGGGCTGGAGACGTTGAGGAATTGACGCTCCAGGCTTCGGCAGGGTACCAGACGCTCATGTACACCGGCCGATTTCCGTTGCCTTTGTCGGTCATAAGATAACTCGTGTGTCCGACTGTGTAGCGACCAATTTTGCCTGGGTCATCTACCCAAGGTTTGTCTTGTGCATGGATGGGGCCAACGGGAAGTTGCACGACAACGGCAAGGAGAAAGAACAAAGCCATTAGCACGGACCGAATAGAAACCCAAGAACGATTCTCCATACGCATGATCCCCCCTCCTTAAAGATGTTTTGTTTATTCCAAACAGTCGAGGAGGAAAGATTCATGCACCAAGAGGAATAGTGAACTATCTCTCAAGGCTTCCTTCCCCCTCAGCCCGTGATCAGAGTATGTATTAAGGCCCAACCTCTTGTCAAGCGTTCTTTAGGGTTATCGAATTATGGGAAATTGCTCCTCAGTGACAATATAGATCGGTTGGGTTCCAGATTTAACCATAAAGACTGGCCAGCCGACTCTTGGCATCTGTAACCTCGGGCAGCCCTGGGTCAGCGTCCTTCCAGAGGTCGAGGAACTTGCGGTAGTTCTCACGGGCGCGGGACTTATCGCCTTGCTGTTCGGCGATCTTCCCCAGCATGTAGAATGCCCTTGCGTAGGTGTCTCCTATAAAAATCCGGCCGAATGCGAAGAGCGCGACTCTTTCGTATGTGTTGCGAGCCTTTTCTAAGTCTCCCGACTCGTATAGGGCTCGGGCGAAATTGTCAAAGTAGGGGACCTCGCGGGGATCCCATTCCAGTTCGAAACTAAGACGGCCGCACGCTCTGCCGAAGAGATCTGCGGCCTGACGATAGTTCTTCTTCCCGAGTTCAATCAGCCCGAGGATGTATTCATACAGTTTCAACTCACTCGTATTAATGCCCTTCTCGATCAATGACTTCAGCTCCTCGGCAGTTTTTCGGGCATCGTCGAAGGATTTCATTTCCGCCTGAAATACCCCCTTGCGGAAAAGATCATCCTTTTGTTGACTTGGTAAATAGGGAGGGCCGGATTCGCCTGCCGTCTTTCGATTGTCGGCGGAGAGCTTTAGATATTGAGTGAAAGCCTGATAGGCATCTCCATAACGACCGACCTCTGCTAAAGCATCCGCCAATCCTCCATATGCTCCTGCCTCTTTTTCCCTATTACCTTTCGATTCCTCGAGGTACCGCTGACTCAGGTTGAGGTTCCTATTGAATTGTCCGCGACTCAGAAGAACTGCAAGTGCATCAGCACCTAGGATTTTCTCCGCCCCGACAATATCGTCTTTACCAAGAAGGACAAAACCTTTGTATTCTTTGAACCTTTGAGGGTCAAGGAGATAGAGTTTGTCCGCCTCGGATAGAGCCAGGTCGAATTTCCCATGGCACACATAGGTTGAAAATAATTTGGCCCGAACGTTTACATTGTCCTCGACATCCTGGAGGAAGGACCGGCAGACGTCCTCCGCTTTCTGATAAAGCCCTTTACCGCAATAGGAGTCAACGATGTTAATGACTTCATTGGAAGTCCTTAGGATCCGGAGGCTGCTTTCATGCTGTTCGAGGGACTTATCAATATCTCCAGCTCCGTTACCATAAGCAATGCCTAGCCAGGAGTGACCCACGGCATGGCCGGGGTAGGTCTTCACTAATCTTTCAAAAATTTCGATAGCCTTCGCATAATTCTCGTCGTAATAAAAGGACTGACCCTCGATGAGCAGCCGCTCATTTTCGGGAAGGCGGGCGCTCAGATCCAAAGCCTTCTTGAAGTATTTCCGGAAATCAGCGTCATGTCCGAGATTATAATGTGACACCGCCATTGATCGATAAGCCATGGCGAATTCGGGGTCTATTTCCACCGCATTCTCCATGTAGGCTATGGATTGTTCAATTTCCCCTTTAGCATGGAGTCTCCGGCCTTCGACGTAATACTTGAGGGCTTCAGGAGAGGAGGTCGTGATCTTGCCCGCATCTATTTCGATGTCGTTGGAAATCTGAGCCGACGTGAGATTGAGCCCTTCTTTGACCTGCCGCACCAGCTCATCCACTTTGACGATGATGTCTTTCTCGTTTTCGGCCTCGAGCCGGACCGCCTTTGAGGGTTCTCCGGCGCCAGGTTTTTGAAGATCCGCAGTGATGACGTAATTTCCTCCGGCTCTGATATAGCTACCCCTCAGGATATGGGTGGCCCGGCATTGGACGGCGATTTTATCAATATCCTCGGAGGAATATTTCCTGGCATCGGCCAAGCCGAGTCTCTTGAGGACAGTGTAGAGTTGGTCACTCGAGACAACCCGGATATACCGCGACTGGAGAGCTTCAATAAGCAGCTCGGTCAGGCCATCGCGCCAGTTATCTAGCTTCGGGTCTCCCGACTTATTCTCAAAATAAAGAACCGCAAGAGTGGGCTGGCCGGAGGCGGAGGGAGACGGGGCGAACTTTTTCGACGGGAGAACCCGCCAGAGGATGAGGCCAACCGAAATAAGAGCCAAAAATGCGATTCCCGACACCAGGAGCTTCTTCGGCGTGAACTTCAGGGTGATCTCTCGAGAAGTGGCTGTCTTTCTTTCGGCAACTAGGCGGTCCGTCGTAGGAAGCCCAGCTTCAATTCTTCCGAGCTCTGTCCCGAGCTCCGCCGCGCTCTGAAACCGCTTACCCTCGTCTTTGGCCAAGCATTTGAGAATCAGCCGGGCGAGGTCGTCTGAAACCTGGGTATTGAGCTTCTTCGGATCCTCGGGAGCTTCATATTTTTGCTTGTGGGCGATGCTAATCGGAGTATCGCCTACAAAAGGCAGTCGCCCCGCGACCATCTCGTAGAGAATGACGCCTAGCGAATATATGTCCGACCTTTGGTCAACGTCTTTCCCTTCGACCTGCTCCGGGCTCATGTACTCCGGTGTGCCGATCAGCACCCCAGCGCCCGTCATACTCTTCCCAGAGAGCGACCGGGCAATTCCAAAGTCCATGATCCGGGCCTTGCCGTCCTCGTCCACCATGATGTTCTGGGGCTTCAGGTCCCGGTGCACCACGCCCAGCTTGTGCGCTTCCTCGAGGCCTTCACACACCTGTCGTGTGATGCCGACGGCCTGGCCTGGGCTAAGCCGTCCGACCTTCCGGATGAGCTGTTTGAGGTCCTCGCCATGGACATACTCCATCGTGATATATCGGGTGCCCTGGTCCTCTCCCAGGTCGAACATCTGGCAGACATTCTTGTGACGGATCTTCCGGGCGAGCTTGAGCTCGTTCGAGAATCGCTCGAGGGACTTTTTGTCCAGGCCGGCCTCCGGCCGGATGAGTTTCAGGGCGATCTTCTCGCCGATCTTGGTGTCCTGAACCTTGTAGACCCGGCCCATGCCGCCGTGGCCGAGTTCCTCGATGACCTGGTAGCGGCCGGCAAAGGTCGAGCCTGTGGTGAGTTCACGGACAGGTGTCTGAAGGGTTTCCGTCATGACAGGAGGATGGTCCTGGGGCGGAGGGAGCTGCGTGCCGCATCCGGCGCAGAATTTCGAAGTCTCGGAGTTGTCAGAATGACAGGTCGGGCACGTTATGGCCACTGCTGGCCCCCTCTCTAGCTTGGCCTCAGATTAACAGAGGGATGGGCGGGAAGTCAAACGGAGCGACATGCACAATCTATGCGTCGCCTGTTCGAGTCAGGACAGGGGCACTTGATACTTTCCCTCATAGCGACCGCAGGGATGAGCGGCTTTATCGCCTTTTTAATGAAGGGTCTGATAAGGGCAAGCGCCAGATCGTGCCGTCACCCAAACCGGCCACGAGGTTCGTCTCGTTAAGCGCGATGCTAGTGACATAGGCATGTGGAGGCAAGCCTGTGTTGAGGGCCGTCCAGCTTCGGCCATTGTCACTGGAAATATAGACACCCCATCCGCCGGTGCCGGCGATTACGTTCGTTCCGGAAACAGCGAAGCACTCAACAATCATCTTCGACGGCAGCCCTGAATTGACGGCCGTCCAGGTCCTGCCGCCGTTCGTGGAACGAAAGATGCCGAGGCCGATGGCCCTTTTTATCAAAACCTCGCCGTCGTACACTTCAGGGCGCAGGAGGCCGGCAAAGAGATTGGCACCTTTCGTCGCAAGACAATTGACAAACGGATCCCGTGGCAATCCGGTGTTGACGGCCTCCCATCTAACGTTCTTACCGGTGGTCATTAGGATCCCCAGGCCGGTCTCTTGCTCAACTGTCCGGAGCCGTCCGTTTTTTGTCTCGTTTATAAAGGGATGGTAAACTCCGGCATAGAGTCTCGGCCCGCTCGCCGCAAGACACGTGACCTCGGTCCCTTCGGGCCACCCCGATTGGAGCGCCGTCCACCTCGGGTTGCTATCCGTGTACAAGAAAACGTCCTCGTGTGTCGCCGCAAGGATGCGCGAGCCACTGGCCACAAGAGAGTGGATGTCACTGTACTCAGGTAGGTCGAAACCGGCCCTCGTCCAGCTCAGGCCTTTATTCGAGGAACAGAAGACGCCGGAGGAGGAGCCCGCAAAAAGGGCGGCCCCGTGGATCGCAAGGCATTCGGCGCCGCTCCACAAATCAAAGCTCGGGTTGACGACGGTCCAGCTCTCGCTGTCGTCCGTCGACCGGAAGATCACGCCGCCGGGAACGTCGTAGGTGAGCGCGAAAAGATCCTTTCCCATGCCGACCAGACATGGGATGCGTCTATCCGCGGGCAAGCCCGAGTTGGCCGTCTTCCAACTGGCGCCGCCATCGGCGGATACCAGGACTCCAAAACTGTCGGTGCCAATGAGCAGATTTGGCCCAACCGAGGCCACGCAGTTGATGTAGATCGTCGGCAACCCCGAGCCCATCCGTTTCCAGCTTGTGCCGTTGTCCTTGGATAGAAAGACGTTGCCCGGATAGCCGGCGAAAAGGTCCGTTCCGCCTACGGCAAGAGAATTGATACGAGCGAGGTTCGGCAGGCCCTCGTTGACCGCCGTCCAGTGAGCCCCGTTGTCTGAAGAACGGAAGATGCCTGTCTCATCTGTTACAGCGAAGAGATTCGACCCTTCCACGGCAAGCCGGATGACCGAAGGGAGTTCGGGCAGGCCAGTACAGGCGGCCCGCCAACTCTCGCCGTCGTCGGCTGAAACGTATACGCCTCCTGAGCCGCTTCGCTTCATATCGCCCAGCCCCGCGAAGATCTCGCTGCCGATGACCGCAAGATCATTGACCAAGCATTTCTCGGGCAATCCGGCACTGACCGCCGTCCAGCTCGTGCCGTTGTCCGTGGACCGATACGCGCCGCTCGTGGTGCCAGCAAAGACGTGTCTCCCGCTTACCGCGAGGCTGTCGACGCCTCCCCACTGCAACCCTGAACTGGCGGCCGTCCAACTCCGGCCATTGTCTACAGAGCGATAGATCCCAAAATCGCTGCGGGCGAACAGGTCGTTCCCGCTCGCCACGAGCCGCTCCACCCATAGGTCTTTTGGCATCCCGGAGGCGGCAGCCGTCCAGCTCCGGCCATTGTCCGTGGATAGAAAAACCCCGTGGCCAGTTCCGGCGAAGAGATTCGCGCCGACCGTCACCAGAGCGAAAACCCTAGTGCCTCCGGGCTCGCCGGCATGAGTCCATTGGGCACTTGCCTGCGCAGGGAACGCCGTCAAGGCTCCCATATAGGCCAGGAAAGCCAGGGCACGCGCTTTCATCGGTGACACCTCTCGTTGACGCCGAATCGACGGACCCCTTATTGAGGTCAGTATCGGCCCCCCAGGAGTGGTTGTCAACTCTTGGGGAATGGGGGCTGCCTGCTTTCAGGAGCACGAGAGCCGGATTATCCCCCAGTAAAAGGGGACCTCGAGATTATCGGCGTGACAGGTCGGGCACTTATTGGCCAAGCGAGCTCCCCTTCTCTATCTTGGCCTCAGACTAACAGAGGGATGGGCGGGAAGTCAATCAGAGTAGGCTACACCCCTCAATGAATCCAGGCCAAGTCCATTCACCGGAGATGCCTGTGGGTGTTGGAAAAAAGGCCAGGCGGCTAGATGATCGTCCCCTTCCACAAATCCGTGGCGATGAAATAGGAGGTCAGCCGCTAGTCTTTGCGCCGATTGCGGAAACCAGGAAGTCAACGAACCGCTCGAGGTAGACCGCGCCCTTCTCGGCGGATGCCGTCCGGGGGTCGCCCAGGACGCCGTTGGGGGTGAGGGCGGGCATGCCCTTCTCGAAAAGGAGCTTCATCTCCGCCTCCCCCATCGGGCCGAGGTAGCCGGGGGCGAAGCGGTCGGTCGCGACCAGCCCGCCCTCGAGAGCCATCATGATCGAGGTTTCGCTCTCTCCGGCATGCCCCCCGGATTCTTCCGCGGAGATGCCGTATTCGGCCGACGCTTGGTAAAGGAATTTCATCAGCCCGGTCAAGTCCGTGAAGCCCGTGACATCGATCCCCGGATGGGCCTTGCGCGCCTCCTCGATGGCCCGCCGCACCGTCGCGAAGTTGCCGCCGTGGCTCGGGATAATGACGATGCGCGTGAAGCCGTGGCGCGCGAGGCTGTCCACGTAGTCGCGGAGGATGAGCATTAGCGTCTCGGCCCTGAGAGAGATCGTGCCCGCGAACGCGAGGTGATGCTCCGAAAGGCCGACATCGATCGTGCGAGCCTGAAGCGCGTGGCCGAGCTTGCGGGCGACGCGCTCCGCTAAGACGTCACCGATCCGTGCGTCGGTCATCGTCGGCAGATGCGGGCCGTGCTGCTCGGTCGAGCCCACGGCGACAACGGCCGTTGTGAACCCCGACTTGATCGCCCGCTTGATCTCGGGCCAGTTCATCTCCTCCATGCGGATGGTATTCATGGGTGGCTCTCCTTTACGGATCGCAGGTGATCAGCTGCCCTTCAGCCCGCCCAGTCTCCGCTTGGCATCCGCAACCTCGGGCAGGCCGGGGTCGGCGTCCTTCCAGAGGTCGAGGAACTTGCGGTAGTTCTGGCCGGCCCGCGCCTTATCCCCTTGCTGCTCGGCGATCTTGCCCAGCATATAGAACGCCTTGGCGTAGATATCGCCGTAATGAAGCCTGCCCGTTGTTAAGAGTGTAATCTTCTCGTATTCTTTGCGAGCGTTATCCAGGTCTCCTGATTCATATAGGGCTCCGGCCAGGCTGTCGAAATACAGGGCATGGTCTGAACTGAAATTGGTTTCGAAATCAACGCGGCCGCACGCTCTGCCCAAGAGATCTGCGGCCTGACGATAGTTCTTCTTCCCGAGCTCGATTAGCCCGAGAATGTATTCACACATCAGCAGTTCTTTCTTATTGATGCCCTTGTCGATCAAAGACTTCAGCTCCTCCGCAGTTCTTCGGGCTTCGTCGAAGGAACTCATTTCCGCCAGAATTCTTCCTTTGATGAAAAGATCAGGCTTTTGCTTCCACAACGGACAGAGCATGCTGAGTTCTGTGAAATACTCCGCCGAGAGCTGCAGAGATTTGCCAAAGGCCTGATAGGCTTGTTCATAGAGGCCATTTTTTTCCAGCGCCCTGGCCAACCCCCCATATGCGTTTGCCTCTTTTCCTTTGTCCCCTTTTGATTTCTCCACGTTCCGTTGGCTAAGGCCGATCGTTTCATTGACCTTTCCCTGAGCCAAGAGAACGTCCATTTGCCCATCATAATCAACAAAGATTTTCTCCGCCCCGGCGAAATCATCTTTACAAAAAAGGACAACGCCTTTGTCCCCTTTCCACGAAGGGCCAAGGAGATAGAGCTTCTCGGCCTCTGCTAAAGCAAGGTCGAATTGCCTCCGGCACAAATAGCTATAAAATAGCTTATCGCGAACGTATCCATTATCCTCAATATCCTGGAGGAAGGACCGGCAGACATCCTCCGCTTTCTGATACAGCCCTTTAGCCATGTACACTTGGGCGAGGGGTCCGACGGCAATCGCTGTTCTAAGGTTTTGAACACAGAATTCGTATCTCTCTATAGCCTTATCAATATCGTCGACAGCAAAATAAACATAACCCAGCCAAGAATTCCCCTGCATATGTCCTGGGTAGATCTTAACCAGTCTTTCCAGGATCTCGATGGCTTTCGAATCGTCTCCCTCACAGGCAAGCCAGATGGCTTCGATGAGCAATCGCTCATTATCAGGAAGACGGTCGCTCAGATCTAGGGCCTTCTTGTAGTTTTTCCAACACTCGGCTGCATGCCCAAGATTAGAGTATGCAGCGCCCATAGCTCTATAAGCCATGGCGAATTCGGGATCTATTTCCACCGCCTTCTCCAAGCAAGCTAGGGCTTGTTCATTCTCCATCTTCCAGTGGAGCCTCAGGCCTTCGATGTAATACTTGAGGGCTTCGGGAGAGGAGGTTGTAGTCTTGCCGGCATCTGTTTCGATGTCGGCGGAAATCTGAGCCGCAGTGAGGTTGAGCCCCTCCTTGACCTGCCGCACCAACTCATCGACCTTTGGAATAATTTCATTTTCGCCATGGGCTTCGAGCCGGAGGGAAGTTGAGCTTTCGCCCGTGCCAGGTTTCTGAAGGCTGGCCGTTAAAACGAAACTATCTCCAGCTTTGATAAAGTTCCCCCTAAGGATATGTGAAGCCCGGCATTGCACGGCAATTTTTTCGATATCCTCAGAGGAATATTTCCGGGCATCCGCTAAGCCGAGTCTCTTGAGGATCGTGAACATTTCATCGCCTGATATAACCCGGATGTATTTCGATTGGGAAAGGGCGGCGACGAGCAACTCGGCCAGGCCATCACGCCAGTTATCTAACTTCGAGTCTCCGGACTTATTCTCGAAGTAAAGGACAGCGAGAGTAGGCTGGCCGGAGGCGGAGGGAGATGAAGTAGGCTTTTTCGAAGGTATGATGCGCCAGAGGATAATTCCAGTAGCAACGAGAACCAAGAAAACGAGGCCGGGAACCAAGAGCCGTTTCGGGGTGAACTTCAGAGTGATCTCCCGGGAAGTAATCGGCCTTATTTCAGGAAGGACGCGCTCTGTGGTCGGGATGCCTCTTTCGATCTTCTCAAGCTCGGAACGGACGTCGGAGGCGTTCTGGTATCGCTTCGTCTTATCTTTCTCCAAGCATTTCAGGATTACCCCGCTCAAGTCGTCGGGGATATGAGGGTTAAGCTGTTTTGGGTTCTTGGGGGTTTCCCCCTTATGCTTCATCGCGATGCTGAGGGCCGTTTCCCCGGTGAAGGGCACCTGGCTCGTCGCCATCTCATAAAGGATGACTCCCAGGGAATAGATATCAGAGAGATGGTCGACCTCTTTGGCTTCGGCCTGCTCAGGACTCATATACTCGGGCGTGCCGATCATCACCCCCGCGCCCGTGATCCCCTTATCCTTGACCGACCGGGCGATCCCGAAATCCATGATCTTGGCATTCCCGTTCTTGTCGATCATGATGTTCTGGGGTTTCAGGTCACGGTGGACAACGCCAAGGCTGTGGGCTTCGGCCAGCCCGTCGCAGACCTGCTTCCCGACGCTCAACAGCATGCCCAGGCTCAGGCTCCCGGACATATGAATCAGGCTTTTGAGATCCTCACCATGGACATATTCCATAGTGATGAAATGGGCCCCCTCGGCCTCCCCGATGTCAAACATCCCGCAGACGTTCTTATGTCTTATCCTCCGGGCGAGACGGATCTCATTGCTGAAACGCTCGATCGTCTCTTTATCGGAGGCGACCTCAGGCTTTATGAGCTTCAGGGCGACTTTCTCTTTGATCTTGGTATCGAAGACCTTGTAGACCCTGCCCATGCCGCCGTGCCCCAGCTCCTCGATAACCTGGTAGCGGCCGGCGAAGGTGGAGCCCGTGGTGAGCTCATGGACGGGCGTTTGGAGGGTTTCTGTCATGACCGGAGGATTGTCCTGGGGCAGTGGGAGCTGGGTGCCGCACTCCCCGCAGAATTTCAGCGTGTCAGGATTGTCGGAATGACAGGTCGGACACTTGATGGCCAAGCGAGCTCCCCTTTTCTTAAGTGGCCCCAGATTAACAGAGGGACGGGCGGGAAGTCAAACGGGCGTGCATGATTGGAGGAGAGAGAATTGTAGCTGATACAGAGGTCGATGAGCGATATCAGGGCCGGCGAGAGTGCTTGAGCGACTCGATGCGCTTCAGGTCTAGCTCACCCTTGGCGCCCCAGCCGAGGACTCCGGCCGGGATCTCGGGGCGGAACCGTTCGTAAAGCGAATAGGCTACCGTAGCGAGCTCGGCCGCCTCGAAGGATTCCGCCAAGGCTTTCAAGGCTTTTTCTACGGTCGGGAGAGTCGGACCGAATTTTTGTTCGAGGTAGCGTTCGACGCCCTCAGCTCCGATAGGCTTGTCCTCGACCACGGCCCGGACGCCCTCGCCCGTCGTCTTGGCAGGAACGGCACGTCCGAGAATATCGACGCGGAATTCTTCCCCGAGTCCGGCCCCCCTGGGAGGGAGGCCTTCGGGATGTTCGGCCGGCTTGAAGATGCCCAGGCTCCGGCCTTTCGATTGGGCGTTAAGCCCGGCTAGGGCCTTGCCGAGAGACAGCGCGGCTCGATGATCGAACCCCAGGCGTTCCGCGACGACGGCGGCCCAGAGTGTTAGCACTGGGGCCCGATTCACGAGGACGATATCGCGGCTCAAGGGCGTCCTCAGTTATGCGTATGGTTTCATTAGCTTCGCCGGTTCAACCTCCTGACCTGCCCCCCGCTCCATGTAGCACTCTTGAAGTGAGATTTTCAAGCAAGTACGCCGAGCGCGTCGCCGCCAAGCACCCAGTGATGCTCGACAAGCGCTTCATCCACGCAAGGGCGGAGCAGAAGGAGGACTAGGCCGGCCGGGCCCGCTGGACCCCAAGCCCCGCTCGTCCGGCGGGGACTCGCTTGTTGATTCCGAGAAGACAATAGCGTCACCGTCCACAACCGAGCCAGACGCTGGGGTTGTTATCATCCGTTCAATTTTGTAAATGAACCGGGGCGAATAATCGTATAATCCCATATAAGAGGAACAAGCCTGATGGAAGACGTTGAAGCCGTCGTCCGTTGCCTCGAAGGAGAAAAGGACGCATTCGAGTTCCTAGTCAAGAAATACCAAGCTCCCCTCCTAGCCCTGGGCGCCAACATCCTTGGGGACCTTGAGGAGGCCAGAGATGTCACTCAGGATATTTTTTTTCTGGCCTTCCTGAAACTGGGAAATTTCGACCGCAGCCGGAGCTTCAAGAATTGGTTGTATACCATTGCCGTCCATAAATGCATCGACCGGAGGCGAAGGCTGCGCAATTTCTTACGCAAGGTCATCGGGTCTGGCGGAGCCGCGGGCGCCTGGTCCGGAACCACGGCTCTCAGGCAGGGCGCGGACAGGGAGCATCCACCGGAGGCGGAGGGTTCGCGGGAAGCGGATTCGGACTGCGGCCCGACCAGGGCAGGCCTTTTCGGATGGAGGATTGACCACCTGTTGGGGCGCTTGAGCCTGAAGGAGAGGACGGCCCTCATCCTGTCGGCCGTCGAGGGGTACAGCGCCGCGGAAGCGGGGCGCATCATGAATTGTTCGGAGAACACGGTTCGCGTCCATCTCTTCAGGGCCAGGGCGAAACTCAGGGAATACCGGAAGGAGTACGGAGATGCGCTGCGAACGATATAGAGACCTCTACCGCCGACTTCCCTGGCTCAGGACGTTCCTGATAAGGAAGCATTTCATCAGTTGCGAGGAGTGCCGTCGGGAGATGGAGGCCGGGATCAATTACGGCCCGTTCTTCCGAGCCGACGATCTCAGAGGCGAAGACCTGTGGCCGGCCTTGCGGGAAAGGCTTTCTTCTCTCAGACAGCCGGCGGCCGTCCGACCGGCCGGAACGCGCGGAACGCGACCGCGCCCTCGGGCCAGAAGGATAGGCCCGGCGTTCGCGCCGGTCCTCATATTGGTTCTCGCGGTCCTGGTCACAGTCTCGTATTTCGGGCTCAGGGCTTTAAGAACCGTATTGAACTCGGAACGGCAAGCCGGTCTCCGGCCTGTGGCGCCCGAAGTCCTTACGACGGCCTCAAGCCCCAGGCCGGCCATCTTTCAGGCCTTCATCGAGGGGAAAAGAGCCAGGGTCTTGATCTATGTCGAACCGAAGAACCCGCATATCTCGCTCTTCTGGCTCGAATCTTCAAAGGAATGACGTGATGAACAGGAAATCCAGCCGGAAACGGACGGCGATAAAGGACGACAATGGAAGGAGACAATAAATGAAAAAGAAAGCCATCCTTGTCTTCATTTTGGGCATATTGCTCTTCGGCGGCGGCCTCTTCGGAATCGAAAAACACATATATTTCGACCTTCGATTATATAAAGCCGTCCCGGCCGACGGGGCCACGGTTTTCATCCGCTGGAAGACCGCCAAGTTGGATGCCGAGGGTCCGAATGCCAGCTATTTCTATACGGCCAACGTCAAAGGATCAGACCAGCGGGCCGAAGAAGCCGAGATAAAGAAGGTCTTCAAAATCGGGGAATTGGCAGCTGTCGCTCAAAGCCAACACCGCATCGAATTCGATCCGGACCTGATACGGGACAAAAGATCGAATGATTACTTCATGGGCTGGTGGGAAGGTTATTACGGCATGGAGGGGCCGCTCGTCGAGGTCACCCTCTCGGACGGGAAAAAGTACGACATGCGGATAATCCCTCTCGACGTCGATAGCGCGCCTTATAGATTCAAACTCCAGATCCATGAGCCGCCATTCAGAAAGGCCGCTAAGGGCTCCGGAGGTTCTTCCGGGGCCGTCGTCCCGCAGGTCTTCTTCGTAGATGTCGAATTCTCCCTGACCATAGGCGACACGACAATCATCGGCTTCGCCGACTCCAAGGACACTCCATATTTCCTGTCTATTTATCTCGACGGAGTCGGCGGCAAATTGGACGTAGGGGGAAGCCATCCGGACGGAATTGTCGAAATTCTGCCCGGTGAAGCCAAGGCCAAGCAGCCGGAGATGGTCAGGATCCTCGCCCCAGAATATCCGGAGAGCTGCCGGTTGAAGGGCACAGAAGGCTCGGTCGGCCTGGAAGTCTCCGTGGACGCCGCGGGCCGGCCGACGGACATCAAGGTCGTCAAGAGCGCTCACCCAGATCTGGACAAGGCAGCGGTCGCCGCGGTCAAGCAATGGCTGTTCAAGCCCTTGCTGGTCGAGGGCAAGCCCAAAGCCGCGGTCTACGCTATGGCCATCGATTTCAAAATGAAGGATACGGAACGGAAGTGAGCGGCGGGGCGCCCGGCCGCAGCTCTCATCGGTGACTACGGGGAGGGATTCCCCGATGCGGTCCGATGTCTCGGTGCGGGCCTCGAGCAACCTGCCCGCTAAAATCGGTCCAGGTAAAAACGAGAAAAAACCTTGGGGAAAGGAGTCTCGATGGCCAGAGTACGGTTCACTCCGGAACAGATCTTTGGCAAGCTGCGTGAGGCCACCCTGGGAGTATCGGAGGGCGCATAGGAGGCAGAGAGAGAGCCGGCAGAGCCGACCTCCCCTACTGGTGCGGGACGCCGTGGGTGGCGGAGATATGCCTCAATACTAGAGACGATTCAGGGGATCCAGGATTCTCATTTGGAATCGGACCTGAGAATGGGTAGCCCTCAGGGAAAAGCGAGTTTTCCCCATATAAATGGCGTTCTCCTTTTAAGCACCTTTAACCCAAATTAAGCGGGTTTAAGCACATACTGTGATGCGGCTGTGACACGGCGGGTGGAGTCTGTCTGGCGATTCAGCCGACCGGCGGCCCGCCAAATTATTATGGACACTAAACATAGTGTTTGAATGGCAAAACTCCGGTGACAACTTCGGTTCCTGCGGTAAGGACTTCACCAATTCGCTCGGCAAATCTCAGGGTTACTGGTATTCCGTCTCCATATAAACACGAGTTATAATTTAGTTTTGTAAGAGCCAAAACATCCGCGCATACAGTAACGAGGTCTGGATCTCCTCTTGTTATTTTGATCTCAAGGGGGTTCGGTGTTTCAAGCCCCAGTTGAGTTTGAATTCGCGGGATAAAGCCTTTTGTCCAAAGAAAGGCTTTTCTTGTTCCAATAAGCAAGGCGGTTCCCCTCGGAACCGAATATGCAAATTCGCGATAGAGCTTGAACGCTTTGTCCTCTCTAATCCGAACCCCAACGAGTTTAGTCCGCCCGGCAGCAGCATCACAAAATCCTGCCCACTCCTCATCATCGAAATATGTTTTGGCATGAATGAATACTTCTGAAGGGAACTTTTTTTCGGGCGCATTTTCTTTAAATGCTTTAAGCGACTGATGAATCAGGTCTGCAGCATCATTTCTCGCAAGATGAAATTCTTTTGTATCAGGATTGAACCACGGGCCAATATTTCCCCGGAAGACCAGACCGTCTCCAGAATCAAGAAAAAGTTGGGCGGCACAGCATGCGCTTCTGTCTGTCTCGTCAGTAAATAGCTTCTTATAAACAAGCCCGACATAACAAACTCCATCCCTAACATTGCCCAAGCGCCACGGCAGGCCTCCGACTTTATAGTATAGAGTAGTAGCTATATTCCAAGCTTTCGCAGTATCAAACTTCTTTTCATATTCGATCCGGTCATCATTATTCCAGATCGTCTCGTAGGCGATCGTGCTTTCTCTTACAATCTGAGTTACGATCCTGTGGCCGAGCAGTCTCGCCTTAACCTGGTTGTGAAAATCAACCTCGAACTCGTACGCGGCCTTGAGTTCTGTTAACTCGTCAAAAAGAAAGAGGTCCTTTGATCTTCGGTCGGCCTTGCTTAGCCCCACTGAAACCCGATCCTTTGAATCGGTCAATCGCGATCGGGGTCGCCCTAATTGGAATATTTCGTCTGGGATTATTACAAACCATACGTTCACTGGCATTTCTTCTTGAGCACAATACTGCTCAAGACGACTTGTATAAAGGCTGGCGAGATTATAGACGCGCTGATGAGGGTCCGCATAGCGGAGATACTCGGATATTTCGCTGGCCGGGACTTCGATCTCTTTCAGGCCATGGAAATTAATGAATACCCCAAACGCTGCCTCAAGCCCGGGGAAGAACGGCCGCGCTGCCTCAGCTGTGCCATAGATTGGTTTATGTATTCGCTGGAGATACTCCTTAAGATAGGATCTTTGCCTCTCTGGGCCAATAATGCCCACGTTAATTTGTCCCCCGATTTTATCCTGCGAATACGGCCCGAAAAGCATAATTCCATCGCGGGGGTCGACTGATTCCTGACCATAATTAAATCTGAGCGTGGGTTCACTGACATATATCAGTTTAACCAGTTTGTGCGCGACCTGGCGTTCAGGCCTTTTCATCGTATTCTTCAAACGAGTATTGATCCTCGTATGTTAACTTCTGTGGGTCTGTGTATCCAAAATCTGACCGTATATAAAATGGTAATTTTTTCATGGTAATAGAAACCGATTCGTTAAGGGCAATTCTTATTAGCCCATCCTTTTTTAGGCTTTGAATGAAAGCTAGCTGCAAATCCCGCCATTCTTTATTGAACCACATTCTTCCCTTCGCTCTCCGGTTGCGGTGCATCGTTGCTTTATCGGGCCAATCGGAAAAGCCATCTTCCGTGAATATGATATGTGGTTTTAGATTAAAAGCCAGGAAAGGTTCAATAATGGGTCTGCATGAAATGGCGTAATGCCAATATCCATGGCCCCGATATTCGCCATATAACGCTTTCGTCCTTTTCTCGTTTCTATTTGCATACACAAAAGTGACCCGTCTGCGCGGAAGGCTAAGTTTAGTGTGATAGTACGCAGGCCTCTTACTTGCCATCTCGTACGAGCCTAATCTCCTGCCCTCTGCAAGCAATTGGAATACCCGGGCCAGATATGTTTTTAAATGATTTTGAGCCTCCCTTTGTTCATGACGATCCCGGTCAATGCTCTCGATCAGGATGTCCCTTGTCCTTATTTCGAACTTTTTTGGAAGTTCCGGTGAAATCAGCAGGCCTTTTTCTTCCAGGCCAGCTTTCGTTAAATCTGAAAAGGACGATAAAACATTGGATATTTTTCCCACGGGGAACATAGAAAAACCATCAAATACCCGTCGAGCCGCTTGCTCGCTACTGTATTGAAAAAGAAAGAACCGTTCAGGGAGGCTTGGAATCTGCCAAAGACTCGTATAAAACAATTCTTTTTTGGGGATGATCCCTGATTTAATTATGTAATCATTTTCATACCATCTTGCGAATTCCGGGGCTTCGACCATTTCCTGTCGAGGTACTGCATCTCTCTGAAGCTTCCTGGTGAGTTGCCGGAGTCCCTCGGCCCAGTTATCATCGAAATGTATTTGATGTAGACGATCAGCACCTATAAAAAGGTTATAGGACGAATTATCTAGGTTCAAAAGAATAGTAAAATCATTGAGCCCGCCTTGCTTGCTGATGGACTCACCGAGACTAAGTTCTTTGGAAATCCCATCCTTGAGACAACCAGGTGCTTCGTTCCTGCATATTCTTTTTGAATATACTAATAGCAGCTTTGCTGCCTGGTGTCTAATTACCCTATCTATTTCTTCCCATGTCTTTTCCCCCCCGAGAAGCGCATTCCTATCAAGCCAGGGTTGGTACCCTAGGGCGATTAGTCTTGACGCAAGCCAAATAGCAAAGGCATTATCCTCTGGAGTCGCATGACTTATAAAGAGCGTCTGTCGCAAGGATATTGCCCCCCTAGGATTTTAACACCATCTACATGCCGGCACAATCATTCGTCAACTGGCGTTGTGTCGCGATCCGGCGGAATATCAAAAGGCTTGGAGGCACCTGCGGCTAAGTATGGAAAAGAGAGCAGCTGCTTCTTGACAGGGCACCGCCATGGCTTTATTTTGAGAGTAACAAAGCGCGTTAATGGTCTTGGCGCTACTCGGCAGATTGCTGGCCTCGGGGATGCTATTTTGGAGCTTGGCTGACCACCCCTATGCATATTTTGCGTTATTGCGGATTGTTGTCTGCATAGTGGCTGTTATTTGCGCCAGCCTGGCGTATTCCCAACAGCTGGAAGGTATCGACTGCCCGGAGCTGGGCCAAGACTTCGGGACCAGGGCCAAGCAGTTCACATCCGCCATGGTGTTTGGAAAGGACGTTCAGGTCAAGGAATACAATCTGGACAGATATAGCCGGACGGTTGCCAGGGTCTTCGTCGAAGGCAAAGATCTGTGCCTGGAGTTACTCAAGGCCGGTTTGGCTTGGCACTACAAGAGGTATTCGTCCGATCCTGTGCTGGCAGAGGCTGAGGATCAGGCTAGGAAGGCCAAGGCGGGGCTGTGGTCGACGCCGAATCCAGTGCCGCCATGGGAGTATCGGAAGTTGCATAGGAGGCGGGGGGAGGCCGAAATTGCCGACTCTCCCCTACTGGTGCGGGACGCCGTGAGTGGCGGAGATATGTCTCACTGACAATAACGATACAGACCCCCCTATTTTTCTCAGCTAAAAAATAGATTCAATCAGGGGGCAGGATCAACTCGACCTCTATTACCACTTGTCGTTGGAGACGAAGAGGGCCGCCGTCGAGGGGATACCCGATCTCACCCTGGAAGGTCGCCAAGAAGTCCAAGCGGATAATTTTGAAGAGAACCCAACAGCTTCAGAATCAGTCAATTAGAAAAACCCCCCACTGTTCTTCAAAAACGATCCCGGCGTAATGCGGCCTGGGCGGATTCTCCCCTGTTGGAGCGTATCCGGCTTGTTTTTCTTGCAACTACAGATCTTGATGGTTTGATCACGTTTAGGCTAGACCGAGCTGTTTTGAGCAAGAGTTTGCTCAATCTCTGCTCAATTTTTTAAGGGCACGTAGACATTTACAGCGCGGGGGTCTGCCCCGATTGCCGAACCGCTTCCTTTGGCGCAACGGAGGGCCCAGCCTCTGACCCTCCCCGGCCTGAGAGCACCCCTCCTTCGTCACCCTGGCCGACTGGATCCACCTCGACAAGATTCTCGACACCAAGTCTTTTCGTCCAGGGTTGACCTCAGGATGCCGAATCCAAAGGCCGGGGGTCGCGAACCTTTTGGCCGCCAAGGGGGGATCCGCCTATTGTGCCGCCTCCGGGGGTGCGGTAGAATCAGGGCAACCAAATGGTGTTGAATGATACTTCTATTAGAAGAGCTGGGAGGACAAAATGATTACTGTACAGCAAGCGGTAAAGCAGGCTCACGAATACTTCGATTCACTTTTTAAAGACAGATACTCGAATATTATATTAGAGGAGATCGAGTTCAATGAACTCGATGGATGTTGGTATATTACGTTGGGGTACGATATTGTAGATACAACGGGGGAGCAACAAAATATCCCGGTATTTTCGGGAGTTCTAGTTCCAAAAATAAAGTACAGGAGAGAGTACAAGATATTCAAGGTTAGAGGGGAAGATGGGAATGTACTTTCTATGAAAATTCGAAGTCTATGACCCTTCAAAATTACTACGAAGAAGCCTTTAAGAAATACCACAATAAAGGAATTTTGGTCGATACAGGCCCCCTCCTTTTGCTCATCATAGGTTCCTATGATAAAGATCGAATAGAGAGATTTAAGTATACTCAGAAATATAGAGCCCAAGATTATGATCTTTTACTTAACATTTTATCCAATTTCAATAAAATAGTAACCACCCCAAGTATATTGACAGAAGTCTGCAATTACCTGGGTTATCTCCCTGATGAAATCAAGGAAAATGTTTTGTTGAGCAGATTCTGTCCTTTCATTGACGGCATGGATGAGAAATACATTGAAAGTTCTATACTGGGGAAAGAATTTTGTTTTAAAAAATTCGGTCTAACGGATTCATCAATAATCAATAACGCAAAGGGAAATTTTATAGTCCTATCTGATGATTTTCCGCTTTGTGGATATCTAATCAAGAACAATATTGAGGCCATAAATTTTAACCATTTGAGGTCATTCTAAGGTGAACGGAGGCGCCAAGGGGGGCTAGGGGCAACGAAGGGCATGGGCTCCCCGGTCGATTAAAGGACGCTCCTAGCAGAAATGCGCCTCATGTGCGATAGACGATCGAGGTAGCTGGGGATTCTCAATAACGACGGGGTTTTCATGTACAAAAATATTGATATTAAGTTTCCAAAGGACGAGCATGGGCTAACGGGAAGAGAGTGCCCATATTGCGGACTATACTTCAAAGTAAAGTTCGGAACTGGATTGCCTACTTCTGAATGCACCTGCCCATACTGCAGCCGGAAAGAAAATCATGCTAAGTTCTTCACCCAGGAACAAATTAAATATGCGAGAAGTATTGCAGTTCAACAGGTTGTAGGACCCGAACTGGAGAAACTGGAGCAGTCGTTCTTAAACCTTGAACGATCCACAGGCGGATTTCTCAAAATTGAGGTGAGAAAAAGGGGATTCGATTTTCCACCGAAATATTATAGAGAAAGGGACTTAGAGACTTACATCACGTGCGATTCCTGCGGGCTTGAGTTTGCAGTATATGGAGTTTTTGCTAGCTGTCCAGATTGTGAGCGGCTAAACGCCCTTACGATTCTTACCAAATCAATTGAGGTAGCTCGTAAGAAGCTTGGGCTCTTAGATAGGTTGGACCCATCCGAAAGCGAATTGAGAGAACCGATCCTCTCCGACATGCTTTCTAACGGGGTAGCTAGCTTCGATGGCTTTGGAAAGGCCCTGCGTGTAAGGTATCCGGAAGTATTTCCAGAACGGCCAAAGAACTTGTTTCAGAACTTACCGGCACTCTCGAGTAGCTTAGAAAAGTCAATTGGCGAGTCCCTTTCTATGTTCGTCGTCAGGCGGTTTTGGACTCGCGAGCTGATTTCTTAAGCTCTGGATTCCATCTCTCATGATAATTTAGCTGACGCCGTTTGGCAAGGCTTCAAGCATGGCCATCCGGTTCAACTCC
>Ga0187866_1000627_pt1 | contig 38609 bp, 48 predicted proteins | sample June2016WEW_11_1_3_FD_133013 | JGI IMG/M metagenome (GOLD analysis project Ga0187866, IMG submission 133013) | Peatland microbial communities from SPRUCE experiment site at the Marcell Experimental Forest, Minnesota, USA - June2016WEW_11_150 | ecosystem: Environmental > Terrestrial > Soil >...
CAACCATCCGAACCGGACCTGAAGAAACGGGTTGAGCAACTCGAAAAGAAGCTCAGCAAGCGCCTCGGCCACAGGGAGATGATCGCAGAGCTTCACGACTGGTTCAATGCCGTGAAGCATCTCGGCATCAACCGCAGTGTCCAAGTTTGCGGGAACCCCGTGACCCTCACGGCCTTAGTGCATGTCCAATACAACCTGTACGAGCGTCGCACTGTGATGCTCGTGGTCCGTGGAGATCGCAAGCACGGCTACCGGGTGAATGGACCCAGGGACGCCTATTAGGCAATACGCGCGATCGACCCCAGAAGGCGATCGCGCGAACACTTGAGTTTAGTACTTGGGTAGTAAACTGAAGTGTTCAAGAGGAAATATATAAATAAATATGTGAATGGGCAGCTCGCGGTGTCCACTATTGACAAGCTTATATATCTATGATAATATTTCAATTAGAACGTATCGCGGGCCGATGGTGAGTAAAACTTACCACGCTACCCAGCGAACGAACAGGAGACTGACATGTACATATGGTTGACGGCCAAAGGCGAAGAGACGCTTCGGCAACTCAAGACGGAAGGCAGAATCGGGGAGCTGAAAATCGAGACTCACAGGAACTCGGGCCTGCGATATGTCCCGGTTTCAGACGAGATCACGGATCCGACCGCTACGCTGATCCCGCAAAGCGTGATTGATCACGTGACGCTGGACGGAAGAATCCAAGAGGATCTCCGGCCGCAAGGAATCTACGTGCGGGGCGGCGCGACGGCGCAGGTGGAGACCGTAAGGAACGTTGTTGGGGGCTACGGCAACAATTCGCCTATGGTTGATCGCTACCAGATGGTCCGCGTTGTCGCCAAAACCGTGAGGGCGGCGAGGGCGATTTATTCGAAGGTCCGCTCCGGAGAACTCAAGCCGAAGCACAACTGGACGGCGGGTGCTGACCGCTCGGGGGTCACCGACGCTGCTGGTGCCGAGATCGGCGATCAGTAACCGCAAGCAGAAGGGTTAGCTCAGAGGAGCTAACCCTTCCAAATATGAGTTTATAATTATTTGTAATTTCATATTTGGACTGAATGTTGGTGTACTACGTCTCCATCAGATCTTCCGGCGACCAGGTGATCTTCTCGCCGTCGACCCACCCCTCCGTTCGATTCCCCGTGAGCGCCAACGGCAAGAAAAATACAGAGGGGCTTTGAAGAGAGCCCTTCTGAGTACTCGATTCAAAGCCCCTCTGTATTTTTCTTGTGGTAGCCCCACCGGGAATCGACCCCGGATTTACGCCGTGAAAGGGCGCCGTCCTAGCCATTAGACGATGAGGCCATCGCAGCAGAGTGCCGCATCCTTGCTATAATATAATAGAGTCGTATATTTTGAAAGGTCGGTTTGCTTCATTCGTTAAAATCTATGCTTTCTGTCTTCTTTTTTTACGGCGGCTTGGGAGTGCTTGCGTTGCGTCTTGCGCTCGGCGTGATTTTCCTTGCGCATGGGTGGCCGAAGCTTCGGCATCTGCAACAGACGGCAGTTGAGTTCGACGGGCTGGGCTTCAAGCCGGGCAGGTTCTGGGGGACGCTCGTCGCGCTCCTTGAATCTTTCGGCGGCATCGCGCTTATCCTTGGATTCTACACACAGACCTTCGCGGTGCTTTTCGCGCTCGAGTTTATCGCGATTGTCGTGCGGAAGCTTATAAAGAAACAGCCGTTCGTCGGCGGCTGGGAGCTTGACCTCCTTGTCCTTACCGCATTCCTCGTGCTCGCCCTGAACGGCGGCGGCGCCTACTCGTTTGACCGGGCTTTCTTCCTTGGATGGTAAAACGGTTTTTTGAGATCCTGCCTGGGGCGCTCGCTTGGGCAACGATCATCTTCATGTTTTTGTTTTCGTGGCTTCTCCCCGCGTGGGTTTCGATTTTCATCATCCTTTTCGACGTCTACTGGCTTTTGAAGACCATCTATCTTTCGCTCCATCTTCGCGCGACGTTTTCGCAGATGAAGAAAAACATGGCGGTGGATTGGCTTCTGCGCCTAAACGAATCGAAGGGCGTTCCCCGATGGGAAAATATTTATCACCTCGTGATCCTCCCGATGTATCACGAACCGTACGAAGTGGTGAAAGAGAGCTTTGCGCGCCTTTTTGAAACGCATTATCCGAAAGAAAAATTATTGGTGGTGCTTGCGCTTGAGGGGCGCGCGGGCAGGGCGGCGGAGGAGGTGGGAGAGCGGATCAAAAAAGAGTTCGGCGGAAAATTTTTCCGCTTTCTTGTAACGACTCATCCTGCGGACCTCCCCGGCGAGATCCCAGGCAAGGGATCCAACGAAACCTGGGCGGCGCTGCGGGCGAAGGAAATCCTGCTTGATCCGTTGCACATTCCCGCGGAAAACATTCTTGTTTCGGTCTTTGACGTGGATACGCAGGTCTTTACTGAATATTTCAGCCGGCTCACCTACGTGTTTCTCACAGCGCAGAATCGCTTGCGCGCCATCTATCAGCCGATCCCGCTCTTTACGAACAACATCTATGAGGCGCCGGCATTGGCGCGGGTGGTCGCATTCTCCACGACCTTTTGGCAAATGATGCAGCAAGCGCGCCCGGAACGCCTGACCTCTTTTTCTTCCCAATCCGTGCCGCTCAAGGTATTGCTTGATATCGGATTTTGGCAGAAGGATATTGTCTCAGAGGATTCGCGGGTTTTTTGGCAATGCTATTTGCGCTATCACGGCGACTTCCGCGTGGAGCCGCTCTTATATCCCTTGTCCATGGACGCGAACGTGGCGCCCACCTTTTGGGCTACCATGAAAAATCTTTACAAGCAGCAGCGGCGGTGGGGATGGGGGTGTGAGAACATTCCGTACATGCTTCAGGGGTTCCGGCGCGATCCGCAGATCCCGTCCGGGAAGAAACGCTACTGGAGGTTCAACGTACTGGAAGGATTCCATTCGTGGGCGACAAATGCACTTATGATCTTTGCCCTGGGGTGGCTTCCGCTTTTTCTTGGCGGCCGACATTTTACCGATACGCTTCTTTCTTACAACTTGCCGCGGATCACGCGGTTCATCATATCGCTTTCCATGATCGGTATCGTGAGCTCCGCGATCTTGGGCATCCTTCTTTTGCCGCCAAAAACAAAAGGGCTGCGCGCCCGCAATTATCTTGTCTATTTTTTACAATGGGCCCTTATGCCTCTTACGCTCATCATCTTCGGCGCCTTCCCCGGGCTTGAAGCGCAGACGCGGCTCATGCTCGGCGGTCGCTTCCGCCTGGGCTTTTGGGTTACGCCCAAGGGGCGTAACCCAAAAGGGGAAGAGGGACCGGGGAAACATGATAAAATAAAGCAATGAAAGTCCGCCGGGGGTTTACTATCATTGAACTTCTGATTTTTGCCGCTATTTTTTCTTCTATCATGGCGGGGCTTATCACCGTGCTTATTACCATGACGCGCGTGCAGAGCCGCCAATCGTCGGCGACCGACGTGGAAACACAGGGACAATTCTTGCTCCAGCAATTTCAGTATTACATACAAACGGCACGGCTGGTCGATATGGTGCAGGATGCCGCGGCGGGGACGCTCAAGCTCCGGGAGCTAACCTTGGCACCCGATCCCACCTTCGTTACGCTTGCCACGGGGACAGTATATCTTCAGCAGGGCCTTGGCGGAGCGCTCCAGCCCTTGACCTCGAACAAGGTGACGGTATCCAACCTTTCGTTTATAAGGCATTACAATCTCAATAGTTCCTCAACGGCGTACGGCGTCGATTCGGCATCGTACTCTTTCACGGTATCAGCGAATACTTCAAATACTACTCAGCAATATTTCCAAAAGTTCCAATCGTCTGCGGCGGTTACGGCGCCCGTTCCCAAAATTGCCCTTATGCAGCAGACGAGCACGCTTGTTTACGGAACGAGTACGAACATGGCGGGGACCTATATAGGCAATAATGCCACGGGGAGTTTGCTCGTTGCGGTCGTTGTGAACACTAATCTCGTTTCTATTTCGATCGGGGACACCGCGGGCAATGCATGGAGCAACATAGCGAGCACGACGTACGCGGCATACAATCAGAAGATCACTATTTTTGCCGCGGCCAATGCGCGCAACAGCTCGAACACGGTTACGGCAACCCTCGGGGGAAGCGGCGGGTATAATCCTTCACTTTTTCTCTATGAATATCGCAGTGCGTCGACCTCTTCTTTGGTCGATGCTTCCTCTACCCAGACGCAGTCAAACGCGACGGCCATATCGAGCGGTCCGGCGACGCCGACCTCGAATGTCGAGCTTGTCTTCGGCGTGATGTACCTGAACACGTGGCCGGCAACCCCGCCCGTAGCCGGATCGGGGTTCACCATAAAATCCTCCTCAAGCGCGAGCAATACCTTTATTGAAGATAAAAATGTTTACGTGACTGGCCCTGTGGTTGCCGACTGGGCGCTCTCGCAGGCGGCAAGTTCGTCCGCGACCGTCGTCACGTTCAAGTAAGGCAAGCGCCAGGCCGCAATGGTCTTTGCGGGTACGGGTGTCGGCGTGCTCCAGCGGCACGCCGCACCCTGCTCTCTCGGCGCGGCGACTCCGCGCAGACGCGGAGACCAAGCTCGCCGCGCCTCCGAGAGCCCCCGCCAAGACCATTGCGGCCTGGTGCTTGCCCCATGTACGATTCTGTAAGATAATCCCAGCATGAAAGATTATTCTAAAAAGTTAAAAGAATACGACAAAGAAAAGATCACGCTCATTAAACATCAGTGGGGTCAAAACGCGACTTCTCTCTATAACCAAGTTGTTCAAGCTTGGGACCATATTCCTTTTGGCAAAAAAATTGCTATTATTTCCTATAAAAAATTTGGGATGAAAAGTGCCCTAACCTTTTTCAAAAAGAACGGCTTAGTATGTGAGGTTGTGGGCAAAGGACCCGACGGCCTAAGGCTCGTTGAATGCGAAAAGAAGGAACATAACCATTTAAAACCTATAGAAATATCAAATATAGTGAAGTTTGATTTTCTCGGGAAAAGTTATAAAGCTGACGTTGGAAGCTCCATCTTTTCTAAAACAGGTCTTGATAAAGGAACAAGATTTCTTCTGGAATCATTCTTTTCTTGGGATATTGATCTCAATGGAAAAGAAGTCGTCGATATGGGAACGGGGTGGGGCGCAATATCTATAATCATCGCCAATGAATTTCCAAAAGCTCGAATTACCGCATATGAAAAGGATGATGCATCTTTCGAGGCGGCCAAAGAAAATCTTTCAGGATTTTCGCAAGTAAACGTAAAGCAAGTCGATCTTGCTCAAAATATCAAACGGCAACGTGGGACATTCGATTATATTTTATCCAACCCTCCGTTTCATGTTACCACCGAAGAGAGGCATAGGATTTTTAAATATGCAGATAGTTTATTAAAAAAGAAGGGTGAGATGATCTTTGTCGTAGAAAATTCTTTTACTAATCGATTTGCCCTCACCGCAAAATCTTTTTTTGACATCCTGCAAGAAGAGAAAAACGCTGATTATAGTGTACTCAGATGTAGGAAGTTTGATTAGTGTCTCCGCTTGTGCTTGCGAAACCACGCGGGAGGGCGAGGGAGAAATCCGCGAGCGAATAGAAAATCCGCCGGGTACCCGGGAGCGGCGACCAGGGTGGCGGATTTTCGTATATGAGCGAGCTGGATTTCCCGAGTCCGAAGCAGGTTTCGCAAGCACAAGCGGAGACACTAACTTACTCCAAGTGGATATCTTTCTGGAACTCGGCGAGTTTTGCTTTGAGCGGGAGATAGGTTTTGAGCGAGGGATCGCTTTGGACGAGCACAAGGGCGGCTTCGCGGCTCGCCTTCACGAGTTCGGGGTCCTGGAGCGCGCCCATCGCAACATCGGGAAGCCCCGTTTGTATTTCGCCGAAGAATTGGCCGGGACCGCGGAGCGCAAGGTCTTTTTCGGCCAGTTCAAAACCGTTCTTCGCTTCAAGGATCGCTTTGAGCCGCGCATTCGCCGCCTTCGCATCAGAATCCGCCATGAGGAAGCAATATGATTGATATTCGCCGCGGCCGACGCGCCCGCGGAACTGGTAGAGCTGGGCAAGCCCGAACCGTTCGGCGCCCTCGATCATCATAATAGAGGCGTTCGGCACGTCCACGCCGACCTCCACGACCGACGTTGCGACCATGATGTCAAATTCCCGCGCCTTGAACTTTTTCATGACATCCTCTTTTTCTTTGCCCTTCATCTGGCCGTGGAGCATGGCAATCTTAAGATCGGGAAAAATTTTCGTACGCAATTTTTCGTATTCTTCTTTCACCGATTTCATTTCCAGATTTGCAATGGTCCGCTTGTCTATTTTCGCTACGGTATCTGGTTGGCCGTTATTCTGCGCTTCGCTTTTTTCTATCCGCGGGCAGATGACGAACACCTGCCGTCCTTCGCCGATCTCTCGTTTCACGAATGCGTAGGTTGCCTGCCGCCCGATCGGCAGGACGATTTTTGTTTCGATGGGCTTCCGCCCACCCGGGAGTTCGGTGATGAGCGAAAGGTCGAGGTCGCCGAACACCGTGAGCATAAGCGTGCGCGGAATGGGCGTGGCTGACATGCTCAAGAAGTGGGGGATGAATCCGCCTTTTTTCTTCGCAAGTTCCGCGCGCTGGCGCACGCCGAAGCGGTGTTGTTCATCAATGATGACCAAGCCGAGATTTTTGAACGCCACGGTTTTTTCTATAAGCGCGTGCGTGCCAAAAACGATCGCAATCTCGCCTGCGGCCACTTTTTTGCTCATTTCCGGTTTTGTGACGGGCGCCGCGACATCATTTTCATAAAACACCGTGGCACCGCTTCCCGTCACGAGTCCGATCGCTGGCTGGTATTCGGCCGGCATCCGGGCGAGCAGTTCCTTCATCGTTTCAAAATGCTGGCGCGCAAGGATCTCGGTCGGCGCCATAAATGCCGTCTGGCAGCCGTTCTCCGCTGTCGTCATCGCGGCCACTGCCGCAACGACCGTTTTCCCCGATCCCACGTCCCCTTGAAGCAGCCGGTTCATCGGCCGCGGTTTTGCGAGGTCCTTCATGATCTCCCATAGCGATTTCTTTTGCGAAACCGTGAGTTCGAACGGCAGCGCGGCAAGGATCGTTTTCACTTTTTCTATGTCCGCCGTGATGACGGGCGCTTTCTCCTCTGCGAGTTTGAGCTTCTGTTTCAGATTCACGATCTGGAGAAGGAAGAGGTCTTCAAAAGAAAACCGCTTCTGCGCCGCGGCGGCATCCGCGAGCTGCTTCGGGAAATGGATCGTGCGGATCGCCTGGTTGATCTCCGGGAAATTGAGCTTTGCGAGCGTGGGCTGCGGGATCCATTCTTTGAGCGGGAGCGCGCGCTTGATAATGGACTGCATAATGAAGCGCAGGCCGCGCGACGTGAGGCCGCGCGTTTCGGGATAAACGGGAACGAGCCGCGCCGTGTGGGTGGTTTCCCGGGGAGCCGCAGCTTCGTTCCCGCGGAGCACTTCGTACGCTGGATGGCTCAAGTACCGCTCACCATCGTCCGCAAGAGAAACTTTTCCGGCAAAATTCGCGCGCCTGCCCACTTTCAAAATATTCGCCACGTACGGCTGGTTGAACCAAATTGCGCGGATCACACCGCTCTCATCCGCGATCATCGCTTCAACAATGCTCATGTGCCTGCGCCAGCTCTGGCTCGCGTGCACCTCTTCAATGATGCCTTGGACGGTCGCCTGTTGGCCGGGTTCCAGATCGGCGATGGAATATATTTTTGAGAAATCCTCGTAGCGGGAAGGGAAGTGCCAAAGGAGATCGCGGATATTTTTAATGCCGAGCTGTTCAAGCCGCCGCAAGAACGCGGACTTCGCGCCAAGCACTTCATACAACGGGGTATCAAGCGCAACCTGCGGCATAGTTTTGCCCATAGTATACCATGCCGTGTATGATTAGGGAAAACACGACGCACGATGGGCATTCTTCTTGCCATAACGGCGCTCTTCTCCTGGGGCTTGGGAGATTTTCTGATAGAAAAAAGCACGCGGAAGTTCGGCGATTGGATCGCGCTCTTTTATATCACCGCGTTCGGGGCGGTCATCCTCTTTCCGTTCGTCTACCGCGACATTATCCCTGCGTTCACGGCGAACAGTTTTATTCTTTGGATAACCAGCCTTGTCATCTTCCTTGCCGCGCTTTTCAATCTTCACGCGTTGCGGGTGGGGAAGATATCCGTGGTGGAACCGATATTCGCCTTTGAGGTGCCCGTCGCTGGATTTCTGGCCGCTTTTCTCCTTAATGAGCGATTGAGCTTCGCCCAGATCTTTTTCATCGCAGCGCTCGTCATCGGCATTATCCTCGTTTCCACGCGCTCGTTCAGCCATTTCAAAAACATCCGCACGGAAAAAGGCGTGGGATATGCGGTCGTCGGCACGATTGGCTTGGGCATTTCCGGCTTCCTCTACGGTCTCGGTTCGCGGGAAACAAGTCCGCTCATGATCAACTGGGTGAGCAATGCTTTCATGGCCGTCATCACTTTCTTTTACCTCACCGCGACCGGGAAACTTGCGGGGATCGCGGGGGACTTCAAAGAGAACAAACGCCTGATCCTGAACGTCAGTTTTTTTGATAACCTCGCGTGGATCACGTTCTCGTATGCGACGCTTTACATCCCCATTGCGATCGCGATGGGCGTGAGCGAGGGATACATCGCCTTCGCGGGAGGATTGGGACTTCTTTTCAATAAAGAGAAACTGAAAGTCCACCAGTGGGTCGGCTTCTGCCTTGCCGCGGTGGCCGTCGTCGTGCTCGCGGTGATAACGGATAAATAATTGCTGTGCCCCCACCAGGACTCGAACCTGGAACCTTCTCCTTAAGAGGGAGCAGCTCTGCCAATTGAGCTATAGGGGCGACAATCACTCCCATTTTATGGGGAGCGCGAAAAAAATGCAATTACTGCTTCTTCTTTCTTGCTGTGCGCCCGTGAGGAGTTGAACCTCAAACCTCGTGGTTCGAAGCCACGCGCTCTATCCAGTTGAGCTACGGGCGCAGAGGGGTGAACCGCCCCGCTTCCACTTCCAATGGTACAATGAGTGTTATGAATGTTGCAATCGTCATTTTTGAATTTATCGTTTTGATCTTTTCCGCTGTGCTGCATGAGATAGCGCACGGTTACGAGGCCGAACGGCTGGGAGATCCCACAGCGCGGAACGCCGGGCGGCTGACGATCAATCCCTTAGTACATCTTGATCCTTTTGGCTCTGTCCTCCTGCCGCTCCTTTTGTATCTCGCTTCGGGCGGCGCGTTCTTTTTTGCCGTTGCGAAGCCCGTGCCCTATGATCCGCGCAATCTGAAAGATCCGCGAAGCGGTTCTGCAAAGATTGCGCTTGCGGGGCCGGGCACGAATTTTCTTCTCGCAATCGTCTTCGGCATCGCGATCCGCATTCTTGCCTATATCCCCGCCGTGCCGGATGCTTTCCTCTCGCTTCTCGCCGTCATTGTATTTATCAATATTCTTCTCGGTATTTTCAATCTGGTGCCCATTCCGCCACTCGACGGTTCGCGCGTGCTCTTCGCCGCGCTCCCGCAGACGCAGAGAACGTTCCGCGCGATGTATTTCTTGGAGCGCTGGGGATTGGTGCTTGTACTCGTTTTTGTGTTCTTCGGATTCGGCGTGCTGATGCCGATGGTGAATTTTCTCTTTCAGCTTTTTACCGGACAGTCGCTCGGGTTATCTTAGAAATTTGACAGATATTGGGCGCGTGTAGTAGGAATAATTCAGTTGGAGGGGAAGGCATGATCAACATTCCCAACCTGTTGTCCGGCCTGCGGCTGGTTCTTGCCCCGTTCATCGTCTACGGTATCGCGACGGGACGGAACGCTCTGGCGCTTGTACTTTTCGCGATTGCCGCCATCACAGATCTTCTGGACGGCATGATCGCACGGAGGTTCAACCTTGCTACGGTTTTCGGGGAGCGGCTGGACCCGATCGCCGACAAAGCGCTCATGAGTAGCATCATTCTCGCGCTGGGATTTTCCGGCGCGGCGCCGTGGTGGTTCGTCACGATCGTCCTTGGCCGCGACGTCTTGATACTCATTGCGGTTGGGATATTCCTTGTTTTCGCGCAGGCACAGCGATTCCGGCCGAGCGTGTGGGGCAAGGCATCAACTCTTTTCCAGATCGTGGTCGTGGCGCTGCTTATGTGCGCGAAAGCTTTTCGGTGGACGGGGCTTTCTTCGTTCGTCGCTGCGGCAATCGTGGCATCGGCGGCGCTCACGGCGTGGAGCGGCATCCACTACGCATGGCGTGGCGTTGCCATGATCAAAAAGCGCTAAAACAATCCCCTGGCCGTCTCGGCGGTCGGGGGATTCGCATTGTAAAACCAAGAGGTTTACATTGGCCGCTCGTCCGCGGAGCCGCTCGGAGGTGTTATAATGGGAACACGATTTAATTTCTCAAATGGACGTAGTAAGCCATATCTTAATAGGAACGGTTTTGGGATCGGCCTCGGCAGCATCTCCGGGAGATATCGCGACCATAACACTCTTCTCTTTATTGCCTGATTTGTTTCAAATGCCCTTATATCTGCGCGTTGGGGAAGAATACCACCGCTATTTCTGGATATCTCACGATAAAGATTGGCGGGGCTTCAGGGGGCATCATCCTTTCTGGTCCGACCTATGGGAAATTCCTCATAGCTTGCTTTTTCTCGTTTTTATAATCACTCCTTTTGTGCTCTATTTCCATCTCCCGCGCATGGCGATCGCCGCATATTTTTCCCATATTTTTATGGACATCTGGACCCATAAAGGTGAGTGGCGCATGAAGCCGTTTTATCCGTTCCGTTGGGAGATCAATGGGCTTACCAATATGTGGGCTTGGTCCTGGAGAAAGATGCTTGTTTCGTGGGCCGTCCTTGTAGCGCTTCTGATGATGGTGAACCGCCTTATAATATGAACGATCAGCATTCGCCGATAATCGACAAGCTCATTTATCTTGGGGGCATATTGGGTCCTCTTATGACCCTGCCGCAGCTTCTAAAAATTTGGATCGGGAAAAATGCCGTGGGCGTTTCCGCGATTTCGTGGTTCGCTTATGCCGTAGGTTCTTCCTTCTGGATCTGGTATGGGTTACACCACAAACAAAAGCCGATCGTTTTTACCTACACCATTTTTCTTGTGATCGAAGTCCTTATTATCATTGGAGCTTTCGTTTACGGCTAGGCGAGCAAAGCGGGCTTCAAAACATATATCTCTTGCGCGGTGGACCTGAGGGGAATCGAACCCCTATCTGCCGGATGCAAACCGGCTGCTCTGCCACTAAGCTACAGGCCCTATCGCTCCGATGATAGCGTTTTATTTGACACAAATCAATCTTTCGTCTACTATTCTTTAACGTAAACACATGCCGACCATCGGACAGCTTATCAAGCGTGGAAGGAAGTCCCAGAAGGCGAAGACCAAGTCGCCTGCGTTGTCGTACTATTTTAATTCGATCAAGAATCGGCCGGTGGACTCGGGGTCGCCCTTCAAGCGCGGCGTGTGCGTGAAGGTGTTTACGACGACGCCGAAGAAACCGAACTCGGCCCTGCGGAAAGTGGCGCGCGTGCGGCTCACGAACGGCATGGAGATCACCGCCTATATTCCAGGCGAGGGGCATGCGCTGCAGGAGCACTCCATTGTGATGGTGCGCGGCGGGCGCGTGAAGGACCTTCCGGGCGTGCGGTACCATGTGGTGCGCGGCGTACTGGATACGACGGGTGTGGAGAACAGGAAACAGCAGCGGTCGAAGTATGGAGCGAAGAGACCCAAATAATCATGAGAAAAAAGCGCGTATATAAAAAGTATCATAAAGCAGATGCCATGCATGGCCGTGTTGAGCTCGGCCGGTTCATAAATTACGTAATGAAGGACGGGAAAAAGTCCGTGGCCGAACGCGTGGTCTACGGCGCACTGGAGAAAGTGAGGGCGGTGACCAAGGAAGACCCGATCGTGGTTTTTGATAAAGCGATTGAAAATGCATCGCCCTTGCTCGAGGTGGCGTCCAAGCGCGTGGGCGGCGCGAACTACCAGGTACCCCGCGAGGTGCGTCCCGAACGGAGATTTATTTTGGCCGTACGCTGGATCATCGGCGCCGCCCGTTCAAAAAAGGGAAAACCGATGGCGGAGAAACTCGCAGATGAACTTATCGCCGCCTCAAAGAACGAAGGCGCCGCGATCAAAAAGAAACAGGACACGCACCGGATGGCCGAGGCGAACCGCGCCTTTGCGCACTTCGCGAGATAAGATGTATATCTTTGAGACTTTTTGGGCAATAAGTATCGTTTTTATCGTTGCGGGGACAATTATTTTCCGCAGGAATCAGCCCGTGGATGGCAAGATAACGTGGGCCAGAGACGCCGGATCATTTTTAATCGCCGCGGGAATAGTGTTGGGCTTTTATACTAGCCTCTTGTTTCTGCATGAATGTTGGAATGCGTGGGTGGATTTGCGAGCATTTGAATCAAGTTAAATTATCATTAAATCATGCAGAGAGCTTATCCAATTGAAAAAGTCAGAAATATTGGCATTATAGCGCATATTGACGCCGGGAAAACCACGGTCTCGGAGCGCGTGCTTTTTTACACGGGCGTGAGCCACAAGATCGGCGAGGTGCATACGGGCGATACGGTGATGGACTGGATGGAGCAGGAGCGCGAGCGTGGCATTACGATCACCTCGGCTGCGACGACCGCGTTCTGGATCCCGACCGAAAAGAACCACGACAAAAAATTTGAGCATCAGATCAACTTGATCGACACCCCCGGACATATTGACTTCACTGTTGAGGTGAAGCGGTCGCTCCGCGTTCTGGACGGCGCCGTTGTCGTCTTTGACGGTGTCGCGGGCGTGGAGCCGCAGTCGGAAACGAACTGGCGCTATGCGGACGAATACAACGTGCCGCGCGTCTGCTTCATCAATAAACTGGATCGCATGGGCGCGAATTTCACGGGCAGCTTCCAGTCGATCCTCGATCGCCTCACAACGCATGCGCTCCCGGTGCAGCTTCCGATAGGCTTGGAAGGGGACTTCAAGGGAGTGGTGGACCTTCTGTTGAACAAGGCGTACGCCTTTGAGGGCGAGCACGGCGAAAAGATCGTGGAAATTCCGGTTCCCGACGACATGAAGGCGGACGTCGCAAAGCACCGCCACGAATTGATTGAGAAAATTGCGGAGAATGACGATCGCGTGATGGCGGCATATTTGGAGGGGAAGGAGATCGGCATCGACGATCTGCGGAAGACACTCCGCAAAGCGGTCATCGCGAACAAGATCGTGCCGGTCCTTTGCGGGTCGGCGCTCAAGAACAAGGGCGTGCAGTTCGTCCTTGATGCGGTTGTCGAATATTTGCCTGCGCCGACGGACCTCCCCGCGGTCAAAGGGCACGATCTGAAAACAGGAGAGGAGGTGGAGCGGCACGCGACCGACGATGAACCGTTCACCGCGCTCGCGTTCAAGATCGCAACCGATCCTTATGTGGGCACGCTCACCTTTTTCAGGAATTATTCGGGCGTTCTGAAGCGCGGCTCGTACGTTTTGAATTCAGTGAAAAATTCGCAGGAGCGCATCGGCCGCGTGGTTCGTATGCATGCGAATGACCGCGAGGAAGTGGAAGAGGTCTACGCCGGCGAGATCGCGGCGATCGTCGGCCTCAAGAACACGACGACGGGGGATACGCTTTGCGATCCGAACGCGGCGATTATTTTGGAAAAGATCACTTTCCCCGAACCCGTGATCGGCATCCGCATCGAACCGAAAACGAAAGCCGACCAGGAAAAAATGGGCACGGCCCTGCACCGCCTGGCCGAAGAGGACCCGACCTTCCGCGTTGCGGGGGATCCCGATACCGGCGAAACGATTATCTCGGGCATGGGTGAATTACACCTGGAGATCATCGTAGACCGCATGAAGCGCGAATTCGGCGTTGAGGCGAACGTGGGCCGGCCGCAGGTGGCGTACAAAGAAACCGTGACGGGCGAAGCGGAGGCTGAAGGGAAATACATCCGCCAGTCCGGCGGCCGCGGTCAGTATGGCCATGTCTGGCTTCGCGTGAAAGCGCTTCCGCGCGGAACCGGTTTTGTATTTTTGGACGAGATCAAGGGAGGCGTGATCCCGCGCGAGTTTATTCCTGCGACCGAGAAAGGCGTGAAGGAAGCGCTTGATAAGGGTATTCTTGCGCACTATCCCGTGACGGACGTGGAGGTGGCTTTGTACGACGGTTCGTTCCACGAGGTGGACTCTTCGGAAGCGGCGTTCAAGATCGCAGGATCTATCGCGTTCCAGGAAGCCGCGAAGCGCGCGAAGCCGGTCATTTTGGAGCCGATCATGAAATTGCAGATCCTTGTTCCGCCGGATTTTCTGGGCGAGGTGACGGGGCAATTGAATGCCAAACGCGGCCGCATTGAAAACCTCGGCGACCGGCCGAACCTGAAGGTGATTGATGCGAAAGTGCCTCTTTCTGAAATGTTCGGCTACGCGACCGAGCTCCGCTCCATGTCCCAGGGCCGCGGCAGTTTCACGATGGAATTTGACCACTACGAGCCGACGCCCGCGAACGTGGCGCAGCTCATCATAGAAGGGAAGAAAAGATAGGCTGATACAGTTGCTTTTTTTCTGAAGAATCCGCATAATGTTTGCGGTTCGTTAAGGTTTTGGAGGACGCAATGAAGCCCTGTTTAGCGTTGTTTTTTGCAATTTTTTTCTTCACGCCGGGACTTCTTGCCGAGAAACGACCGGAAGTTCGGAGTGAAGACGGTATTCTTGTTTTCATGAGGGGGATCGCCCTCTCCTACTCTGGCCGCCACGCGGAAGCACAGAAGGAATTCGAGGAATACCGCAGGGCGCACCCCGATGACCTTCTGGTTTATCTGCGGATCGGCTACGACCGCTTTCTCGGTAGGCGCTCCGAGGATATTTCCCGCGACGAATACCGACGGCTTGTGGACTTCATGAACGAGGCCATTGGAAAGTACGAAAAGATTGGTTGTTCGGGCACCGATCTGAAGTCGCTTGCCGGCAGCACGCTCGATTGTCCCTACATCGGCGCGGCGCTCTACTCGCTCCGGATGACGCTTGTGGGTAAGAGCGATTCGTGGCGGAAGGTCGGGAAGGACAGGGACAGGTTCCTACAGTGCGCGAAACAATCCAGATCGCACCAGGCCTTGTTCCTTCTCGGCGTCTATGAGTACGAGCCGAGCCGGCAGGTATGGCCCATCCGGTTTGCGCTTCAGAGGTTTGCCCACGTGCCGACGGACCACGCGCACGCAGTCGCAACGATCTTCCGGTCACTTGAAGGGGAGCCGAGCCCCTTCGCAGACGACATTTGGTTTTTCGTCTTCGATGCCGAATGCGCCTGCGATGGGATGAGTGGGAAGGCCGACAATGCCTTTGTGGAGAAGTATCCTCTAAAGCAGGTGTTCGAGTACCTCCACGCGAGATACCCAGGAAACAACAAACTGAAACAGTTCAGAAATAAGTAGCCCGCCGAAGGAGAGATCTCCTTCGGCGGCGCTTTCTTTTCCCCATTTGACAAAAACGGCGAAATTGCCCTACAATAGCATGGTACGCATCCCTGACCAAGGGTAAAAAACAGGTCGATTGGTTAAGGTTTTCCACAGCTTTACAAGCTGTTTTTATTGGAAGGGGAGGCACAATACAAATAAAAATAAAATAAATAAAAACAAATGGCAGAAAAAGAAAAATTTGACCGGTCCAAGCCGCACGTCAACGTCGGCACGATCGGGCACGTGGATCACGGAAAGACGACCTTGACCGCCGCGATCACACACATTTTGTTCAAAAAGGGTTTGGCGAAGAAAGAAGAGGGCGTTGATCAGATCGACAACGCGCCGGAAGAGAAAGCGCGCGGCATTACGATCGCGCTGCACCACTCGGAATATTCTTCCGAGAAGCGCCACTATGCGCACATTGACGCGCCGGGGCATGCGGACTACATCAAAAATATGATCACGGGTGCCGCCCAGATGGACGGTGCGATCCTCGTGGTCGCCGCGACCGACGGCCCGATGCCGCAGACGCGGGAGCACATTCTTTTGGCATACCAGGTGGGTGTGCCGAAGATCGTTGTATTCTTGAACAAGTGCGACCAGGTGGACGATCCGGAGCTCATTGACCTCGTGGAATCCGAAGTGCGCGAGCTTTTGAAGAAGTATCACTTTGACGGTGATAACGCCCCCGTGATCCGCGGTTCGGCGCTGAAAGCATTGAACGTGACTTCCGTCGACGATCCCGATGCAAAGCCGATACTGGACCTCGTGAAGGCGTTGGACGACTATATTCCTACGCCGGTCCGCGAAGTCGACAAGCCGTTCCTTATGCCGATCGAAGACATCTTCTCGATCGAGGGCCGCGGCACGGTCGTGACCGGCCGCGTGGAGCGTGGAAAGGTGAAAGTGAACGAAGAAGTGGAGATCGTTGGATTGAAACCGACGACAAAGACGGTCGTTACGGGCATTGAAATGTTCAACAAGCTTTTGGACGAAGGCATTGCGGGCGACAATATCGGCGCCCTGCTCCGTGGCTTGAAGAAAGAAGACGTGGAGCGCGGCCAGGTGATCGCAAAGCCCGGCACGGTGACGCCCCACTCCGAATTTTCCGCCGAGGTGTACGTGCTTTCCAAAGAGGAAGGCGGACGCCACTCGCCGTTCTTTACCGGTTACAAGCCGCAGTTCTATATCCGCACGACCGACGTGACGGGCGAAGTGACCTTGCCCACGGGAACCGAAATGGTGATGCCTGGCGACACCGTGACGATCACCGTGAAGCTTATCTCACCGGTTGCGCTTGAGGACAAACAGCGCTTTGCCATCCGCGAGGGCGGCAAGACCGTTGGTGCGGGTGCGGTTACGAAGATCGTAAAATAATCATGGCAAAAAAGGAATCGGAAACACCGCAAAAAGTCCGGTTGAGGATAAAGTCCTACGACCACAAGTTGATTGATAATTCGGCACGCCAGATCATTGAGGCGGCCGAGCGGAACGATGCGAAGGTGGTCGGTCCGATTCCCTTGCCGACGGAGATCAAACACTACACCGTGAACCGTTCCACGTTCGTCCATAAGGACTCGCGCGAACAGTTCGAACTCCGGGTGCACAAGCGCCTAGTGGAGATCCTGAACCCCAGCCAGAAGATTATTGAATCGCTTTCTAATCTGAATCTTCCGGCAGGCGTGGATGTGGAAGTGAAAATGGTATAGAAGCGGTCTGAAAGAAATTGCAAAAACCGCCCGCAAGGGCGGTTTTTGATTTGGCCTTGACGCTTCGCCCCGTTTTGCTATACTCTCCTCAAGGTTTCCTCGGACGTTTTATGCCAATATTTACCTATCTCGGAAGACGAATTTCGTTATTTCTGAGCGATCCCGTGTAAAACACGGGTTCATGGGTTAGATTGCGTAAGGGTCCGGGGGCAGCCCGGATTTTTTAATCCGCAAGACATTATTCAAAGCGATGTCCTTCATTCTTGGAAAAAAAGTGAAAATGACGCAGATCTGGAAGGATGGGAAAGTGGTCCCCGTGACCGTGGTTCGCGCGGAAGCGAATGCGGTGACGACCATTCGGACCAAAGAGAAGGACGGATACGAAGCCGTCCAGGTTTCGCTTGGGAAGACAAAGCACGAATTCCGCAATCGCGCGGCGCATCCGATTGAAATGGGGAAGTTCAAAGCAGGGGATGCGGTGACCGTCGATGCGTTCAAAGAGGGCGAGAAAGTTTTGGTGAGCGGGATCACGAAGGGCCGCGGATTCCAGGGCGTTGTGAAACGGCACGGCTTCAGCGGGGGGCCGAAGACGCACGGCCAAAAGAACCGTTTCCGCGCGCCGGGGTCCATCGGTTCCACCGCGTTTCAGCGTGTGGTGCCCGGCCGCCGCATGGCGGGGCATATGGGTACGGACCGCGTGACGATAAAGAATTTGGTCGTTGCCGAGATTGATAAGGAAAAAAATCTGATCTTTTTGCGCGGCGCGGTGCCGGGCGCGCGCGGCGGCCTGCTCGAGATCAGAAAATAAGAAAATGAACGCCGACGTCTACAATTTGAAGAACGAAAAAGTGGGGACGGTGGAATTGCCGGAGAGCGTTTTCGGCGCGCGCTGGAACCCGGTTTTGATAAAACAGGTTTTGGAGGCGCAACAGGCGAATGCGCGCGACCCGTGGGCGCACGCGAAGGATCGCAGCGAAGTGCGTGGCGGCGGCAGAAAGCCGTGGCGCCAGAAGGGGACCGGCCGCGCGCGGCACGGTTCCATCCGGTCACCCTTGTGGGTGGGCGGCGGTAAGGCGCACGGACCGCGCAAGGAACGCGATTATTCCCAAAAAGTGAACAAGAAAATGAAACACTCGGCGCTTTTCTCCGCGCTTTCGCGGAAGATGAAAGACGGCGAGGTGAAGGTATTTGAAAATTTTGCGCTTTCGGCCCCAAAGACGAAAATACTGGCATCGGTGCTCGCCGCGCTTTTGAATATGAAGAAGACCGCGAAACGGTACGACGTGCTGCTTGTGGAAAACGCAGCGAACAAGAACTTGTTCCGCGCTTCCTCCAATTTGCAGAAAGCAAAGGCGGTTGACGCCGCATCGCTCAATGTTCTGGATGTGTTGAATTACAAAAACCTTTTCCTTGATAAAGAAGCGATTGCCCTGATCGAGAAACATTACAAAGGATAAAATCATGACCAGCGTCTTTCTTATTAAAAAACCCTGGGTGACGGAAAAATCCACCGAACTCTCCGCGCTCGGTAAGTATGTTTTCATTGTGGAGCCCGGAGCGACAAAGCAAGAGATCAAAAAGGCGGTGAAGGCGGTCTATAAAGTGGATGCGGTCGCCGTGAATGTCGTGAATCGTCCGGCAAAACGGAAGCGGTTCGGCGCAAACATCAAGGGAGCGCAGAAGGGATACCGGAAAGCGATCGTCACCCTGAAGGCCGGCCAAAAAATAGACATCCAATAATATGAAGATATATAAACCAACCACGCCATCGCGGCGCAGTATGACGGGCTCCGATTATCGGGGGCTCTCCGGCGTGCGCCCGTGGAAGCCGCTCCTTACACAATTAAAATCCAATGCCGGCCGCAACTCGCAGGGCCGCATCACCGTGCGCCACCAGGGCGGCGGGAACAAGAAACGGTACCGCATGATTGATTTCAAACAGGATCGTTTGGGCGTAAAGGCGCTTGTGGAGACCCTGGAATACGATCCGTACCGCACGGCGTTCATTGCGCGCGTGAAATATGCGGATGGGAACCGCGCCTATGTTTTGGCGCCGGAAGGCATGAAGGTAGGCACGGAGATCATGACGGCGGAATCGGCGCCGCTCGCGATCGGCAATCGCATGAAATTAAAGAACATTCCGGTTGGCTACCAGGTGCACAATATAGAGCTTTCTCCCGGCCGCGGCGGACAGCTCGCGCGCTCGGCGGGTTCGTATGCGGAAGTGCTTGCGAATGCCGATGGCTACACCGATCTGAAGCTTTCTTCGGGCGAAGTGCGGCGCGTGCTTTGGAATGGGCTTGCAACCATTGGCCAGCTCTCGAACGCCGAATGGAACCTGGTTTCGATCGGGAAAGCAGGCCGCTCGCGGTGGCTTGGCATCCGGCCGACCGTCCGCGGCAAGGCAATGAATCCGGTGGATCACCCGTACGGCGGCGGCGAAGGTAGCCAGCCGCGCGGCACGAGAAAGCCGAAGACCCTGTGGGGGAAGATAACCGGCGGCCACAAGACCCGCAATCGAAAGAAACGGTCGAGTAAATTCATTCTCCAGCGGAGGAAGAAATAAATCATTACTCTTATGTCACGCTCCCTCAAAAAAGGCCCTTACGTTGACGCACGGCTTTTGAAGAAAATTGCAAAAATAAAACCGGAGAGCGCGTCGGTCATAAAGACCTGGTCGCGGGCTTCGGAGATAGCGCCAGAAATGGTAGGCTATACGTTCGGCGTGCACAACGGAAAGATCTTCATTGAAGTGAAGATCGCCGAAGAAATGGTAGGGCACCGTTTGGGCGAATTTTCGCCGACGCGAAAGTTCACGAGGCACGGCGGCAAGATACAGAAGGAATTGGAGATCAAAGCCGCAGAAACGCAGAAAGCCCAGGCCGCTGCGGCAAAGACGGAACCGGCAAAAAAATAAACCATGGAACAACAGATCGCAAAATTGAACTATTTGAAGATCGCGCCGCGGAAAGTGCGAAGCGTGGCAGATCTGGTGAAGGGGCTTTCGGCGAACGATGCCGAAGCGCAACTTTTAGTGCAGCGTCGCCGCCCGGCAAAGCCGCTTTTGAAACTTTTGCGTTCTGCGGTGGCAAACGCCAAAAGCAACAAGCGGTGGAATCCCGACCATCTTTTCATTGCGGACCTCCGCGTTGACCAGGGGCCGATGATCAAGCGGTTCCTGCCCCGTGCGCGCGGTTCGGCATCGCCGATCCAGAAAAAAATGAGCAACGTGACGCTGGTCTTGGGCTTGAACGAGAACCTCACGCCGAAATACAAGATCGTCGTACCGAAGAAGGTGAAATTGCCGCCGGGCAGCGAGAAACCCGCGAAGAACAAGCGGGTGAAGCCGGAAGTAAAACCCAAAGAAGAGACCAGCGAAAAAAAGAAAGGCGGCGGATTCTTCAAGCGGATGTTCAATCCAAAATCAAGAGCATCTAAATAACCATGGGACAGAAAATACATCCAATTTCATTTCGGTTGGGGATCACGAAGAACTGGCCAGTGCGCTGGTTCATTAAGGGCAGCTATGCAAAATATCTGGAGGAGGACGAAGCGATCCGGAAAGTGATCAAGAAAAAGATCGGTCTCGCGGGCATTTCCGCGGTGGAGATCGAACGCACGCAGAGCACCCTCCGCGTGTTCGTGAAGGCGGCCCGGCCGGGGCTTGTGATCGGCCGCGGCGGGAAGGGGGTGGAAGAGCTGAACAAGGCGATCGCCGATGCGATCCGGAAGGTGCGCAAGAACAAAGCGCCAGTGGTGCTTTCGGTGAACGTTGAGGAGTTGAAGCGTTCGGAGATCTCGGCGCCGTACGTGGCCCAGCAGATCGCCTGGGACCTTGAAAAGCGGATGTCCTTCCGCCGCACCATGAAGAAATATCTTGAACAAGTGGCGCAAAACAAGGACGCGAAAGGGGTAAAAATATTCTTGGGCGGCCGGTTGGACGGGAACGAGATCGCGCGCCACGAATGGCTCTCGCGCGGTTCGCTGCCGCTCCAGACCCTGCGCGCCGACATTGATTACGGGAAAGCGACCGCCTACACTACCTATGGCACGATCGGCATCCGCGTCTGGATCTATAAAGGAGAAATATTCAACAAGAAAAAACAGGACGAGAGCAACCAATAACCATGCTTATCCCTAAAAAAGTCAAACATCGTAAATGGCAAAAGGGGCGCTCGCGGAGCCGCCAAGTCGAAACGCGCGGGCTTGGCCTTGCCTACGGCGAGTACGGTATAAAGGCGCTCGAGGCGACGTGGCTCACGTCGCGCCAGATCGAGGCGGCGCGGAAGGCCATCACGAACTTCATGAAACGCAGTGGACGGGTGTGGATCCGCGTTTTTCCCGACAAGCCGGTCACGCTCCGGCCGCCCGAGACCACGATGGGCGGCGGCAAGGGGAGCGTGGACCATTATGTATTCCCCGTGCGTCCGGGCCGCGTACTTTTTGAAGTTGACGGCGTTCCAGAGGAGACCGCGCGGGAAGCGCTCCGTCTTGCCTCTTTCAAATTGCCGGTCAAGACCAGAGTTATCAAAAAATAACCATGAAAAAGAAAGACGTCCAGGAATTAAAACATCGGCCGATCGAAGAACTTGTCCACCTCATCACGGATGCCAACGAGAAACTGCGGGCGCTCAAATTCGATCTTGCTGCCGGCAAGGTCAAGGACATCACCGAGATCAAGGAGCTCAAGAAAAAAGTCGCAAGAATAAAAACCTTCATCCATGAACGCGCAAACGAAACAAAATAAAAAACGAAGGATCGCGGGCGTCGTCGTTTCCGACAAGATGCAGAAGACGCGCGTCGTTGCCGTTGACCGCCTGAAAAAGCATCCGAAGTACCTTAAATATTACCGCGTGACGACGAAATTCAAGGCGCACGACGAGAACAACGAATATAAAAAAGGCGACAAGGTGGTGATCGAAGAAACGAGGCCGCTCTCGCGGGAGAAGCGGTGGAAGATCGTCGGAAAAGTTTCAAAATAACCCATGATCCAGGAACGCTCCATATTAAAAGTGGCAGACAACTCCGGCGCAAAAACGGTCCGTTGTTTTCGGATCCTCGGCGGCACGCGTCACCGCTATGCGGGCGTTGGCGACGTCATCGTTACGTCCGTGCAGGCGGCGGAGCCGCGGAAGAGCGTGAAGAAAAAGGATGTGGTCAAAGTGCTTGTCGTCCGCACCAAAAATGCGATCCACCGCCGCGACGGTTCCTATGTCCGCTTTGACGAAAATGCGGTCGTTCTGATCGATGCCAAAAAAGAACCGATTGCGACCCGCATTTTCGGCCCGCTCCCGCGCGAACTTAAGGAAAAAGGGTACGAAAAATTAATGACGATGGCGGAAGAGATCGTCTAAATTATTTATTGCCATGAACATAAAAAAGGGAGATCAAGTAAAAATAATGAGCGGCATGGATCGCGGGAAGATCGGGACCGTTTTACATGCGCTTCCCGACGAAGGACGAGTGGTCATCGAAGGGTTGAACGTGTTCAAGAAGCGTTCACGCCCGAAAAAGCAGGGACAAAAAGGGGAAACGGTGCTTGTGCCCCGTCCGATGCCGGTCTCGAAGGTGATGCTCGTCTGCTCGAACTGTAAGAATCCGACGCGCGCGGGCTTCCATATGGACGGTCCGCGAAAGGTTCGTTACTGCAAGAAATGCAAAGTTAACACCTAACCATGGACAAGAAGAAAATTAAAGCATTTTTAGAGAAGATCGTGGTTGATGCGGGTGTCGGCCGCTTAAGCCAGACGCCGAATTTTGAGGAAAAAGCGCTGGCGCAGGTTTCGCGCGACCTCGCTTTGATCACCGGCCAGAAGCCGCAGGTGCGGAAGGCGAAGAAATCCATCGCCGGATTCAAGGTGCGCGAAGGGCAGATCGTGGGGCTTCGGGTAACGCTCCGCAGCGATAAAATGGTTGATTTTTTTGGGCGATTGATTACCATAGTATTGCCTCGCGTGAGAGACTTCAATGGTCTGGATCTCAGGAACATCGACCAGGGCGGCGCGCTGAATGCGGGCATTCGGGAACAGTTCGTCTTTCCGGAGATCGCGCCGGAAGAATCGCCGGTTTCCTTCTCTCTCGGGATCGCCCTGGTGCCCCGGAGGAAGAATCGCGCACAAGCGCTCCAAACTTTTCGAACGCTCGGCGTTCCCTTAAAGAAGCAATAACATGGCAAAAGAATCCGTCATTGCACGCAGCAAAAAGCAGCCGAAGTTTTCCTCCCGCATCGTGCGGCGCTGTTTCCGTTGCGGTCGCAAGCGCGGGTATATGCGCACCTTCGGCATCTGCCGGATCTGTTTTCGCGAGATGGCGACCAACCAGGAAATTCCGGGAATAAAAAAAGCAAGCTGGTAACCACAATGTACTACCATTTTTTGTCGGAAATCAAAAATGCAATGCAGGCGCACAAGGAGAAGCTTGCCCTTCCTTTTTCCAAAATGGATTTTGCGGTCTTGAAATTGCTTGTGGAAGCGGGCTATCTGAAAAGCGTGGAGCGGGAGACGATCGGCAAAAGGAGCATGGTGGTGGTCCGCTTATCGTACCGCGACAAAAAGAGCGCTATGAACGATTTCAAGATCATAAGCAAGCCAAGCCGGCACCAGTATATGGATTATCGCAGTTTGCGCCGCGTGAAACAGGGGTATGGCATTGGCGTCCTCTCGACCTCAAGGGGGATCATGACCGAAAGAGAAGCCAAAAAGAACAAGGTCGGCGGAGAATATCTGTTCGAGATCTGGTAACTATGAGCAGACTGGTCAAAAAACCGATAAAAATAGTGAGCGGGGTGACCGTGCGCATTGACGGCGGTTTTTTGACGGTGAAGGGGCCGAAGGGCGAAGAAAGGGTGAAGATCGCGCCCACGGTCACGGCAAAAATAGAAGGAGAAAATCTTTGGATGAGCGGGGCCGACGCAGGAACAACCTGGGCGCTCGCAAGGAATGCCGTGCAGGGAGTGACGGAAGGTTTTTTGAAGATATTGGAAGTTGAAGGCGTGGGTTATCGCGCGGTGCTTGAGGGGAAAGACCTCATATTTTATCTTGGCTACGCAGAGCCGGTCCGCATGAAAATTCCCGAAGGCGCCTCCGTTACGCTCGAGAAGAGTACGATTAAGGTAGCGGGTCTTAATAAGGACCTGGTGGGCCGGGTGGCCGCAGAGATCCGTGCCCTGAAGAAGCCGGAACCATATAAGGGGAAAGGTATTCATTATCGGGGGGAGGTGATCCAAAGGAAAGTCGGAAAGAAGGCTGCCGCGACAGGGACGGCTGCCTAATTACTACAAAGACCATGAACGCAAGAAAGAAACTTAATCAAAAGAGAATACGCCGCGCGGCGCGGGTAAGCGCCCGTCTTTACGGCACCGCTTCGGTGCCTCGGTTGGTCGTAAGCCGCAGTAATCGCTATGTGTACGCCCAGCTTGTTGATGACGTAAAAAATCATACTATTGTGGCCGTTTCAAGCTTTGGCAAGGGTGGGGCGGCAGTGAAGGGGACGAAGAGCGTGCAGGCGTTCGCCACCGGCGAGGCGCTTGCCAAAAAAGCGCTGGAGAAGGGGATTGCGCGTGTTGTTTTTGACCGCCGATCGTCGAAATTCCATGGGAGAATACAACAATTTGCCGAAGGGGCGAAAAAAGGAGGGCTGAAGATGTAATACTTTTATGCCACAACCACAACAGCATAACCGGCGGCCGGATCGCGGCCCAAAGATCGTAAAAAAAGAGGAATTCAAAGAGCGCGTGCTTGACATGCGCCGCGTGACACGCGTCGTGGCCGGAGGCAAACGCTTCCGTTTCCGCTGCACGATTGTCCTGGGTGACGAGCGGGGCCGCGTCGGCATCGGCGTTGCAAAGGGATTGGATGTCCAGCAGGCGGTTGCGAAGGCAAAGACCGATGCGAAGAAGAATATTATGACGGTCAACTTGAAGGATGGCCGCACTATCGCGCACGAAGTGATCGCGAAATACAGCGCGGCGAAGGTGCTGGTAAAGCCCGCGAGCCCCGGGCATGGTCTCCGGGCAGGCGGCGCCGTCCGCTTTGTGCTTTCTTTTGCGGGTATCAAGGACGCGACAGCGAAGTGCCTGGGGCGGACACCGAACAAGCTCACGAACGCCATGGCGACCATTGAAGCACTCAAAAAACTGAAAGCCTAACATGCAGCTCCACGAAATTCCTTCAATTAAAAAGAAGACACAGCGGATCGGGCGAAGCGGCAAGCGCGGCAGTTATTCCGGCCGCGGCGTGAAGGGGCAGAAATCCCGCGCCGGGCGGCGGCTCTATCCCGCCGAGCGCGATCTGATCATGCGGCTGCCGAAGCGCCGCGGTTTCAGGAATATTCCAAAAACCGAGAAGAACACGGTTCTTAATCTGGGAGATCTTTCCCTGAAGATCAAATCGTTTACACGGGGGAAAGGGCCTCTCTCGCTCAATCAAGAATTACTTAAGGTTGCCGGTCTCGTGGGAAAAAACTTCAAGGGTGAGATAAAGCTGCTTGGCGGCGGGGAGATCGCTTTCCCTGTGGACGTGCAGGGCCTTAAGGTTTCCAAAAGCGCGAAAATAAAAATTGAAAAAGCAGGCGGGAGCGTGAAATAATTTTTGCCCATGAACCGGTTCCTTCAAATCTTCAAAGTCAAAGACCTGCGCAACAAGATATTGATCGTTGCGGGGCTGCTCGTCGCGTACCGCGTGTTCGCGGCGATCCCGATCCCGGGCGTGGATGCCGCGCGGCTCGCGACCTATTTCAATTCCAACCAGCTCTTCGGCTTTTTGAACTTCTTTTCCGGCGGCGGCTTGTCCAATCTTTCAGTGATGATGCTGGGAGTCGGTCCCTATATCACGGCGACGATCATCATGCAGCTTTTGACCATCATCTTTCCGAAGTTCAAAGAAATGTACTACGAAGAGGGCGCGCGCGGCCAGGCGAAGTTCAACCAATATTCGCGGCTCTTAACGGTGCCGCTCGCTATTGTGAACGGCTACGGTTTTTTGACTCTTCTCATTTCGCAGGGCGTGATCGACCGGCCGGCCGCGTTCGCGTTCGTGACGAACGTGATCGTGATCGCGTGCGGCTCCATGATCGCACTGTGGCTGGGAGAACTTATTACGGAACAGAAGGTGGGGAACGGGGTTTCGCTCATCATCTTGGCCGGTATTCTTGCCCGCATACCGTCCTTCGTCGGAACCGCCGTCGTTTCGTACACGCCGACGTTGCTCACGACCTATTTGGGCTTCGCGGTGGTAGCCGTGTTCTTGATCGCGGGCATCGTTTATTTGAATGAGGGCGAGCGGAAGATCCCTGTGGCCTATGCGCGGCGCGTGCGCGGGAATAAGATGTACGGCGGCGCGCAGAGCTACCTGCCGCTCAAGGTGAACCAGGCGGGCATGATCCCGTTGATCTTCGCGATTTCGGTCTTGCTTTTTCCGCAGTTCGCGGCCTGGATCGTTTCTATCTTTTCGCCGACGTGGGGATTGAAGGTCAACGCCTTCGCGGCGGCCTTCGTCAGTAATCAGCTTTGGTACGGCATCTTCTATTTCTTGCTGGTCTTTGTATTCACGTATTTCTATACCTCTATTACGTTCAATCCCGAGGAAGTGGCGAAAAACTTGCAGCGGAGCGGCGGGTTCGTGCCGGGCATCCGTCCAGGCGAGAGTACGGAGAAGTTCTTCGGGAGCATCGTGAATCGCATCACGTTCTGGGGAGCGATTTTCCTCGGTCTTGTGGCGATTTTGCCGATCATCGTGCAGGCCGTTACGGGTGTCGCGGTTTTGACGATCAGCGGCACGGCAATTTTGATCGTGGTCGCGGTGGCTTTGGAGACGATGAGGCAGGTGGATTCGCAATTGACCGTTCGCGAGTATGAGGGGATAGAATAGGCCTGCGCCATGAGGTTTGCAAGACCGCCTCGCAGGGGGCGGTTTTGAATTTCCTCCGGTTTTTTGTTACAATCACTTCATGAGAAAAATCGTTGTGGTCTTGTATGGGCCGCCGGGGGCGGGGAAGGGGACGCAGGCAAATCTTTTGGCTACCAAATTGGGCAGCATTCACTTTGATACGGGGAAATTTTGTGAGTCGGTGGTGCATGATCCGGGGCGCCAAAAAGAAAAGGTGATTCAGCGGGAGCGGAAGCTGTTTGAAAGCGGGAAGTGGATGACGCCGAGCTTTGTAACACGCGAGGTTGTGAAACAGATCAAGCAGGTGGCTGCGGCGAACATGGGAATTATTTTCAGTGGTTCGCCGCGGACGATATATGAGGCGGAGCGGGAATTTCCTGCTTTGGAAAAAGCATACGGCAAGAAGAATATCTTTGTATTTTCTCTTGAAATTCCTGCGGAGTTTTCCTTGCGCAGGAACGGCGGGCGCATGGTGTGCCCCGTCTGCGGTTATTTCCTCCTTGTGGCGTTTTACCCTAAAGTAAAGGCAAAGTGGTGCCCCGTTTGTGGAAGTCCTCTTTATCGACGGAGCTTGGATACGCCGGAGACCACCAAGCGCCGTCTTCGTGAGCACAACGAGCGGACATTGCCGGTTCTTGATTTTGCGAAAAAGCGTGGCTACAAGATATTTCACATTGACGGCCGTCCCGCACCATACAAAGTGATGGGGCGCATCTATGCTCATATTAAAAACGTCTGAAGAAATAGGGGTTATGGCGGAGGGCGGGCGGCGGCTTGCGGCGGTGCTTGCGCGGCTTGCGGAGGAAACGCGCGCGGGCGTCACTACGAAATCGCTTGATCGCCTGGCCTATCAATTGATCCATAAATCCGGCGCGAAGCCGGCGTTCTTGCATTATCGCCCTGCGGGCGCGCAGCGGGCGTATCCCTATTCCTTATGCGCTTCAGTGAACAGCGTTGTTGTGCACGGCCAGCCGTCGGAATACGTGATCAAAGACGGGGATCTTATAAAGCTTGACCTCGGCCTTTTGTACAAAGGATTTTATTCGGATGCAGCGCTTACGGTGGGGGTAGGAAAGATCAGCAAGGAAGCGAAGCGACTTATGACAACAACGGAAGAAGCGCTCCGCGCGGCGATTGCGGAGACCAAGGTTGGAAAAACGCTTGGCGACATTGGATATGTGATTACGAAAGGAGCGAAAAAAAGCGGGTATGTTGTGGCTGAAGGACTTACGGGACACGGCATCGGCCGCACGCTTCACGAAGACCCGACCGTTTGGAATGTTGGGCAGAAGGGCGGCGGTGAGGAATTGCGCGAGGGCGTGGTCCTTGCCATAGAGCCGATGTTTGCGGCGGGCAAGCCCGCCCTGCGGCAGCTGCGCGATGAAAGCTGGGCGACGGCCGATGGCTCGCTTTCGGCGCATTTTGAGCACACCGTGGCGGTCACAAAGAACGGCCCCTTGGTCTTAACCTTTTTATAATCATGGCAAAACCATATCTCTCCATCATCATTCCGGCCTATAACGAGGCGGAACGGGTTCCTGCGACACTTTTAGACATAGATAGGCATTTGGCGAGCGCGCCATATTCCTACGAAATTTTGGTGGTGAACGACGGCTCAAAAGATAATACGGCAGAGGTCGTGCGGAACATGACGAAAGCAGTGAAGAACTTGAAGCTGATCGATAATGTTGAAAACAAAGGGAAGGGCGGCGTGGTGCGGCAGGGGATGCTGCTTGCGAATGGCGCGATCCGGCTTTTCACCGACGCCGACAATTCCACGTCAATTGACCAGTTTGACCAGATGATACCCTTCTTCAAGGAGGGATACGAAGTGGTGATCGGCTCGCGGGCGGTCGCGGGGGCAAAGCTTGATCCGCCGGAGCCGCTCTATAAACAAATCCCCGGGAAAATGGGGAATCTTTTCATACAGCTTTTACTGCTACCGGGATTATGGGATACGCAGTGCGGATTCAAAGCGTTTACGGAAGAAGCGGCAAGGAAAGTGTTTGAAGGGTCGCGCATAGCGGGGTGGGGGTTTGATGTGGAGACCCTTTCGCTCGCCAAAAAAGCAGGATACCGGATCAAAGAGGTCCCCGTGCACTGGGTGAACGATATCCGTTCCCACGTGAAGGCATCAGCCTATGTGAAGGTACTATGGGAGACCATCGCCATCCGCTGGTGGCTCTGGACAGGAGCATACAAAGAGAGTATCCTTAGGAACTAATGGCCAAACAATATCTTACGAAGGAGCGGCTCGAAGAGCTCACAGTGGAACTCGCAACGCTAAAAAATAAAAAGCGGGTTGAGGTGGCGGAGCGGTTGAAGCAGGCGAAAGAATACGGCGACCTTTCGGAGAATTCCGAATACGTGGAGGCGCGCGAAGAACAGGCGAGCGTTGAGATGCGGATCGCCGAGCTCGAAGACCTCTTGAAGGAGGCGGTGACGATCAAAAAATTGGAGGGCGGCGATACGGTTACGGTCGGTTCTACCGTGGTGGTTCGCAAAGGCGAAAAAACAATGAGCTACACGATCATGGGTTCGCACGAGGCGAAACCGGAAGAAGGCAAGATATCCGACGAATCGCCGCTCGGAAGGGCGTTTTTGAAGAAAAAGGCAGGGGAGACGGTTGAGGTTACGACGCCGGCGGGGATTGCGACGTTTGAGATTTTGAAGATAGAATAGTGCTGATTTTTATGAAAAAGGGGAGCGTGCGTCGCGCACACGCCCCCCTCCGGCGCGGGACAGGGTTTTCCCCCGTCACGCCCCGCTGCCGTTGCTGGGCTGACAGCCACAATACCAGCACTGCACGGTGCCAGGGGGTGCCTCGGGGTTGACCGACGGCACCATCCACCCGACGTTCAACGCCGGGACGGCCGCGCATTTTCGTGCGCACGGCTCGAGCGAGAGTCGCTCACGGATGTGCTGGAACATTCTCACAGCGGCTTTCTCTCCGTTGCCCACCCTGGCGAGCGCATAGAGATTCAACAAGGCATAGCGGTTGTGCGGGCCAATCTTGGGATCGAGAGGAAACGCCCGCCGACGGAACTCGGTTCTGGGAGTTTCGCCTAGGGGTATCGGAACTAACGCCCCCCTTCTTACTGCAATATCGAACCGAACATGAGGAATTGATCGCATCCTCATCACCTCCTTTGGCTACCTAAGATATAGAATACGGCGATGAAAATGTCAATTTTCGTAATACTAAACGTGATGGTATCATGAGGGGGATGCTTGAAGAGATAATCAAGGAGCGGCGGAAAAAATTAGAACTGATCCGTAAGGCGGGGATTGATCCGTATCCGGCGCGGGTGCCGCGGAGCCATGCGATCGGCGAGGCGTTGGACGGTTTTGCGAAGCTTGCCGAGGCGGGCAAAACGGTTTCGCTTGCGGGGCGGCTGCGGAGCATGCGTGACCAGGGAAAGATCATCTTCGCGGACCTTGCGGACGAAAGCGGGCAGATCCAGATCGTGCTGAAAGATGATGTCTTGAAGGATGTGAAAGGCCTGGAATTTTGGCGGTCGGTTTTGGACCTCGGCGATTTTGTTTCGGCGACGGGCGTTCTTTTTGAAACGAAGCGGGGCGAGAAAAGCTTGGAGGTGCGGGGATTGCAAATGGCGGCGAAAAGCTTGCTCCCGTTGCCGGACAAGTGGGCGGGGCTTGAGGACGAAGATATCCGCCTGCGCAAGCGCTATTTGGATTTGATCGCGACGCCGGAACTGCGTGAGCTTTTCCATAAAAAAACGATTTTTTGGGAGACATTTCGCGCGGTATTCAAGAAAGAAGGATTTTTGGAAGTGGAAACGCCGGTTTTAGAAGCTCTACCGGGCGGCGCGGAAGCGGAGCCGTTCAGGACGCACCACAACACACTTGACGAAGATTTTTATCTGCGCATCTCGCTTGAACTGCCATTGAAGCGCTTGCTTGTGGGTGGTTTTGACAAGGTCTTTGAGATCGGCCGCATCTTCCGCAACGAAGGCATTGACCGCGAGCACCTGCAGGATTACACGCAGCTCGAGTTCTATGCCGCGTACAGCGACTACAACGACATCATGGACCTTACCGAGCGGGCGTATAAGAAGGTTATCGAGAAAACCTGCGGTGGATTCGTCACGGAGCGCGATGGGAAAAAGATCGACTGGTCAAAAAAATGGAAAAAGGTGGATTATGTGGAGCTGTGGAAAAAAGCGAACGGCATGGATCCGACGGAGGCGACCCCTGATGAATTATTTAAGAAGGCGAAGGAGTTGAAATTGGAGCCGGCAAAAAATTTCGGCAAAGGGCGGCTTATCGACCTTATTTATAAAAAGACCGTGCGGCCGCATTTGGTGGAACCATGTTTCTTGGTAGATCCGCCGGTGGAAGTAGAACCGCTTGCAAAACGGAAGCCCGGGAATCCGAAGGTGGTGGAACGGTTCCAGGTGATGGCGGCGGGCACGGAGCTCGGCAAAGGCTTTTCGGAATTGAATGACCCGCTTGACCAGCGCGCGCGGTTTGAGGAGCAGATGAAGCTGCGCGAGGCGGGGGATAAAGAAGCACAATTTCTGGACGAGGATTTTCTGGAAGCGCTTGCCTGCGGCATGCCGCCCGCCGGCGGCTTCGGCGTTTCCGAACGGCTCTTTGCGGTCCTTATGGACCGCCCCATGCGCGAATGCGTGTTCTTCCCCCTCATGCGGGGAAAGAAGGGGAAGTAAGGTATGAGAACCGTGATGGTTTTCGGGACATTCGACGGTATCCACGATGGCCACCGGGCTTTTTTGCGGCAGGCGCGGGAGCACGGCGACCATCTGATCGTGGCGGTCGCGCAAGATGCAGTCGTGGAACAATTAAAAAAACGCCCGCCGCAGAGGAACATTCAGGAACGGATAGGCGCACTCGCGGACGAGGCGCTTGCAGACCAGGTGGTCGCCGGAGACACGGAGATTGGGACATATGCCGTTGTAAAGCGCTATCGGCCGGATGTGATCGCCCTCGGCTACGACCAGACGGCGCTTAAAAAAGACATCGAACAACACCTCTCTGATTTTGGATGGTATGTGGAAATGGTCACGCTCCGCCCGCACAAGCCGGAAATTCACCACACAAGCCTGCTGAAATAAGCATGGCTCTTATCCGAGCCGCTTTGCGGCGTCGCAGATAAACTTGACCTCGCCGTCGCGCGGGGAAATATGGCCCTGCACGATCACGGGCGCGTTTTCGGCCCATACGGACGAGGTTTTCTCAAGGACGCTATTGAAGACCACGACTTCAAGCGGTTTCTGGGAAGCATCCTCGATGGTCGCAAAGATCATTGGTTGGCCGTTCTTTGTGAGGATCTTCCGCATTTTCGTCACAACGCCCGCCGCGCGCACGATAAGCCGTTCGTTCGTGACGGACATAAGCTCTGCGATCGGTCGCACGCCGGCATTCTTCAGTTTTTCCGCAAATGCCGCCAAAGGATGTTCCGAAAGATAGAACCCGATCAGCTCTTTTTCCCAGGCAAGCTTTTCGGCATTCGTCGCCGGCGGCGCGGGTTTGAGTTTCAAGGACGCCGCGGGCATGGTATCGCCAAAAAGCGATCCGCCATTCTGCATGCCTGTGCCACGCCGCGCCGCATTCGTGAAACGCAGGATGTCATCCATGTTCGCGAGCGCTTGATTGCGTTCAATGCCAAGCGATTCAAATGCACCGGCCTTCACCAAACTTTCCAGCGATTTTTTGTTCAGGTCCTTGTGCTGGATGCGCATCAGGACGTCCTCAAAATTCTTGAACGGCCCGCGCCGTGTCCGTTCTTCAATGATGGCCTTCGTGATCTCCGTGCCGACGTTTTTCACCGCTTCAAGGCCAAACCGGATCTTTTCGCCTTCCGGCGTGAAGGCGACGAAGCTTTTGTTGATGTCGGGCGGGAGGATATCGATGCCGGATTGCTTCGCTTCTTGGATAAGGAACGAGATGCGCTCAATATCGCTTACCTCGGCGTTCAGGAGCGCCGCCATGAATTCTTCCGGATAGTGCGCTTTAAGATACGCTGTTTGGTAGCCGATCAGGGCGTAGCACGCAGCGTGCGATTTATTGAACCCGTAGCGCGCGAAGGGCGGAAAGAGCTCCCAAATGGCTTTTGCGGTGCGTTCCGGGATGCCGTTTTTGATCATGCCCTGCGTGAGCTTCACGCTTTGTTCGTCAAGCAGGGATTTTATCTTTTTCCCGATCGCTTTGCGGAGCGTATCGGCTTCGGGGAGCGTATAGCCGCCGAGGTCGCGGGCAATTTGCATCATCTGCTCCTGGTAGACGCCGATGCCATAGGTATTTTTCAAAATCGGCTCGAGCTTCGGATGGAGATAGGTGATCTTTTCCTCGCCGTGCTTGCGCTTGATGAAAGAAGGAATAAGTTCCATGGGGCCCGGCCGGAAGAGCGCCACAAGCGCGATCAGGTCTTCAAGGACCGTAGGGCCGATGTCTTTCATGTAGCGCCGCATGCCGCTTGACTCAAACTGGAATACGCCCGTCGTGTCCGCTTTTTGAAGCAGCGCGAATGTTTTTTTGTCGTCCAATGGGATCTGGGAAATATTCACTGTTTCACCGTGGAGTTCCTTCACGAGGCGGACAGCATCTTCGATGATGGTCAGATTTTTGAGGCCCAAGAGGTCGATCTTCAGGAGGCCGAGGTCTTCCACGGCGTGCATTTCAAATTGCGTGATGATGATATCTTTTTCCTGCGGGGCGAATTGCACCGGCACACGCTCAGTCAGGAGCTCCTTCGCGATCACGGTGCCGCAGGCGTGGACCGACGCGTGGCGTGCGACGCCCTCCAGGTGCCGCGCGGTGTCTATCAGTTTTTTTGCGTCGGGGTTCGCATCGTAGAGCGCTTTCAGTTCGGCGACTTTTTTCAGGCATTCATCGAGCCATCCTTCCTTCATGCCTTGCGTAGGATTGAAGGGGATGAGTTTCGCGATCTGGTCACAGAAAGCGTATGAATACCCCATCGCGCGGCCGGCGTCGCGGATCGCGGCGCGCGCCGCCATCGTCCCGAAGGTGATGATGCGCGCTACGTGGTCCTCGCCGTACTTTTCGCGCGCATAGGCAAGCACTTCATCGCGCCGCGTGTCGGCAAAATCAATATCAATATCCGGCATCTGGATACGCTCCGGGTTCAGGAACCGCTCGAAGAGCAGGCCATAGGTGAGGGGATTAATGTCCGTGATGCCGAGCACGTACGAGATCAAACTGCCCGCCGCCGATCCTCTTCCGGGCCCCACGGCTATGCCATGCATTTTTGCCCAGGTAATAAGGTCCTGGACGATCAGAAAATAATCGGCGAAACCCGTTTTTTCGATGACGCCGAATTCATATTCCAGCCGATCGCGCACTTCTTTGGTTTGCGCCGCGGGAGGGAACCGTTCTGGCAGTCCCTCCTCCATGAGTTCGCGGAGGTAGGCGTTCGCGGTTTTCCCGTCGGGCTTCGGAAAGTCCGGCAGGAGCACCTTTCCGAGCTCCAGGTCAACATTGCAGCGTGCGGCGATCTCCGCCGTGCGCTCCACGGCTTCGGCGCCGCCCGGGATCGCGGCGAATTTTTCCATCATTGCTTCTGGTGAGAGCACTGAAAAATCATCCTCCTTCATGGTCAGGCGGTCGTCGTCGGCAAGCCTGTTGCCGGTCTGGACGGCCAGGAGCACGTCGTGATATTCGTTGTCTTCGGAGTGGAGATAGTGGCTGTCTTGCGTTGCGACGAGCGGGATGCCGGTCGCAACGGAGAGCGCCACAAGCGGCGCTTCTATTTTTTCCGATTCGGGAACGTGCGGATGCTTTTGAATTTCCAAAAAATAATTTTCTTTGCCGAAAATGGACCGGTATTCCTCCGCGATCTTTTTTGCTTCTTCCGTCCGTCCCGCGGAGAGCGCCTGGCCGATCTCGCCGCCGAGGCATGCTGAAAGTGCGATCAATCCTTCGTGGTGCTCGCGGAGGAGATCTTTGTCCACGCGCGGGCGGTAATAAAACCCCTCAAGGTGAGCCTTGGAGACGAGCTTGATCAGATTTTTCCATCCCGTTTCGTTCTCGCAGAGGAGGATAAGGTGATAGTATTTTTCGCTGGTCTCTTTTGAGAACCGATCGCGCGGCGCGACGTAGGTTTCCACGCCGATGATCGGTCTTATGCCGTTCTTTTTCGCGGATTTATAAAACTCAACGACGCCGTAGAGCACGCCGTGATCGGTCAAGGCGACCGCATCCATGCCGAGCTCTTTTACGCGCTTTACGAGCGGATCTATCTTTGAAAGGCCGTCAAGGAGGGAATAGTGGGAATGCGTATGAAGGTGGACGAATTTAGGCATAGGTGTTCTTTGTGTTGCCCCCGCAAGCGAGGATGCAGAACATTGAATTGCTCTTAAATGATACTAAAAAATTCATGAAAAAGACAGGGGCTATGTTGCTGCACGGCCCTACCGTCATGTTTACAGAATGTTTATCGTCATATAATATAGGGGAGCCGCAAGGGACCGCCGGAGTAGCTCAATGGCAGAGCAGCGCTTTTGTAAAGCGAAGGTTGGAGGTTCGACTCCTCTCTCCGGCTCAATAAAAATCAGAACCGGTTGCTATCAAGCAGTTCTTTGAAGTAGGCATCCAAGTTTTCCAGTTTTTTGATTTCTTCTATTATGAACCAGCCGTATTCTGTGTGGTCGTCGTTCAGTTTTGGCTGTCCGTCAATATTTCCCGAATACGTTAATCTTACAACATGTCTGCCGGGGACTCGCAAAATGTCTTGGGCGGCCACGAGCTTTGGCGTTTCGGTCAGGTCCAGGTTTACTTCCTCTTTGATCTCGCGTTTTAGATTGAGAAGAAGCGGCGTACCGGGGATGATCCTGCCGCCAACGATGTCCCATTTTGCTCCGACCTCCGGATATTTTTCCGACGAGCGCCGTACTAAAAGATATTTTCCATCTTTATTTTTGAGAAATGCTTTGACGCCGACTTGTAGTTCCATGGAACCATTGTACCACTGGACTTTTTGGTTGAAAAACTTACTATATCTATAGTGCCGATGTAGCTCAGCTGGTAGAGCAACTCCATGGTAAGGAGTAGGTCGCCGGTTCAAATCCGGCCATCGGCTCAAGAAGGGGAAAGGGCTTGATTAATGCCGTTCGGCGGGATATACTGTCTTCCATATGGCAAAAGTTAAATGGGCCGACAAATTGATCACTCTCCGCTGTTCCGTCTGCAAGCGGCGGAATTATTATACGACGAAGAACAAGAAAACCGTTGAGCGGAAAATAGAATTCAAGAAGTTCTGCAAGTGGTGCCGGAAGGCTACGTTACACAAGGAAGCGCGCATCACCGGGAAATAGTACAATATTCGTGAGGGGGGCATCGTTCAGTGGCAGGACAGCGGTCTCCAAAACCGCCAACCTGGGTTCGATTCCTAGTGCCCCCGCAGTATACTTAGGTTATGGGCATAGAAAACTTAGGGAATCTCGGCCATTGGATAAGAGATTATTTGCACGCTATTCATAAACAGAGCCTGGCTTTTATTTACAGAAAGCCGCCCCGGCATTATCTTGAACACATTATTGATGGCAAAAAGCCGGTTATTCTTATCCCGGGAATATTTGAAAAATGGCACTTTTTGAAAGCCGTCGCCGATCCATTGTCTTTGCTGGGACATCCAATTTACGTGTTAGAGCGCATGGGGTACAACACGCGGGAAATTCCCCATTCGGCCAAGCTCATCCGGGAGCTTATTGAAGAAAGGAATCTGAGGCACGTTGTCATTGTTGCCCACAGCAAAGGCGGCCTCATCGGAAAATATGTTTTGGCGTTTTACAATCAAGACAAAAGAGTCGAGAAAGTTATTGCCATCGCAACGCCGTTCAAGGGGAGCGCTATGGCAACATTCATTCCCGGAAAAGCGGCGGAAGAACTTTCTCCGCGCAGTAAAATTATCGAAACGCTATCCGAAAGGAAGGAGGTGAACCACAAGATCACCTCTGTTTTTGGTGTCTTTGATAATCATGTTTGGCCGGAATCCAGCTGCTCTCTCGAGGGAGCGAAAAATATTCAAGTCGAAGTACGCGGCCACCACAAAATCCTTTTTGACAAAAAAGTGAGAGAGATTGTGGTGTCCGAAATAGAAACCGCTTAGGGGCTACGGGATCTCTATCCGATTGGATCCTGATACATTGACGCTCGTCGTGACATTCACGCTATTTAATGGTCCCGCGCCTCCTCCCTGGCACGAAAGATTGTACGTCGCGGCTTGCGTCGGGGAGACCGACAAGGTTCCTCCTGCCGGGTTCACTGAAGTGCCGTTTATGGCGCATGAAACAGTGTTTGTGCAGCTCCACGAGAGTACTGATGATTGCGGCGGGACGATCAGCGTGGGGCTTGCGGAGAAGGTGCAACTCGGCGCAATAACGGTGATCAATACGGAGTCCGAGGCGCCGCAGGCATCCGTCGCTGTTAGTTGGTATAAACCTGGCTGGGAATATGAGACGGACCACGAATCACCGGCACCCATAGACCATGATGGGTCCGTAGGCCCCGTCGAGGTCCATGAAAAGTCCCCACAGCCTCCTGAAGCGGTAGCGGTCACGATGCTGCCCACGGGCACGGTGGTGGCAGGAGTTATGGAAATAGAAGGAGGAGAGGGTGCGTTTACCGTTATTGGCGTGGCTCCTGATTTTGTCGGGTCCTGAACGCTCGTCGCTTTTATAACGGCCTGCATGGATCCCGCAGCCAGCGCGACCCTGGCGGGCAGCCACAGTTCTTTCGCGGCGCTTATGCTTGCGGGTGCGGTATAGACGCCGCTTGCGTTAATTGATCCGCCGCCACTCGCGACCGACCAGGTTACCGCAGAACTGTAACTGCCAGTGCCGCTAACAGTCGCTGAGCACATCGAGGTTCCTTCGAGCGGGACCGAAGTCGGGCTACAGGAGACGGAGACGGAGCCTATTGTGGACGCGGGCGGCGCCGAAGAGACGGAAATATTGCACGTTTTCGAGCTCGCGCCGCTTGTCACCGTCGCTGAATAATCGCCGGATGTGTTGTAGGTCGTCTGGAAGAAAGATCCATTCCAGGTGGAGGGGCTCGCCCCGCTTGAGGTCCAGCTGTAGGTGCCGTTCCCGCCGCCGGCACTGAAGGAAACCATGTCGCCCGTCGCCGAGGATTGATCCGCAGGGCTGCAGGTGAGTGCCACCGGAGTAGGTGTGACCGAAAGGGTTGCACTGTCCGAGGCGCTCCCGCCGGGGCCGGTGCAGGTCAGGGTGTAGGTATGCGTGCCGACCGTTGAAGGAGAGATCACTCCTTGCTGGTTTGAACCCACCGATTGCGCACCCGACCAATCGCTCTCTGCGGGGGAGGCGGAGGCGGTACAAGCGGTTGCGTTCGTGGTGGTCCAGAAAAGCGAGGCCGATTGCCCCACAGTGATGGGAGAAGGAGAGACCGAAAGGGAAACGGCGGGGGTCGTGCCGGTGCTCACGGTAAAGTCAACGTCGTTGGACTGGACGTTCGGCGAAGAAAATTGCGCCCACTCCGTCCAGGAACCAATGGTCGAG
>Ga0187866_1000629_pt1 | contig 38521 bp, 77 predicted proteins | sample June2016WEW_11_1_3_FD_133013 | JGI IMG/M metagenome (GOLD analysis project Ga0187866, IMG submission 133013) | Peatland microbial communities from SPRUCE experiment site at the Marcell Experimental Forest, Minnesota, USA - June2016WEW_11_150 | ecosystem: Environmental > Terrestrial > Soil >...
TACTCCATCCTGTAGAATTATAAAAAGAACCAGTATAACTCAATCCACAATTTCCGTCAGAACCAACAAGAGGACCGCTTAAATTGAAAGCATTTGTTGGCTGATTTGAAGTGTTTGCTGATTCCTGATAGCACATTTTAGAACTATTTAATTGACTTCCTGTGCTATTCCAAATATACAAAGTAGAATTAGCTAATTGGTAATCATCTGTCTGATTGAAAACAAATTTCTGGCTAAGAGATTGAGAAATTGTTGCGTTTGCAGGAGAGAAGAAATTTGTAACAGGTGCAGTTAAATCTTTAATAGTTAAGGTTCTATTTTCAGAAATAGTTATTGCATTAGAACTATCATTTACCCAATATCCCCATACATAATAACCAAGTGGCAATCCTAAAGTGAATTTTACCTGCGAATTATTCACAGTTGTTGCATTCGTTGAATTCAAAACCCAAGAACCAGAGAAGTTTCCATATAATTCTGTGAAGCTAATATTTGTTGTAGCATAAACTGTTGCATTAAATGTTTGAGAAATCGTTGAAGTGTTTAAAGCATCTGGAGGAGTTGAAAGGGTAATTGTTGGAGGTGTTGAAACATTTGCTAAAAATTTTAATATAACAACTCCACTTCCTCCCATTCCTCCAGCTCCTGTAGAACCTGTTGTTCCATTATAACCACCTGCTCCTCCACCAGCACCTGTACCATTTATAGCGTTAACACCATTAAAACTTGTTGTTGTTCCTCCTCCTGCTCCAGCACCACAAGTTGCACTACCTCCAGTACCACCATTAGCTCCTCCACCGCCACCACCACCATAACAAATTGCTGTTCCATTTATATTAAAAGTAATTCCAGCACCACCATTTCCACCATTAGGATTTGCTCCATTAGAACCAACATTATTTGCTCCTCCACCACCTCCACCTGATGCAGATTGAGAACCTCCATTCATTCCATAACCTGTTGCATTAGTAAAATTTCCTTGTAATTTTGCTCCAGATGTTCCTGAAGTCCATCCAGCTCCGCCACCACTTCCTCCAGGACTTCCTGATTGCTGTGGTCCTGTTCCTTGAGAACCTTGACCTCCACCACCTCCACCAATAGCAACCAAATAACCAGCAAAAGAAGAATTTGAACCATTATAACCTTGATGCTCACAAATTCCAGTACAAAATGGATTTAATGTTCCACCAAGACCAACGACAATATTATAATTAGAACCAGCAGTCAAGTTCCAATTTGTTCCCCAGACTAATCCTCCTGCTCCGCCTCCTCCCCCCACATTTTGCCAAGCTGAACCGCCTGAACCTCCACCACCAACAACTAATATTGTAACATTATTGAGATTGTTAGAGACATTAAATGTTCCATTTGCTGTAAATGTAACTATTGTATAATTGTTTCCTCCGTCTGAATAATAAGAAACTGTTCCGCTTGTTGTATAACTTGCCCATTGGGAAATTTGCATTCCAGAAATAGTTGGAATCCATTCAACATTATCTCCTGGATTAACTGTTGTGAAAAGACCTATAACTACTGGTGCATTTGTTGGGAGTAATCCTGTAAAATTTCTCCAATCCTCTTGTAAATAATATTGTGTAACATTTTTTGTTCCAATAATAATCATATTTGAAGTTCCATTTGCCAAAGTTCCAAAAACATTTTGTGTTATATTATAAGAAATATTGTCGTAAGTAAGATATTTAATATCTATTTGATTATTTAATATCTGCCCATTATTATTCAAGTTATGAAGTTCAAAACTGTTAAAAATATTTGATATTGGAAAAAATGGATTTATTGTCATCTCTGCAACTTTTTGATAACCTGGACCAACATGATTTACTAAAGGGGTATTAAGAGTTACATTGTAAACTAAACTTCCATTTGAGTTTGTGACAAAAACTGTCTGTAAATTGCCATTATAAGAATAAGAGTAAGATGGGGCTGAAATTAATCCTGAAAAAAGAATAAGAAACAAGACACTAAATATAAAAAAAGAACCTATTCCAATTTTTGCTAATTTATTCATTTTATGCCTCTTTAAGACTTGCAAAAAGAAAAACATTTAAAGAAATCAGTCTCTTTTCCATTGATTTATTAAGAAAAACTTGCTTAAATAATTAACTATCCTTCTTATTTTATCCCAAACAATGTTTTAAAGAAATTAATAATTGACTGAATTAACTGACTAAATCCACCACTGACTGGCTGGGTTGGAGGGACAATGATATACTTATTAGATAAGCTTATTGCTTCCTTATTTATTATCTGTTCTGGACTGAAAAACCAGGAGTGTATCTGATAATTATAAACTCCATTAATTTGTGTTACCATTCCAATAAGCATGTAATTTCCAGGATTAAGAGGAGTGTTTATTGTGACATTTGCAATGAAATTTCCATTAGTTCCTGTTATATTTCCTGTTTGCAAAGTGTTATTGTTTGCATCAACAATTCCCCAGTATCCGTAATCGTAAGAAATATTCCCTGTTGTATAATCTGAATTAGGATTTGAAACAGACATATTAATCAAATAAGACTGCTGGGTATTTGGCTCAACATTTGTTGCTCCTGTTATGCTCAATCCAAATAATTTATTGAATAAATTAGAAATCCAACTATTAATGTTTTGTAAGAAACCCCAGAATCCACTACTTTTTGGGGGTGTGGGAGCATTGACTACATTTGCATAGCATAATGCTGAAGTTGAATAATCATTTGGAAGTGCCTGAGAAGATAATTTTGAAACAGGAGTGCAAGTATTGTTTGAAAATTCATAGTAAATTATTGGAGCAGAAACACATTGATTGTTTTGGCATATTTGTCCTAAAGAACAATAAGAGTTATCAAGGCATTGAATTCCTATTTTAGGGAAATTAGCAGTCCAAGTTACTTGAGCATTGAATAATTGAAATCCACCTGTCAAGGTTGGTTCTGTATTATTAGCTATTCCATTAACAGTACATTGTATGCTATTCGCCTGATTAGAATTCATTGCTCTGTAGGGTGTACATGTTGCAGTAAGATTTGTTACAGTCATAGGAACTTCTGTAGTTGCATAACCATATCCAGGTGGGAAATAACCTGCTGTTGCTCCTGTTATAGTTACAGTTGCTGGAAATGTTGTCCAAGTCTGCATATCAGATGGAAGTGTCAAACCACCAGAAGAAACAACATTACTAAAACCAGCACCCCCACTAAAATTTATTGGGCTTTGTTCTTGAGATTGAAGAAAATGCACATTGCTTGTAGAATAAGGATTAGTTGAAGCCGAAGCTGTCATGGTATAAGTATAATATGTAGAAGTTGAAGCTATTTGGGTAGCAGTCCCTTGACCACCTCCAGGTCCAGTTCCAACATTATTAAAGAAAGAAAAAGGATTATGAAATCTAAAGAAGTAAATTCCTAAGCCAATTAAAATAACTGCAATCCCAATCAAAAGTATATTTTTTGTTTTCTTTTTCATGGAATTTTATATGCGACTTACATAATAAGAAGCACCAGATTTAGACAATAAAACATAGGCAGGAGGATTGTTGTAATAGTTAAGATTGCATTTCCATGTATTTGGAACAGTAGCTTGGCAGTTGTAATCCAAAATAGATGAAATGTCCCTTTCAACATTGTAACAATATCCGCTATTATTTCCTACAGACTGAAGAATAAAGTTGCATAAATTTTCATTAGTTAAATTGCTAATGGAATACTTTGTTGCATTGGAATAATAAATCTGATACTGGTTTGGATTGTTTGATGAGCTTATTTGTGGTTGTACAGAGCTAAAATAGAATACTGCAAGTGCTAGAATTATTGCCCCAAAAATTATCCAAGGAATGTAATTTGTTTTTTTTGCCATATTATTATATGTTTTTCATTTATTTAAACTTAATGTATTACTACCGCTAATGATAAATATGCTATGAAAAAATTCAAAAGTGCATGAGTTACCGTTGCTGGTAGTAAGCTTTTTGTTAGTTTAGTTTGGTAAGCGAAAACCATTCCCATGATTCCTGCTGTTATGAATGACCCTGAAGCACTTGCAAAGTTACCATAAGCACTTATATGGAAAAGCATAAAGGTTGCACTAGTAAAAACTGCTGATAGGAAAAAAGGGAGTTTGAATTTGTCATAGAATAAAAACAAAACTATTCCAAAAAAGAAGAATGTTTCAAAAATAGGTGCAATTGCTACTATTACTACCCCTCTTCCTGTTGCTGAAGCTATGCTTTGTGCAACTGATGGGATTCCTATTGTTCCAACTCCAGGAATCAGAAAATTAAGGACAAATATCCCTACAAAAGTGAATATTCCTGTAAATAAATCAGCTCCCCAGCTTTGATGGATTCCAACTATTTCTGTTTTTTTCATTTTTTATATCCTAGCCATACAAGGATAACCCCTATTATTAATGGTATAAATCCTGCATTCTGGTCGGTTGCCAACATGTAAATTGCCAACATTATTCCTGCACTTCCTGATATTTTGAATATCTCTTTTCTTTTTAATTTTGGTTTCATTTTAACAATTCTCCTTCATATATTTACTTGCAAATTTATCAGCTTCTTTATTAGTTTTAAATTCTTCATGAATATGAGTTTGAGGAAAACTTGTTCTACCTATTTTGACTGTATCTATCTCTATGTTAACCTTTCTTCCATCAAAAATATACAAAGTTCCTTTTCTTTTTTTATTTACATACTTAGTATCACTAATTTTCTTCCAGCACTTTAGTTTTGCCATTTTAAAGCTTGTCCCAGAGGATAAATCCCCCTATTGTTATTATTCCCATTCCAATATAAAGCAATCCAGCATTAAGATAATCTGGCGAATTAAAAATTATGAACAATGAAATTACAATTCCTAATATCATAAGATTAATTCCCCTTCTTATACTTTTTTTGTCTTCATTCATTTCCAAACCACTTCTTTAGCAAGAAGTACCCCTGACTTGCAATCAAGACTCCTGCCCCAATATTTCCTATCCAAGGCTGGAGACCTGGAAGCCAATTATTTATAATTAAGATTATCCAGATTGCAACTAGCAAAAGCCCCAATGCAAGTAAATCGCCTATTTTTTTTGCCATATTAGTTATTGCATCTCCTAAGATGACTTTTCACCTTTATCCTTTTCCCTTTAATTTTCCTGAAATAACTTTTTATTTTTCTTTTCATTTTATTTTTTTAATAATTTAAATGCTTGTCCAATTGGAGTAGCTCCAATAATTGATTTAAATATAAGATATACTACAAATAAAATTACTCCTATCCAAAATACTGTTGTTACAAGCCAGAAGAAAAGCAATCCAATTATCAATGATATAATCCAAAGCAACCATTTATGATTTTTTACAAAACTTATCTTGTTAAACAAATCTAAGCTAAAGACGAATGCAAATATACCTGCCAAAATACTTGCAATTAATTTTACTATGCTGAAGAAATTTCCTATTCCTGAAAATAAGTTATCAAAGAATCCTCCGCTTCCAAATATTGAATTCCACAAGCATCCTACTCCTAAGAATCCGCAAGTTCCTGGTGAGTTTTTAGGAACACAACTTGCTCCACTGCCTGTCAATTGAGCAGTTTCATTTGCTGGATTACATGATTTGATAGTTACCCAAACATTGTTTGTGCATTGCTGTATCAAATTGCCATTAGTTGATATTTGACCGTTTGTGCAGATTATTATTGCATTTGCACTTACTGAAACTGTCTTAGTGTCTGAATTCAATGAATTGCTTATGTCAGTAGCTGTTACTGTGCATGTTCCTTCATTTGTTCCGCTTACAACATTTGCGGTTATAGGAATATAAACTGTGTTCTGGGAATTTGGGGCAAGAGAAGAAATTGTCAATGAATTTCCTGTCTGAGAAAATCCATTTGTGCATGTTGCTCCCACATTAAAGCTTCCTGTTGCTGTTCCAACATTTTCAACAGTGGCTTGAATTGTTCCTGTTTGTCCTGTCTGGAATACTTGCGGGGTTGCAGACAATATTTTTGGTTTTCCAGAAAGAATATTTATTCCAACCATACTTGCCTTTATCCCCATTGTAATTACAGGGAAGTTGAATTGCTGTGGAAGATTTAAAATAACCTGCCCACTATTTTGTGTTCCTTGCGTGTATGCAACATTTCCTCCAGTGGATGTGAAAGAATAACCATTCATAAATGCACTTTCATAATTATTATACTGATTAAAGCAATTAGTTCCTCCAGAAGTTATGCAGGAATTTATGTTCTGCTGTGAATATGTCTGATATGAGTTTTGATTTGCTGTCTTCCATCCTCCTGTAGCAGTATTATAAACTGCAACTATTCCTTGAGAACTTGGGTCAGGAGCAGATGCCCCAGAAACAAGGCTTCCAACCCATGAAGCATATAAATTTCCAGCTTGGGAATAGCATGTATTTGCTCCTGTGTTTGAAATTGTGCAGGAATCAGAGCCACCTGAACCTTGAACATTTACTGTTGACTGAAATACTTGATTTGCTTGTCCTATTGTTCCATAATATCCATCTGTCACATAATTAAAGCAATAAGATACTTGCTGAAATATTTGATAATTGTTCCAGACTGCAGTGTTGCATCCGCTTGTTCCAGTCAAAAGATTTATTGCAGTGTAAGATGTTGTGGTGTATTCCAGATGCCTTATAGGAACTCCTTGGTTGAATATATTGTAAGAAGCATAATTCTTATTAAGGGTTAATGAAATTGTCATTGGATTTGATGTTGCACCTGTAGTGTCATCTTTTAAGACAGCAGAATTATCAACATACGCTGATTGTGAAGCTCCATTTTGAGAAACTGTAAGAAACCAAGTCTGCCCTCCGAGGACAGGGTCATTTGAATTTACATTTATACTGCTTAATGATAATGTTGAAAATCCAGAATTGATTACAGAAAAAGGAAGCTTGAATGCTCCGAAGGAAACAAGAATAATCAAGATAGCAACAACTAGTATAACTCCTGCTATTATGTTCCTATTCTTTTTTCTCATGTTTTTTCTCTTTTCTCATTTGTCCCTTTTTTTCACCTTCTTAAAAAAATAAGCGAAGGCAGGGTGAGGATTTCTCCCCACCCCAAATAATAATAAAAATTATTTGGTTTTCAGTTCAGTATTTACTGGTAGTAAACAACAGTAGTACTTCCGCCATCCATAGTTACAGTATTTGTATTTGTTACTGCACTTGGACCAGCGAATAACCCAGTACCTGTATCTTTGTAATCATTCAATGGGAAGTATGTTATTGTAGTATTCCCATTTGCAGGATTAATTGTTTGACTTGCAGTCAATTCAACTTTTAGGTTCAAATCATTTGATGTGAATTGACCTGGAATTAAATAGACTGAAGTTGTTGCAACTCCTTGAGCAAAACCAGATGTAAAGGAATTTGGTAGACTTGCGGTAGGCAATAAATTGCCACTGCTATCCATCAACTTTACCTGTGTTATATCTGTCTTGTTGTATTCTACCACAGCAACCCATCCGTAAGGTGTTGCTTTCTGGTAAGTCCCTATAATTTTTAATGAAAGGTCTTTAATGTCTCCAGCTCCAAGAGTCTGGTTAGCGGTTACTCCGTCTATAACCTGACCATTTGTGTTGAAAACTGTTGAACTAAAGCTTCCATTTGTATACAAAGGTTGTGTAAATGTTACTGCTCCTGTACATGGAATTGGGTTTTGACTTATTGCACTGAAGTAACCTTTTGTTGCTCCATTGCCCCAAAGAATGTCAAGAATTTGCCCTGGTGAAGCTGTTAATGTACCTGCATCAGAAACTGTGCTTACAGGTCCAAATGTTTTTCCACCATCTGAACTTACCATATATGCATGAGTTCCGCCTGAGGCTGAACTGTTATATGCATCCTTTCCAGAAAGTGTTACTGTAGTTTGAGTTCCCAAATTACATCCAACAACATTTATATTTTGTCCTGTTGCTGATGCCAATGGTTGAGTTCCACCACTTGTTACACCTGCTGAAAGGGGTAGTCCAAGACCGACTAAAAGACCTCCTTGCCATGCAAAAAGGAATGCTCCGCCAAGTATGAATACCCAAGCGAAGAAAGTCCTATTTACTCCAAGAACTTTTTGACCTTTTTTTACTTTAGCCAAAGCAAGAATTCCAAGTACTAATGCGATTGCTATTGCAATCCAAATTCCAGTACTAATTTGTGATATGTCCATCTTGAATTTACCTCCTTACACTTATACAGTAACTCACTGATTAATTTACACAGCCTCCACAAACAAACACACACCAAGAAAATAAAGAAGGCATAACATATTTAGTCATCCTTCAACTATCTCTTTAGCTGTAGTCTGTCTTGCTTAATCTGTTTCATCAATTTTGTAAGTTATCTGCTCGTTAGAGTATGATTAATTTTTTCTTGAAATAATTATTCCCAAAATAACAACAACAACGATTAATACTATTACCCATGCTGGAATTCCTCCACCATTGGTAGCTGTTGTCAAAGTTTGAGTCTGCCCTTGATTATTTTGATTTTGGAAAAGATAATCTGCTCCTGAATTTGAATTTATGTGAACATTAAATAGAGTTGTTGTAGATGGTGCAGTTTCACTTTTGTCACTTGCAAGAATATAATAGTTGTAACTTTGCGTTGGAATTCCTGATAGTTGGTCATAGCATAAATTTCCAACTTTTGTCATTGTATAACTTGAGCTTCCTGGATTTGGACCATTAGTGAAATAAAGAGTACAAGTGTTTGTCTTGAATCCATTTATTGTTGCAGAAAAATTAACAACTCCATTTGTATTTGTTGAAGCTGATACAGGAGCTAAACTTGAAGGGACAGTTGGAACAGTATTATTAATAGTGATTGTACTTGCTGAAGTATTTTGAGTTGTTGTTGCATTCACGCAACTTGCATAAATAGAATAATCATTTGAATCCATTAATTTTGTTGAATCAAAAGTTCCAGTAACATTCCTTGCACTTGTTGTTGTATTTACTCCAACTGAAACATTTAATGTAGTAGAGTTATCTGTTGATGGTGAACTCATATAAATACTACAATTTGTCATTTCATTAAGAGTACCATTTGTAACATTCCAAGAAACAGAAGCTCCTGAAACACTTCCTGCATTTGCTGGAGTAACAAGAGTTGGCTGTGCATAAATTAAACTAAGAAGCATAATTCCAAATATGAAAATAAAAATTCCCTTAGCAACCTCATTTCTTTTCATTGTTCCGTATTTAGGAAATCTCTAAACTTTCTCCAAGTTCTAGAGACAATCAACCTGAAAGTCCTTTCGGATTGTCAATCAAGTTAGAAAGATGAGCAATATCTAGTTTAAAAAGTTAATTTAATAGACAGTTATATTTAAATATACAGACTGTGATATATATGTGTATGGGAAAAAGAGATGACCGATTGATTGTTGAATTTGATTCTGACAAAATTAAGTCATTATGTGATTGGAAAAGAAAATGTCTTGGAGAATATGGAAATGGGGGCATAAAAAAAAGAATCCAAGAATTTGTTGAAGAAGATTTAAAAAAGTTCAATTCTAAGAAATAAAATGGGTGCTGAAGATTATGTAAAAAAAGAGGAAGATGAATTAAAAGAAATTAAAGATGACCCTCTTAAATTTATTTGCAGATGGGCGGAAGACATCCTTCCTTTTACTGGAAGAAAAATTTTTGAGGTTGTTTCCTTGATGACTCCTTCGCTTCTCCTTCCAGACATGACAATTGAAGGGCAAAGGGTAAAGACACATATTTCTGTTTTGTTACTCGCTTCTCCTGGAGCAGGAAAAAGTAGCACAGCAAAGGCACTTACATATTTTGGAATTAATCCTATTAGCATAAGAGAATCAAGCCAGGCAAAATTAGAGGACAAGATTGAAAAAAGCCCAATGTTCACATTGATTATGGAAGATTTTGCAAGTATGAGCAAAGACCCATTCATGGTGAAAGTTGTTGAGGGGGTTATTGGAGAGGAAAAAAGAATCCAAAGGGCGACTATGAGAAAAGACTTGGACCTGCAAGTTGAGGCTTGTGGGATTTTCGCAGGTGTTCCAAACGACCTTGCAAATTATCTGACTTCTGGCTATCTATTCAGGATTATTCCATTAATTATTTATCACAATGAAGAGGAGCATTCTTCCATTGGGGAAAGGATAATGAAAGGTGTGAAAGTAGTAGATAATGATGGAAAAAGGATGGACATAATAAAAAATTATTATCTTGAATTAAAAAAAATCCAGGATGGAAAGCATAAAATAGAACCTATAAAATATTTTGATATTCCAGAAGTTTACAGGACAGAGGCATTTGAATTATGGGACAAGGCGACTAAAAGAATAAATCAGAATTTGGGAGTTCAGCTCAATTGGTTTCGTTCTCTCCATGAGTTTTTAAGGATGATGATTTCCCATGCTTTCTTAAATGTTTTCAACAGGAAAGTTGAGAATAATACCTTGTTTATTGAAAAAGAAGATTTTGATTTTGCATTGAGGCTGATGAAAAAGGAAATTCAGACAAAATATGATGTTCTTAGGATGGATGTTTTTTCCCAAAGTATTTTAAGCATGAAAGAATTAAAAAGAGTTATGGTTTCTGAAAAAATATCTTCAGCCCAGAAAAATGTTCTTAAGTCATTGATAAAAGACAGGAAACTTAAGGATAGGTAGTCCCCCTACTCTTGCTAAGATGAATTCCTTATTCTTGATGAAGAGAAAATGGAATAGAGCAGAGGGACATTATTATTTTTATAATTCTTGGACAAAATTTTTAAGTAGTAATGATGAAATTATTAATAGGATAAATGGGGAAACCACATAAACAAAAACAAATAGCAAGAATCCAGAAATTCCTATTGAATTCCAAAATAATCCAAGGATGTAATCACTTGAACTTTGGACTAAGGTAGAACCTGATGCAAAAGTTCCCTGTACTGAAATGCTTAAGGGTGGAATAATTATGTCAAGTGCCATAAAAAGTAGAATAATCCCTAAAGTATACCCAAATTTGACTTTTTTGTCAAGTGCAATAGATTTTAAAAATATCTGAAGAAAGATGAATATTCCAATGTTAAAAATCAAGAACTGCATCACTGGACTTAAAGTTACTATTGAACCAAGAAAATTTGGAATTACAATAACAAATAAGAGAAGGCTAAATAATGTAGCATAAATTAAAAACTTAAATTCAGACTTGTTTATTCCTCTCATTTTCTCTTTTCATCTTAGCATTTATCCTTTCTATAGACTAACACAAATTTGTCATACCCTGTTGGCTTCATTGACTTTTGGCAATATCCTTTATTTTCTAATTGACTTTTCTTTCTTTCTGCATTTTTTATGCTTTTAAGATTATTAAAATTAACTTTTATTATTTTGTCTTTTAGTTTTTTCATCTTTCAGTATCAATTAATTCTCCTCCGTCGTATCTCCCCCAGTAAACTTTAGTTCCGTCTCCTTTATTGTCAGAGAAAGGCATTTTACCATGAAGAGAAACATTTGGTTGCCCATCAATATCATATTTATCAATCTTAATTCTGAAGGGCTTAAATTCTTTAGAATCTTTATCAGGCATGACTATAGAACCGTAACCTGGAGAGGTTTGTCTAATCTTTATTTTTCTTAATCTTTGGCAGACTAGAGTCTTTCCCGTATTTTTTATAACTTTACAAAATTCGTTGTTGGTCTGGTCGTAGCCCCAGTCTCCTCTAAGAATTACTCCTTTCTTTATTTTGTCTACTTCTTTTGGCTCGAAACTCCATTCTCCCATTTTAACAATTTACTCCTTTATAGAATGGGGCGTAGATTTTATTTACTCTTCCGTAAACTTCTTTCCATTTCAAATTTCCTTTACCAATAGTATAATCTTTTCTCCATTGTTTAGTTTTTCCATTTTCAAATGTTACTGGTCTAATTGAACCTTCATCTATTATTTCTACTCCAGATTTTTTTAACATTTTGTCCATTGAAACAAGTTTTGCTTTTGTTCCGCCAAATCTGTCATCTGTTATAAATTGTATTCTGTAACATTTTGTCATTTCTTTATACATCCTTTTTTTAAATATACTTTACTAATTTTATTCATTGCTTTTTTGTCTCCTTGGTCTTTGGCAACTGTCCATCTTAAAGCTAATTCTGAACAGCTCATTCTTTTTAATTTTGGAATAGTTTCTGAATTAGCTCCTGGTTTGTATTTCCAATCTTTTAATTTTTTAGCCATTTTAATGCATCTCCTTCCAATTTTCTTTTTCCCAAGCAGTTAATCCTCTTGGCATTTTTGGTTCTTCTTTTTTTAATTCGCACCATCCTTTTTTAGTTCTAACAACAATAGTTCCATTATCAAATACTTCAATATCTCCCTGGATTTTCTTCCAAGAAGGTCTTTTCAGACTATTAAAACTACAAGAACTTACTTTGAATCCTTTCTTATAGTTATTTTCTCCTATAAATTCTTTGTTGTGATATGTTGAGCTTGGCATTTTAACATTTTACATGATAATAAGGAACTTTCCTAATCCTTAATCTTGAAGTTACCTCTTGAGTATAATGCCCCATGTTAACTCTTCCTGTTTTTTTAACTCTTTTCATAAATTTTTCTGCCTTTATTTTTTCTTCAAATCCTCTTCTTCCTACAGGAATCCATGAAAAACCTATTTGCTTTTCCTTTCCAGAAGAATTTATTTCTATTCTAGGAACTCTTTGCTGAACAGAGTAACATTCTTTTGGGTTGACTATTCTTCTTGACATTTTAATCTGAATATTCTGTTATAGCATCTCCATTTTTATTTATATAAGTATGAGGTATTCTTGAAGTAGCACTTTCCAAATATTGTATTGCTCTTTTCTTTGATTTGTAAAATGTAGGTGCAAATGTAACATTCTCTGGTTTTTCCCTTCCGCCAGTAGCAACCCAAGAATTACCTAACTTAAAAATAACTGCAGTCTCATTCCCATTTGAAGCACACTGAAATTTAATTGTGCCTTTGCTATCTTCAATTTTTCTCCAGCATTTAGTGTTATATTTTATTTTTGTCATTTTAATCGTACACCTCAATTCCCATCTCCTTAAACATTCTTTTACATTCCAGGCTATTCTTTTCCAATTCACATTTAAGAACAGCTTCCTTTACTTTTGAATATGGAATCTTGAATCCTTTTTGCAATCTAGGGTCTAAGTTTCCAACTTTTGTTTCTTCCATGATTATTATAGTCTCAGTTCCAATGTTTCTGAGACTTTGAGTATGAAAAGAGAATTATCTTCTCTTTTTTCTTCTTCCATGATGCTTGAGTCTTGGTCCGCAATCTCCACCTCTGGTTCTAGGTGCAGACTTTCCTCTTTTTTTGCATCCTCTTTTTGTAGCCATTTTTGATTTACCTCCGATTATTACCTTTTGTGCTTTAAGCACTTTCCTGTTCTCTTATTTTTTCCAAATTTGCATTTCTTGTGTCTCATTTTTACCTCCGTTTTTTATTTGAACTTTATTTCAGTAGCTCATAGCCTGAATAAACTGCAGACAGACCCACTAAAATGTAGATAACTGCTGTTACTGTTCCTGTACTAAAGATAGCTGTAACCAGGTTAAATCCAAGTAAACCAATCAAGCCCCAGTTAAAAGCACCAATTAGGACAAGACTTGTTGCAATCTTATCAAGCAATGTCATTTTTTTCTTTGCCATGATTATTAACAAATAGTTTCTCCTACTTTTTTTCCATTTAATTGTCTTAAAAATGACTTTAATATAACATTTGGCTTTGGAGGTTCTCTTAATGGGTCAGTTTCTGGCTTAGCAAAGGGGTAACCAACATGAACCATTCCACAACTACCAACTAATGCTCTAAGCTGAACATCTCCTGTCTTCCAAAAGAAATTTGCATCAACTTCTCCATCTTTACTAATAAATCTATAAGCTATTTCTGGGTTTCCTGTATCATAAAGGCTAGAAAGAACTTTGAAATCAGATTCTTTGTAATTTAATTTATGATTTTTCTTTAAGCATTTTCCTGCAAAATCAACTTCTGATTTTTTACATTTATTTTCCATTTTATTTTCTTTTACAAGTTGTAAATCCTTTTACCTCTTCTTTGCATTTAAATTCACCAACCATCTGAACTTCTTTTTTTTCTATAGTTAAAATATCTGCATATTTATTTACCCCCCTTGAAGGAAGAATGCATTTTACAACTTCATTGTTTTTTGTCCTTGTATCTTTAACAACAAAACAGCTTACTCCTTCATTAGTCTGGATAATTACTTTATTTTCTTCTGTCATCTTGATTTTGAACAAATTGCATAAGCATTTGTCTTTATTCTCCTTTTTCCTTTCTTGTAAGTCTTGGGAATTTTTCCCTGTTTAATCTTCTTTTTTACATCACGAACACAGGAATCATATTTTTTGGGCATATTAAGTACCTCTAAAAACTTTTGAACATTTATCCTGAAGAATTCTACTAATTTTCATAATTTCATCTCCTCTAAGACTTGAATCATTTCTTAAAGTTTCCATAATAATCTGTGCAGATTTCTTATTTATTTTACAACCTTTTATTTTTGGCATTTTATTTTTTAATTAAATTAACTTGTCTTACTGCCCCCCCACTTTTATCATTATAAACAACTCCAATATAATCGCAGTAATAGTAATCATTTTTTGTTACCTCCAATTATTGAATCTAAAATTATACCTAAAATACCTAATCCAACAGCAATTAACCAAAGATTAATTGATTGTAATGAAGATGTTATCAGAGATGCTCCAAATAACAAGAAAAATATAAATATTCTTTCCCTTGTTTTCTTTTTCATCTTCCGCACCTCTTTACAACATTTTTATATTTTTGAGAATTAGGTCCATATTTCTTTTTTATTTTTGCGAGATTCGTCACAGAACAAGTATTTCCCTTTTTAGCCATAACAGTACAAAGGAAACTTATTTATAAATAGATATTAATAGTTCTACTTAAATTTGAAATGAACACCATGCACCACTTGTGAAAATACAAATTGACTCAACACTTTTTCCATTATATTCAATAGGTTTTAATTTCACATTGTCTTCAATCAAAGAGTATCTTTTTGGTTTGCCTTCTGAAATTATTAATCCATATCTTTCAAATTTTTCCAGCTTCTGTTTTATTCTCATATATTCTTTCATTCTTCCTTCAGAATAAATTCTTTTCATTATTTTCCATAATGGTGCATCATTATCTTTTGCAATCTTAAGAAAAAATTTCAAGAGTAACAAATCGTCTCTATCAACAATAATTTTAACTCATCTCCTATTCTTCCATTTCACCAAAATCATTATTTTCGGACAATGCTTTCAATTGTGCTGGTGTGCATTCGCCTGAGATTGATTTTTCAATGCTTCCATCTTTTTTTCTTTTTATGGTTATCTTGCACTTGTTTCCTTTTTGAGTCATTGGTTTTTGTATTCTTTGGTCAAACATTTTATTTTTTATTGTATTATCAATATTATTATCAAAGCTAACAATGTGAATATTACTTCTAAGAACATTTTAGAATATATAAAGTTAACCTTCTCCTTGAATTTTACCCTGCTGTACACTTCCATTGCCAATCCTGTAGTGCTTAATCCTGTTAAAAAGGTTAGCAATTCAATTGGATAAACTCTGAATACCCATCCAAAAAACATCACTATAAAAAATGTGCCACAAACAGAACAAAAAATCAGCTTGTCAAAAAAATCACTTCCCCATTTCAAGAAAGTCAGGACTAAAAATAATGCAGGATAAATAACCATCAGGCTTAAAATCTGCAAAAAAGTTATCATTCTTTCCTCGCCATTACAATTTTAGAACTAATTCCAAGATATTTTTCTGTTTCAAAACCAAATTTAATCAAAATATTCATTAACTCTGAGATAACTCTGTCATCTACATCTGTTGTTGCTTTAATATGAATTGTTGTCATTCTCTTTTTCCACACCCCCTAAGTCTGCTTACAAAACTTCCTCTGTCTCCCTTTCCCTTCCTGAACATAATCCAGATTATTAAAATTACGAATATGATTCCTAAAATTAACCAAATTGACATTTTATATTGTTGATGCCCTGTTGCAGTTTAATCCTGTTTTCTTTTCAAGGTAGGTTTCCAATTCCTCCAAATCATCTGGATTTCCGTCTTCATCAATTATTTGTGCTTTGCAGTCTGGTGTCTTTTGTGCCAGGATACTTGCAACAACAATTTTCTTTCCGTCTTTAGTTGGCTTATAGGAAAGGCAGGAAATTGTTCCATCTTGATTTGTTTTACACTCCCTGTACTTTTTTCCACTAAAAATTCCCATTATATTATTTATTCAACCTCCTTACAAAATCATTGATACTCATTTTATTAATTTCAAATTCCCAAAGTCGTAAAACTTTGAAACCTTTTTGTAAAAGCTCAGAGGTTCTAATGTAGTCAATTTCAGTTCCAATTGGATATTTATGCCAATAGTCACAGTCACACTCTATTACTAAATTCAAAGAAGGAATTAAAATATCACATTGATAACTATGTTCAATGTGTATGTACTGAGGTGTAAAGAATTCTATGTTTAGTTGCTTAAGGAAGGATTGAATTTTTACTTCTATAGAAGAATCTTTTAAAGGAAATATCTGTTTTGCTCTTCTTTCTCTTGCAAATTTTTTCATTTCAGGCATATTCCAAAAATCTTTTCTTTTCTTTATTCCTTCTTCAGAGATAATATTCCCTTTTTTAAATCTTGTATTAATTCCATTTTTTATTCCAGTGTGTGCTTTTTTTAATTTTTCTCTTACATCTTGTCTTTTGGATGGATTGTTTTCCCCCATTTGATTTTCTGAAAACCATTTTCTATGACATTCTTCACTACAACACTTACGATTTCTTACTGGAAAATCAAAAAAGTCTTTCTGGCAATATTTACAAACAAATTTTACTTTTGGCATTTTAAGTTCTCCTTTCAACTTCTGTTTTTGAAGTATCATACATCCCTAATAATTTTATTTTTAACTCTTCTAATGCGACAATCATTTCTGCCAAACTCTCCCTGGAGCAATTTTTCAGTTCATAAGTAAAAACTGGTGCTTTGTTATTCTCTTTCAAAATTATTATTCTTCCAAAACCTTTATCCATTTTACATGTTGCTCCATTTATTTGATTCAGGAACTATTTTGTCCTCTTCAGTCATGCCATCCATTAATGCCCTTAGATTGTCTTTTGTCATTATGTTTGTTATCTTTATTCCTTTTAAGATTAATGTTGGATAAGCATTAACAGGCATTCTATCAAGCAATGGGTGAGTTCTCATCTTGAAATGCTCATACTCATAGCAATCAAGAATATCTATCTTGTTTTTTAAGCCAACTTTTAAATTATGCATTGCTACAGGTGAAACTGTTATTCTGCAAAAACGACATCCACTTTTTACAAATAATTTGTTGGGAATCATTTGATATATCTTATTTCATCCAAATTTATTTCTGAAAATATTGGGAATTTTATCTCCTTTAATGTTTGGTCATAAATTGGTATTTTTAACTTATGTTTTAATGTCTGAAATAATGAATCAGAGTAACCATAAACCCTAAAAGGCTCTAATTTTTCTACTTTCTCGTTGTATTTATACCTTACTATAAGCTTATTGGGATTGTCTTCAACTCCATTGTTTATTGCGGTTTTATTGTAGATAACTATTGCAAATTCTGGTGGGTACTGTTGTTTGTTTTCCTTGAAAAGCCATCCAAATGAGATTTTATTTATTATTTTCTGTGCTTTGTTCATCTTCCCCTCCTGTTTCCTCTGCGAAAAGGTCCTCTTCCTTTAATATTTCATCTTTTATTTCTCCGCCTGTCTCTTCCTTGTAAGTCTCAGCTACCTGTTCCTTCCCTTTGTTTGTGTACAAGCTTCTCCAGTTTGTTGCCTGGTATCCTTTGCTTGAAGTTCCTCTTCTTCTTTCCAAACCACCCATGCCACTTAATTTCATTGAAAGAACATGAAATAGTATTCTAAAAAAAGCATTTAAATCTTTCTTCTCTTTTCTATCAACATCAATTTCTTCCTCTTCTGTCTCTGTACTCTCTGCAGTTGTAATAATTTTTCTCTTTGTTTTTTTGTCCTTTATTATAAACTCATCATCTAAGTTATTATATTCTTTGGAAGCTTTGTATAAAGAGCCATAAATTATTCCATGCAATGCAACAACAAGAATATTTTTGAAAGCTAGGGTTCTTCCAACTCCACTTGTTTCTTCCCCATCATGTGCTTCAATTAATCTTTCCTGTTTTTCATCTAAAATGGCATAATAACCTGAAATGTCTTTCTTCAGCAAATCAAATAAATAACCATCATAAGCTGTTTTTTGCAAGTCTGGATTTTCTAATAATGAAGACAAGTCATCAATTAGAATTTCAATAGTTGATTTTGTTCCTAAAAGGATTTTTTTATAGTTATTTAGTTCTTTGGTTAAGTCTGGATTATACAATAATTCAGTATCTGCTTCTGTACACTTTGAGATAAAATCTGGAACATCAATAGGCAAGATATTTTGAAGATTCACCCAGCTTACCATTATTTCTTTAAGAACCTCTTTGCTCTTTTAAATTGTGTTTCTGAAAGGCTAACTATTAAATTTCTTTTTGGGGGAATTCTACGCTTTGCTCCTGTATCTTCATAAGCTTTAGTTATCATTCTAACTGAACTTAAAAATTCCAAAGTTTTCCAGACCTGTTTTTGCGTAAAACCTGTGTCTGACATAATTTCTTTGACTTTCATTGGTCGGTTAAATCCATAAAGTGTCCTCATAACTTTCCTTACTTTAGTTTCACCACTCCCATATATATGGGATTTGGTAGATTTTTGATTAAATTTTTGGTTGTTTTTTTGCATTTTTTGATTAAATTTTTATAAAATTTATTTTTTAAGGTTTTCTTGGAGGTCCGTGTGTTTCAACTAGGCTGGGTTCTTCCTTTTCTGGCATATTTATGGTTTGATTTCCAAGGTTGTTTTTGGCAAAGGAGATAATTTGCTTCAAGTCTTCATAAGCTTTATCTCTTGTGCTTGACCCTCCTTCCTTTTCAACCTTTGATGCCCATTTGTCTACAAGTCTTTCCATTCTTTCAACAGTATTTTCATAGACTTCTTTTAGATTGTTAAGAGCAAGATTTTCCCTGACTATCACTCCTTGAGCCTTTTCTATCTCATTTATCTTGTCAAGGGCTATGCTTAGCTCTGACTGGTATTTATCAGCCCTTCCCTGATGCAATGCTGTCTCCCTTTCCTTTTCATGTATTTCTTTCTGCTGTTCAGAAACAGTTTCTTCTGTTGCTTCTAATTCCTTGCTTACTTCCTGCAATTGCTCATCTTTTTCCTGGATTTGTTCATAAACTTTCTTCCTGTTGAATCTTTGAACTGTAAATTTATTATTTGAGAGCCTTACCCACTCTGGAACTTCCTGCTCCATTAAATTTGGTGTATATTTTCCATTTTCATCCACACATAATGGAATAATTCCCTTTTTTATGTAATTATTCAATCCAGAAACCCAATAAAAGACATCTTCAAGATTTTTTGATGCCCAAATTACTTTTTTGCCATCTGAAACTCCTATGTTTCCATCTGGGTAGAAAAGAATGTCTTGGGCTTGTCCTAAACTCTTTTTTCCATCAAAGGTTGTGAGTATAATAGGATTCTTTTTATCCTTTCTTTTCTTTATTAACTGAAAGAATAACTGCATGGAAACTGGCTTGTCTGAATCTTTCCTTAATTCTTCATATTGCTTGTTCAATTCACCTATCTTTTCCTGCTCTTCTTTCTGTTCTTGTTCCCCCTGTCTTTGCTCACTCTCTTGGGATTTTAACTTCAGAAGCCTTCCTTTAAGGTATTGAGCCTCATTAGAAAGAGCATTGTTGATTTCCTTTAATTTTCTTACCTGCTCACTGTCGCTATCGCTTACAGCAAAATCTTCGGCATTAAGATGGATTACATTAAGTTTTTTTTTACCAAAAAATCCTTTTATCTTGTCCCATGCACTCATTTTAATATCCTACCTCTATGGATTCTCCTTTTCCCTCATCCTTTCCCTTGAATATCAGCCATAAAAGTAAAAGTACAATTGCAACAGCAACAATCCAATACCAATTATTTGAAAACCAGTCATTTTGTGGAAGGATATAGCTTCCAACTAGAGTATTGCTCAAATAAACATTGTATCTTCCATAATCAGATAAATGGAAAGCTACTTGGCTTCCCACTCCTTGGGAAACATTTACTGCAGGGTCATAAGTTTGCCCATTTGCTTTTTCAAATGTAACATTCCAGATTCCAGAGGCTGAAAGTTGCATTGTGACATCATCATTCTTTGACCAGCTCTTTACATCAGGAGTGATTATACTTGCAGTGACAGGGCTTACAACAGTTATATTCTCTGAGGCATTTATGTACCCATCTTTTACAGCAGTCAAGACATGATTTCCTAAAGAAGTGAACAAGTAAGGGCTTGAAATCTGAACACCATCCATATAAAGAGTTGCATTGACATCTGTTGCTATCCCAATTTGCTGACCAATAAAATAAGTCTGCTGGTCTGGAGAAAGGCTTAAGTTAATTGGAACTGTTGTGACATTGAAATCAAGAAGTGCATCAGCATATCCAGGGCTTGTTCCCCTAATCTCATAATTTTGCCCTGCAACCAATGTTATAGAATTATTTATTGGAACTCCTCCAGAATAAAATTGATAATTTGTTATCAAGCTGTTTGTTGAATTATCTTCAAGCTGAAATACCAAATCCCCTACCTTTAAACTGCTCGTGTCTGTCTGAACCCCATTTTGATAAAGCAAGAATACAAGAGATGTTCCAGAAACAGAATTCCCTGTATTTTTTATTTTTATTTCCTGGTTAAAGCTTAAACCAACTGGAAAGCCCTGATAAATAAAATCTGCTGTGATATTTGTGACTCCTGCATAAACAGGAGTAAACTGCCATTGCTCTTGGGTTGCACTGATTGAAGGCAGATTTCCTTTTATATATGGGTTTGGTCTTACTGATATTGTGACTCCTGGAACTAAATTATTGCAGGTTAAAGTTCCTGTTGAATTAATTGAATATTCTGAGTTATCTAAAGAACAGGTTGGAAGATTTGTAAGATTTGTCAAAGGAGTTGAACTTCCTGTCACAATTATTGTTATTGGAATTTTTGTTGTCTGGTTTCCTGTATTCACATCCAAGAAGCTGTTGTAATTTGTATTGCTTGTCAGCCCTGTTGTATCAACATTTAGATTAACAAAACCTTGACCCATTGAAGATATAAAAACTGGCTTCTGGATTCCTCCAACAACTACTCCACCTTCCATGAAAATATGGCTTGAATCAAATGTTACAGTGCATCCGCTTGGAGAAAATGTTACTTGAGGAAGTGCAAATGTCTGACCTTGTTGGACCTGTTGAGTGAAAGAGGTTAGAGAAGGATTTATTTGGCAGGAAGATTGTGACTGTGTTTGTACATTGAATGTAATTGTTAATGTAGTTCCATCAATTGTTATATAATTTTGAACATTTCCTTGGGATGAATTTGAAGGAATTTGATAATTTATTGTTATTGTTCCATTTGTTGTTGTGTTTGCATCATAATGAATTGAGCCTCCTGTATAACTTAAGAACATTGGACTTCCAGTCAATCCAACTCCATTTGAGCCTGGATTTCCTTGGTTTTCAGTAGTTGAATAAGAAACAATTATCTGACCTGAATTTCCAGGATTAACATTGAAAGAAGTTTGAGGGGCTGAAAGACTAGTTGTTGTGGCACTTATGAAAGTAAATAGAAAGACAGCAAATAGTGGCAGAAATAATTTATATTTCATTTTCCTCTTCATCAAGAATTATAGCATTTCCTTGTATTTAAATTTAACCTTCTCTGAAAGTTTCATATCAATCCTAAAATCATCAGAACATCATGCCCTAAATCAAATAATCCAAAAAGAAGCATGACTACAAAACCAGCGAAAAGTGTCTGTTTTTTATCATCAAATTTATTTTCTATAGTTTTTAGGAACAATGCTGAAGAAGTGAATATAAAAAGTGCAAATATTGGCTCTGCTAATATTCCATAGCTTTGAAAAAGTCTGCTTACTGGATTTGATTCAATAAATCCATTTCCCAATGCTATCAGAGTTATTATGTATGCTAAAGTCCATATTCCAAATAAAACAAGAACAAATGTTCTGATTCTCATGGTTTAAACAAAAAGAGTGTAAAATGTTGCGATTATCAAAAGTATTCCCAAAATAATTAATATGTATTTTGCTGTTTTGTTCGCTATTTTTGTTCCAATATAAACAATTATAAATAAAATTACCAAACTAATTAAATTGCTTGTAATCTGATTTGGTTGTTTCCCTGTAAGCTCAGAAAATTTAGATATTAGAAAAGAAGATAGGCTGGAGAATTGCTGTCCTAACCATCCTAAAATGCTTCCTATTATTGCACCTATATCCATTTTTATTTAAGAATTCTCAGGTTTTAATACTTTTGCTGATTCTTTCTTAGGAACAGGAACTTTAGGTTTTCTGGAAGCAAAAGAAACAAGCCAGATAATAAGCCCAAGAGCAATCAATCCTAAAACTATCCATAAAGGGGTATAATTTGTTTTTGCTGGAACATTATTATTTGTAGTTTGGGAAGTATTTGTAGGGGGATTTGTTGTTTCTTGATTGGTACATGATTGATTTAATGCAGGTTCATTTTCATAAGTAGAACAATAATACAAAACTTTATTACATGTTCTTGTTTGTATTCCGTTAGAGCATGTTGAAAAATCTGAACATTGCCAAGTTGTGATACATCCTTGACTTCCTTGATTATTTCCGCCTCCACCATTATTGTTATTGTTAACAGGAAGATTAGCAACATTCACAGTTCTTGTCAATGTAGCTGTATTTCCTGAAGTGTCTGTAGCAGTATAATTCACAAAATATGTTCCAGCAGTATTTGTATTAACTGAACCATTAATATTAACGACTAAACAAGTATCAACATTATCTGTTACATTTGCCCCTAATTCAGTGTAATTATCTCCAACATTAAGATTTATGGTAGAACTTCCATTAAGAGTAATTATTGGTGCTGTAGTGTCAGGAAGTGCAAATATATAGGTATCATTACCTATAGAAACATTGTGAATCCAAGCAACAGTAGTTGTTCCAGCATTATTATATGGGTTTCCAATTCCCTCATTTAAGTATACTCTGTTGACAACTGAACCAGGATTTGATAATGCAATATCAGATAATGTAAAATTTGGTGTTGGGTTTGTAGGAATTCCATTATACAAATCAGTCCATTGTGACCACATTCCTGCTGAAGCATTAACTGTATGCCAATCTAAATTTTGTACATAATCAGATTGTTGGAAAGGAACAAATTGATATATAACATCTCCAGGCATACTTTTGTTCAATTCAATATAAATCCAAGCTGGAAGTACTCCAAATTGATTTGCAACACTATATGATAAATTTTCACTTACAAATGTATTTATTGGGGTGCTAGTTGTATTAAAAGCATAAAGCCCTTGGTCTTCATAATCTAAATTAATAGGGTCTTTTGTAACTCCTGCAGAAATTGGACCTGCTTCTAAACCATTATACAAAGATACATTGCCAGGAGAAATTGCAACATAACTATTATTTGGACCATAATACGCTGAATAAACTTTTCCGCTACTTGTTGAATTCCAAAAAGGTTGCAAATTATTAATATAATTTATGTTAGGATGATTAATGCAAATAGGTTGAGCAGAACCAGTGGGAATTGTAATTACATTAGATTGTAATGTAACTGCTGTTTGTGACAATGCTCTTCCATTTAATACTGCACCAGTATTTATTGCAATATTTGTTTTATCCAAGATATTTCCATTAAAAACAGAATTTGTTTCAAGTGTTGTTGTTCCTGCAACTACCCAAAATATATTCTTTGCTTGTGTACCACCACTTAATATAACATGTGTTGCAGAACTAATATCTAATGTCCCAGCAATTTGAAATACCCAAACATCATTTGCTCCACCTGAAAGAGTAACATCTGTTGGGATTATTAAATTAGAACCAGTAGTATAAATGCCAGGAGTTAATGTAAGTCCGCCAATGCTTCCCCCTAAAGTAACAGGGGCAGGAGTTACTAAACCATTTGCAGTTGTATATGCTGTTTGCATGTCATTTATAGCTGTACCCATATTAATTGGGGTAGGAGGCGAATAATCTGATGCATAAATTTTTCCAGCAACTAAAGGTGATGTTGAGAATGTGTTGGAAGAATCCATTGTTAAACCAAATCCTGTTATAGCTGTGCTATCAATTGGACTAACTCCTATACTTCCAACAATTGAAGTAGTTCCAGTTGTTGAAATTCCTGCTTGAGACAAAATAGCAAAATTACCTGCTGAACCTAAATTAACAGAAGGCTGAGCAGAAATAAAGAAGAGAGATAATATAATAGCTAATAAGAATACTGCGAAAATTGAATAGTTTGATTTGTTCATTTTTTCTTTTCCTTAAAATCTCTTATTATTTTTTTAATTGTTTCGTGCTTTGACATATTCCACTTTTCTTTAAGCTTGGAAACTTTTTTAGCTTCATCTTTATCTAAGAATAAATTGAATTGTGACATTTTATTATAATAATTGCAATTACAACTACTATTTAAATGTATGCTGTATCTTGGCTTTGTTAAATAAGTCTTAATTTTAGCCTACTTTTTTAACAGAAATTAGTTAAATTTATAATAAATCCTTTGATGGTTTCTTTATGCCTGAATTACAAAAGACTAATACTCTTGGGCTTGACCACATCAATTATGCCTCAGTTGAAAAGACCAGAGCTATGATGTATAAAGCTATGAAATATTGGGGCAAGAAACCAAGTAATATTTTTAGGGATTATATAGAACATTATTCTAAGTCTAATGAAATAATTCTTGACGCTTTTGCAGGAAGTGGGGTTTGTCCTTTGGAGGCTATACAAGTAGGCAGAAAAGCCATAGCTGTTGATTTAAACCCCGTATGCACCTTTATAATTAAGATGTTGGCTACTCCCTTAAACATTTCAAAATTTAGAGAGGAATGGGCAAAAATAAAAGCTGAATTTCTTAAATTTGAAAGACAAAGTGGATTATTCTTAACTACCTGTCCAAAATGTAAAAACAAAGCAAGAATAATTAATGTCCATTATGATAAAGAGCCATTTAAAATAAGATATAGATGTTCTTGTGAAAAACAGAATAGAGATAAAAAATTAGATAAAGAAGATTTAGAATTGATTGAAAAGTCTAAAGAAATTAAAATAGATTATTGGTTTCCAAAAGATAAATTCCCAGACACAGACACTTTTGACGGAGCAAAAAAGAATGCGGGTGATTATTTTTATGATTTATGGACAAGAAGAAATTTGTATGCTCTTGCGTATATGTTTGATAGAATAAATAAAGTAGAAGATAAAAAATTAAAGGAATTTTTCAGATTCGCCTTCATTTCTATGCTTCATTTATCTACTAAAATGGTTTCAGCGAGAAGAGATGTAAGCGAAAGACCAGATAGCGGTAGTTGGGGCAGACCAGCTTATTTATTCCCAGCAAGGCATCTTGAACAAAATCCCTTCTTATTATATGAAAGGGCAATAGAGGATAGGCAAGGAGTTATAAAAGCAAAAGAGAGTTCTAATCAATTAATAGGGAATAAAACAAAATTTGCCAAAGACTTCATAGATTTGAAGGATAATGATAAAAACCTTTTAATTTTAAAGAAAAATGCTATTGAACTTTCTAAGTTTATTCCAGAGGAAAGTGTAGATTTTGTCTTAACAGACCCTCCATATGGAGGATTAATAAAGTATTTTGACTTGAGTTCTATATGGGCAGTTTGGCTTAAGGGAAAAGAACAGAATGAAGAATTTGAAATGTCTTATGACGAAGAAATAATTCTGGATAAAAAAAGAGATTTTGACTATTATGACAGAATGTTATACAAAGCATTTTCGGAAATAAATAAAGTTTTGAAGACAAATAGGTATCTAATAGTTACTTTTCATAATTCCCAACCAAGAATATTTAACTCAATTATGAAGTCTTGTGTTAATGCTGGTTTTGTTCTTGAAGAAATATTATTTCAGCAAAATAAACGAGCTTCTGAAAGTGGTGTTGCTAATCCGTGGGGAACTGCAATTAGCGATTTTTATTTAAGATTCAGGAAACCAACTAAAGAAGAAAAAAAGATTGAGGGGCTAAATAGAGAAGGATTTGAAAAGCTTGTTGTTAATTCTGCTAAAACTGTTCTCGCAAAAAGAGGACAACCAAGTGAGTTATATAATATTCTAAGCGGAGTTTATACAGAATTATACAAATATGGACAATATCTTAAGGCAGACACAACTGAGGATATTGCAGATATTTTAAAGAAAAGAATTGGAAAAGAATTTGTTTTGTATGATTTTTTGTTCTTTCTATTAACTCTTGAACCTTTGTCCATACATCCTGTAAATCTTTTCCTGTTACAATTTCTATCATTTCAACTTCTCCCCCGATTTTTTCTCTTTATCCCAACCTATTTCTTTTTGTAAATGCTTAAAACAATAACTTTGTCCTGAAATAATACAAACAGCTTCTTCAACTTGTGACCACTTTATCTTTTGATTATATTCGTCTATAATACATTGAAAACATTTAATCGTCATATTAATTTTTCCCCCGATTTTTTCTCTGTTTTCTCTAAATAAAATGTTATCTTATCTTCGTCATCTAAATTCTCCCACCATTCATCAGCCATTTCCAAAAACGCTTCTGCTCTTGCTATCAATTCAGCATCATCGTATTCTTTTCCATCAATTATCATATTAATTTTTCCCCCGCCAGTTTGTTTATTTCTTTATATAAATCATTGATTATCATTTTATTTAATTCATAATTACTAAAAGGATTTCTTGCTGGAACATATCCCATATAATTTATTTTTCTAATAAAACTCTTCAATCTCCGCACGAATAACTTTTTCCATGCTTCAATTCCTTCTGTATAACAATTAGGACAAACCATTCTCATTCTTAGCTTACCTTCTTTAGTTCCACAATAAGCACACTTTAAATCATATTTCTTATGACAAGAATAACATAACCACTTGTAATCATTTGGGTCTTTAGTATAATTGTGGTCTTTCATATTAGCTAAAGCTAATCTACTTTTCTTTCCACAAAATTCACAAACTTCTGACTTTGGCTTTATACTTGCTACATATTTATGTTTAGAAATCTTTACCGCATCTTCCCCTTTCCAAGTATTACTCTTTTCTCCTCTTTGTGCTTCACTTATATGTTTTCTATGTTCTGCTGAAAAAATCCTTCCAGTAAGTGCTTTGCTAATGTTTTCACTTCTTTCTTTAGTGTGCTTCTTATGTTTGTATATCCCTGTTGTCATATTAATTTGTTTCCTGCTCTTGATTTAATTATCTTAATAGCTTGTTCTTTACTTATCCAGTCTAAGTTTCCACTATCTTCTTGAGCATTCTCTATATCTTCTATTGTTTGTAACACGAATTCTTTTACATCTTCTTGGTCTATAACTTCAATACTTCCTGTAGTTTCTACAAAAATCTTATCACTCAAACAAAAATTCCCCGAAGTTTTGTCCTTTCTATATTTAGCATAATCTTCATCATTCATACAAATTGCTATTATTCCTTCTATTGTTAATGGCTCTGCTCTTTCAATAAATACTTTTGGCTTTTTGTCTTCGGGAGTTTGAGTGTCAGGATGAAAAGATGGAATTGGCTTTATCTTTTCCTTTTTGCCCTTTCCACTGACTAAATCCTGACTTTGAGGTGTGAACTTTTTACAGGAACAAACTGCTAATTCAGTTATTCCTACTTCTAAATATCTTTTCTTAGCTTCTTCTGGCATTTCCCAATTTTCTGTTTTATCTATAAACTTACAAAAACATAATTCAGGAGCAGAGCCATCATGCCATTTCTTTTCATGCCCACACGAGCAGATTTCTGTTTTAGTCGTCATATTCTTTCCTCTCTATTTTGTTTTTATTTTTAATGTAAATTCTCGCCTTTGTTTTGCATTCCTTTAACTTCTTAATACGAGTTTCGCAGATTATGTCTAATGCATTTATGTTCCATGCATTTATGTTCCCTGCATTTATGTCCCCTGCATCTATGTCCCCTGCATTTATGTCCCATGCATTTATGTCCCCTGCATTTATGTCCCATGCATTTATGTTCCTTGCATCTATGTTCCTTGCATCTATGTCCAATGCATCTATGTCTAATGCATCTATGTTAAATCTCTCGCCGTCTTTCCCTTTAATATTTCCGTGAACTATGAGATTTTTCGAAATCTTGAAATCTTCTTCAAGTATCAAGTCGCCGTTAACTATGTATTCTGTTTCTGTTTCAGTCGTCATGTTCTTTCCTCTTTATTTTGTTTTTATTTTTAATGTAAATTATCGCTATTGTTTTGCATTTCTTATCTTTCTTAACACGAGTTTCGCAGATTATGTTCCCTGCATCTATGTTCCGTGCATCTATGTTCCCTGCATTTATGTTCCGTGCATCTATGTTCCCTGCATCTATGTTCCGTGCATCTATGTTCCATGCATTTATGTCCAATGCATCTATGTTCCCTGCATCTATGTTCCTTGCATCTATGTTCCTTGCATCTATGTCCAATGCATCTATGTTCCTTGCATCTATGTTCCTTGCATCTATGTTCCATGCATTTATGTTAAATCTCTCGCCGTCTTTTCCTTTAATATTTCCATGAACTATGAGATGCTTTGAAATCTTGAAATCTTCTGTAAGTATCAAGTCGCCGTTAACTATGTATTCTGTTTCTGTTTCAGTTATTTTAGTTTTCATTCTTTGCTCTCCTTGTGTTTGTTTTTTTGGATTGTTTGGGAATTCATTTTAATATTTTCTTCTGAAAAGACCTCCTGCTCCTCTTTCAAATCTTCCTGGGAAAATTCTTGCTGTTTCATTTATAACTTGTTTTGACTTTTCTGCATCAATCTCAAATAATTTGCTGACATATTCTAAACCATAATCTTGCTTGTCTTTAAGACCCTTGAATAATCTTGAAGCCATTGAAATTAAAGAGTCAAAGTCATTTAAATAGATAATTATTGTTTCTGACCTTCCCATTCCCTTATGCACATCAATTTGTGGGTCTGAGGAAAGAGATGTTATGACTTCTCCCCATCCCCTCCATGATTTTCCAGATATTCCTAATTCTTCAAGAATCTGTTTTTTTGTAAGAACTTTTTTCTTTACAAGCAAATCTTTTATCTTTTTAGTATCTTCATTAGCTTTTGTAATTGAATTTAACTGAGTTTGCATATTCTCAATTTTTTCATAAATCTCTGCATTCTGCTTTATTACAGCTTGAATTAGGCTAATTATTTTTTCTTCCATTTTGTTGCATTGTTTTTTTTAAAGTTTAAAATTAATCCTTCCTTTTCAAGGTCCTCAAGATATGCTTCTGTTTGATAAAGGTTTGCAGAAATCAAAAAAGCAATTTTTGTCGTTGCTAATTCTTCACCATTTTCCAGAATTTTTAGAATCTCTTTTTGCTTTTCATTCAAATCCATAAATAATACTACTAATACTACTATTTAAATTTAACCTTCTATTTATAAATAAAATTTATAAAAACCCCTCTCCGTACCTCACCCCAATAATATAGTTGGAAGAGTGATTTTATTCCATTGGAAATAAAGGTTAAAAAAGTGAGTAGTATGCACAAAGTGAATACAAGAGTAGTATTCCCATAGGGATTACATCAGAGTTTGTTAATGGGAATACATTAGCAGTATGCACTTGAGTAGTATTCTATGCTGACTCAGGCTCATTTATTCTTTATAAGAGATTAGTTCTTTCAATTGGGAGTATGTCAATAAATGTGAATACTCAGATATATATAAATAATAATAATATAGTTGAGAGGGTAGTCACCACATGTGAACACTACCTCTGCAGTATGCACTAAAAAGTGAAGGCTACCTCTATTTCTTATGGAAATTTTAAATTTATAAGAAAAAAATTATTTATTTTAACCTTGTAACTTCCCCACGACCTGAATATTCAACCATTCCTAGAGATTCAAGCACCTTTATTGGAAAATAATAGTCATCAAAATATTCCTTTCTTTCTCTCCAAAGGTCCTTCCATTCAGAATAACCCAATTGAGTTGCAAATTCATAGCATTTATGGGATTCCCCTACTTTCCATTTCTTTATCCAAAAAAACAAAGTATTAACTTTCTCATGCGGAATTTGGTGTGTTGCAGTTGTTACCTTGCCAGTCTTCTTATCTTTTGTATGAGATTTTATGACAAAATCATTTTCAAAACCTGAAATAACCTCTATTTTGTCAACACCTTTCCAACCTTCAACTATTTCAATTTCTATCAAAGGTCTTGATTTTTCTTTTTCAAATTCCATGTATTTCTTGTAAAAATGCTGAATTAATTGGACCACTTCAGGATTATTATTATCTCTTGCCTCTTTCATCTTTTGAATGCAATATCCTGGAAAAGTCTTAGAGTTTCCTTTTTTCTTGAATAGAGACAAGTCTATCCTGGATTCTTCCTTGATTTCTGTTTCAATCCTTGGGCTGTCTTTCCAAATTCCCATTTTATAATTTCTCCTGTTCTAAATAAGGTTTTAATCTTTTTTCTTTGAGATAATCCTTAAATCTGTTTAAATCACTATCAAAACTAATTCCTACACTTCCCAAACACGCAAGGATATGCCTATTTGTTTTTAATTCATCCTTAATCTGATTTATTTTAAAATTGAATTCTTTTTCCTCTTTTTTTGTAAATTTTTTCATTTTAAACCACATAAATCACATTTATTATTGACATGCTTAGTAGACTTGCCACAATGTTTGCAGAATTCATAATGAGTAAATTCAAACTTGCTTGACTTGTTTTCATAACCACACTTCTTGCATAAAATCTTGCCTTCAAATTCTGCTAATCTTGTGCTATTGCAAACAGGACATTTTTTCATTTTCTCCCTCCATTTTCTCCAGCCTCATACTTATCTTTTGAATGTCACTCTGGAAATCTCTGATTAATGCTCTAATTATTCTTATATGCTCAGAGACTTCCTTGAAATCCTTTAGATAAAATCCTTCTTCGTCAGCCATCTTCTAAATCCTCCTCTTCTTTTTGTTTCCCTATTTCAGAAAAATCTATTCCCTTTTTCTTTCTGGTTTTTTTCCAATTCTTTTTCCTTTCTCTCTTTTCAGGATTTGAAATTTTACCCTTTCCCAAGTCTTCAGCAAGATTAACTACCACTTCAAAGATAGATTGCATTTCGCCAGTTTCATATTTGTCCTTGAATAATCTGATTTCTGATTTAATGTGTCCCATATCTTTTGCAGTATACTCAAGAATATCCCCCTTAGGCAAGGTAATCTTAAGAGTGTAAGTTGTTTCCATTTTAATTTATGTAACTCTTTTCAGAATCCTCCCTTACTTTTTCTTCTTCTATAACACCACAATTTGGACACCATTTTCTTCCATAAGTTGTCTTAATAAGTTTAGTTCCACAATAAGGGCAGTTGGTCAATTCTTCTGTCATTTTCTCTTCCTCCAATTAACATAAACATATCTAACAATTCTTAAATAAACCCTTGAGCATTTTCTTGAACAAGTGATACCTCTTTTTTCCCTCCACTTTGGAATTTGCTTTTCGTACACAATACATTTGTCTCTCATTTCATAACTCCCAATAAGTTTAATCCTAATGGAATCCAGAAAGTTGAACTAAGAACAAGGCACAATGCCAAATAATCCCTCAAGTCTTGATAAGTACGCATTTTTCCCCCCAGATTGTTTTCATTTTATTTTTTTTAAAGCATGTATTTATTTTTTCCATTTCCCATCTTTTAGGTTTTTCTTTAAAGCAAACTCTTGTTGCTCGGAAGAAGTTATCCCTCTTAACTTCAAATTCAACTTTTGTTATGTCTCTTATTATTTTGCATTTGTCTTCCATTTTTCCCTCTTTTGTATTTACTATCGTATATTTTCTGCTTTTTTCTGCATCTTTTACAATAATTATAGTCTTTAGCCCTTTTTCTTCCACACTTAGGGCAAAGACCCTTTCTCAGCCATTCTTTTTTCTTTTTAGCCTGGTATTTCTTGACAAATCTGATGAATTTTGCTCTAAACTCAGGGTCAAGATTGTACCTCTCTTTTATATAAGCACTTCTGTAAATTCTATGCTTCTTGTTCGCCTTTCTCATGCTTCTTTTGGTTCTGTGTTTTGTTTGCCATTTATTTGAATTCTTCAGACTTCTAAGCCTAAATTTTGAATTTAAATGGTAAATGACAGTTTCCTTTGAAACTCCAAAATTCTGTGCTATCTCCTTGTAAGTACAACCATTTTTTTTCATTATTCTCATTCCTTCTTCACTTCCAGGAGTTATTTTATGGTAACGAAAATGTTTTTTCATTTTAATCTTTGCAATTTTTTATTTATTCTTATTAATTCTTTCTTTCCATAATAATGAAGTTTCAAGCATATAACTCCAAAAACAAAAAGAAAAACAGAACCCCAAAAATCAAAATTAGGAGATAAATAAAATACAAGGGAGAAAACTACACAACACCAACCAATCCAAAGTTGTATACCGCTAATATGTTCAGTATATTCTTGACTTTTTGCTAATTCAATTATTTTTTGTTTATTTTTCATTCTTCCCACTTCTCCTTTATTGATACGCTAACAAAAATAGAAACAACCACAATCACCAGGAAGACAATAAGCAATGTACCATGGCTGGGATTGTCAATATTCGTTCCCCCTGCAAGAACCATCCCTGCAATTACACCAAAGCAAAATAGCCAGAATCCCTTATCCCCTAATTCAAATTGTTTTTTCTTAGTTTTCTTCATCTCAGCACCTTTTTTATATCATCAATTATTTTATCAACATATCTCATTGCATTTCCAACTAAATAGTATCTTGCTCTAAATATTTCCCATTTCTCCAGCTCGGATTGAAAGGCAAGTTTATATCCTTCTAATCTTGATTTACAATCATTACAAAGATGCTTTCTATTACACATTTTCTTTCTGCGACTGCCTTCAACTTCAAATCCGCTTAATACTGTATAATTTTCAGAAATTATCTTTCCACATCCCTTTTGTATTAAGGTAAAATCTTGGGTGTTTCTTGGTTTATTACTTTGACATGTTACACAAACAAAATTCTTTTTATCTTTAACATGTTCTACTGTAGCAACAACCTTTCCACATTTTTTGCATTTAACTAAGCTCATTTCAAAATCTCCCTTATTTCTTCAATTCTGTTGTCTATTGCTCCACTAATTCCCTGTTCATCTTTCAAATATTCCAAAAATTCCAGTTCAGATTTTAGTGCAAGTTTGTAGCCAGAAAGTTTTTCTTCAAGCCAAGAGCATTTCAATACAAAGTCTTCCCTACTACTATTATCATAAAATATCCCTCTTCCTATTCTGTCTCTTAATCTATCAATTTCTTTCTGCATTTGTTCTATATCTGTTTTTATTGTCATCTGAATAATCTCCTTATCCTATCTATTATTGACATTCTTGGATTTAGTTTTTCAAGCAATTTCTTTCCTTCCTCTTGACTTTTAAGCCTTTCTTCGTGAACTTTATTTATGATTTGCTGTACGAAATCATTCTCTTCTGTCATTATTTTTCCTCTCCCATAAGGGAATCAGGACTACGAAAAGAGGTTTTGTCTCCTTGCTCTTCGTCACCGAGAGAGCCATCCTGACTTTGAGTGTCAGGAGAGCTTCCAGACTGGTTTTTATTTAACTTCGCTTCCTGACTATGATTTTTATGTTTGTAATTTCGTGCCAAAATTCCCAAAACAAGCCCTACAATAAGACCAATTCCTACTCCAAAAATAAATGAACCTAAATTAATTATCATTCTTCCTCCAATTCAAAGACATCATTAAAAGTGTTTAGTATAACTCTCTTGAATCTCTGCAAAGTAGGAGTATCAAGCCTATCTTTAAACTTACTTACTTTCCCTAGGAATTCCGTTTCTTTTTCAGATTCTATTTTCTCCCTTACCTCTTTAATTATCCTTAAAAGAATAAATCTATCAATGCTCCCAATAATTTTATCTTTCAGAAGGTCCTGGAGAATCAAAGTGTTGTACACATCATTTTTGTCCATTCTTTTCCTCCAATGCAACAGAAGTCCTACATCTTGGACAAGCCACATATTGTTTATACTTTTTATTTTGTTTTTTAGACCCAGTATATTCCCATTCAAAAGAACATTTTTGGCATTTAAGCTTCATTCTTCCTCCAAATCATAGTCTTCAGGGATTTCCAGAAGTTTTTCTTTTAATTCACTAAGAGATTGAGTTTTCATTATGTCCTTGCAGATACTTTCCTTTAAATTGTCAAATACTGACTTCATTGTAACACCTCTATTTTGTCAATTTTATGAAAAGGAATCCATCCTTCTCTTCCAATATTATCCTTAACTAGAACCCAGCAGTCTGATGTTCCTTTGAACTGCTCCATTTGTTCTGTTATTCCAGTTCTATATCCACCATCAAAAAATGTAATTTTTCTTCTCCAGACCTTAATTATTCTTCCCATCTCATCAGATATAATTTCTCCATCTTGCATAGATTCTGATTTTAGACTCATTGTTCCCTTTGGTTGAAAAGAGATTAATTTCATAGTATTTAGTAGTATGTAGTATTTATAAATATATCGTTCATTAAGGTAACCTTGGTTACTCCTATATTTCCAGTGGAAACTAATTTGTCCTCGGTGATTGCTTTTTATTGACTTGGACAAGCCAGTGGTCAAAGCTAAGAATTCCTATTTTTCTCAAATTAATCAATGGAATGTATCTTTTCTTCTCCAGCTCCCTTGCCCTTGCAAAACCAAGCAGTAAGAACTCAGATTCATTCCTTAAAATGAATGCAACCCAAACATTTTCCTCAAATTGCAGTTCTCTTGACTCTTTATTTGTAAAATCAAATCTTCCTGGTCTGAAATGCTTTTTCTTTCTAGGACCGTCTTTGACGGACAATTGACAGCTTTTCACTTCTACCTTAAAATTATTATTTATAAGAAAATCATACCATTGGTCAACAAATTCAAACTGAATTCCGCATTTGTTTAAGATTGAAGCAAAGAAATTCTCAGCATTCATTCCAAAATGCTTGGATTGTTCGTGGTTGTTCATTTACCCCTCTTCTTATTTTTTTCTTCCGAGAATTCTCAATCTTTTATCTTTTATTGCATTCCTAGTAAGCCTTGTTCCAAAGTTCTTGTTAAATTCAATTGTCAATAAAAACAATGGCTCATCTTTTCTAGACTTGATAAATTCCCTTTGAATATTTCTGTAATGATGATTTGTCCTTATTCCCCTTTCTCTTCTTCTTTCTTCCAGCCTTCTCTGTGAGTTCTTGTCTTTTTCCTCTGATTTTAAAAAGAATTCCTTAACCAATTCTTTGTCCAGATTTCCCTGCACAACCTTCTGCACTTTTTTTGAATTATAGATAGCATTTATAAGATTATATTTGTCAAGATATTTCCACATGTTAACTCCGCCTTTCCTATTCCATCTTTTCTGCATTTGCCTTAGAAATTGTTTTTGTGGATTTTTTGCAGATTTTATCTTCTTGAAATCAAGCTTTTCACTGAATCTTTCAGGCTCGTCTAAAATTATATCATCTGGACTTGCCATTTATTTCTCCTAAGAACTTCAAGACATTCTTCTTTAATTGCTTTTCTGTCTGGTTATGCATCCTTGTCAAAAGACCCCTTTTGAAAAGAGTTACTTTTTCTAATACATGGTTTAACTCCATCTTTTCCAGTTTGAAATTATTGAACTGGCTTTCATTTAAAGGAAGGCATACATACTCCTTCCCATTTTTATTGCACAAGGAATAAGCAAGTTTGAAAATTCTCCTGTCATCATAGATAGAGTCATCAAAAGTTCCCCCTTTCTCATGGCTTTTCAGACCGCAAACTCCCATAATAACTCCTGCCATTCTTCCGAATAAGATTACCTTGTTTTTTGCTTTCATTCTGCTGTTAAACCATTTATCCTGAATTAAGAAATGGAAACCCCTGCTACCTGAGAATTTCAAAGAGTAAGGAAGCTTGTATTTGTCAAATAATTCCTTTATTTTTTTTGCATCTTTCCAAGCAGTCATAACATTGTCATCAGAATCCAAATCAATGGCAAAGTCAAAGCCCACAAAATATTTGTTAAAATTATCATTGAATTTTTCCTTGTCTTTTTCCCTTTGGTTTGTGTCAAAGCTTATCATAGGAGTCATTCCTTTATCATTTTTCCAGTAAGACAAGTCAAAGTATAATTTATTTGTTGGGTCAGTAACACTTAGTTTATGTAAAGATTGCTGAAGCAACGGAATTGAATAACCCAAATAATACCTTGATAGAACTCTTTTTCCATCTTTTACTTTTACTGAGCTTAGATATTTGTATTCAAGCTGTTCTCTTAAGTTATGCAAAACAAAAGGTTGCGAGTACCACCATTCTCTGTTCATTTTCTCTCCCAAAGCTGAATTATTGAATCTGAGCTTTTCCATACTTTATTTTTTAGAATAAATCCAAACTTTTCCATCCCTGAATAAGTTTCTATAATCCCTGTATTAAAATTCTTAGATAAGACTAAAATAATTTTCTTATTTGAAATCTTTGCTAAATATTCTCTCCAGTCTGAACCCTGTGGCATCCAGGAAGAAATAACACAATCAAATTTTCTCTTATTTTGTCTAAACATCTTAGAATTAGCCATTGCTTCTATTCCATTAAACTCAAATTTTAAGTTATTCAATTCTTTTGGAATAGGAAAACCATTTCCTTTCCAATATATTGTATCAATACCCAAAAAAGATTTATTAAGATTTAACTTCGCCAAACTTGAGATAAGAAGCCCATACCCAGAACCAATATCAACAATAGTCTTACAATCATTGATAAAATCACTTAATTTATCCAAATCATCAACCATAGGTACAAAGAAATTTTCCATAACAATAAGTCCTGTTTTAATAATTCCTTTTTCTTTTATTCTTTTTGCTTCAAAAGGAGTGGTTAAGTATTCTTGTTTCATTCTTCCCACCATCCATCTTTGCTTATTTTTAACATTTTATTCTTTTCTTTTATTAAAAAAATACATTTAATTAATCCTAATTTTAATCTATTTTCTTGTAATTTTTTGTAGTAATCTATCCAAAATCCCCTATCTTTTTGTGTAATTCCATGACAAATCCTACATAAGCTTATGAGATTAAAAGGAGAATTATTATTTTTATTAAAATCTATATGATGAATAGACAGTTCCTCTATTAATTGTTCTTGTGTTTTATAACAATATTGACAGGTATAATTATCCCTTTGTCTTATCCTTCTTCTTAATTCTGGAGTAAATTCTTGTCCATAGGGTTCTAAAGATTTCCAATCTTTGAAGTTGTAATGTTTCTCTCCCCCCATAATTCTTTTATCTTGGTTATAAGTCAGGTTTTTATTCCAAATTACTAATTCTCCACTTTGATATTTCTTCTTTTTAGTTTCAGATGCCTTCTTTAAATAATCTTCTGATTCCATAGTTTTGCCTAACTTCGCTAATTTCATTTTTTCTTTATCTTCTTGACTTCTTTTTCTACCAACCCAATATCCCTTTCTTCCTTTAGCTTTTATGCTCAATATTTTACTATGTTCTTCTGGATTTTTAAACCAACCATTCTTCTTCCTACTATTAACCCAATTTTTTATATGTTCTTTTGTTTTTTTATAGATTCCTTTTGGCATTATGCTCTAAATGGTTCAGTTGGAGTCCACCATCCCTCAGAATTTATTTTATCTTTATATTTCTCACGAAGATAAAAATTATTCATAAACAAATAATATTCTTTTATCAAATCTGCTTTATTGTGGGATATAATCTCTTTGTACTTATTCTCAGCATAGGCATTTTCAACATCTGCTCCAGATTTTAACATATCTTCAGGTTCTTTCAATTTTTTATCTTTTATTAAGACTTTAAATAGTTCATTTACAGATGCATTTTTTCCTTTGAAAGGCTTTAGCTCAGAAACAAACAAATTCAGTCCAATTTGTGTAGAAATTATCTCTTTATCAAATTTGAAGTTAAAAGCAAAAAGGACAGGGCTATTCTTTAAAAGGTCTCTACATGCATTGTTAAAAGATTCCTCACTATCTTTCTTTTCTTTCTGAAGAATTATTATCTTATTATCATAAAGAAGTCCAACAGTGCATAATTTAGCAGATTTATAGTCTGCATAATTATTGTCAGTGAAAATATTATTAGATATTTCTGTGTCTAAGATATACACAGGACTTACAAAATCAGTATTTTCTTCATGTCTTATCATTTTCTCATTACTCAAGTACTCAATTTAATCATAAAAACTAAAGATAATTACTATTTAAATATATCTTTCTCTCCTGTTTTTCCACTCTTTTGTGTGTGATGTGAATTCCTATCA
>Ga0187866_1000634_pt1 | contig 38410 bp, 29 predicted proteins | sample June2016WEW_11_1_3_FD_133013 | JGI IMG/M metagenome (GOLD analysis project Ga0187866, IMG submission 133013) | Peatland microbial communities from SPRUCE experiment site at the Marcell Experimental Forest, Minnesota, USA - June2016WEW_11_150 | ecosystem: Environmental > Terrestrial > Soil >...
GGTGAAGCCGGGTTCGATCTTCCCTTCTTCATAGGCCTTTTGCAGGATGCGCAGGGCCATGCGGTCCTTGATGCTGCCGGTGAGATTCATGTTTTCGGATTTGGCGTAAAGAATGCGTTCGCGGCCCTTATAGCGGAAATGGATGCTGACGAGGGGGGTATTGCCGACGAGGCGAGTCAGGGCCTTGAACTTCGATGTGGGACTATCGATGAATATGGTCATAACAATTCTTTGTCGCATGTTTGCGGGAATTCGGCAAGTGCATTGGGCACGGGCAAACGAACTGGCGACTGGGACGGGAAGTTAGGATGGTAACAGGGGTGCGGGAAGAGCTTTTGCGCGCTGCAGGGCGGTTTGGAGCGGGGCTCAGGACCAGCCGGCGTCGACGGTGAACTCCTGCGCGGTGCACATGCGGCTGGCGTCGGAGGCGAGGAAAAGGGCTAGATTGGCGACGTCTTCCGGTTCGATGTGCGCCTGGAGACATTGCCCTGCCATAACGTCGCGCTCCATCTGTGGATTCAGCCACAGTTGCTTCTGGCGTTCGGTCCAGACGGCGCCGGGGAGAATCGTGTTCACGCGAATGCCAGCGTGGCCAAAATCGCGAGCGATGGCACGGGTGAGGCCACAGATGGAGGCTTTGCACATGCTGTAGACAGGCGCGTCGGTTTGCTTGATTTTCCAGATGATCGAACTGAGGTTGATGATGGAGCCACCGCCGCGGCGCTTCATAATGGGAAAGACCTCTTGCGCGGCGAAGAACATGTGGCGCTGATTGACGGCGATGCGGTCGTCCCAATACGCCGGGGTGACGCTGCCGATGGCGTGGCGATCGTCGTTGCCGGCATTGTTCACAAGAACGGCGATGTCGCCAAGGCGCGCCGCAACTTCTTGAATGGTCTTCTGCAGAGCGGCGATGTCCCGGAGATCGCAAGGGAGATAGAGAGGCTTCGCACCGGTTTCGCGGTGGACGAGATCGGCAAGGCGCTTGCTGGCGTCCTCGGCGATGTCAACAAACGCCACCAGCGAACGTTGTTCGGCGAAAGCGCGCGTCATGGCGCCGCCGATGCCATTCCCTCCCCCGGTGATGAAAACGACCTTGCCGCGAAGATCAGGGTAGCTGGCCAGCATGGGGAATATCCCTCTGAAGTTGCATGGAAACCGTGGTCCGCAAGAAGCGGAGGTACACAAAATTCATTTCCGGAATGATTTCGTCAAACGATACTCCAACTGGAAGGCGAACGCCAATCCAAGAATTGCCTGGCGGCGAGCGATCGTCGAGGCGGGGTCAGCAGCGTGTCTCGTAAATGCTTCAAGCGAGCAACGTGCGCACCTCAGGGGTTAAGACCCCTGAGTTTCCAGGGCTTTTCGGCACGGCTGAAGCCGTGCCCTCCCAAGAACTATTTATGAGGTGGCGTCGATTGAGATTGTACTAGGCCGAACTGGGGACAGGATCGGTCAGTCGATGCCGTGAATGCGCATGCTGACGAGTTGGTCGATGGAGAGGTCTTTCATGCCGCGGGACTTCAGACCGGCGATGTACTCCGGGGTCACACCGTGGATGCGCATGGCGACAAGCTCATCGGGCGATGGATTTTTGTAACCCAGGCCATGAAGCTTTTCGATGAAGTCCGGCGAGACGCCATGAATGCGGAAAGCGATGAGCTGTTCGAGGTCAACGTGGGTGTAGCCGAGTTTCCTGAGATGCTCGATGAATTCCGGAGAGGCGCCGTGAATGCGCATGGCAATCAGCGTGTCGTCATCGGGCTGGTAGCCCGCCTGATGAAGATAGTGCACCATTTCCGGAGAGACACCGTGGATGCGGAAGGCGATGAGATTGTCGCTGTCCTTGACGGGCAAGCCTTCCTTGCGGAGAGCGTCAATGAATTCCGGGGAAACGCCGTGAATGCGGAAGGCGATGAGCTTGTCGCTGTCCTTGACGGGCAAGCCTTCCTTGCGGAGAGCGTCAATGAATTCCGGGGAAACGCCGTGAATGCGGAAGGCGATGAGCTTGTCGGTGTCAAGATCTGCGAGGTTTTCCGCTTTGATCCTGCGGACGAAATCGAGACTGACATCCATGACGGCCATGGAAAACTGGTTGTCTTGATCGACAGGGAAGCCGAGTGACTTCATCTGCTGCGCGTAATTTGGGTCAGGCGCGAAGTGGAAAGTGCCTGCGCCTTCGCCGTTTTCCAGATAGCCCTGGCAATCAAAGCGGCCGGCGTCGCGCGTGAAGGTGAACTTGGCATCCTGCTTGCCCGGCTTGGAGAGGTCGAGGCCCTGGAAGGAGCTGACGGGCCAATCAGACTCGTGATGGGAATACCCGCCGTGCTGATGCGTGATCAGGGAGAACTCCACTTTGCCAGGTTCGCCGGAGCGGTGCAGCGTCCAATCCCCTGTGCGTGAATCGGCTGCGCGCACCACCAGAACGATGACCAGCGAGCAGACGATGAGAATATAGGAAATGAGAGCGTGGCGACGGTTCATGACAATTTTCTCCTCTGCTTCCATGGCTACTTCTCTAGAACTCCGGCTTGCTTGAGTTCAATGAGTTTCTCGAGATCGAGATTCTTGAAGCCGTGGCTTTGCGCTTCGCGGATGAATTCTGGAGTGATTCCCGCAACCTTTGCGGAAATCAACTCATCGGGATTGAACTTCAGACCGGCGGCCTGCAAGCTCTTCACGTAGTCCGGCGTGACGCCCTGGACTTTCATGCCAATGAGTTCGTCGGTGGTGGGCTTCAGACCTGCGGCCTGAATAGCGCGAATGTATTCCGGCGTGATGCCTTGCACCTTCATACCGATCAAAGCATCGGCATCGGCCTGGATGCCCAGTTCTTTCATTTCTTTGACGTAGCCGGGCGTGATGCCCTGCACTTTCATGCCGATCAGTTCGTCGGTATCGGCCTTCACACCGGCGGCGCGGATTTCGCGGACATAATCGGGAGTGATGCCTTGCACCTTCATACCGATAAGATTGTCCGCGTCGGTTTGCAGGCCCAGGTCCTTCATTTGACGAATGTAGTCGGGTGTGACGCCTTGCACTTTCATCCCGATCAGTTCGTCCACGTCCAGCTTAAGGCCCGCCGCATGCAATTCCTGGATGTATTCCGGCGTGACGCCCTGGACCTTCATGCCAATGAGTTCGTCGGCGGTGGGCTTCAGGCCTGCGGCCTGGATGGCGCGAATGTAAGCGGGAGTGACGCCCTGGATTTTCATGCCGACGAGATCATCGGTGGAGAGATTGTCGTAGCCCGCCGCTTTGAGCGCATCAATGTAAGACTCGTGAGTTTCCGTTTGCGGTGCGGACTGGGGCGTGGGCACGGCCTTTGGTTGTGGCAGAGGATCTGCGGGCGCAGGCGCGAGCGGGGCGGGCTTGGGATCCGGAGCGGGCTTCTCACCACGGACAACAACGACTAAATCGCGATCGGCAGCCGCAGCAGCTTGGGGCACGGCGCGCGGCGCGGCAGAGACCGTGGCGCGCGCAAGCCCGAGGAACGCGTTGCCCGCAACAAGGGCGACGGAGAGGCACACCACGCCGACCGTTAGATTGGCGGCGCGCAGGGAGGAAGAGTACGCGGGCACGCCCAGGAGGCGGCGGATGCGATCGGCAAGCGGCGCGCGGTTGGCAGCCATGGCTAGAGCGGGCGTGGCGCGCCACTCTTCCATGAGGGTGAGGGCGCGCGCGTATTCCAGCGGGCTGCCGCAAACGGCGATCGCCGCGTCGTCGCAGCAATTTTCACGTTCGGCGCGGATGCGCTTGCTGAGCCACCAGACGGCGGGATGGTAGAAGAGCAAGGATTCCACGGCAATCTGGAAGAGATTCACGAAGGCATCGTAGCGACGGATGTGCGCAAGTTCGTGGGCGATGACCGCGGTGAGTTGAGATTCGCTGAGACCGGTGAGCGCGGAGACGGGCAGGAGAACGACGGGGCGAACCCAGCCGATCACCGAGGGCGCGTCCAGGTGGAAAGATTCGCAATACTGGATGAAACGCGTGAGGCCCGTGCGGCGCTGCAGGGCCAGGCAACGTTCGAGCAGTGCGGCACTCAAAGGCGCGGAATTGCGGCGGCGGAGGCGTTCGAGAGCAACGACGACGCCGGCCGTACGCAGGCTAAGCAGCAAGACGCCGAAAAACCAGGCCTCGACCAGGAAGAGGTAGGATTTTTCGGAAGCAGGCCGCGGCTGCGTTGCGGGCGCATGGGCCTGAATCGCAGAGTGCTCTTGAGCACCAGGAGCAGCAACGAGCGGTGCGATGGAAATTGTCCGCGGTTGCGGTGGCTGATCGCGCACGATGAGAAAGGTGATCGCCGGCGCCACAACCATGGCTATAAGGATGACGACGCTGAGCGCATAGCGTGTGGACGCAGTGCGAGCGAGGGTCAGCGCGAGGGCCGCGAGGCCGGCAAGCGCGGCACCCTGCCAAAGAAAGTGCAGCAGGGCCAGGCCGAGGGGCCGCAGAAGGTCCGGAGAAATCCACTGAGCGAGATGGATCATCGGAGTTTCCTTTCGTAGTCGTCGAGTAGCCGGCGAAGTTCGGCGATTTCCTGCTTGGAGCTGCGGCGGCCGGCGAGGGCATGCAGCATAAGCTGGCTGGCGGAGCCTTCAAAGACGCGTTCGAGCGTGTCCGCGGCAAGCTGGCGTTTAGTTTTCTCGGCGGGAAGGCAGGCTTCGTAAACATGGGCGCGCTGCTCTTCATTACGGCGTACCAGGCCCTTGACGGTCATGATCTGCATGAGTTTCAGGACGGTGGTGTAGCCGAGATCCCTTTTTTCGGAAAGCGCGGCGTGGACATCGCGGACGGTGGAAGGGCCGCGGTCCCAAAGAACGTGGAGAATATCGAGTTCGGAGGCCGTAGGTTTTAGAGGTGTGGTCATGGGCGGGAGGATACTACGAAGAGTTTCGTAATGTCACGAAAATCTTCGTAGATAAAAGGGAGCGCCCAAAAGGCGGAAGGCGCGGGGGCGGCCGGCACGCGGATGGACCTCGATCCATCACACTTCCACAGCCTCCAGGTCGAAAGACTGTGCGAACCTGGGGCGCAGCATGCTGCGCCCCTACGCAAAAGGACATGCGATTGATGAGAGATGCTCGCGAGCGGCGCGAATTCGGTACAATTGATCAGCGGAAAGAACTTCCCAATCAGGACAGGTGAGCGCGTGATTCACCGCAACGTTTTTCATAATGACGAGTTGCTAGGGATCGAAAAGGTCCGTTGGTCGCCCGGGCAGGCAGGATTGATCTGCGGTTGGGGATTATTCACCACGGTGCGCATCAAGCGGGGAGAGGCTTTTGCCTACGAGCGGCACTGGCGGCGGCTGGAAAAGGATGCGGCGCTGACGCGGCTGCCGCTGACGTATTCCGGCGCAAAGGTGCGCGTGCATTTGCAGGAGGTGATCCGGGCAAACAATGTGACGGAAGGATGCGCAAGGATCTACCTGATTTGGAATACGGTAGGCGGTTGGAAAAGCGACGAGAACATGCCGGATGTGGACCTGCTGATAACTAGCGCGGACGTGCCGCACCATCCCGAGAGCGTGCGGCTGACGGTGCGGGAACATGGGCGGCACGCGGCTTCGGCTCTGGCGGGAGTGAAAACGATTTCGTGGCTGAACAGTGTATGGGCCGTGGGCGAGGCACATCGCGAAGGGTTTGACGAGGTGGTGCTGCTGAATGAGCGGGGCGAGGTAAGCGAGTGCACGGCCGCAAATATTTTCGCAGTGAAGAAAGACAGGGTGGTGACACCGCCGTTGAGTTCCGGATGCCTGGAGGGCGTGACGCGCGGGGTGCTGATGGAAATCGCCGCGGATGCGGGGACCAGCGTGACGGAGCAGACCTTGCGCATGGAGGACTTGTACAGCGCGGATGAGGTCTTCATCACATCGACGAACCGTAATGTGATTGGCGTGCGGGAGATCGCGGGGCGGCCGATCACCAGCGATGGAAAGGGTGAGATGACCCGCAAGCTGGATGAAGCGTTTGAAGCGTTTATGGAGGATTACGTGGGCCGGCGGTTGGCGGCGCAGACAGGAAAAGCGGAAGGCTGAGAATCAAGGGCACAGAGGAAAGATCCAACGCAAAGATGCCCCGTCCAGACCGGGGGTAAACACCGTGCGCAGGGAATCGCAGAGAAGCGGAAACTGGAGGGTTTAGGAGTGTGCCCCCGGGTTCCGGCTCTTTTGGGACTGGCGCAGGCGAAGCGGCCGGGCACGTGCTACAATGCGCGGACTAGTGCCGTTCCAACTATTTGGGCCAAATGGCGGTCCAAACATCTGACGCGAACACGGAGAGAGTATTCTCGAAGAGATTTGCTGGAACAAGTTGGAACGGCACTAGCTGAGGGGTCAGGACGGGAAAAGCATGACAGAAGCGTTGGCCCAGAGTGAGGTTGTACTGGAAGTCATCTCGCCCGACGGTGCGCGGAAGTACGTTCGCGTAACGCAAACGCCATTTCTGATCGGACGCGGCGCGGAGACGGGCAACCACTTGCAGTTGACGGACCGCCGAATTTCGCGGAACTGTGCCGCAATCGTCATGGAGGCGAACCGCTACTACCTGGAAGACCGCGGGCAGAGGCGTGGGATGTTCATCAACCAGGAGAAGGCGGAGAGCCGGCAGTTGAACGACGGCGACGTGATCACGTTCGGGATTGAAGATTCCTACCAAGTCATTTTCCGGTCGGCGACCGGAACTTCCGACGAAGCGATCCCGCAGCTATTGACGCGGATCGACCACATGACCAGTTCGGAATCGACGGGCGGGGGCTTGCGCAAGTTGAACATGCTCCTGGAAGCCACTTCCCTGCTGCACTCGCAATTGCCGCTGGATTCCGTGCTGGCAAAGATGATTGACCACGCCATCGCGGTAACGGATGCGGACCGCGGTTTGCTGGAAGAAGCGGAAGCGGGACGCCCGGAGAATTTGCGCGTGCGGCTGGCGCGCCGAAGCGGGGGACAGCGGCTGCCTCCCGAGAGCATGACACCCAGCCAAACGGCGATTCAGTTGGCGATGAAGCAAGGCTCGCCGGTGATCACGGAAGATCTGGCACAGGCGGAGATGAACCTGCAGGCCGCGGCCAGCATCGTGGCGCAAGGATTGCGCGCGGTGGTGGTGATTCCGCTGTATGCCACTTCGCGCGCGGCAAGTGAAGGCACGGGTGTGGATGTGAGCCGGGGCGTTTTTTTGGGCGTGCTCTATTTGGACTCAAAGCGCCCGGCGGCATTCACCAAGCTGGACCGGCAGATCCTGGACGCGCTGGCGGCAGACGCGGCGAGCATTCTGGACAATGCGCGGCTGGTGGAACGCGAACGGGAACGGCAACGTCTGGAACAAGAGATTGGCATCGCGCGAGATATTCAGCAGGCCTTGCTGCCCAAGAATTTCAAGGATTATCCGCACCTGGCTGTTTCGGGCGTGAATTTTCCCTGCTTGTCGGTCGGGGGAGATTACTTCGACGTGTTCCCTCTGGATGACAAACGGACGGCGTTTCTTCTGGCGGATGTGAGCGGAAAAGGGCTGGGAGCAGCGCTGCTGACGACCATGCTGCAGGGGGCGCTCTCAGGCATGACGGGGACGGATCCGGCGCGGACGTTTAACCACGTGAACCGTTTTCTGTGCGACCACGCTGAGGTCGGGCGTTATGCCACGATGTTTTTTGGGATCCTCGATGAAACCGGGAAGCTGGAGTTCATCAATGCGGGACACCCTTCGCCGATTTTGATGCGGCAAGGAAGGGCCGAGGAGGCGTTCACGGAAGGGTCGTTCCCCGTGGGGCTGGTGCCGGAAGCGGAGTTCGCGACGGCGACGCTGCAACTGGAGCCGAACGACACGCTGTTCCTTTTCAGCGATGGTGTGACGGAAGCGATGGACCCGGATGAACAGTTGTACGGAGTGCCGCGGCTGGTCGGGGTGCTGCAGGGGAAGACCGACCTGCCGCTGGACGAAATTCAAAAGACGGTGCTGGAATCGGTGGAGAACTTTGCGCGTGGCGCGCGGCAGGCCGACGATTTAACCATGTTGGTGGTGCGATTTCGCGCGGCCGGCGCGACAGCGACGGATACGGATGTGCCCGCAGCGAATAGCGCGGCCGCGAACGGGTGAGCGCCCCCGCTTCCTTCCACAGCGAGAGATAGAAGCCGCAAGAAGCAAGGAATTGGAAATTGATCGAGCAAGAATCGGGGCGCTCCATGGATTTGGGGCGCCCTTGAGTTTTTATGGATGTGATGACGCCCACAGCGGCGACGCGCACAATGCAGGCACGATAGAGGGCTACACCCGAATCGAAGGAAAGAAGGGAGCAATCGATCATGGATCTCGCGGAGGTTTTGCGGTTTTTGGAGGGAGAAAAACTGGCCGTGCTGGCGACGGCCTCGGAGGATTGCAGGCCCGAGGCAGCAGTGATGGGATTTGTGGTGACGCCGGAGCTGGAGATTATCTTCGACACGGTGAGGAGTTTCCGGAAATACCCGAACCTGAAGAAAAATCCGCGAGTGGCGTGGGTGATCGGGTGCACGTCGGAAATATCCGTGCAATATGAAGGAATCGCAGTGGAGCTGGAGGGCGCGGAATTGGAGAAGTACAAGCGCATCTATGCCAAGAAGTATCCCGACAGCACGGGGCGCGACAAGTGGGCGGAATTGACGTACTTCGTGACGCGGCCCACGTGGGTGCGGTATGGGGATTACACGCCAGGGAAAAGGCGCATCGAGGAGAAGGAGTTTTAGAAGTGACGGGGGTATCGAACGGCAATCCGCGAGTCTCCCGAAACGCATGCCGGTGCGATAAATTCAAAATTGCTCGCGTAGCCGTATTGGGTATCGCTAGAGTTCGCGAAGCGCAACCGCGACAGGGCGAATGGCCGCGCGGATGGCGGGCAGCAAGCCCCCGAGGACGCCCATGACCAGGGCAAAGGCCACGCCCATGAGCAGCAGATCGAAGGTGATCTTAAAGGCGAAGGCGAGATTCGAGAAGGTCTGAAAGTTCAGCGTGTTGGTCGTCAAGCCATTGAGAGGCAGGACCGCCAGGCACCCGATAACGCCGCCGACGATGGAGATCAGAAGGGCCTCAAACAGAAAAGAGAGGATAACGTTCCAGGTGCTGAAACCGACGGCGCGCATGGTGGCGATTTCGCGGCCGCGTTCGGAGACAGCGGAATACATGGTGTTGAGCGCGCCAAAGATTGCCCCGATGGCCATGATGGCGGCAACGAATCCACCGAGCCAGGTGATGAGCGTGGTCATCGTGGTGGACTGTTTTGCGTAGTAGTCGACTTCGCGGATGACGTCCACGTTGAGGCGGGGATCGGAGGTCAGGGAATCCTTGAGGGTCTTGAAAGAATCCGTGGAAGCCAGGTGCACTGTGACGGACTGAAAGATATTGCTGGGCCGCTTGAGAATATCGTTGAGGACGTGCGAATCGCACCAGATTTCAGAGTCAAAAGAAGACCCGCCGGCGTCAAACACTCCGACAACCTCCCAGTGGCCGCCGGCCATGTCGATTTTGTTGCCGACTGTGAGACCGGAATAAGTCTTGGATGCGTTCTTGCCGACAAGAATTTCTGAGACGCCGGCGTTGAACATGCGCCCTTGCTCGATCTTGACGAACTTGCGTATCTCAAGAACATTCGGGGAGACACCACGAATTTGCACAATGGCGTCCGTGCCGGTGCTGATCAGAGGGATGGGCACGACGCCAACGACTTCCTGGGTGACGAGCGGACCGTTGGGGCCTCGGGCAATTCCCGGAGCATCCTGGATCACTTTGATGGAATCCAAGGTCACGCCGCCCATCATTTCCGTGGGAGAGCCAGCGCGCATGACGAGGGCGTTATCGGGTGAACCGGAGGCGACGAGGGTGGCCTTGAAACCACGCGCCAGCGAGAGCATGGCGACAAATACGCCGACGGTACCGGCGATGCCGAGAATAGCAACGATGGTGGAGGTCCAGCGCGCCCTAATGCTGCGAAAGTTGTAGGAGACCGGCACGTTGCCCAGGAAGGGCGCAAGCAAACCAGCAACGATTCCCCCGACGACGACCAGGATAAGGAGAAGGGCGAAAATCGCCACAACGGTGATCAAGAATCCGAAGAACAGTTTAGGCAGCATTCTCAGACTCTCCTCAGGGCATTGACAACGCGCATGTGCATGGCGGTCAAACCGGGTAGCATCCCACTGATGAGTCCCACCAGGATGGCCAGGATCACTCCGAGCACAAGAGTAGAGGGAGAAAGAACCAGAGTAGGAAGCAGGCCATTAAGGCCTTTGGCGAGTACCGGCACGGCCCCGACAGAAAACAGGAGACCCAGAACACCGCCGATGAGAGCGATGACCAGCGATTCGGCAAGCACGAAGAAGAGCACGGCGCGATCGGAATAGCCGATGGCCTTGAAAATGGCGAGCTCCGGAGTCCGCTCACGAACAGAAATGGCCATGGTATTGCCGGTAACCAGGAGCAGAGTGAGGAAGACGACAGTACCGATCGTGATAATCAGGAATTTGATGTTGCCGAACTGCTTGACCCAGCCGGCGGCAAAGGCGGATTCCGTTTCCGTCTTGGTTTCGTTGGGAGAGTTCGCGAATTCGGCGTCGATGGCTTTGGAGACGCGGACGGCATCGTCGGGGCTGTCCAAGCGAAGAACGTACCAGCCGACTTGGCCCTTGATCCCGGCGGGAACATGCTCCTGGAAATAATCCCATTGCAGCCAGAATTGGGTTTCGTCGTCCTGCGGGCGTTTGCCGTGATAGATGCCGTCAATGTTGAACTCCCAGTTGCCGGTACCCCAAATGGTGACCATCAACGGGACACGGTCACCGATTTTCCATCCAAAACGCTCAGCCGTGCGCGCGCCGACGATGGCGCCCTGGCGGTCTTTCACAAAGGTATTCCACTGATCGTCGGGAACAATCAGCTCCGGAAAAACCTGGCGCTGGTTTTCGGGGTCAATAACGAACTGCGGGAAGAAGTTTTTTTCATCCTTATAGATGGCGCCGAACCAATTGTTGTGGGTGATGATTTTGACGCCCGGAATGCGGAGAATTTTGTCGCGGTACGATAGCGGGATGGGATTGATGATGGAGGTGCGGTTGATGATCACCAGGCGATCGGCACCGGCGACATCTGCGCCGCGCTGAAACGCGTCGTTGACTACCGAAAGAAAGGCGAACAGAAACAAAGCGACGGCGAACGAGCCGATCGTGAGTAGCAGGCGCACCTTTTTGCGCATAAGGTTAGCGAGGATGATGCGCGCGAATTTCATGCGGCGCCTCCGGCAAGCGTTACCTGAGAAGTGTGCTTGCCTTCAACCAGCACGCCTTTTTCGAGATGCAGAATGGAGCTAGCCCGGGCGGCGACGACGGGGTCGTGCGTCACCATCAGCACGGTCTTGTGGTATTTGGCAACGAGCTCTTCGATGATGGCCATGACGTCATCGGCGCTCTTGCGGTCGAGGTCCCCGGTGGGCTCGTCGCAGAGAAGGAAGGTGGGATCGGAAACGATGGCGCGGGCAATGGTGACCCGTTGCTCCTGGCCACCGGAGAGCTGCCGGGGAAAATGGTGCATGCGGTCGGAGAGACCCACGACGCCGAGAGCAGTCTCAACGTGCGAGCGGCGTTCCGCCTTGGAGAGTTTAGTGAGCAGGAGAGGCAACTCCACATTCTGAAATGCGGTGAGCACGGGAATGAGGTTGTACATCTGAAAGATGAAACCGACATGGCGGGCACGCCACTCCGTGAGCTTGCCACCGGACATGTGAGTAATCTCATCGCCAGCGACGGTGATGCTGCCGCGCGTGGGCACGTCCAAACCGCCGAGCAGATTGAGAAGAGTGCTCTTGCCGGAGCCGCTGGGGCCCATGAACGCGACGAATTCGCCAGCCTCGACATCGAGATTGAGCCCCTGCAGGACGTCAATCTCCTCCCCGCCGCGGCGATAAGTTTTGTCGAGGTCGCGGGCATGTATGAGACCCGACTGACCGCCATTCCCATCAACTTTGACCATTAGGGTCGCTCCTATTTCTTGATCTGGACGGACTGACCGTCACGAAGAGTTTCCGGGCCGCTGACGACGACTACCTGCTCGGGCTGCAAACCCGCAAGGATTTCGACATCGGTACCACGCGCGGCGCCTACCGTAACCCCGCGCCTCTCGAGCGTGTCGTTCTTTACGATATATACAAACTTCGAGGAGTTCTGCTGGCGCACCGCGGATTGCGGCACGAGAGCGACGGCGGGAGACTTTTCCTCTTTCTTCTTAGAAGAATCACTCTCTTCGAGGAAAGTGACCTTCACGCCCATGTCCGGAAGAATGCGTGGTTGAGTTGCGGGATCAATCAGATGCACGTGATCCTCAGCGGTAAAGCTGATACGGACTTTGACGGTGGCTTTCTGGCGGTCCGCCGTAGGGATGACAGTGCGGACTTTGCCGGGGATTTCCCAATCCGGATAGGCGTCGAGAACGGCCTTGACGGGCTGATTGGGCTGCACCTTGGCGATGTAGGATTCGCTTACGTCCACCTCGATTTCGTTGGAATGAAGATCGACGATGGTGGCGATGCCGGTACGGGTGAAGCCGCCTCCGGCAGAAATGGGCGAGACCATTTCGCCAACTTGAGCGTCTTTGGAGACCGCGATGCCGGCGAACGGCGCACGGATGGTGCAGTTATCGACGGCCTGCTGCTGTTCGCGGATGCGGGCTTCCGAGGCGAGAACCTGTTGCTTGGCCAATTCGATCTTGGCGCTCAGGCTGTCCGCGGCGGTGACGGCAGCATCGAGGGCCTGCTGGGTCTGCACGCCTTCCTTAACGAGTTGTTGTGTGCGGTGAAGCTCAATTTCGGCGTTGCGGAGCTGGACCTGGAAGTCCGCGATCGCCGCTTGCGAGGCGTCCCGATCGGCTTTGGCGGAGTCCAGAGCGCGGCGCGTATCGGAATCGTCTAGCGTGGCAAGGAGTTGGTTCTCGCTGAGGCGCGTGCCTTCGTCGAAGAAGACGCCGGTGACGCGGCCGGTGATCTTGGCGGCGATGGTGGCGCGGCGTCGCGGCGTGATGTAGCCGCTGGCATTGAGAACCCCGGCCGGGCCGGCAGCAGGCTTGCGAGCAGAGGTGACTTCGACTTCGGCCTTGCGATTGTGGTACGCGGAAGCGACGGCGGCCACCAGGGCAATGAGAATCACGGCAAGGATGATCCAAAGCCAGCGGCGGCCAGCGCCGGGAGTGCTGCGTTTGGCGTCGGTAATGCGCAGGGAGGACAGATCGGGCTTCAGGGACTTCGGTGTTGTCGCCATACTGGCGGCGTCTCCTCGACCGGGGAGGTTTCACGAACTTCTCATAGTGGATACGCACCCAGGTGCCTGGAAGTTACGATGATGATGACTCCAAATCCGGCACTTGACATTTTACCGCGAGAGGTGGGTTTCCGGGAGGAAGAATGACCGGGGCGAGAAATGCGTTCAAACCCGCGCGCCGTGGTAAAAGAACCGACCCAAGCCGATCGTAAAGATGAAATTGCCGAAGATCGCGTGGTCGAGACAGGCGAAAAGCAGCGATCCGGAGTGCTGGTAGGTGAGGGAAAACAGGAAACCCCCGATGATGCAAAGGATTACGGCAAGCCAATTGCCGAAAATTATGTGCACGAACCCGAAAGCAAGAGCACTAGCCAGAATCATAACGATGCCGCTGCCAAAGAGCGGTTGGTAACGGTGAAAGAAAAAGGCGCGGTAGATCAGTTCCTGGGGATAAACCGAAACGAGCGGGTACAGGAGCATGACCAGGGCCCAGAAGCCGGGAGCGCGCTTGAGGAAGGAGAAGAGGAGCTGGGGCGCAAAAACACGGACCGCGAGTCCCAAGAGGGCGAGAAAGACAGCATCACGCACGAGCAGCGGCAGAAGTCGGGAGCGAACGTTGTTCCACGAAGCGAGATGAGAGAAATCAAAGCTGGGATCGCCGCGAAGAACCAGAAAAGCGGCAAGAGCAGCAAAGAACAGATAGGGGATGGGGAGGTTGGGCAGCAGACGGTAGTAAATCAGAAGCGGAACGCCGGCGAAGAGCGCCGAGAACTCCAACGAGAGCAGAACAAGGCGGAGCATAAATGCAAGCCAACAGCTTACCTTAGGTTGCGGACGGCTTGTCGGTCGTGATGGGTGGCGAAGGAGAAGGGCGGCGCAAGGTGTCGCGGACCTGCGGCGGGAGAGCGGGATCTGCCGGCAAGAAGTTCCAAACAGCTGAGGACGGCCAAGAACTGGAGTGTGTCGGCTGCACTTGCAAACTACGGGGGTGTAGGGGAATCTAATGGGCTTGCGGTATCGCTCCCCGGAGCCACAGTTTCAGAGGTTAACTAACGAGCGAGGAATCCATGGGATATCGGACAGCACAGGAAGACTACGCAGCGAAGCTCACTACGCCGGCCAAGGCAGTCGAAGGTATAGTGAACGGAAGCACACTTTGCCTGGCCCTGGCGGTGGGCATGCCCGGAGGGCTGGCCAAGGCCGTTGCCGACCGCGTTCTTGCGGGCAACCTGAAGGACTTGAATTTGTATTATCAGCATTCCATGAAATACAGCGAAGAAACGCTGATCCGCCCGGAAGTATTGTCCAAAGTGGATGCGCGGTGCTTTTTCATGGGTGACCCGGACCGCAAGATGGTCGCCCTGGGAATCTCCGAGGGGAGAAAATACTTGAGCTATGTGCCCATCAATTTTTCCAACATCCCCCGCGCGCTCACGGAGCACATCCGGGTGAACACCTTTCTGGTGACCGTGTCGCCGATGGATGCTTCGGGCCACTTCAGCCTGGGCACGAATAATGACTACGCCTCGACGGTGCTGCGGCATTGCGACCGCGTGGTGGTGGAAGTGAACCGCAACATGCCGCGGGTGTTCGGCGATTCCCTGGTGCACGTATCGGAAGTGCAGGCGATCGTCGAAAACCACGCGCCGCTCGTGAACGTGCCATACAAAGATCCGGACGAGGATTCGATGAAGATCGGGAAGTGCATCGCCGAAAAGATCCCGGACGGCGCGACGCTGCAACTGGGGATCGGGAACCTGCCCAACGCCGTGGCGCTGCTCCTTGAGAATCACAATGACCTGGGAATTCACTCCGAGCTTTTTAGCCACGCGTTCGTGCGGCTGGTGAAAAGCGGCGTTGCCAACGGCAGGAAGAAGACGCTGCACCCGCGGAAGCACGTGTTCACCTTCGCAATTGGAGACGATGAGGTCTACGAGTTCATCAACGACAACCCGTCGATGGAGAGCTACGCCTCTTCCTATGTGAATGACATCCACGTCATCGCGGAACACGACAACATGATGAGCGTGAACACCGCGATTGAGGTAGATCTCTACGGCCAGGTGAACGGGGAGTTCGTCAATGGCCATCAATACAGCGGGTCAGGCGGACAATTCGACTTCGTGAAGGGCGCATCTTTTTCAAGGGGCGGAAAGTCCTTCATCGGATTGAAATCGGCGGCAAAGAACGGAACAATTTCGTGCATCGTGCCGCGCGTGCAAATGGCGACCGATACCCGGATGGACGTCGAGCACATCGCGACGGAGTATGGCTGTGTGAACCTGCGCGGCAGGTCGACGCGGGAACGCGCGCTGGCACTGATCAGCATCGCGCATCCGAACTTCCGGGACGAACTGATGAAGCACGCCAAATCGATCAACCTGATCTGATTGGCTCATTGGTTATAAATTGACTATGAGCGGCGCGGAACTCCCGAGCGCAGGACGCTGCGAGTTTCTCTTGACATAAGCACAGGTGTGGATAATAGAGAATTCAGGGGAATCTACTGGGCACATGCCGGGCAACGCGAACCGGGGCAAGGCATGGAGGAGCGATCTATGCGGACGATTATCAGTGTTTGGTTGGGCCTTTTGCTTGCTGGAATATGTGCGATCCGGACGGGGGCTCAAGCTGCCATAGAGCCGAAGACTCGCGATTTGGTTGTGATTCGCGCCGGCACGCTCTTGGACGGGCAAACCGAGACCCCGAGAAAAAATCAGCTGATTTTTGTTCGCGGCGAGCGCATTGAGAAAATCACCGAGGGATCCGCGGCCATTCCGGCGGGTGCGAAAGTGGTGGATTTATCCGCCGCGACCGTGCTGCCCGGACTGATCGATTCGCACACGCATATTTTCCTGTGGGGGGAAGATCCCGCCAAGGGCGGCTACGATGCAAATTTGTTGAAGGCGGGTATAGCGTTGCGGGCGGCGCGGGCAACAACCGCGGCGCGGCGCGCGCTGGAGCAAGGTTTCACGACCCTGCGCGACGTCGAAACCGAGGGCGCGGGATATGGCGACATCGGCATCAAGCAAGCGATCGAAGAAGGAACAATTCCCGGGCCGCGCATTTTTGCGTCGACGCGTGGAATTTCGACGACGGGCGGTTATGGCCTGGAAGGCTATGCGCCGGAACTGCAGATGCCAAAAGGCGTGCAAATCGTGGATGGGCCCGTGGAGGCGCGTAAGGCCGCGCGGGAACAAATGGAACGCGGCGCGGACTGGATCAAGGTGTACATGACGCACCGGTCGTGGGTGGACAAGCAGGGCAACCTGATGTCGCAACCCACGCTGACGCTTGAGGAGTTGAAGGCGATCGTGGACGAAACGCACGGCTGGGGAAAGAAAGTGGCATGCCATGCGTACAACGGAATCGGCTTGCAGCGCGCCCTGGACGGCGGGTGCGACTCGATTGAGCACGGACTGGAGATCTCCTACGCGCAGATGGAGCAGATGATCGAGCAAGGGACGTGGTACTGCCCGACTCTCTCGGTGTACTACCTGGATTGGGCTCCGGAAGACACGCCTGCAGGAAAGCGGGACCGCGCGCGGGTGAGCGTGCACGAAACCTCATTTCGCAAGGCGCTGAAAGCTCATGTGAAGATCGTGTTTGGCACGGACATGGGAGGAATTCCGTGGAGCGAGCCGATCGCGCAGGAGTTCACGCGCATGGTCGCGCTGGGGATGACTCCGTTGGACACGATTCAGTCGGCGACATCACGGCCCGCAGAGATGCTGGATCGCAAGGGAGAACTGGGGGTGATTGCTCCGGGAGCGTACGCGGATGTGATCGCGGTGGCTGGCGATCCGCTAAGAGACATCAACGAATTGGCAAAGGTGAAGTTCGTGATGAAGGGCGGGCAAACGTACAAAAACGAGTTCAGCCCGAAGTAGCGTGTCTGCCGGGGGTTGCGCGGCTGGCGGAGTGCGGAGTTTCAGGATTTAGCGGACAGACGAACCCAAATGCGACGGAAGAGACCGGGAAGTGACGAATCGGGAGGCGCTACCTGTGCAGCTACTGACGGCGCGAGGGCGACGGGCGCGGGCGAGCTGACATTTGCCGTTATGCCAGTCCCGGCGATCCGGCGCACTTCCTGGCTGCTGCCAAACATGATGCGGGCCAAACTAAGATTCGACATGACGGCCTCCGAACGCTCCAGCCTGGGCATCCTGCATCTGTCGATTTTGCGCTGAGTGACGTCAAAAGGAAGTCAGAAACGCAAGGAATCGCCGAGAAGGTAACTGGTCCGAGGGTCAGGTTTGTTAGAATGCGAAGCGAAACGGAGGAGAAAATATGGCGGAACAAAATTATGCGAATCATACAAGGTTGGTGCCGTTGTTTCATTTCTTTATCTTGCCGGCGCTGACGTTGAATTTTGGCTGGTCAATCTATCGCTTGGCGCACTGGCGCCATTGGGCGGATGGAGTGATCGGCGTGGTGACCGCGGCGGCGTTGTTGTTGCTCAGTTTCCATGCGCGCCTCTTCGCGCTGACGGTGCAGGACCGCGTGATCCGGTTGGAAGAGCGGCTGCGGTTTGAAAGACTGTTGCCGGAAGATTTAAAGGCGCGGATACCGGAGTTCACGCTCGGTCAGTTTGTGGCCTTGCGGTTTGCCAGCGACGCCGAGCTTCCGGCGCTGGCGCGTAAAGTCCTGAGCGACAATCTGGCGGATCGCAAAGCTATCAAGCAACTGGTGCAGAACTGGCGCGCCGACCACTTACGCGCGTAGGCCAGGCGATCAGAGGATGCTGCGGAGATTGCCGCCTTCGGCGCGGACCGCGGCACCGTTGATAATGGCGCCTTGAGGCGCGTTCAGAGTGCCGCTTTTGCCTTTGCCACAGTACTGGAAAAGGTTTCGATTTCGTCAATTTCCCGCGCGCTGAGTCTCAACTCGCCGCCGCGCATCACGCCTTCTGCTTGTTTGGCGCTGCGCGAGCCAACAATGGCGCCAGTGATCACGGAATTGCGCAGCGTCCAGGCAATGGCCACTTCCCCGGGACCCCGGCCGTGGCGCGCGCCGATTTCCTTCAGCTTCTCCACCAATTCCAGATTCTTGGAGAGTTTTGGCTCCTTGTACTCGGGGTTGCGGCTGCGAAAATCGTCGGGCGGAAGGGCGGCGGCGCGCTCGCGAGTCATGCCACCGGTGAGCATTCCCGAAAACATTGGGGCGTAGACAATCACCCCGATGCCCTGTTTCGCGCAATACGGCAAAGTGGCTTCCTCGATCTGGCGACGCAGAATGGAATAAGGGGGCTGGAGAGAAGTGACCGGCGCGATGGCCTCCGCACGCTTGATTTGCGCTGCGTTAAAGTTGGAAACGCCAATCCAACGCACCTTGCCTTCCTTTCGCAGGGCTGCCAGAGTTTGCCAAGCTTCTTCCAAGCCGGACCCGTTATCGGCCGGCGGCCAGTGGACCTGATACAAATCGATGGTGCTGGTTTGCAAGCGGCGCAGGCTGCTCTCGCACTCCTCACGGATGGAATTGGCGGTGTGACTGGGGCTGATTTTGCCGTTGGCGTCCCAACGAAGAACACACTTGGTAAAAACATGGGGCCGCGCGCCGCGCCAGTCTTTCAGAGCACGGGCAACGACCTCCTCCGAATGGCCCAAGCCGTAAACGGCGGCGGTATCAATCCAGTTGACGCCGAGCTCGAGAGCGCGGTGGATAGCCGCGATAGAATCGGAGTCTTCCTGCGGGCCCCAGGAGAATTCCCATCCCGCGCCGCCGATGGCCCAAGCGCCAAAACCTGTTGGCGTGATGTAAAGGTCTGAATTGCCAAGTTTGCGTGTTTGCATATTTCCTTCATACCGCAAGGAGAGTCGCCCAGGCAATCGAAGATCGAGTGCAGACAACGGGCGCACATATTGGATGAAAGGAAAGTGGCAAAGGTTAGGATGGCATCACTGAGCGACGAATGCCGCGTCCAACGAAACGGATTCCCCGTCGGGATTGGAGAGAATGAGTTGTTGAGGGCCCGCCGAAAGCACGGGAGTGGTCATCAGCAGCGTGTTCGCATCCTTGAACGTGACATTTGCGGACTTCCCGCCCAGTGTCGCTTTCGTGGAGGACTCGAAACCGCTGCCGCGGATGGTGACGCTGGTGCCGCCCGCCGCGGCTCCGGACGAAGGTGAAAGGCTTCCGATGCCCAAAGGCGTGCTGGCGAGTCGGACAACCGTGAGGCCGGACGTCGTGAGAGCAAAGAGATACTCGCCATTCTCGTCGGTGGTCAGGAAACTGCCGTGAAGACCATCAATATCCGCGGAAAGCATGGCGAAGGGCTCGGGGAGATAAATGCGCAGGCGAAGCCGGCCGCTGTGCGCATCGCGAATGTCGATGCCGCCTCGAATGCCCTGAGCCGGGGGAGCGCTGGGAGGCGGACCGTCGAGAAAGGGATCGTACAGGAGAGCGCCGGAAGGGTGCAGCGCAACGCCGGGAACGGAGACACGACCGGGAATGGTTTCGAGTTCGGCAGAGACGGGTGTGGAGAAGAGGGAAAGATCCGGGCCGCGAATTTCCGTGGCGTTCCTGGAGCGCATGGCAAACAGAGTTCCATCGGCGGACGTGGAGAGATCGGAAGAGGAATCATTGGCGGAAGAAACGGTAAAGGCGTTCGGAGCGGGGGCGGTCCACTGGGCCACCGGCCCGCCAGGCGCTGTGCCGAATGCCAAGTAGACGATGTCTCCAGCGGAATCCGCCTGGAGCAAAGGAGCGCCGGTCAGCGAAGTGACTTCGGGTTGCGGCGCGGGCTCGAGAGTGGGCGGACTGGCGGTCAAATCCATCTGGCCGAGACAGGAATTGCAGCCTCCGGTGGCACCGCCTTCTCCGCTAAGGCCGACGAAGACCGTCGCGGCGCTCGTGGCCGCCACACGGGCCGGGCCGGAGTTTGCATAACCCGGCACACCGCCCACTGGAACCTGCGCGCCATTGTTCGCTCCCCCATCCGGACTGATGAGGTAGACGCTTTGTGCACCAAAATCGGCGACGATGAGCTGCGAACGGTCGGGTGTGAGCGCGAGACCCCGCAGCCCGGCATCGGGCGGAGGCCCATTGGGCGGTGGCTCGATCGGGCTCCGGAATACTTGGGTAGTGCGATCGAAGACGTCCACGTGGTCGGTGGCGCTGAGATAAATCTGCTGGCGCTGGTCATCGTTGAGAAGGAACTTGTAAGAGCCGGAATGCGGGAAGGTAGCGCTTGCGCTCAGATACTGAAAGGATTTGGGCGCAGTCGTGTTGCCTGAAGGCGCGGTAATGGAGATTCCAGCTTTGCCGGGTGAACCCGGAGGAGTGGTCACGGTGATGCGTTCTAGAGAAAAGGGATAAGAAGCATCAAGGGAAAGTGCGCTCGCAAAACTTGGCAGGCTTTCGACTTTTTGCACCGTGGCGGCCGCGCCCCCAATAGTGACCGTGAGGCTGCCGGTGCTGGTGCCAAATCCAAAACCAAAGAGATAAAGCGTGTCGCCACCAGTTTGGGAGCCAGCATCCGGAAACACCTGAAGGATAGCAGGACCATAGCTGAATGCGGCAGGCGCCACGGCGATCCAGCCGTTGGAAAAGTAGGCGGTGAGATTCACGGGGCCGGACATGGCGCTCGGAGGAGAAGAAACCTGTAGTTGCGTAGAGCTCGTCGCCGTGGCATTGACGGTGGATTGCAAGCCAAAGCGAACCTGGGGATTGGAGGAGAAATTAGAACCGCTCAGGGTGATAGATGCACCACCCATGTTGGAGCCTTCCGCCGGCTGGGCAACCGGCGCACTCGCGAAGACCGGCGCGTTTTGCGACAGGGTCGTTGGATTGGCGGCATCCAGGAAATTCAGGCCACGATTCGACAGCCCAACGAGAAGCTGGGTCTCATCTACCTCTTCGAGGGTCGTGGAAATCCCTTCAATTGCTAGATCGGGGATCTGCCCAATTTTTTGGAGGTTGGCCACGGAGAGCGCCGTAACTACATGGCCGTTCCCGAACGGTTCGGCCACGTAGAGCGTTTGTCCACCACGCGAGAAAACAATTCCGGCGGCGCCCGGCGAAGAATAGGAACCCAGCAAATTCAGATTTCCATCCAGCAAAAAAACCTGCGACGCTGGGGCCGGGCCGAAGACGAGGGCGAAACGGCTGCCATCGGAGTTGGCGGCCGCGAATGAAATCGTCCCCGAGCCAAGTGCCTTTGGCCCTGTCAGCAGATTGCCATTGGAATCGAAGACGGCTATCTCACCGGTGGCATCGTTGGACGCGACAATCACGCGGGTGTGATCGGCGGAACGTGCCATCACACCGACGCCGTTTTGAAAGAGGGCCGGGGCAGCCGGCGTGAGATTTGTAAAGAGATTCGAGGCGGGATCCCAGAGTGCCAGGAGCGCTTCACTGGCGGAGGGCTGGCGCAAGCGAACCAGCAATTTGCCTGTGGCGAGCGAAAGGACTTCGTTGGGGCGATCGAAGACGACATTGGGGATGGGCGTGAGGCCCGCAACAGGGTAGCGCGTGGCCACCTGGAGGGATGCGGTGTTGATGGCGAGGATCTGCTCGAGCGTCGTGCCCACCCACAACGTTGCGCCGTCGGCTGAAAGTTCAACGCTGGAGGCGCCCGGGGCATCTATGACGGCTTGCAGCGAAGCATCGGAAGACGCGAATACCTCCACGCGATTCATCGCCCGATTGGCAACAAAGAATCGTTTGCCGATCGCGTCATAGACGACATGCCGGCGATGCGGCTCGCCCGCGGGGCTATCAAGTAGAAGTACGGAATCATCGCGGACATAGCTGCTGCGCGGGAGGTTTTGCGCGGAACCTGCCTGGATGCTGAGCGAAAGACCGGATGAATGCGAAAGGGATCCGCTGGTGCCCTGCGCGGTCACGGAGAATTGCCCCGTGGAAGCATTGAGCGCAGCACCGAATATCACCGCTGCGTTTTGGCCCGCGGCCAAGGAAAAGGGGCTGGTAGGATTGCTGATGATTCCAGAGGGCAGACCGGCCAGGGTGATTTGCACGTTTCCCGAGAAACCGTTCTCCGCGTTGACGGAAACGGTGACGGGAGTACTTGTGCCGCCTTGCGGCAGGCTCACCGCAGAGGAAGAAAGCGAGATGGTGAAGTCTGGTTGCGGAGGAGGTGGCTGGATCCCACCTCCGCCCCCGCCTCCACCACAGCCGGCTGTGAATACCAGGATCGCCAGACCGAGGACCGGGATTCCTCTAGCGCCTCCCCACATGGCGTGACTCCTGAATTGCGTAAATCAGCGGAGCAGCGCACAGCCGGCGAGGACGGGCACCGGCTGGAACAACGCCGCCAATAGAGGTGTACGAGGCTCACACTAAATATATATTCTAGACTTGTCAAGTTATTAAATGCTGCGAGAACAATAGTAGAGAACAATAACAAAGCGGCGCGAACTGGAAGTTCGCGCCGCTCTTGCTGAAAAATCCGCTGCAGGCTGTGCCGTTAGATGGTCTTCGGGCCAGCACCCGCGGTCGCCGTCGCCGAGGTGCGCGAGAAAGAACCCGCGCCGGATTCCTTTTCACCGGACTTGTCGATTTCGATGGAACCCTTAAAGTAGGCGCCGTCTTCGATCATGATGCGGGCGGTGGTGAGATCGCCGTTGACGGACCCATCCTTCTTAATCTCGATGCGGTCCTTGGCGCGGAGATTCCCCTTGACGGTGCCGTAGACCACAACTTCACGAGCGATAATATCCGCGGTCAGCTTGGCTGCCGCGCCGACGGTGAGTTTGCGCTCGTCAAGTTGCACCAGACCTTCCACCGTTCCTTCGATTATAAGGTCTTCGTTCCCGGTAATTTCGCCCTTCACGTGCAGGCTTGGCCCGAGCCGCGCCGTCGCACGATCCGCGGTTGCACCTATCGGACGCATTGCATCAGTACTCATGGCGGTAGTTCCCTCCCAAGATGCCGCAGAAGGCTTCGGCGGCGGATTCACTGGCAAATTTTTTGTTCCCGGCTGCGCGGTTTGCGGCGTATCCGGCTTCTTATTACTCCACATCGGACCTCCCAAGGGACAAGCACACCCCACGCGGAATTCCGGCCCGGGGTATGCAAACAATAGTCCGCGGGGATGCGCACCGCAAATAAAGTATCCCAAGTGGGTTCCTGAGAGTAACTAGTCGCAAGAACAGGTATCCCGCTGTACCGGGGCCAAACGGAGATAAGGCGAACGCGGCGCTGGTGCGGGAGCGCAGATGCCCTGGCGTCACGATGCGGGTTTGTCGGGGACCGGTTGTCTGGCCAGAAAATCGGACTGAAAGCGCTGCGCATACGAATCCAGCAATTCCTGAATACGCTGCGACGAAGGCGATTTCAGGACGAATCCGGCGTGGTGATATTTCGTAATGCGCTGAATGATCTCGGGATCGTTGTAGGCGGAAGTATCGGGTTCTTCCTGCCGGGCAAGAGAGACGATGACGCCGGCATGGTCCTCCCGCAGTGGCGGCAACTCGTAGGGCTGCCTCCCTGCCCCAACATCGAGGCGCGCCCACTCTCGCCACAAATTGATCCCCGTAGCAGTTTCGATGACATCGGAGATGTAGGCGCCGCCGACGCGGGCCGCGATTTCCAGGAAATAGAAGTGGCTGCCGGCATGCGCTTTCAGGAATTCCGTATGGGTGACGCCGCGAACAAGACCGAGGCCGCCGATCAATTTCTGGTTGAGTTCTTTGAGCGCGAGCGCATCAGCGGAATTGCGCGGCAGGGTGCGCGTGGTGAAGACTCCACCGTGATGCGAAGTTTCCAGCGGGGGCGCACCGTAGGCATGAGCTTCGGCGAAGAGCACGGCGCGTTCGGAGACGACGCTATCAATGTGGAATACGCTGCCGGGGATGAACTGCTCGAGCAGGTATTCGGATTGTTGGTCGCCAAGCAGATCGAGCCAGGGCCAAAGTTCTTCGGCAGCTTGGATTTTCTTCATGCCAATGCCGGAAGCCTGGGCGCGCGGCTTGAGCAGCCAGGGCTCCGGAACGCGCTGCATGAATTCGCGCAGGTCGTCATAGTTCAGAACAGCGCTGAATTCGGGAACGCGGATGCCAGCTTCGCGGGCTTGCATGCGCATGGCCAGCTTGTCGCGAAAATAGCGCACTTTGGTGAGCCCCATTCCCGGGAGCCGCAGATGCTCGCGAAGTGCGGCAACATTCTCCATGTCGAATTCGTCCAGGGCCACGATGCGGTCGATGTGCCGGGTGCGCGCAGCGTAGGACACGGCATGAATCAGGTCCCGAATAGGAAGTTCCGGAGGCATGAAGAACATTTCGTCAATCGCTTCGCGGGGCCAGGTCGCGTGGCGGAACTTTTCCACCGTGAGAAGCAGCACGCCACATCCCAGGCTCTTGCAGGTGCGCAGGAACTCCTGACCCTTTTCGTAGGAGCTAACGCACAGGATCGTTATGGGTCTGTCTGCCGGCATTTGCTCTCCACCAGGAAAACTGCGCGGCTCGAGAACTCCCAATTTCCTGGATGGATGCGCGGATTATACCCGGCTTTCCCGGGCAGGAAAGAGGAATTGCAGGAACGGGCCAACGCGCCGGGACCATGCGGCTTCGTTGTGCTCCGCGCCTTCCACACGCTCGTAGTGCAGGTCGCGTCCCAATTGCCAGCCTTTGCGAAGGAGGATATCGCGGAAGCGCTCCACATCCTCCACGGTGCGGCCGCCCTCGCGCGTGCCAGCGTCCAGCCAGATTCGCGGAAGGGGCTGAACGGGGGCGGCGGCGGCAAAACGCAGGATCACCCGTTCGTTCCACCAGACGGAAGGCGAGAGAGCAGCAATTTTGCCGAAAACGTGGGGCAAGCGGAGTCCCAGGTACAGAGAAACGAGGCCGCCCAGCGATGACCCGCCGATCCCCGTTTTTTCGACCGCGCCCGAGACGCGATACCTCTCCTGGAGGAATGGCCGGACTTCCTCAAGAAGAAATTTGGCATAGCGATTCGCCCGACCGCCTCCCAGCCTGGGAACACTCGTGGGCGTGTATTCTCCCAGCCGCTGTTTGCCGGCGTTGTAAATTCCCACGATGATGAGCGGCGCTACCTGGCCGCCGTGGATTAGTTGATCGGCGGTATGGCCGACGTGCCAGTCCATTCCGGGGATAAAGGAAGTTGCGCCATCGAAAAGATTCTGGCCGTCGTGCAAATAGAGAATGGGAAAGGCACGGGGTGAATGCTGATCGTAGCCCGGGGGCAGGTAGACAATCAGATCGCGCTGGTTACGCAAGAAGCGCGAAGTAAACTGCTCGTGCCTGATGAGCGTCGGTCCACTCACGGAGTGATGGTGACCAGAAGATCCTTGGGCTCGACGTGCTGCCCGGGCGTCACCAACAGCTTGGTGATGCAGCCCGTAATCGGCGCATAAATATTGGATTGCATCTTCATGGCTTCCAGTGTCAGAAGTTTAGCACCACGCTCCACGCTATGGTGGAGCTGCACAGCGATGCCACTAATGAGACCCGCCGTGGGGGCGCCGACATGCCCCGGATCTTCCGGATTCGCCTTCGGGTGGCTGCGTTCGATGACGCGCAGTGCGCGATCGCGGACGTTGACCTCGCGCGGCTGGCCGTTCAGTTCAAAGAACAGGGTGCGCGTGCCGTCGGGATGCGCCTCGCTGGCGGTCAGGAATTTCACGATCATGGTCTTGCCGGATTCGATCTCCACGGTGATTTCCTCGCCGGGCTTCAGGCCGTAGAAAAAAGCAGGCGTGGGCAAGACGCCGGCATCGGCATAAGTCTGTCGGAAATGGTCGTACTTCAGGTAGACCTCGGGATAGAGAAGATAACTGAGCACAGCATCGCGATGCACGGGGTGGCCAACTTTGGCTTCGAGCTGCGCCTTCTCGTGATCGAAGTGCGCGGGAGGGAGGCTCGCACTGGGCCGGCCTTTCAGCGGCGCGTGGCCACGAAGAATGATGCGCTGAAGTTTCTTGGGCCAACCGCCGGGGGGAACGCCCAGTGCGCCATGGAACATTTCCACGACGGAATTCGGCAAGGCCACGTCGTGATGTTCTTCCAAGGCGAGCAGATCGGCGGGCTTCATTTCGTTGGCCAGAAGAAACAGCGCCATGTCTCCAACGACTTTGCTGGAGGGAGTGACCTTCACGATGTCGCCAAACAAGGCGTTCACTTCGGCGTAGGTCTTTTCTACTTCGCGCCAGCGGTGGCCCAGCCCCATCGCGGTGGCTTGCTCGCGCAGGTTCGTGAATTGCCCGCCGGGAATTTCGTGTTCGTAGAGCCGCGCGGAACCTGCCTTGGGTCCCGAGTCAAAGGGGAGATAGTAGCTGCGAATCGTTTCCCAATAATCGGAACACTCGTTAAGAGCGGCGACGTCAAGCTGGGTGTCGCGCGGCGTGCGGCGCAGGGCCTCCACCGCGGAATTCAGGTTGGGTTGGCTGGTGCCGCCGCTCATGGCAGCGATGGCCGCGTCGGCGACGTCCACACCGGCATCGGCAGCCTTCAGCAAGGAGGCAGAATTGATGCCGCTGGTGTCGTGGGTGTGAAAGTGGATGGGAATGCCGATTTCCTCGCGCAGGGCCTTCACCAGAGCAAAGGCGGCGTACGGCTTGCACAAGCCCGCCATATCTTTGATCGCCAGGAAGTGCGCGCCCAGTTTTTCAAGTTGCTTGGCCATCGTGACGTAATACTTCAGCGAGTATTTCGGGCGGCCATCGTCAAGAATGTCGCCGGTGTAGCAGATAGCGGGCTCGCACACCGCGCCCGCCTCGAGCACCGCATCCATGGAGACTCGCATGTTGTCGATGGAGTTGAGCGAATCAAAGATGCGAAAAATGTCGATGCCTTGGCGGTGGGCTTCGCGCACAAACTCGATGATGACGTTGTCGGGATACGAGGTGTAGCCAACCGCGTTAGCCCCACGCAACAACATTTGAAAACAGATGTTGGGAATCTGCGCGCGCAATTCGCGAAGGCGCTGCCAGGGATCCTCGTGGAGAAATCGCAGCGAAGTATCAAAGGTGGCGCCGCCCCACATTTCCAGGCTAAAGAGATTGGGCAAGCGCTGGGCCACGGCGTGGGCGGTGGCCAGCATGTCATAACTTCGGACGCGCGTGGCCATCAGCGACTGGTGCGCATCGCGAAAGGTCGTGTCCGTAAGCAGGAGCCGCTTTTCCTTCCGCGCCCAGGCGGCAAATTTCCTGGGGCCCAGCTTTTGCAGCAGTTGGCGCGTTCCTGGAGGCGGAGTGATGCCGGGAGCGGCGGGAATGGGCGCCTTCTCAATAAACTCAGGCACTCTTTTCCCCTTAACCTCGGGATTGCCGTTAAGGATGACATCGCCAATGTAGGAGAGCAGCTTGGTGGCGCGGTCGGCGCGGCCCGTGAAGCGGAACAACTCCGGCGAATCGTCGAGGAAGGAAGTGGTGACCTCGCCGGCGCGGAAACGCGGATGGTTGACGACGTTTTCGAGGAACGGGATGTTGGTCTTGACGCCGCGGATGCGGAACTCGCGCAGCGCACGATCCATGCGCTGGCAAGCCTCCGTAAGATTGGCGCCCCAGGCGGTGACCTTGACGAGCAACGAATCGTAGTACGCGGCAAGAACCGCGCCGGCATAGGCGGTACCGCCATCGAGGCGAATGCCGAAACCCGCGGGCGAGCGATACGTCGAGATCTTACCGTAGTCCGGCGCGAAATGTTTTTCCGGGTCTTCCGTGGTGACGCGACACTGCAGCGCCGCGCCATAAAGCGGAATCTTTTCCTGCGCGGGAAGAGAGAGCGGGACCTCGTGCAACGTGTGACCCTGCGCGATGAGGATTTGGGAGCGCACCAGGTCCACGCCCGTGACCATTTCCGTGACCGTGTGCTCCACCTGAATCCGCGGATTCACTTCGATGAAATACCACTTGAGAGAATCAACGTCGTACAGAAACTCGACCGTGCCTGCGTTGCGATACCTGACTTTGCGCGCAATCTTCACAGCCGCGGCGCAGAGTTCACCGTGAACCTTTTCCGGGAGGTTAAAGGCCGGCGCTACTTCCACGACTTTCTGGTGGCGCCGCTGCACGGAACAGTCGCGTTCGTAAAGATGCAAGAGGTTGCCGTGCTCGTCCGCAAGAATCTGGACTTCGATATGGCGCGCGCGCGGAAGGAATTTCTCCAGGAAGACGGAAGCATCGCCAAAAGCGGACTTGGCCTCGCCCTGCGCTTCCTCAAGGCGGGCGGCAAGTTGCTCCGCATCGTGGACCACCCGCATGCCGCGGCCACCGCCACCCATGGCGGCCTTCACAATCACGGGATAGCCGATTTCGCCGGCGATCTTGTGCGCTTCCGCGAGCGAGGAGACTGGGTTCTGCGTGCCCGGCAGGACTGGCACTCCGGCCGAAGCGGCCAAGCGACGCGCGGCTGTCTTGTCGCCAAGCAGCTCGAGAAGCTCCGGCGTAGGGCCTACGAACGTCAGGTCAGCCTGGGCGCAGGCGCGCGCCAAGGCCGGATTCTCCGAGAGAAAGCCATAACCGGGATGTATGGCGTCAACTTCGTGCTCCTTGGCAATGGCGATGATCCCGGGAATATCGAGATAAGCCTCGACCGGCCCCTTCCCGGCGCCCACCTGGTAGGCTTCATCGGCTTTGAAGCGATGCAAGGCCAAACGATCTTCCAGGGAGTAGATGGCGACGGTGCGCATTCCAAGCTCATTGGCTGCGCGGAAAATGCGGATGGCGATTTCGCTGCGATTGGCAGCCAGCACTTTGCGAATAGGTGGCTTCTTTTTCATGGGAGAACGCCAGCCCGGCTCGTGCGGGTGGTGCGAAACTTTACATTGTTTCACGGGGAGGCCGACGACACGGACTACTTTTTTCAATACGCCGGAACGGAATATCTCATCCTAGTGCCGTTCCAACTTGTTCCAGCAAATCCCTTCGAGAATACTCTCTCCGTCTTCGCGTCAGATGCTTGGACCGTTATTTGGCCCAAATAGTTGGAACGGCACTAGCGTTTAAGCAGAGGCACAGCAAAGCGGATGGGCACGCCAAAATTGGAGCCACCAAAGCCGCGCACCACGGCAAAGGTGACGCCAATCACCTCGCCATCGCGGATCAGGAGCGGGCCGCCGGAGCCGCCGGAGGTGGTCTGCGCATCGTAGACAATCTTGTCCGGCAGGACGTCGCCGACATGGCCTTGCGTGACGAGCGGACGAATCAGCTTGCGACGGGCCAACTCCGCGAGCACAAGTTTCGGTTCGCCTCCGCTGGTTTTGACGATTTGCTCCACCGTTTCATCCCCGGCGCGCGCCAGGATGGCATCAAGACCCGTGGCGTAGCCGACGCTGATCAGACCTTCCCCACTGACGGCGGCTTCCTTGCCGGGGTTCAGCTTGAGAGCCGGACGGCCCAATTCGGAGAGGTCTCCGTGAACCAGGGCGAGATCCGCTTCCTCGGAAATCCTGGAGATGCCCACGGGTATTCCATTGGTAGCCGCGGGGAAATACGCCATCATGTCTGCGATGACGGGCTGCAATCCTTGCTGCAACGCGCCGGCCAATTCATCGTTCTGCCACCAGGGCTGGACCACGTGATGATTGGTGAGGATTTTGCCTTCGCCCACGATAAAACCCGTGCCAAAGAAGTCGGCGCGCACTTCGGGGCCGCGTCCTTCGGTGGTATAAACGGGATTGCCGTCGCTATCCTTCAGCGGAGTGCCGTCACTGTCGATGCCGCCGTACCGCAAGCGCCGCCCGGAATCCTTTTCATTAAAAGCCACGGAGACGTGCAGCAGGCACACGCTGGGAGCGGAGGAGCGGATGACCGATTCCGCAGCTTGCGACTGCCCCTCGATCTTGCTCAGCCGCCCGGTGGCTTCATCCAATTGGCGGCGTAACTCGGTGACGTCGCTGCCATCCGGCTGCGCCATTTTCTTGCGCAGTGTTTCAGCCTGCTGCTCGAGGGTCTCTTTCTGCTGCAACAGATCGGCGTTGGCGGGGTCTTCGCGCAGCCGCTTGGCGGAGGCCAGGAGCTGTTCCTCCGTCTTAACACTGTTTTCGAGCCGCGCGATCACCGTGTAGGCACGGCGAGTCTCCTTCTCCGCGCGGCGCGAATAGAGGAAGAAAACAGCGACGATGACGAGCGCCAAACTGAACAAAGAGATGACGCCGATTTTCAGAATGCGTTCGAGGGAAAAAGCGTCGCGCGTCATCTTCTCGGTGACCGCGAGGGCCTGGAAAGCAGTCTGGGCGACTTCGCGGCTCTCCTCCGCGATGCGCATTCTTGCGGCCAAGTCGTCGCTCGCGCGTTTCTGGCGCAGTTGGGCCCGCACACGGGCCAGGAGTTCTCCTTCATCGAAAGGGACCCCTACGACATCGTCCGCACCCAAGTCCAACCCGCGCGCGATAGCTTCTTTTCCACCCGGCGCAAGGAGCAGGACGCGGACTTGTGATGAGGGGCTGTGGGTGCGTATCGCGGCAAGGGTATTGCTCGACTGCGGATCAGCCGAGTCCAAAGCGAGCAAAAGAAGACCGGGGGAACTTTCTTGGAGCAAGCGCAGAAGTTCTTCCTGCGTCCCCGCAACGCGAACGCTGTACCCGGACGCGGCGACAAGGGCACGGAAAGACTCACGCGCAGTCGGGTCGAACGCGAACAGCAAAATGTTTTCAGTGGAGGCAGCCAGCGCCATTTCCTTGCCCGCCAGGCAGATCAACAGAAAGTCATCCAGCGAGGACTGTGCAGTTTACTCCAAAATAGGATTAGATGTGTGCAGGAGTAACAGAGACACAATCTTAGTGGACTCTGGGGACTTTTGCCCCAAATAAGGCAGGAATTGGCGATCAGTATTTGCGTAACACGCCGATGACGCGGCCCTGGATCTTGACGTCGCTGGCAGGCACCAGGATGGGCGCCATTTCCGAATTGGCAGGCTGCAGGCGAACTTTCCCGGAGCCTTCGCGATAGAATCTTTTGAGGGTGGCATCATCGCCGCCCACCAGAGCAACAACGATGTCCCCGCCATTGGCCACCTGGGTCTGCTCGCAGACCACAAAATCCCCATCCATGATGTGGTCCTCGATCATCGAATTGCCCTTCACCTGCAGCACGAAGGAATTGCCGCCACGGGCAAAGTCACCTAAGGAAATGGTCTCGCGCTCCTCGACGGCTTCCAGCGGGCGGCCGGCGGCGATGCGGCCAACCAGCGGAAGCTCCTGGATGCGGCGCTCAATGACTTGTTCCTTCACGGACTTCGGCAATTGCACGATTTCGATCGAGCGGCTCTGGTTATAACCGCGCCGGATAAAGCCCTTTTTCTCCAGCGTGCTGATGTGTTTGTGGACCGTGGCGAGCGAAGTGAGCTTCAATCCGCGGCCAATCTCTTCAAAACTCGGCGCGTAACCGTGCTTGGTCTCAAACGCGACGAGAAAATCCAGAACTTCTTTTTGGCGTTTCGTCAGGGCCATGATTTCCTCCGTGTGCGTGCGGGTGCGGGACGTGGATCAATTTTCCAGGCCGCCTGTGGCTGCGCCGCGATCGGGGACCTGCTCAGCCATCCACGGCCACTTTAGGCGAAAACAAAGCGAACGTCAAGTGGCATTTTGAATACCCGCGCGCGCAACTCACCCTGTTCAGAAGTACCGCCGTGTGCTGTCATGCCTAGAGCTATGATGCCCGCAAGAAGTCGTTCCGCAGGCGTGACCGCCGCCGCCACGCTCGCCGTACTCGGAAGCGCGATGGCCTTCTTCCTCTGGGGCTGGCTCTTCCTTCCTCTGATGAACGTTCCGCCGGACGCGAACGGTCAACACGCGTATCAAGTTCATCCGATTACGTTCGCGCTGATTGCGCTGGTGCCGCCGTTTCTGGTGGCGCTGGGCATGCGCACGGGCATCGGCCTCTTCCAGCTTCGACCGTGGGCCCGGAAGGCTGCGCTTTTGTGGGCTTCGATTGCCCTGGCGTTCTGCTTGAGCATGATCGCGCTGCGGCCCTTCGAGACGTTTGCGATACCCGAGCATTTTGTCACCGAAGCCGAATCGATGAAGCAGCTCCTGGCAGTCTCCGCTGTTTTCATGCTGTTTCCCATCAGTGTCTGGTGGCTTTTTTTCTTCCGGCTCAAGAGTGTGGTGGAACAATTTGAGGGGCGAAGAACGACGACTAGTTCACCGGAAAGTTGAGTTCCAATCAGGTTTGCGCAAAACACCCGCAAAAAGGCAGATTCACCGCACGAAAGGCGTGCGATGGAAAAGAGTGCATCGCGCAAAAAGCAGACGAGTAGAAGAGTTCCTCGCGCCGTTCAGAAAGCGACCGCCTCTGGGAATGACACTGGCGGACGAATGGTTCCTGCGGGCACGCTTGAGGGTGCCGGCAATGAAGGCAGCGGCTGGGTTCGTAGTGGAAATTGCCCCGACCGCACTTTCCTCTGCTGGGCCTGGAAAACCCCACCCAGGGCAAGACTCCCTGCGCAAGGCAACGCTGCAGCCTCGGTGACAATCTCATAATGTGTGGTAGCCGCTATACTAGCTACTATTTCGCGGCCGTGGCGTCCGTGATCCGGATCTTGAACCAGATCGTCCCCGTCGGGTAGAGCGTATCGCGAAACTGCGCGCTCTGGTCATCGCCCGGGCCGATGGTGAGGGGTATCTTGCCTTGGTTTACAAGCAAAACCCGATTCTCCGCGCCGATGTAAGTCGTCTCGTACGCGATATTGCTGTAGGTGAGCTGCGCGGATGAGTTCTTAATGTCGACCGACCACATTGCGGTCGTGCCGCTGAAATCTTTATCCATCTTGGCGCTCACTACCCGCAAATCGTGGACTGGATCGCCCTTCACGTTGCTGAGCGTTGCAACAGGGGCCGGGCCCTTCGCGCCGTGCTTCGAAGTCACGTAGACCAGCGCCACAACTGCCAGGACCACAACTATCCCAATGCCGACCCACAGTCCGGTCTTGCTGCTTTCTTTCTCTTTCTTTAGAGGTGACTCAAACATGGTAGTAACCGGAACCTCCGGTGTAGACCTCCGCTGCCTCAGCCTACTCTTTTCCGGCCATGGAAACAATGAATTTTCCACCCGAGCAAGTCCCCGCGAGATCAGCGCTACTCGGAGGACACGCAACGAAAGGTCCTTTGGAAAGAGTGCATCCCGCAGGCACGGGTTTAGTACTTTGTGACGCGCTAACTGGCGCGGTCCCGGGTTGCCGCTGCGCTCCTGTGGTATTCTTGATATGCCGGTTCTCGGCGATCTGGCGCTCGCTCCCGCTGGAAACAACGTGAACCGCCGATTCATTGCAAGCCGCGCTCCTTCCGGCACCCGGAGAGAGTGACTGAGAGACGGGGGTAAGTTGCACGATGTCCACGCTCACAGAAATTCCCGCAGGGAAAACAAAACGCGAAGTGATTGATCAGGCGGTGATACGTTTCGCCGGAGATTCGGGCGATGGCATGCAGATCACGGGCAGCCAGTTTACCAACACCGTCGCGCTGTATGGAAACGATATCGCCACTTTCCCGGACTATCCCGCGGAGATTCGCGCTCCTGCCGGCACCGTTCCGGGGGTGAGCGGCTTTCAGCTGAATTTTTCTTCCGGCGAAGTGCACACCCCGGGTGACTCGGTGGACGTTTTGATCGCCATGAATCCGGCGGCCTTGAAGGTGAATGTTGGCGACCTGAAGGCGAACGGCATCGCCATCATCAACTCCGACAGCTTCAAGGAAGGCGACCTGCGCAAGGCGCACCTGACCACCAATCCGCTTGAGGACCATTCGCTCGACAAATTCCGCGTGTTTCCGGTGGAATTGCAGCGTCTGACGCGTTCAGCCTTGCAGGGTCTGGGTCTCGACGCCAAAGCCATGGACCGCTGCAAGAACTTCTTTGCGCTGGGCATGTGCTACTGGCTGTACAACCGCTCGACGGAGTCGACGGTCCGCTGGATCGATGACAAGTTCGAAAAGAAACCGCTGCTCGCGGAGGCCAACAAACTGGCGTTGAAGGCCGGCTACTCCTATTGCGAAGCCACCGAAGCGTTCCAGATCAGCTACGAGATTCCGCCGGCGCATCTTTCTCCCGGGTTGTATCGGAATTTGAGCGGCAACCAAGCCCTGGCGCTTGGGTTTGTCACCGCAGCAAAGAAAGCCGGACTCAAGTTGTTCCTTGGCAGTTATCCGATTACGCCCGCCTCCGACATTCTGCACGAGCTTTCGCAGTACAAGGACTTCGGAGTGCTGACCTTCCAGGCGGAAGATGAAATCGCGGCGATTACTTCCTCGATTGGAGCTTCTTACGCTGGAATGCTGGCCGTCACCACCACCTCCGGCCCCGGCATGGCGCTGAAGACGGAAGGCATGGGACTCGCGGTGATGACGGAGCTTCCGCTGGTAATTTGCGATGTCCAGCGCGGTGGCCCCTCTACCGGTCTGCCGACGAAAACCGAGCAGGCCGACCTGCTGCAGGCGCTGTTTGGACGCAACTCCGAAGCGCCCATTCCTGTCCTTGCGGCCGCGACGCCCGCGGACTGCTTCTGGATCGCCGTGGAAGCCAGCCGCATTGCATTGAAGTACATGGTGCCGGTGATTATTCTCTCGGACGGCTACCTGGCCAACGGCGCGGAACCTTGGCGCATCCCGAGCGTCGAGGAAATTCCGGGCATTCCCGTGCACTTCACCACTGATCCCGAAGGATTCCTGCCCTATAAGCGTGACCCGGAGACACTCGCGCGGCCGTGGGCCGTCCCGGGGACAGCAGGACTGGAACATCGCATCGGCGGTCTTGAAAAACAGGACGTCATCGGCAACGTGAGCTACGAACCGCTGAATCACGAGAAGATGGTGCGAATTCGCGCGGCGAAGATTGATGCCATTGTGCAGGATGTGCCAAATGTGCTGCCCAGCGGCGACCCGGAAGGCGACCTGCTCCTGGTGTCCTGGGGTTCAACGTATGGCTCGATCACGCAAGCGGTGAAGGCGGAGCGCGCCAAGGGCCGCAAGCTCGGCCACCTGCACTTGCGCTACCTGAATCCGCTGCCGGCCAATCTCGGCGACATCTTGAAGCGCTACCGCAAGGTTTTGGTACCCGAGCTCAACATGGGACAACTCCTCTGGGTACTGCGCGCGAAATACCTGGTGGACGCCGTCGGCTTGAACAAAATTCAGGGGCGACCCTTCAAACAGAACGAGCTCGAACAAAAAATTGATGAAATGCTGGGACGCCAGGAGACGCGATGACCACTACTGCTCTTCCGCCGCTCACAAAGAAGGATTTCCAGACCGACCAGGAAGTGCGCTGGTGCCCGGGATGCGGCGACTACGCCATCCTCGCCGCGGTGCAAGCCGTTTTCCCGGAGCTCGGCGTGCCCCGCGAGAATTTTGTCGTGGTTTCCGGCATCGGCTGCTCCAGCCGCTTCCCGTATTACATGAACACGTTTGGGTTTCACTCCATCCACGGCCGCGCGCCCGCGGTGGCGTCCGGCATCAAGATCGCGCATCCGGAACTGGAAGTCTGGGTGGCCACCGGCGATGGCGATGCGTTGGCCATTGGCGGGAACCACACCATTCACATGCTGCGGAGGAACGTCGGCATCAAGGTGCTGCTGTTCAACAACCGCATCTATGGTCTGACGAAAGGCCAGTACTCGCCCACCTCGGAATTTCACAAAGTCACGAAGTCCACTCCCTTCGGCTCACCGGATCGGCCGTTCAATCCCGTGTCGTTGGCGATCGGCGCGGAAGCAACTTTTGTGGCGCGCGCCGTGGATGTGTTTCAGGCGCAGTTGAAAGACACGTTGAAGGCTGCGGCGGCCCACAAGGGTTCCGCGTTCATCGAGATTCTGCAGAACTGCAACATTTTTAATGATGGCGCATGGACCGGTTTGACGGAAAAAGATGCGCGCAGCGAACATGTCATGCAACTGGAGCATGGCAAGCCTCTCGTGTTCGGCAAGAATCGCGATAAAGGAATCCGCCGCAGGTCCGACGGAGACATCGAGGTCGTGCCACTCGGCAATGGCATCGCGGAGTCGGACCTGGTGGTGCATGACGCGCATCACCCGCGGCCATCTTACGCATTCCTGCTTTCGCACATGGAGCATCGCCCCGGCTTCCCCACCCCCATCGGGGTGTTCCGCGCCTGGGACGATCTGCCGCGCTACGAAGACGTCATCAACGACCAGGTTCGCGAGGTCATCAGCAAGAAAGGTCCGGGTGATCTGAACCGGCTGCTACAAGCAGGCGATACCTGGGAAGTGAAGTAAGCCAAATCTCCGGTCATTTTAAGCCGGCCTGCCCCGTATTCTTGGGTCGCTGCTGCACTATCTGAGCCCGTCCCTTTCGCCGGCAAGACGGCCGCCCCGTTTATGCCGTAGTCGCTATCATCTTTTTTCGTGGCGCTTGCAACCAATTCCTCCCCCTTTCACGATAAAATGGGCTGCGCGTGAAACCAACTGTTGTTCGCTACATCTAAGATTTAGGAGTCGGCCTCGACTCATGGAACAGAGTTCCAAACTTATTCCGTTTTCCCTGCTCGGCGATGCGGATCCCGTGCCTCCGACCGCCATTGTGACGGAACCGAAGCAGGCAGAAACGCTCGCCCTGCTGTACGAAGTTACCCATGAAATCACCGGCATACTGGACCGCGGCGAGCTTTTGCGGCGCATCGCGGAGCGGGTCAAAAAGCTGGTGGACTATGACGTTTTCACCGTCATGCTTTGGAACGAGTCCACCCAGACGCTGGAAAGCATTTTCGCCATGCGCTTCGAGGACGCCATCCCCTCTCGCGTGAGCATGCCCTTGCATCAAGGCATCACCGGAAGCGCGGCGGCGGAGCGCCGGACCATCCGTGTGATTGATGTGCGCCTGGATCCGCGCTATCTGCAGTGTGGAACGGATGTGGAGGTGCGCTCGGAACTGGTGGTGCCCCTGCTTCGGCAGGACCGCCTAGTAGGCGTGCTGGATCTGGAAAGCACGGTGCCGAGTGCCTTTACCGCCGAGCATGAACGCCTCCTGAATATCCTGGGTTCCTACGTCGCCGTCGCTCTGGAGAATGCACGATTGTTTGAGGAGGCGCGGGAGACCCAGGTTCGCATGCAAGATGACCTGGAGACTGCCAGAGAAATTCAGCGCCAACTTCTTCCCAGTGGGGCCCGCGACGTGCCCGGCCTGGACCTGGCGACCGCATATGTTCCGGCGCGGGAACTCGGCGGGGATTTCTACGATCTACTGCCATATGGCGTGGGGCGCCTGGCCATTGCCATTGGGGATGTCTCCGGAAAGGGTACAGCGGCCGCGCTGTATGGTTCGCTGGCCATCGGCATCCTGCGCGAGCTGGTCGTTGATCGGGAGGCAACTCCCGCTGAAATGCTCGGCCTTCTGAACGGCAGGCTGCTTGCCGCGCGGCTGGATGCCCGCTTTATTGCCATGCATTTTGCGGTATACGATGCGGCTTTGCGAGAACTGAGCATCGCGAATGCCGGAGGCACTTTGCCTTTGCTGATTCACGATGGCAAAGTCACGGAAATTGATGTTCGCGGAGTGCCTCTTGGGTTGTTGCCTAACACCGAATATGACGAGAGAAGGCTTTCCTTAATTCCGGGTGACATCGTGGTTTTTGCCTCGGACGGCATTCATGAATCCATGAATCTTGATCTGGAGGAGTTTGGCTCCGACCGATTGAAGAACCTTCTGGCTGAGGTCGCGATCGCGGACCCGGCCTATACCGTTGCGCAGCGCATCGTGAAGGCCACGGACGAGCACGCGGGTGTCGGCCGCCCGCCTCATGATGACCGTACGCTGCTGATTCTGCGCGTAACCGACGAAGGCGCCGCCGACTTCAGCAAACTGCCGATTATTTACTAGTGCCGTTCCAACTTGTTCCAGCAAATCCCTTCGAGAATACCCTCAGCGTGCTCGCCGGGTAGTGTCCTGACGGAACGAAATAAGCTATACCCCTCAGTTTGGTAGCCCTAGTACCCACTTCTCCGATAAGCGCGTTCTATAAAGGGGAGAGTCAAGAGAAAAACTTCCCTCGCGACTGGAAGAAGCAAAGATGTTCGCCGTGCGATCCAGCCCATGTCATGTTGAGAGGCTCTGGGGTATTTGCTCTTCGTAGATCCATTCTGTTGTCGTGACGGCGCTTTCGGATTCTGAAGCAAGACAAGCTGTGCGGTTGAACGTTGTCAACCACGGTTCTATCTGAGGCTCGAGGCCTATAGCTTTTTCTGGTTATCCGAGGGGGCATATAGTTAATCAAGA
>Ga0187866_1000635_pt1 | contig 38366 bp, 34 predicted proteins | sample June2016WEW_11_1_3_FD_133013 | JGI IMG/M metagenome (GOLD analysis project Ga0187866, IMG submission 133013) | Peatland microbial communities from SPRUCE experiment site at the Marcell Experimental Forest, Minnesota, USA - June2016WEW_11_150 | ecosystem: Environmental > Terrestrial > Soil >...
ACCTAGGCCTGGAGAAGGAGATGGCGAAGAAGGGATTCAGCCTCCCTCCCTACTCAATAAAGATGGTTGGGCGAATCCGCGACCTAGCAGAGAGATATCACGCGACAGGCCTAGCGGTCCTGGGCGACGTCAAGCATACTGTGGGAAAGGTCGAGGACATCGACTGGGGGGTCGTTCCGTGGTTCTTCGATACGATGCTGGATCTCTTCGAGGCTGTAGATGTTGTGCCGGGCAACCACGACGGGAACATCAGGACTGTACTGCCTCCCCGAGTGAAGCTTCACCCCTCACAGGGGACGGTGATCGGACAGGGGCGCGGAAGAGTCGGGCTGGCCCACGGTCACGCTTGGCCCTCCGAGGAAGCGATTGCCACAAAGAACCTCGTAATCGGTCATTCCCACTTTACGTACGAGATGAAGGACTCGCTGGGGTCTAGAACCAGGGAGTCGGTCTGGGTCTCGGCGAAGTATGACGTTCCTCAGTTGATGGAAGGGGCGGGTTATCGCTCGAGAGTGAAGGGGAAGGGAAGGCTGACGGTGATGCCCCCGTTTAACAGGATGGTGGGGGGCCACCCAATTAACAGGAGCAAGTCATTTCAGTTCGGACCAGTGCTTTCGTCCAAGTCGGTCAGCCTCGAAGAGGCAGACATATTCCTGATGGACGGTACGAGGGTGACCTAGGCAATTCTAGGTCGACCGAGAGAGGTCACCGACAGCAGACTTCAGGAGACGTTCCAGAGATGGCTCACCGACCGCACCTATGACCGCGTCCATCGGTTGACCGCCCCTGAAGACCATGAAGGTGGGGATCGAGAAGATCTGGTAGCGCGACGAGAGGTTGATCTCCTCGTCGACGTTCACCTTACCGAAGATTACCCTATCAGAGTACTTGACGGCCAGTTTTTCGACCACTGGGTCCATCACTCTGCATGGGCCACACCAAGTTGCCCAGAAATCCACGAACAGTGGCTTGCCTCGGGAGCTGAGCTCGTCGAAGTTCGCCTCGGTAAGCTTTACGGTCAGGTCCCGATGTTCCGTTCTTGTTGGCATCATTTTGAATCGCTTCGCCCATCGAGCGGAGATGCATATTTAAGATGATGTACGGAGTGATGACAACTAAGGTACAGAGGAGTACTGAGGACAGCGCGTACCTGCATCGCAGCACGCGCTAGCAGAATCAAGTCTGCTGCGCGAGGGGTAGGAATCTGACCCAGCATGCTGGGTGGAGGTCCAGACTCTTCACCCGGACACTACACTGAAGTGAAGAATCGCCGTCTGTCCCCATTCATCAACTGCAATTACCGTGCACGTTCCTTGAGGAAATGTGTTGAACCATGTCGATTCTGAAGGAAACGCGCCCGTCCAGTATCCAGTAATTGTTTCGGAGTAGGAGATCGTCTCGTTACGAGTACTACTGAACTCGCGCTCAATTGCTGAATTACCCAAAGCATCGAAGACATACCAAGGCGTGGGAGCAAAATACGGGCAGAAAAGAATGGGTTGAACGCTCAGAATAAGTGGAGGAGCTTCCGTAAGGTTGCCCGGTCCGTAGTTCCCTCGAAGAACAGCAAACCCGACAGGGACGTAGTTGGCATCGCAACCACCGTAACCTGGGCCAAGTTCGTAGGCGGGGAGGGGCCATATGTCCGAGGCGGTGACGTTGTTCACGCGGTCCAACGTGTTGTGTTCGTCAATTGTCACAATCAGGCCGCCACCGGAATTGACTGACAGTTGAAGGTCAATTCGCAAGCCGCTTGACAGATTCAAGCTCGAGGCGGAGGAAATGGGAACGGAAATCGCAGTCTTTGCATAAGGTGCTGTCGGGCATGTCGGGTTCTGATGGGAGGTATTCGTGAACGGATGCGCCGGGCTGATGCAGTAGGTGCTGGAATTCGTAAACCACACAGTGTATTCAATCGTCTGGCCAGAGTCGTCAGGGGCTGATTGATTGTAGCGGTAGTAGTAAGATGGCCCGTACTTGATGAGTTCCACGGGGTAGAGGGACGCGTTGCTGGCAGAAGGACACCCGCCGAAGTTGAAGCCTACGCATGGCACGACGGCGGCTTCTCCCGTCAGTGTCAAATCTGTCCTCATTACTGCCACATTGGTCTGAGTTACTGTCGTTGTCGTAGTAATCGTGCGTTGGTTGCCAGTTCCTATCAGGAAGCCGACACCTAGGCTCCCTGCAATCAGCAGGACCAACATCGTTCCCAGAATCTCTTTTCTCAACCTTGCCTTCTGTAGGGTAGTGCTCGACTGAAGCTAATGAACCTAACAGCGAGAACGGCCCCTGCTCCCATTGTAGTGCAGGGGGGTGGGACCTGTCCTATCTGCTCCGCGCGCGCACTCCTACAAACAAAGCCTAAGTGCGGAGGACAATCCTTCCTGTTAGAGCCACACTCTTGTCAAACGCCAGCAAAGATGAACGCAAGAGCCGTCTCAGGACATTCAGATTCTCAGAATCGTTGGAACGTTCTCTTGATAAGATGTGTTACCATAGGTTAGGGATGCATCTCCAACCGTCTCCTTTGCGACCCTTTGAGGTCCAGTTTTGGCTTGTCCGTATGGTTGCACGGCGTGTGACGGGAATTCGGGGTTCTTGAGTCTAACGTCGTTCGACGTAGTTCTGCGTCGTTCGGATTTCATACGTCGTGTAATGTTGCGGTGGATGGTGAGCGCAGCGTCTATTCTCCCTGTAATCAGGGTGGACTAGTGAAACTAGCGCGCGAGTCCCACCGGGCCCGATGTCGAATACCTCAAATCATTGCGCAGGAGAAGTGAGTCGAACCCTTATGACATCCTAATGCAATCATCATTACGGCCACGAACATGCCAGCGCATCGCTTCCGTCGTCGTATGACAGCGTTCCTACTGCTCATTGCGGCCGTCTTGCTTGTTGCACCAGTTGTTTCTGAATTGACTTCGCCTTTGATAACCGCTCCTTCTGCGCCACCTGCACCGGTCCCAAAGGTGGTCGCGACGGTGCCCGCAGGGTCATACAACGCCGGAGTCGCCTATGACTCTGCGAAGGGAGAAGTCTTTGTGGCCTCTACAGGCTTCTTTCCTGATTACTACGGCACCGTCTGGGTTATCTCGGATACTACAAACACCATAGTCGCCAACATCTCGCTTGGGAAAGGCCTCCAGCTCCACGCCATTGCCTACGACTCCTCCAAGGGCGAGGTATTCGTGACCGACCTGAACAGTAACACCGTCTATGTCATCTCAGACACCACCAATGCAGTGATTGCGACGGTGAAGGTGGGAGGCTCCCTCGTCGGCCTAGCCTATGATTCTTCCAAGGGCGAAGTTTTCGCGACAAACGAGAACACCGTCTCAGTCATTTCCGATATCACCAATGAAGTGGTCGCGAATGTGAGTGTGGCAGATAAGCCCACTGCTGTCGCCTACGACTCGTCCAAAGGGGAGGTTTTCGTGGCTAATGTCGGCATCTGGGCTGGGCCCGTTGGCAGCATAGGCAACTTCATCAAAGCAAGCAACATCTCGGTCATCTCCGATGCCACCTATGCAGTGGTCGCCACGATTAGCATGCAAGGCGGTTCCGGCGACCTCGCTTACGACCCCGCGAAGGGAGAAGTCTTCGTGGCCAATGACCAAATCGTCTCAGTCATCTCGGACGCAACCAACACTGTCTTCACGACCGTGTACGCGGGAAATCAGCCTCTCAGCTTCGCCTACGACTCCGGGAAGGGGGAGGTCTTCGTGGGGAACGCTTTCGGTATGGTCTACGTCATATCCGACGGTTCGAGAGACGGTCAGGGGACATCAGAGTTACTGATTTTCCTCGGTGTCGCTCTTGCAGTCGCGGTCGTCATTACTGTATTCTACGCTCGTTCCAGACGCATCGCTCGCCAGATGCGTCCTCCCGGTGGTCAGGCGACGGATTTTCCAACTAGCGCGCAGGAGTTTCCTAACGTCAGAATTCGCGCGCGCGGAGTCTTCGATGCTGACACCCAACACTTGAAATTAGCTGGAAATGCGATTCTACAGGATTGCCTTTTGCGCTCCGCTCCAAAGGTTTTTGGCCATTGACAAAAGGGCCTCGAGTTGAGATTGCTGTCAGGAGATTCCAAGTGCATCACTTCCGTAACCATCGTCGATGTGGAAAGAGGGAACCTCCTTCCGGATAGAACAGTCCTTGTCGATGGTGACCGGATCAAGAGGATTCGCCGGGACGGAGAATCTGGCGTTCCCGAACGATCGCTCGCGATAGACGGGCACGGACTATACTTGATGCCTGGCCTCGTCGATGCCCACATGCACTTTGTTGACCCGCCCACTTTTGGACGAATGATGGTCGCCCATGGCGTCACTTTGGTTCGAGACATGGGAAACCCAACTAACCAGGCCCTAGCCCTCAGAAGTGGCCTCCAGAAAGGCGAGATTCTTGGCCCCGAGATGGTCACAACCGGAAGCCCTCTCGACGGTTTTCCTCCATCCATACCGCAAGTCGCCATCGCATGCAGGATGCCCGAAGAAGGGCGCGACGCAGTCCGGAAGCAGGCGGCATCTGGGGTAAACCAAATCAAGGTGTATAGCGGCCTCGAAAGAGACGTGTTCCTTGCCATAGCTGACGAGGCACAAGGGCTCGGTCTGAAGGTTGTGGGCCATGTTCCAGAGGCGGTCTACATCGATGAAGCCGCTGAGAGAGGCCAGCGGAGCTGTGAGCACTTGTTCGGCTTCGGAAAGATGATAGCCAGGCTGCTGGGGGAACCGGTCAGGCTGAAGAGCGGTGGCATGGGCACTGACGTCCAGTACTTCGCGCGGTTGTCAGAAGTCGACTCGAGCGAGATGCAGAAGTCGTTGAACGGCATTCGAAGCCATGGCATGGCAGTGTGCCCGACCATGGTGGTCTTCAAGCATGCAACTCATCTGAAAGATATACTGGCCGGCAGTCATCCGATGGCGGAGTACGTATCCCCCATGGTTCGAGACATGTGGAACTCAATCTGGGGTCATTCCCAGCAAGACAGCACAGAAGGAGTCTTGCGCAACATGCAGGCGTTTGTCAAGATTCTTCATGAAGCTGACTTTACGATGATGGTGGGTACAGACTTGCTTGTTCCAGGTGTAATTCCAGGGTACTCTGTCCACGAAGAAATGGCCCTGTGGCAAGAAGCGGGGGTCCCGCCGACTGACGTGCTGCGCGACACAACGATAGTGCCAGCACGGTTTGTAGGCCTGGACCACCGGCTTGGTACGATTGCTGAAGGCAAGACAGCCTCCATGGTCCTTGTTAGAGACAACCCATTAGAGGATGTTCGCAATGCAGGCAAGATAGAAGGCGTCTTCCTGCGTGGACGTTTCTTCAATCGCGACGAGCTTGACCGGCTAATGCAAGAAACGATGATCCTATGCAGGAGTTGAGTATATGAGAAAGCGCAATTGGCACGCGCAACGTGAAGCTCGCCCGTTCAGACAAAACCTAAGTATCGAGAACAGCGTCTTAGGATTGCGAGAATCTCTCCAGATTCTTCCGCGACGAAAATGAAAATCATCCAAGCTCTGAGTGTGAAACTGAACGCCAACGAGCCTTCAGCCGGACAGCTCAGACGGGCTTCAGTCGCTGTGACTCTTAATGACCCTGAATCACCCAGTGTGCTCTTGATCAAGAGAGCGGACAGGGTGGGCGATCCTTGGTCGGGACAGGTTGCGTTCCCGGGCGGAAAGGCCCAACCGGGAGACAGCACATTGAAGGAGACCGCAATCAGAGAAACTCGCGAGGAAGTGGGCGTCGACCTAGGTCAGGATGCCGATTTCTTGGGTTACTTCACGCCGTTCAGGACCCACACGGGCACTTTGGACGTCTTCCCCGCTGTCTTTCTGCTCAGGAAGAAGGTCGACCTCTGCCCAAACGAAGAGGTCTCGTCTTATCGATGGGTAAAGCTGGAGAAGCTGATGGCTGAACAAGCAAAGTCCTCCCACAGAGTCGACGTGGGCGGCCAGACCGGAGATATGCCTGCCCTACTCTTGGATGACTACGTGATCTGGGGGCTCACCCACAGAATCATATCTTCCCTCCTTGGTTGAACCAATCCAGTGGTTGACAGGTCAGATCAGGAGCTAGCCCGAGTCCAGATGCTTCCTTATCGCCTTTAGTGCAGCCGTTGTCGCTCCTCGTCTACAGCCAGGTGGTGCTCTGCATGATGATACCGCTGCCCATGGTGCCCCTGCTTTACTACACCAGCAGGAAGAAGTTCATGGGAGAGTTCGTCAACCGTTGGGCTACAACAATCATCGCACTGGTCTTTGCCAGCACGATAATCGTGCTAGACGCCTATCTTCTAATGACTCTGTAGAGTCTCCCCGCGGGCCTTCCTGAGCCCGTTTACCTCGCTCAGCTCAAAGGGGAAGACTATCCATTCCTTGGTCGTCTCGAGGAAGTAGTCGGGGTGGGTCTTGCTCCAAGGCTTCTTGAAGAGCACGGCTGTCTCGACGACCTTAGCGCCTTTGGTGCTCAGGAACTCTTTCACCCCGATCATGGTGTCGCCCTGGTCGACCAAGTCGTCAACGAGGAGGACGCGCTTTCCCTCGACCTCCTCGATGAGCGTTGAGAGTATCCTGATTGAGCCTCTCTCGGCGATGCCGCTGTAAGACTTCACGGTGATGGTGTCAATCTTGACGCCTAGACGATCTGACACCACCATGGCCACCGGTATGCCTCCCCTTGCAATCCCGATCACCAGGTCGAAGGCCTTCCCTGACGAGCGGACTTTCTCTGTCAGGGCTTCGGTCAGGTTGCCGTACTCAACCCATCCGATGTACCTGAATTCGGTCATCCGAATGGGGAGAACCGGTGCAAGTCTAGATAACTCTTCGAGGCTGGACTGAGGAGCGTGAAACGAGTGGGCCGGGGCGGATTCGAACCGCCGACTTTCGCCGTGTAAGGGCTTGACGGGCTTGGCCTGACGTCCTAACCGAGCTAGACGACCGGCCCACATCGCTCGCGATTCAGACCGCTAATAAGCGTTGGAAGCCCAAACGAATTGGAGAGCCACCTTTCCGCCATCTCTCGACGAATCAGATTTAACCGACTGCTGCGGGCCAGGGCAGGGGCTAATCGTGGGATCCAAGCCAATCAAGATAGTCACGGTCCGAGCCAGAGAGGTCCTCGACTCTCGAGGAAACCCGACCGTGGAAGCAGAGGTGATGACGACTTCAGCATTCGGCAGAGCAAGCGTGCCTTCTGGGACGTCGACGGGATCTCATGAAGCCCTTGAGCTCAGAGACGGGGACCCTAAGCGATTCCTCGGAAGAGGAGTCTCGAAGGCCGTCGCGAATGTGAACAGATTGATTGGCCCAAGGCTGAAGGGAATGGACTGTCGCGACCAGAGGACGATAGACGAGACAATGATTGGGTTGGATGGAACACCGAACAAGAGTAAGCTGGGCGCCAACGCAATACTTGCAGTTTCCATGGCGGTTGCCAGAGCGGCAGCAAACTCCAACCTGGTCGGGCTCTTCGTGCAGCTCAAAGCCTCCGCAACCTATGCCCTCCCGGTGCCTATGATGAACGTGATCAATGGGGGCGAACACGCAGGAAACGAGCTTGCAGTCCAGGAGTTCCACGTGGAACCGGTGGGGGCGGACTCCTGCACGGAGGCAGTCAGGATGGGTGCCGAGGTCTACCAGTCACTGAAGAAGGTCCTGACCGCCGAATATGGGAGGAAGGCCATAAACGTGGGGGACGAGGGAGGATTCGCCCCTCCGCTGAACAGGACTAGTGACGCGCTCGCCTCACTACAGAAGGCAATTAAGAAGGCAGGGTACGACGAAGGGGAAGTCAGGCTCGGGATAGACGCCGCAGCATCGACGTTTTACGACAGCAAGAGGAAGAAGTACGCCATAGACGGGAAGTTGTTGAGCGCGGACAGGCTCGAGGACTTCTATGCAGCGCTGAGAGATGAGTATGGGCTGCTGACAATCGAAGACCCGTTCGCTGAGGACTCGTTCGATTCCTTCGCATCGATCACTAGAAGGCTTGGGAAGGAAACCCGAATTATCGGTGACGACCTCTACGTGACTGACGTCCTCAGGATGGAGAAAGGGATCAAGACGGGAGCGACCAACTCTGTTCTTATCAAGCTCAACCAAATCGGGACGGTCTCCGAGACCGAGGATGCGATAGACCTCGCTGGAAAGGCGGATTGGGACGTTGTCGTCTCCCACCGGTCGGGGGAGACTGACGACCCGTTCATAGCCCATCTCGCGGCCGCCTTCGGCTCTGGGTTCATCAAGGCGGGCGCGCCAGCCAGAGGGGAGCGCGTTGCGAAGTACAACGAATTGATGCGGATCGAAGAACAACTCGGTTCAAAGGCACAGTATGCAGGCAATCGATTCGGTCAGTAGGTAGTGGATTTCTGGGCGCAGGGGGTGGGATTCGGACCCACGAGTCCCGTGAGAGACACAGGCTTAGCAAGCTTGCGCGACTTGTCTGCGCCTTACCAGGCTGCCCGTGTTTGACTCTAGGCTACCCCTGCGCAAGTTCAGTCTGATTCATGGCCGTTAAAAAAGCTGTGAGTGGCGGCGGGCCCCTCGGAGTTCACCATCACTCTCCGCCCCCTTTTCGCCGGATAGGGAATCCCCCACGTAGACGAGGCAGCGTGGCCACGTCACCATAGGGCTGCTCCCTCCCGGACCTCGCCCAGTTCGGCAATCAAGAGTCAGGACCTCTCCTTCGAGAGGACTGCTCCTCATGACCGCCCGCCTCGGCGTGAGTTCGTCTCCCCCGTCCAGCGCGGGTCGCGGGGAAGGTGGTTTTACCCGAAGGTTACTGGCGCTGCGTGAAGCCGGTTTCAGCCGAGCGGGGACGGCTAACCCCCGTTCCCTACCCACCGCCGACGCGGCGGAGGCTAGCCCGTGTAATTAACATGCTGCTTTATTGTCGCCTTCATCCGGCAGACGTTGCAAAGGCTCGACGATGACGGCCTTCCGCAGTCGGAACAAGGAATAGATGCCTTTCTGTCGGCGGCCGCGTATCGCGAAATCACGTCCAGGCTCGACCTCAGAAGCACGTTCTTGATTCCTGGATGGCTGGCCTCCATCCGATTGAGGTAGTCTCGGACCTCCGTCCTCAGACCCTCGTGCATGTACGGACAGCTGACGCTCTGGAAGGGGACCCCGGACTGGAAAGCGAAGAGGGCCACCTCCTCCTCGTAGATCTCCATGAAGGGCTTGACCCTCCTGATTGCGAAGCTGTCATCGGCGTAGGCCGGGTCGAGCCAGCCGAGCCGAGCCACATCGCCGTGGAGCAGGTTCATCATGAATGTCTGGATGCAATCGTCGAGGTTGTGAGCCGTAGCCACGACAGAGACCTTTGCCCTCTCGGCGGCCTCGTCTATCGCCCGGCGCCTGAAAACTCCGCAGATACTGCAGGAGGAGATGTCCCTCTCGTCCTTCCAGTTCAGTGCCTCATCCAAGGAGAACCCGAAGAGATCTTTGTACGAGATAGTCAGATGTTCCACGCCGACCTGAGCGGCCGCTGACCTCGCGTGCTCTAACGCCTCCTCACGGTAGCCCGCCACTCCCTCGTCGACGGATATCGCTACGAGTTGGCTCCCGTGCCTGTCGCTCAGACGATGAAGGACACTGAGCAGCGACAGGCTGTCCTTCCCCCCGGAGACCGCGACCCCCACCCGCTCCCCGTGACGTATCATCCCATACTTCGAGACGGTCTTTCGCGTCTTCTCGACAATCGATGCGCTGAAGCAGGAGGAGCAGAGAGACTCGCCAGAGTATCTTCTAGTGTAGAAGACTTTTCCTCCGCACATCGAACAGCCTTCCATGAATCTCAATTGTCCAGTGCTCCGGCTGATATTAAGCGTGAACGCTTAAAGCGACACCGAACTCGCGGAGTCTTGAAGGCGGTTGGAAGAGCACAGAAGGTTCGAATTCCATTATGGGATTGTAATGCTCCGGACTCGAAGATTCCTGTCGGTTATGGATAGGCTGGGCAGGGCCAGGATTTCAAGACCCGCAGGCTGGTTCCTTCTCTTCTTCATGCCTGTGGCATGCGGAATAGCGCTGTTCCTCTTCCTCAGCGAGGCAGGGGTGCTTCTCTCACCCAGGGGTGCCGCCGTCGGTAGCTACGTGAGGTCCATCGGTCCACTGGCGAACCTCGGCCTGCCTGGAATCAACCCGTACCTGCCCATCGTAGACGGATGGATAGCGCTCTTTGTCGCAATGGTCATCCATGAGGGAGCTCATGGTGTAATTGCGAGGAGCCGTGGGATCCCCGTCAAGTTCTCCGGCCTGATCTTCTTCCTAGTGGTTCCAATCGGCGCTTTTGTGGACGTGGACGAGGACGCGGTGAAGATTGCGAAGGCCGCCGATTCAGCGAGGTTCCTTGCAGCAGGTGCGGGAATCAACTTCGTGGTCGGAGTGGTCTGCCTGCTTCTGCTGTTCGGAGTCGTCTCGGCGATGAAACCAACCAGCAACCAAGGTTTGGGGGTAATCGTCGTTGAAGGTTCACCCCTGAGCAACGCTGGAATCAAGACATACGACTACATCACGGCGGTGAACGGAATTCCAATAGACAGCACTTCCGCCATTTCCACTAGCTCCTGGTATAGCATAGGAGACGTAATCAACGTGACAGTCTGGAGGGATGGCGCAACGTTCAACCGCAACATCACTATTGGAAGTCAGCTCTTTCAGAATACGACGTCAGGCCAGAACTTCACTCTCCCTTTCCTTGGATTGAGTAGCCAGAGCCCTAGCTTGGGCGACCTGCGAGGTCGCGTCTCGACGTACACAGGTTCACTCCTGAGGACGCCTTTCTTGTATCTCTGTATACCAACGCTTCCGAATTGCCAGCAACTGGCACCCTTCTCTGACACCATGTCGGGCTTCTACACCTCATCCTACGGGCCGTCGCTGACACCTCTCGCCAACTTACTCTATTGGCTCTTCTTCCTTAACTTCAGTCTGGCCATCTTCAACTCTCTTCCGATCTACCCGCTTGACGGCGGGCTGGCATTCAGAGTCGGGGTCCAAGCACTCGGCAGAGGCAAGCTCAGCGAGGCGAATGTGTCAAGGATCACCCTAGGCGCGACCCTGGCAGTCGTGGCGCTGCTGCTTGGAGTGATCGTGGGCCCGTATCTCATCTAGTCGTTCCTGGTCCGCTCCTGCACTTCACGCGGATCGAGAGGAGGCCGGAAAGAGCCTGATCAAAAGAGGCGTCATTCTCGACGCCCTCGTGGGATTCGTATTCCCAGTCATCCTGACGGTCTGACCGCGTATCTCAACAGAGCTACGATTCCGCCGAAGGCCGAGACTTGCTTCCCGAATTCCATAGAGGAATCGGCGAGGTATACGGAGCCACCTCTCTTTTCCACTTCGTTCAGTGTGCCGACAACCTCTTCTTCGTCAAGGCCGGCAGAGAAAACGTCGTCAGATACCGCACATGCGTCCACTGCGCCCGCCATCGCTGCCTCGCTCACGCGCGGAAGGGAATAGGCAACCTTGGGGTCACCCGTTGAGACCCTCTTGACGACCTCGGCGACCAGCTGTTGAATCTCGATTAGAAGGGAGCCTCTCGCGACGCGCTGGAAGGCCGGGTCCTTGATGAGGGCACGGACGCCATCCGCACCAGTGGTGTCCGGTCCTTCGACCGTCTGGACTGTCTTCGACTTCAGAGCGTCCTTGAGTCTGTTTGCAATCAGGTTCTTGAAATTCCCTGGTCCTGATACGACGACCTCGTCACCTTCCCTGAGAGTCTGTGAGACCAAGTCCACGACTTTCGAGATGTAAGGGCCGGAGCTCTGCTCCTCCGACATCTTGCCACCGAGGCCAGATTCGACGGTGGCGATTACTGAGAGATGGGACCCGCTCAGCACGCCTACCCCTGCGTCGCGCCTGTTGGCCGCGATGATGACGAACCTCCTTGAAAGACCTCTTCGAGGGCGCACAAGCCCGATTTCGACTGGGTTCCAATGGTCCTTGTTTATTGTCAGCGCGCGACCGGGTGTCAGAGTGACCGAATGTGACCCTGTCTTGGTGACGCTTTCGTCGCTTGCCTCGACAATCGAACCTCTGACTCTGACCCTCTCTATGCTGTTGTCGAGGTGGACTTCCTCCACAGACAGCGCGATAGTCGTCTTGACTCTTTCCCCCTTATCAGGCCTCGTGAACTCACCTTCGTTCTTCACGACCCTCGAGCTGCGAGTTACGATGACATCTCCCTTCGAGATGAGTCGCCTGAGCGTCCAGAGGTCCTCGGCCGACTCGATGATGAGCGAACAGCGACCGTGCTTCTGGTTGAATTCGGTGACTATCAAAGGCCCGAGCTACTCTAGCCCGAGGTCCCTGAACGTTCCAATTCGTACGTCATCAGGGACGTTGTTCAGCTCTCCTGTCCGGTGGCCGATAATCCCCTTTACACCCACCTTTGCCGCTGATTCCACAAGTCTCTGGGTTACGATGCCGTCGAAAATGAGGAAATGAGCAGCGTTCGAACCCTCCATTTTCTGGACAAGTTCGCTTATCGGGAACCGTCCGACCTCGACTAACCCCTGGTCGAGCAATACTGCCTCCAAGGTTCCGTTCAGGTTCGGATAGAGTTCGCGAGCCTTCACCACGACAGGCTCGTCAGGCTCTTCTTGGACTCTCTCCGGGGCACGCTCAGCGGAAACCTCCTTGCGGGAACCCACGGGGGGGCTCTCCAGCCTCTCGGCCTTCAGCATGTTAATGACATCAATGGGCGTCAGGTCCTCGACCTCCTTGCCAGTGGGCGCTCTGATGACCTTCTCCACCCTGACGACCTGGGCCAGCTCTTTCTCGATCAAGTCTCCTCCCCTGTCGCCGTCCAGGACAGCAATCAGACGTTTCTTCTTCCCGAGCTCGATTATCGAGTCGGGAACGCTCGTACCTTCGAGTGCGACGACATTCTCGATCCCGGCTCTGAGGAAGAGCACGACGTCGGCCCTTCCCTCTACTAGGTAGACCAGTTCCGAGGAGAAGACGCCAGGACCTGCAGGAAGGTTCTCCAGACCGTAGTTGATCACGCGGGCTCTCTTGGTCGACTCAGCCACGTCCTTCAGCACGTTCTCGCCTTCGCTGGAAGTCTTAGAACTCCAGTCCCTGACTATCAGCTTCGCTCTGTCGACGATCTGTTTCCTCTTGGTCGCCCTAACATCCTCTATGGCGCCCAGGTTGAAACGGGCGCTGCAGGGCCCGACCTTGTCGACGCTCTCGACAGCGGCAGCTATCAGCGCGGCCGTCCCTATGTCGGTCGACATAGGCACTATCACCTCTCCCTTCGTCTTGTCGTTCTTGGACTCCAGGTTGATTTCTATCCGGCCGACCTTCCAGCTTTTCTGAAGTTCGTTGAGGTTCATTTCAGGGCCGAAGAGCCCTTCGGTTTGACCGAAGATGGCGCCGATTACGTCGGCCCTTTCTACGACTCCGTCTACCTCAAATCTTAGTCTTACTAGATACTTTACTATACCTGAATCTGGCAATTCCATTCACTTCTGTTTCGTTCATCTGTGTTCTAACTCGTGCTTAACGGCGTTAGCGTAAGTCGATTTCTTCATTAAAAAACCGAGAATATAAACTTCGTGGTTTTTGGCTCTCAAGTCTACAAATCTCCGCACGAACAACATTCCCCATTGCGTCAGGAGAGCTCGGCAGTCGGAGTCGCAGGATGAACTGTCTAGTTTCCTTCTCCTGTGAAGTTGTGCAGCAAGACAAGCCGTTAGGAAATCTGCGTCCGATTCCGGTTCGGGACTTCTGCAAACCTGGAGAGGTTCTCGACGTGGAGGAAGACGCCTCTCGAAGCATGCTTGAGACGACGCCGTTCAGCTAACGAAGCGCGAAGGCCTTCATGTGCGAGTGCCTTCAGGTATCTAGAGGCCAAGGCCGCTCCTTCTCTGTCCAGGTCGGTGAGGATGATGACTTTCCTCGAGCCCTCGAAGGCCTCCACCCCTCTCCTCTTCACAGAAGAGATAGAGGCCAGGTGACCCCCGAACCCCAGCCTGCGGAGAGCTCTCTCATCTCGCTGGCCTTCAACCAGGATGGACCACCCCTCCTCGGAGAGTTCGTTGAGGTTCTGCACGAAATCTGAGACAAAGACCCCGAAGGCGTCGATGGTTTTTTGGCGCTTGTCTATCACTCTTCAATCACTCTTGGTGTTGTTGCCCGTCTCTGACGAGCCCGGATCATGTCCCAGCTTCTAGCGGGGATCATCACCAAGCCTCTTCAACGGGCAAACGGCCTTCGTCTGTCGCGCGACTGGGTAAACCATCTGCTCATCATAGCGTTTCCGCCTTCGCAGGTGGCCGTTTTGCGCGCTTTGGAACGAAAGCCGTCTGGAAACCGACGGAGAGGCGGTCTATTTTAGCTGTTTGTGCAATGTTGAGAGGTCAAGCTCGAACCCGGCCACGGGGACCTTCAATCCGAAAGCATCGATTGCCTCGGGTCTCAGTTCGCCTACGTGGCCAAGCTGCTGACCAGCTGTGCCAACAGCTGCGCACCGGCCCTCAGCAAAGGCCCAATGCTGAGACTCCTCCGCAACGAGTTCCTTGCCTGCTAATGTTCTGTGGACAGACTCCAGATACATCTTGGCTTCAGAGTAGGCGGCCTGAGAGTGTGCGACGAGACACCCTAGGTGCCAAGCCTCGGAAACCCCAGCACCAGTACGCGTAAAGACCCTGCCTATCTCGAAGACGCGTTGAGGATAGTCGGACTTCATGTTGCTCGAGAGGGCGGTCATGAGGTTGGGAATCAGCGAGTCTCTCAACACCGAGTGCTCGAGGCTTCGCGGTTCATGCACGATGATCTTGTCGTCGGAGGGCCTGCCGAACTTCGCATAGAGGGATTCCTCGTCTACAAGCTCGAAAGTCATTAGCTCCAGCATCCCGGAGCCAGCCATCACGGTCGATGTCGAGTCGAGGAATTGCTCGAATGGGTGGAAATTGCCGGGCTGGTTGCTGGGCGGGTAGAGCGAGTCGATTCTGTCCATCCCGTATCCCAATGCGACCTCTTCGGCGATGTCGACCGGATGCAGGAGGTCGATTCTGTACCTCGCGGCCATCGCAGTGCCCCCCTTGACTGACAGACGGCTCCTTGCGAGAGCTTCGACTACCTGCTGCTTAGTCAAGTCAAGGCCGAGGACTGATGCAATGAGATGGAAGTCCAGCGCGAGTCGAACCGGGGTGAGGTCTGGCGTTGCGCGCGGCCCGGTCGTGTATCTGATGGAGACAGTGCCGATCTTCGCCCCGGCCTCTGCGAGCGTCGTAGCCATTATCGCCAGGACGTCATCCCCTGCCTTGCGGTCTGTGCTGGTGACGTCAATGAACATGTCGTGGGTCTTCGCTGTAACCTTGGTGAGGTCTCCATTGATGACGGGTGGGAACGACAGGACCTCGCCTCTGGAGTCGGTGATAATCGGGAACAGCTCTCCCCCGCCGAGGACCGGTCCGTAGGCCTTTCCCTCGGCGGTCTCCGAAAGGATCTGATGTATTGTTGCCGACTTCTTGCCTCCCAGAGGGGTGAACCTGAAGTCGGACTTGACGGCAGCGTATGAAAAGGGGGGAGTCACGGCTCCCAGGTCGTGCAGGCCGATGGCGACCTTCTTTCTCTTCCTTCCGAGGCCATGGTGAAGGTCCTCTTGCAAGGAGATGATCTGCCTGATGTCTTCGGTGCCTAGGCGAAGGCCGGTTGCGGTGGCACAGGCGATGAACGGTCTTACTGAAGAGAGCTTACCGTCAACTGAGACCGAAACTCCCGAAGGCTTCACCGGATAGTGAGGCATCCCGACTTCTTTGCCGAGGAGGCCTTTGAGCGACCTGCCGATTCCGAAGTCAGTTCCGTAGTCAGGTCTGTTGGGGCTGTACTCGACTCGCACAGAGTCCTTGTCGGCGCCCTCGATGTCCAAGCCTATGTATGGGAGTCTGTCAAGAATTCTGGTTCTGTCGACGCCGACCATCTTTGAGAACCTCCTCAGGTCAATCCTAACTACGGGCAATTTCCACTCTGTTCCTTAGCCAGTTCAGGTCGCTGCCGTACAGGGTCCTCAAGTCGTCGAGCCCGAAGCGCATCAGCATCAACCGCTCTACGCCGGGTCCCCACGCGAGGACCGGGACCTTCACTCCCAGCGGGACCGTTACTTCAGGTCTGAGGACGCCCGACCCGCTCAGCTCGATCCAAGCATTCGCCACTTTAGAGTAACCGACTACTTCCAGAGATGGTTCGGTGTAGGGGAAGTATGTTGGCCAGAGCTTGACGTCCTTCATACCCAGTTTCTTGTAGAACTCTTTGAGGAACCCCATAAGGTGCCTCACGTTGAGTCCCTTGCCCACCATGATCCCGTCCATCTGATGGAACTCCGCGACGTGCTTGTAATCGAGGTTTTCATTCCTGTAGACCTTGCTGACGGCGAAGACTCGGGTCTCCTTTTCACGCGACTCGGAAAGCGCCCTCACTGTCAGGACCGTGTTGTGAGTCCTGAGGACTAGGCGTCTGGCCTCCTCGATTCTCCAGGGATACCCCCAGCCCTTGCTGCCGGTCTTCCAGCCGTTCTCGTGGGTCGCCGCGACCTTTGCCACGACCCCCCGGCGACTCATCTCTCCGTCGATGAGCCCCTCGAGGTAGAATGTGTCCTGCATCTCCCTCCCAGGATGGTCTTGTGGGATGAAGAGTGCATCGAAGTTCCAGAACGCCGGGTGGACACTGCTTCCTTCCAGCTCTGTGAAACCCATCGAGATGTAGGTCTCCTTTATTTCCCTGATGAAGTCCCTGACAGGGTGCCTTCGCCCGGGATAGAACCGAGGAGCGTTCGCCTCGACATCAATCGGTCTCAGTCTCTTCCCGCGCCATGCTCCGGAAGCGAGAGCCTCCGGAGAGAGTCTGTCTAGGGAGTCCTCGGCCTCCTTCGCGGTCGCAGCCTCCATTCCCGTTTCAGTGATGGAAATTGACGAAGTGCGAACAGTCGACCTCTTGATGACTCCCCTCCTGACCAGTCCAGCTAGGATCGCTCGCTCAGCATCCGAAAACGATGCCTCGTCCGCGCCTCTCGAGATGGAAACCATGATTGAATTGAGAGCTCCAGGCCCGTTCCCGTCAGCGATGTGAACGACGGGAGGGGAGTGTTCCCGGTCGAGATGGACCCATCCGGAGGTCATTGCCCGCCCGAAGGCTGCGGAGAATTCACTCTCAGAAGCGAACTTCGACCTCAACGCCTCGATGGTGAGCGGCTCATGTGACTCGTTGACCGCGTTGACCAGAGTGAGCTCGGGCGGAGGATGGCCGACTGTGAGACTCTCAACTTCTGCCTCTTTGATTGTCACCAGACCCTTGGAGGAGAGCCACTGTAGTGAACGCCTCACCTGGTCCGCCTTGAGCCCTGTCTCGCTTACTAGAGCCTCGAAACCGAGTCTGCCTTCTCTGGCCAAGGAGGCGAGGACCTTCCTCTCAATCGGGTGGAGTGAGGTCGACATGTCTCTCTTACCTTCCAGCAGATGAAAGGTAGTTCCGGCTCTTCGCGAGGAGCTCCTTCGCGTCATTCATCAGCGCTTCCCGCCGCTTGCGATGGTCTTCGAGGAACCTTTTGACCAGGCCCGCGGCCTCCTGCTTGCATTCGCCGCACATCCTAGTTCCTTTGACGCACTCTCGGTAGACCCGCTGCGAGTGTTCGTCGTCGATTGCGAAGTGGAAGCGGTAGAGGTCGTAGACGGGGCAGATGTCGGCCCTTCCCCCCAAGCGTTTCTGCTCCTCGATCGTCGCCCTTCCGCCAGTGAAGGCGACGAGCACCCGCTTCGAGGCCTCGTTCGGAGTGTCGTCCAGTGTGAATCCTGACTCCGGGACTCTCTTTGACATCTTGTAGCCCCCAGTGAGAGCGAGTTCCAACCTGTGGTAAACTGCTGAAGGGGGGATGAATCCGAATTCGTCGCTGTACCTGGCCGCGAGGTCCCTCGCGAGCCTGATGTGGGGGTCTTGATCGGCCCCGACCGGGACGAGGACTGGCTTTGGGCCGCCGAGATCCGCCAGCTGCGGCATCAAGATGTCGCCCGCCTGGACCAATGCGGAAAGATAGAGGCCTATCTGTCTCTCTCCGTAGATCGCCCTAAGCATGTTGTTAGTTACGCCTCGGGAGAAGATGGTGGACATCCGCATCACTCTCATCTCCTCGCTCTGCTTGTAGACTACGGCCCTTTCTGAGTCTAGGCCCAGGGCGAGTATGTCAGCGACGTTCTTGACAGCTATCTTCGAAGTTTCCTTGAAGGACAACCCGTTGTCTGCGTATGCTTCGACGTCGGCTATCGCATAGAACACGGTTGCTTTCTTGGACAGGGATTGGAAGTAGACCATGTCGTCGGCAGTCATCTTGTTCCCGAGATGGAAGCTCCCGTCTGGCTTGATTCCACTCATCACTGCGTAGGGTTTGTTCTTGTCTATGGCGTCGAGGACCCTCGCAAGGTCACGCTGTCCGAAGTCGATCTCCCGACTAAGATGGTGACTGAGTCTCTTGAAGCGTTGGAGCAGCGGGGCTACAGGCTCAATCCCGAATTCAGACTGAAGCCTGGAATAGTCTTTGATTGTACTTGAGCCCCACGGGTCAAGCCTGTCCTTCTCCACAATGCACTTGCCTCTACGAGTTCAGATATTATCCCTTTCGAGGTAAAGGGCTAAGCAATGGGTGCAAACCCGAACAGGCCTCAAGACAAAAGAGACCCCCAATGAGACAAGACGCCCGTTCCAGCTCTTGATACCCGGGAGACAAACCTAAGTAGCGAGGACAGTCCCTCCTATCAAAGGCCATTCCATTGCCAAACCCCGACAAGGATGAGCGCAAGACCAGTCTCAGGACAATCAGAATCCCAGAATCGTTGGCACGTTCTCTTAGGCAGGAAGCCGCCGATGAAGGCACGACCGTCAACGCATATATCAACTCGATCCTCAGTCGGAATTTCAATTGGGACAAGAAGACACGGGAGTTTGGAATCGCCGAGATTCCCAAGTCGCTCTTCAAGATAATACTCGCAGAGTGCGATGACGAGACGCTCGCTCGAATCGGGCGAGAGGTCGGCCCGCCCTTGTGGAAGGAGATGGCAGAATTCTGGACTCAGGACTCCTCACCGGATGGGATACTGGACTTCCAGACGAAGCGAGCCAGGTTCAATCCCAATTTCCAAACAAGATTGACGCGGGAAGAGGGCGAATACACGCTTACCATGCGCCATGATTTTGGTCCCAAGTGGAGCATCATGATCGTAGCCGCTGTGCAGGAGTTTGTGAGGCAGTCGTTTCATGCCGAGCCGCGGATTAGTCAAGGGGATTCGTTCGTCACGGCTCGTTTCAAGGTCAATCCCCTGAGCCTACCACCCTGACTGGAAATCTCCCCTTGCCTCCGCCCCGTGCCTCCTCAAGGGAGAGAACAGATAGTTGATTCCTGTTCAAAACGCACGAGAAACCGGAGCGAAAGGGAGGCAGTCCTCGCAAGAGGAGGATTTGGTGTTCATGTCCATGAGTTTCGGCTTCATCAACCTTTTATCTGGAGTTGGTCTGTTTTCACCCAGCGGGTGTGTGGGGGGTGCCAATCCTAACCTCCCCGTCGGCGTCGATGGGAAGGTGACCGCACGCCCACTTCAGTCCTTCCAAGCCTCATCTTAGCGCACAGCTGGCTGCGTGAGCCAAAAGACAGAACCCCGTCAGAGGTAGCGTGCGCTCACCCGCCTGAATAGGAATTCATCGACCCAATGCGTGTGATGCGAAGGGTGGGCGCACCTCAACGTCACTGACGGGAATTGTATTTAACGACAAAAGGAGAGCGAGAATCAAGATAGATGACGAGAACGAGTGGCTAACTCTAATCCAAAACGCGGGCCGACATGAAGGCGTAAGTAAGCGAGCAAGTCCTCTCAATGTGTCAGATGAACCGTAGAACTACGGCCATCGTCGCAATCGCCCTGTTCTGTCTAGCAGTATTCATAATGCTCGTCCCCGTAGTCTCCACTGCTCTTCCGTGTCAAACTCTCTCACTCAGCTCTTGCCATCCGCAACCCCAGTACGAGTCGATGTCATTCTACTTTTTCGGTGTAGGGGGTTTCTACTTCCCGTGCTGGGGTTATCACGTAATCGACCCAGGGAAAGGATCGTGGGAGTTCTCATGCGCAATTCCAACCACTGCGACAAACTCCACTACTTCCGAGACTACGACAACCTCCATCGTTACGATTACTTCTATCTTTCAATTCCACTGACGGGTTCGCAATCAACGCACTAGAACCACGTAAGCCGACGTCTGACACCCTGAACCAGATGTCGCTAAGTCAACTGAACCACCAAGTGTATATAATCTAAGAGCTGTTCCAACCACGTTGACTGCGACTCCAGCAGTAACAACCACTCCAAAGCAATCCCGCATACTCAGAAACCTCGGGATCATCGTCCTCATAGTCCTGATGATACTGTACTTCTTCATACACCCAACTATCGCAGCCATCAGATGATTGCCAGTTAACAAGGCGAAAGACCCGACGCGCGCTATCTCAAGGGCAACACGTACACGTACTTCAGAGAAGCTTCGGACTTATTCTTGACATTATGAATTGTATGCGCTGGGATGAGCACGATGCTAGGAGCTTCAACCGTTTCAGCGCGTCCATTCGATATGACCTCAGCCTTTCCCTCGACAACTATGATCAGCTCTTCTCCGTCTTCGGTCGTGTGTTCTCCGACTTCTTTGTGTGGTTCCAATACCACATAACCTGAGTGGATTTGGTGACTGTCGGAACGAGAGACAAGCGTTCCTGGTTTCTCGAGTCGTTTGACCAGCGGAGCCATGTCGCAGGGTCTCGCTTGTCACGGTAATAACACTCAACCAGACCCGGGCAGTTGTCACACAAGATGCACTTGAATGCCACGGAGAACCATCGCCCGAATCCGAACAGAAGCCGGAATCACCCAATAGCCTGGCAGAACCGCAAACAGGGCCTTGGCCCCACCATGTCTAATGGCTAGTCAGTGCTCGTCAACCCCGAAAATGATAACCGATATCGACAAATCAGAAGCTTGCAATAATCATCAAACACCTACCAAGGGCAACGCAGTTGCCCATTATCGAGGATCAGTTACTCGTCTCGAGCGGCTCGGCTTTAGGAGCCTCCCTTCGGTGTCGATTTCGCCCATCCTAATGCGGGTCGATGAAATGGGTCTGTCGTCGCCCGCAAGAACGTAGTCCACGACTTCCACCTTGAGAGGAGGGTACCCCTTTGTCGCCCTGAGCGCGTTCGCTATCGGGACCCTGGCCGCGGTTTCTCTGCTGACGACTATTGCCTCGACTTCAGGCGAGACAATCCCTGGGCCGAAGTAGTCGTCGAGCTTTGCAATGACGTGCCTCTTTCCTGGGAACCTTGAACGAAGGAAGAACTCGAGAATCTCAACTCTTTCCAAGTACGATTGGTCTGGCGACTTTCCCTCCCTTGAGGCGAAGGCGTCTGAGGTGACACCGATTACGACGGCATCGCCAAGTGAGAAACTCCTCGTGAGGAGAGCCACATGCCCTTTGTGAAGGTGGTCGAAGGTTCCTCCAGTGGCCACAGCGCTGTATTTCATCGAGTAGACCCCGGGACTGGAATCAGTTGAAATACCTCATGCTTGTCGGTCAGACGAACGCAATAAAGGATTTGTGAAATGAACCGATGTTAGTAGCAGAACAATACAAGAAGTCTGGGAGAATCACAAATGAGGTCAGGGCGCTCGTGAAGACGCGTGTCCGACCAGGAATGGGATACCTTGAGACCTGCCTGTTCGTAGAGAAGGAAATCGAGGCGCGAGGCGGGAGCCCGGCATTCCCGACGGGGATCGGCGTCGGTCGGGTTACTGCGCACTACGCTCCTCAAGACGACGACAAGTCTGTCTTCCAAGAGAGCGATTTAATCAAAGTCGATTTCGGGGTGCATGTAGACGGATACATCACAGACACTGCCGTCAGTGTGACGTTCAACCCGGACCACCGCCTGCTCCTCGAAGCTACTGAGAGGGCACTAGGTGCGGCAATCGAGATGGCCAAGAGAGAGGTGAGGACGGGAGAGATTGGCAGGGAGATTTACCGGGAAGCATCTCGCTTTGGGTTCAGGACCATCGAGAACCTTACGGGTCACACGCTGGACAGGTACCTGGTCCACGCGGGGAAGAGCATTCCCAACCTCTACGTTCCAGGAATGCAGTCGCTGAAGAGAGGAGACGTTTTCGCGATCGAGCCGTTCGTCACACTAGCCTCCGCGGCAGGCTACGTAGTTGATTCGCCCTCCCAGACGATCTTCTCCCTAGCGGTGAGAAAGAGGACAGGGGTCGCGGAACTGGACAGGTTCGCGGAGATGGTCTGGGAGGAACGCAAGACCCTTCCCTTCACTCCACGCTGGTACGCCGACGAGTTCGGCAGGGACAAGGTCGGAGGAATCCTGGGACGACTGATGGAAAGACGCATTGTCAGGTCGTACCCCACTCTAGTTGAGGCATCGGGGAACCCCGTGGCACAGTTCGAGCAGACTATGGCGCTCGACGAGGGCGGACTCGTCGTCCTAACCTGAAGGCTTCGAGCTCTCTGCGTAGACGAGGCTGATCCGAGTCTGATTTCCGCACTTCGTGCACTTCGAGCCGTCCTTTGTGATATAGTCCCCCACCACGAAGGCCCTCTTCGTCTTTTGGCCGCAGACGGGGCATCCCTCTATAGAGTAGACCAGAAGCTTGGACTTCTTGTCGGTTGCCGGCACTGAGCTCATCATTGAGCTACCCCCAGAGTGTTACCGATACCTACGACAATGACGTCGTCCCCTTCCTTCGTCTTCTCCTCTATCACTCTTTGCAGAGTTTGGACCACCTTCTCAGAGGCCTCCGCGATCTCCTTTCGCATCACGGTGATTGCCTCAAGGATGCTCTCCTTCACGAGGATTGCATACAATGGGACCTTGTTCTTGGTCGCGACCTCCTCTATCTGGAACTTTTCTACCCCTATCCCGCCGATGGCGGCGCCCACGCCTTCCGCTATCTCCCCGGTCTTCTCGCCCTCGAGCTTGAGAGCCGCATCGATCATTATGATCGCACTCGGCTTGACACCCATCTCTTCAATCACTTTCTTGATTGCGACGCCCGGCTGACCGACGTACGCCATCGGACCGTCGGCCTTCACGACGTACAGCTTCCTTCCCTTGTACTCTGATATTGCCATGACGGTGTCTTTCGCAATCGCACGCTTTTCCTTGCCCACCATGAAATTGGAGACCGACACGCAACCTATCCCATCGCCCACCGGCTGACCTACCTTGAATGAATCGACCGCGTTGAGCAGTGCGTCAGACTCCTGGATTATCATCGGCATCAGCATCTGCAACTGAATCAGGGTGAAGTACGAGTTGGTCTTCTTCCCCAAGATGTAGTAGTGCCTCACGATCTTGTGAATCTGGTTGAGTGCGGTGGCAACCTCGAGCAAGTTCTCCGATATCGAGACCGTGACGGGGTTGTTCTGAGAGACGAGCGAAGTGACTTCGGCTCTGACCCTGTCGTTGTTGGTCGTCACTATGTGGTCGATCTTGTTCATTATGCCCTGCGGGTCTGTGTTGACAGGCATTATGGTGACGTAGTCGAGGAACTGGTCGACCCTCTGAGCGGAGTCGCCGGATGCTTTGCCCACGTTGACGAGGTAGTCGATCGCCTCTTTCCTTGACTTTTCCTTCATCACCTTCAACTTGCTCAGGCCTCTTCCAATGTCGCTGAGTGCGAAGTAGACCTGAATTCTGGTTCCGAAGGCGAACTGGAACACGAAGAGCCCCATGAAGAATATCATGTACAAGATGTAACCTGTGTCCGCACCCGACACCTGAAGAGCCACGCTGGGGAACAGAGACAAATGGAATCCGAAAAATCGGCACCCGTCGCTCGGACTTAAACATTCCTACCAGAAAACCTGAGAAATGAGAGAGGAGGAGGCTTTGATTGGTTGCCGGCATCACCCCTTCCCGAGTCCTCTCGGAACTCAGTAACACGGTGACGACGCGTGGTTTTACTTCCAGGGTCGGAACGAGTCTGGGTAGGACCCACACGCTATGGCCGGCTGAGTGGGGAGGCCCAGTCACGGTAGATTAACGTTTCTAGCACTCCGAGAGTTTTATACGGTCAGCAGGGCGTCTGAGCGCCGTGCAGAAGAAGCTCCTCAACATACTCGCGTGCCCGATAGACAAGCACTATCCGCTCGAGCTGCTTGAATTCAACGTAAACGGAGATGTAATCCTCGACGGCGTCCTGCTTTGCTCGGAGTGCGGCCGTTACTATCCCATAATCGAGGAGATTCCGGTGATGCTTCCTGACCACCTCAGAAGCAAGAAGGACGATCTCGCCTTTCTAGAGAAGTGGGGCGGCCGCCTCCCGGAGAAGGTCGTCCATGGCGGGAAGCCGTGGAGCCTGTAGTCAGCGCAGCCTGTAGAAGAGACCTCAAATTCGGGAAACCTGATATAAGAACGGTCTCGGGGGCGAACCTACGAGGGATAGTTATTGCCAAGAAATGTTCTGATAATGGGTGCGGCCGGAAGAGACTTCCACAACTTCAACGTGTTCTTCCGCAACAACCCCGACTTCAGGGTGGTGGCATTCACCGCGACCCAGATTCCGTACATTTCGAACAGAACCTATCCTGCTTCTCTCGCTGGCAGGCTGTACCCCAAAGGAATTCCAATCCGGCCCGAGGACGAGCTCAGGGACCTGATTGTGTCGGATAAGGTTACCGACGTCTACTTCTCGTATAGCGACGTTTCGAACCAATATGTGATGGACAAGGCATCAATCGTCCAGTCGAAGGGCGCAAGCTACCACTTGCTTGGACCGGCCGACACCATGATCAGGTCGAAGAAGCCGGTGGTCGCCGTTGTGGCGACGAGGACCGGTGCGGGCAAGAGCACCATCAGCCGTAGAGTGGCCAGTCTGTTGCTGGAGAGGGGACTGAAACCGGTCGTGATTAGGCACCCGATGCCCTACGGGGACCTCTCGATTGCGGTGCAGAGGTTCGCCACGCACGGAGACTTGGACAGGTTCCACGCGACGATTGAGGAGAGGGAGGAGTATGAGGGACACATCGACAAGGGCCTCGTGGTCTACGCTGGTGTCGACTACCAGGCGATTCTGAACGAGGCAGAGAAAGAGGGAGATGTGATCCTGTGGGACGGTGGGAACAACGATTTCAGCTTCTACACGCCGGACTTGAACATAGTTGTCGCTGACCCGGTCAGGGTCGGGGACGAATCAGTGTACTATCCTGGCGAAACCAACGTGAGGATGGCGGATGTCATCGTCATCAACAAGGTGAACATAGTTGCCAAGAAGGCGGTCGACCAGCTGATTCAGAACTGTCGAGCGCTCAATCCCAGAGCGAAGATTGTGAAGACGAAGTCCGAGGCAGTACTAGACAAGCCGGAGCTAGTCAGGAGGAAGAGGGTTCTTGCTGTAGAGGACGGACCATCGGTCACCCACGGGGGGTTGTCCATTGGCGCCGGAGCTGTCGCCGCGAAGGCCGTCGGGGCAACGCTGGTCGACCCCAGGAGCAAGGCGGTGGGCTCGATAAAGAGCGCGTTTCAGAGGTTCCCGAAGCTCGGGAAGGTGCTGCCTGCCCTTGGCTACAGCGAAGGGCAGCTCAAGGAGCTGGAACAGAGCATCAACGCGGTCGAATGCGACGCGGTGGTCCTCGGAACGCCCTCGGACCTGACAAGGATGATAGAGATCAGGAAGCCTGTGGCCCGCGTCGTCTACGAAGCCCTTGAGGTCGGGAAGCCCTCGCTCGACGAATTCCTTGACCTGAAGAAGCTGAAGGGCCGACAGTAAAGAAACCATAAAGCCACGACGCGGCGCCCTCGCAGAACGTGTGGGGACGTAGCCCAGCTAGATGGAGACACCGGACGGGACTTCATCCTGGAAAGGGAGGGCGACAGGCTCCAGTGCAAAGGATCAATCGGCTGACACGGCAACGTGGATGATAGAGCCTTGGAGCGGCCTAAGATACCTGTAGACCGCCGGTTCAAATCCGGCCGTCCCCACACCTTTCTATGGTAATGGACAACCTTATTCCCATGTTTTGAGAATGACAGAAAGTTCTCGTTCTAGGCATCTCTCAATCTGATTACGTGCGCTTGCGCCAAGTGCCTCATGGAGAGGACCTCGACAGACGCGCCGACAATCGGGAATTGTAATACAGGATGCTGTCTCTGGAGAGAGGATGCTATCTCCAGAAGCTTCTATGCGCCTTTTGGAGCTTCAAGTCTGGAACTTTCGGGATACAAACATGAGCCCGACTCCGAGTGCAAGCGCACCAAGAGAATACTCCATGAATTCATAGAATACGCTGGCTCCAGGACTACCATACTGGGTCATATTGAAGAAAATGGCTACTCCAGCGCCTGCAGCAAGCACGAGTCCTATCCAATTAACAACGCTCCAGATCCAAGCCACGCTTCCATCCCTCCTCCGTTCATGTCAATAAGTATTGTTACGAAGAGAGGAGGAGAGACGGAGCGTAACCTAGCAGGGTGAGGAACAAGGCCACGATGAGGACAAACCAGTTGCTCAGGACGGCTACGCCCCCCAGCGACCAAGAAGCGAAGTTGGTGACGTGAACGGGCATCTCAGACGGGTCGGAGACTAGGAGCAGGACTTGCAAGGTGATAATCGCAGGGAGGGTGAACCTCCTCAGTGCCCAGGCGAAAGCAGAAGGCAGCCCCTTCTCGAGATGATAGATCATGAACCCGAGAGTTGCGACGGTGGCGGCAAGAACAGCCATGCTGCCGAGGGCGGAGCCTTGGGGTTGGAGAGCATAAAAGTGGAAGTAGGACAACGCCGTGCTTGCAGAGTCGTGCAGAGATGGGAAGTACTTCTGAGCGTAGCTCACATCTATGCCGACCATCACCAAGAATGCCACTGCTCCCGCCAGAGAGATGGAGAAAGCCAGACGTCTCATAGGTTTCGAGAGAGTCACTGGATGGGAAAGAGACAATGCGGCCCTCTTCATTGGATATAGCAACAGCAACATCGCGACGACTGCCAAGCCTTCCGATGTCTCGGCGTAAGACCGATAGAGCCAGAAGGGGAATTGCGCTGCTGCAATCTGCGCCTTGGATTGGGCCAGCACGTACTGGCAGGAGGCGGCGGTCATCTCGATGGTGCACGTGGCAGGACTCGGCAGGGACTTCACCGGAGAATAGAACGCCAGGAGGCTGAACGCCAGCGAGGCCGCGAAGAATAGCACCACGGCGACCAGCCGCCTCGACCTCCCACACTTCGGGAGTGGCAATCGCTTCACGCTGCTGTCATAGTGAACGTCTCAGTTAAAGAAACGGGAGACTTCTGCCTCGGTCAAGGTGGGTCGTGGAGTCTTAAGTAAGTACGAGTCTCTTGCTGAGGGCTGATGAGGAAGGCCGTCGCCCTCGCTCTCGTCCTGTTCAGCGCTTCCGCGGTCGCGGCGTGGATTGCCTTCAACTCTCCGTGGTATCTTGGGACATACCCTGCCTATCTCTCCTATTCGCAGGGCCTGGGCTTGCAGTCGCAGTATCAGGCAGAATTGGCATTGGCGGCGGGACTTGCAATGACCGCGTTCCTGCTAGTGTTCTTGCCGTGGTTCGTCAGGACAGCGAAACCTGATCCCGAAGCAATCGCCATCGTTTTGGTGATTCTCTCGATGGTCGTCATGTTCTGCATCGTACTAGTTCTTCTGCCCCCACCCGAACATCTGACTACTTGGGCTCCTAATGGTACTAAGCACATCACTGCTGATGCGATAGGTGTCCACGGATGGACCTGAGCTATGTGCAGGTTGTCGAAGTCATGGAGGGGGCGGTCGTCGGCCTCATTCTCTATTGTCTGGTTTCGATGGCAAAGGCACCGGAGTTCCTGAAGAGAGGAGTCGTCGCGCCCAGACCTATCCAGTACGCCCTAGCGTCGGCTGGCGCGGTAGGCTTCGGCGTCTTCTGGTACGCATTGCTCTTCGACCTCCTCTATGCTGAAAGTAGGATCTCGCAGTACATTCTTCTCTTCCACGCGATTCCCAGCACGAACTACAGTGCGGTGTGCGGACTCGTGCTCTGCTGCCTCTGCGTCGGCGTCTTCAGGGCAAGGAGAGGAATCTCCGAGGGGCTGAGATTCAGCGTGATGTTTGGCGCTCTCGTGGTCTTCGCCATGCAGTTGCTCCTCCTCGTCTTCGACTCCAAGGAGATGTATCTCCACGTCACCTACTTCGCCGCATGGTCGTGGGGAGGGGTGGACTTGCTCAGCAACTGGTTCGTCCTGATTGTTTCGGCATCCTTCCTCGCGATACTCGTGTCAGCAGACAAGGGGAACGGCGGCCCGATGGTAGAGAGGTCGCCTGAATGACCTACAGCCTGCCCAGCCGAGTCAGAACTGAAGGATACTACTGATGAGACGGCGGAACTCGCTTCAAGGTCTAAATAAGATGGTTCTCGTTAACCCCGGCATGAAGGACAAGGAATCTCCGAGGGTCCCGCTTGCTGTTCTGCTTCTCTTTACCGTTCTGGGTTCTACGCTTGCTTTCTCGCCTCCGCCTGTCTTCGCAAGCACTGTCCACTTGTCACCTGCATGCGGCTCCACGATTACCGAACCGTCGGGAACGACCGTGATTCTGACGGGTAGCATCGGCCCTTGCCCGGGGGACGGGCTCTTGATAGTGGGAGCCAGCAGCATAACCCTCAACTGCGCCGGGAACACGATAACCGGCTCAGGCTCAGACGTTGGGATCAATCTCACTGGGACAACGGGAGTGACGGTCAAGAACTGTCACGTTACTGGATTTGCGTATGGCTTCTACCTCTTTGGCTCTTCGGGGAACAAACTCATCGGGAACACGGCGAACAGCAATAGCTTCATTGGCTTCTATCTTTACTACTCGTCCAACAGCAACACCCTCAGCGGGAATACTGCGAACAAGGGCGACTGGGGGTTCGTCCTCGAAACCAACTGCGACAACAACAAACTAAGTGGGAATACGGCGAACCAGAACTCACAGGATGGCTTCGACGTCTTCCTCTCGTCTAACACCAACACCCTCAGAGGGAATACCGCCGACAGCGATGGCACCGTCGGCTTCTATCTCTACAATTCCTCCAGCAACACAGTCGGCAAGAACACGGCGAACTTTGACGGCTGGGGCATCATCCTCGACACCACTTCCAACAACAACATACTCAGCGGGAATACTGCGAACAAGAACTTACAGGACGGCTTCGAACTCTACAATTCTTCCAGCAACACTCTCAAAGGAAACACAATGAACTTTAACGCCAACAATGGCTTCTGGATTTCTGGTTCTTCCACCAACCTTCTTAGCGGGAACAGGGCCGACGGCAACGACTATGGCTTCTGGCTTACCAGCTCTTCCGGCAACACTCTGAGCAAGAATACGGCGAACAGCAATTATGCTGGTTTCGGCATCTACTATTCTAGCAGCAACACAGTCTCCAAGAACACTGCGAACGGCAACGACTACGGCTTCTGGCTTGTCAGTTCTTCCAGCAACACTCTGAGCAAGAATACGGCGGACTTGAACGATTATGGCATCTCCCTTGCTGGCTCTTCCGACAGCAACACCCTCAGCGGGAATACTGCGAACTACAACAACCATGTCGGTTTCAACCTTTCCAGCTCCTCCAGCAACACTCTGAGCGGGAACAAGGCGAACTACAACAGACAGGGTTTCTTGGTTGATCAGTTCTCCAGCAACACCTTCACTGGGAACACAGCGAATAGCAACAAGGACTATGGCTTCTGGCTTACCAGCTCTTCCGGCAACACTCTGAGCAAGAATACGGCGAACTACAACTATCGTGGCTTCATCCTCACCGACTCTTCCGGCAACACTCTGAGCGGGAACAAGGCGAGCCACAACGTTGAGAATGGTTTCTCCCTTAACGCCGGCTCCAGCAGCAACACTCTCACCAAGAACGCGGCGAGTGCGAACGAGTACTATGGCTACCGTGATGACTCCACGGGCTCCGGCACGCAGGGGACAGCGAACGCCTACACGAGCAACACCTGTAGTGGCAATGGCTTTGGCGGGTCGAGCCCAAGCGGGCTTGGCTCTCCGCAGCTCTAGGCCAGTCGGGGAAGCATAGACGCTGTTCTAACGCAGTCCATTACCATACTTTTCTATGTGTTCAAATCCGGCCGTCCCCGCGCCCGTCCTTGAAACACGGGCCCGCTGTATTGCTTTACTGAAGGGATGGGACTCCGTATACCCCGTCATACCCGGGCGTGAACTTCAACCGGTTCTCCCTGACCGCAACGATGGCCTGAGCGACCACTTGCTTTGAATGGCGGAGGAGATCCTCAAGAGACACGTCCAGGAGAACTGCGAGCTCGCTCCCGAACGCCCTGATAAGGCGGTCTTGCTGTTCCAACACAGCCTTTGCATAGAGACGGTTTACTCCTGTGGCGAATGATATCACCTCGTAGAGCGGCAGCAAGCTCCTGAACGGGATGACGTCATTTGGTGTGAAGCCTTCGGGACGGTCCGCGAGCTCCTCCACCCTTTGTAAGACGCCCACGGTCAGCCTCTTTCCGCATTTCGGGCACTTGTTGCCCATCCGCAGTGCCTCTCTTGGAGGGAGCGAGACCCCACATTTCTTGTGCCCGGTGAAATGATACTTGCCGTACGCCGGGTCGACCTCGATGGTCTGGAGGAATCGGCTCCTGTCCTTCAACCTGATCGCATCAAAGACAGCGCGATAGCTCAGCTTCTCAAACTCGAAGACGTTAGCTTCTCTTCCCAGGCGCCAGGGGTTGGGGGAGTGCGCGTCAGAGTTCGAAACCAAACCCACCTTGTCGAGTGACGAGAGCCGCCAGTTCATCTGAGGATCTGAGGACAGCCCGGTCTCGATGGCGAAGATCTTTGTCGCCTGGTCTTGATAGCATTCCTTGAGGGAATCGAACCCTGACCTGCTCCCGAAGACACCGAACCATGGGGTCCAGCAGTGTGCTGGAATCACGACAACACCACTGGACACTGAAGTGACAAGCTCCACGAGCTCAGCCGAATCAATCCCCTTCAGGACCGGCCTGCCGTCGGAGCTCAAGTTTCCGACCTTTGAGAGAACCTCATTGATCTGAGCCACGACCTCAAGTTCAGGGGAGTAGATCAGGTGATGGACCTTTCGCGTCTTCCCCTCCTGCTCGTAGACAGTACTGACCTCCCCTGCTAACATCCAAGTCATTCCTTTGTAGGAGTACAGCCCTGTGCTCGGGATAGGCTCCAGTTTCTCCCTCAGCTCAGCGAACCACTTGGGATGCGTGAAGTCTCCAGTCCCCAGAAGGTTGAGGCCCTTGGCCTTGGCCCCTTCCGCCATGTGTTCCAGGTCCATTTCCTTGCTCGTCGCCAAGGCGTACTTCGAGTGCAGCTGAAGGTCCCCGACTACCCGCATCGGATGCCGCGAGACAGGGCCCACCTAATTAAGAGAACAAGGGTTGTCGCGAGAAGAAGCGGGTTCCCCTTCTGACAAGACTGTAGCATGATGACTAGTCACTTGAAGTGAATCGCGTTAATTAGCAGCAGAAGCGGGAGGCTGTCGCTTGTCCGCCGGGTCCCCGACCATCAAACTAGGGTTCATGGAATCTATCCCCACGCGGGTCAAGCTACTGATTCTCACCCAGCTACTAAACACACTCGGTTTCGGTTACTTCATGATCTACCTCAGCGGGTACCTCGTCGAAGTCAACGTCCTCGACGCAAGCGGCGTAGGCATCATCTTCGGCTTTGAGAGCCTTGTCATGATTGCGGCAGGAATCCCGCTGGGGATTCTGTCAGACAAGCGAGAAAGAAGATGGTTTCTGATCCTTGGGAATCTGCTCTTGCCGCCAATGATGCTCATCTTCGCCCTCACCAATGATTTCTCGCTCTTTCTCGTCGCCGCACTGCTGGCGGGGCTAGGCGAGGCAGCGTCCCTTTCTTCATGGAACGCCATCATTGCTGACCAGACCGACACCGGCAACAGAGACGCGGCGTTTTCCCTTTCTTTCATAGTGAGCAATGTGGGCATCTCGGCCGGCCTGGCGCTCCCACTGGCGATGCCTGTGATTGAAGGAGCATCGGGCATGAGCTCAGCCCAAGTCCATTCCGGGACCCTGCTTCTCATTGGAGTAGCATGCATCTTCGTGCCGCTAGCGCTGTGGGCGCTCCTCAGGAACTACCACGAGAAACCGAAGCCAGAAGAAAAGGCCGAAGATGCAAGCGACCTGAGGATGCTTCTGAAGTTCTCCGGCATGAACGGTCTCATCGGGTTAGGCGCGGGCCTGATAATCCCGCTCATGGCGACTTGGCTACTTTACAAGTTCTCCGTCTCAAACACGTACAGTGGGCCGTACCTCGCCCTCTCGGGACTGACAATCGCCTTCGCAGCCGTGGGGAGCTCGAGGCTGTCGAAGCGGTTCGGGCTCTTCAGAGCGATCTTGATGACAGCCGGGAGCTCCACTGTGTTCATGTTCAGCATGGCGTTCATTCCCAACCTGTTCCTGGCTGGAGGGGTCTACATCATCCGGTCTTCACTCATGAACATGGCCTCTCCGCTCATGGACTCGTACCTGATGGGGATCATCCGGCCCGGTAGGAGGGGGCTGGCCAGCGCAATCTCGGCGATAGTGTGGAGGCTTCCAAACAGCCTCAGCACGATCCTTGGAGGGTTCATACTAGAGGCCGGACATCAAACAGGGAATCACTTCCTGTACGACGTCCCGTGGCTCGGGGCGGTGGCATTCTACGTAGCTGGAATCGTACTCCTCTATGTCAACTTCAGAAACGTGAAGACTAGGGGGTAGGCCTCAGGGACAGATGACGAGGCTGACCAGGCGGTTCTTCGAAGCGTATACGCCGAAGGTTGCAAGAGCTCTTCTGGGAACCGTACTCGTGCGGGTCCTGGACGGCGAAAGACTCTCGGGGATAATTGTGGAGACCGAGGCCCACAGAGGAGCCAGAGACCCTGCCAGCCATGCCTACCGCGGAAGGACAAGGCGGAACGACGTAATGTTCGGCGAGGGAGGGCATGCCTACGTTTACTTTTCGTATGGGTCTCATTGGTGCCTCAACCTAACTACGGAACCCGCTGGGAAAGCGGGCGCGGTTCTCGTAAGGGCGGTCGAGCCGATGGAGGGCCTGAAGAAAATGCTGGGAAGAAGGGGTCGAGACTTGGACGAACACCTTACAGACGGGCCGGGGAAGCTGACCCAGGCACTCGGAATTGACTCCGCCCTGAACGGAGAGGACCTGGTCACGTCTGACAGACTCTTTGTCGAAGAGAGGGAGAAGGTGAAAGGGATAGGCTCGAGTTCGAGGATAGGGATACGTCAAGGAGTCGAGTTCAGATGGAGGTTCTTCGTCAAAGGGAACAGGTACGTTTCGAAGGCAAAGCCGTCAGCAATCCACAGAACCCATAACTAAGGCAGGGCAGAGCGCAGGCTTTGTGGGGTCGTCGGCTAGTCTGGTCTAGGCTTTCAGCCTTGGGCGCTGAAGATCCCCGGTTCAAATCCGGGCGACCCCACCACAAGCTTTGTGGTATTCCGCTGCCTTCCGAATTGCGGTTGTTGCGTCGCTAGTGGAGAAGCGTTCCGCTCCTTTCTCTCAGCTGATTATCGTCAGGACGGACGTTCCCGAACTCTTCAGGTCGTTCGAATCTCCGCTGTACGTTGCTTTGATCTTGACGTGTCCTGCAGCAGTCGGCATAATCGTCACTTGGCAGCTTCCTCCCGTCAGTGTGCAAGTCGTCTGGAAGAACGTGACTTTTCCAGTTCCCGAAACCCTCGACCAGGTGACAGTTCCGTTGGGTGATGAGTATGGCCCTGATATCGTCGCTGTGCAGGTGACTGGTGTGCCTACGACGGGGAGCATTTGAGTACATGACGCTGTGGTAATTGTGGGTGCCTTCTTGATGGTCAGTGTAGCCGTTCTAGAGCTACCCAGGTTATTCTGATCCCCCCAGTAGGTCGCATTAATGATCACATGCCCACTTGTGGCCCCCATCATCATCACGGAACATGTTCCTTGTGAGAGGTAGCAGTCCGAATCAAAGAAGAAGACGGACCCAGTACTGCTATTGCTGTTCGACCAGCTCACATCTCCTGTCGGCGCATATCCTTTCACCTTGACCGTGCAGGTGATAATTGTCGATGACCCAGCTACAGCGGATTTCGGCGTGCAGGAAACCGTAGTCTTTGTGGCCTTCATGGTCACGACCAAGTTGTACCCTCCAGCAGTTGCAGGGTTGTTGGAGTCCCCTCCGTAGCCCGCCGTGAGGACCACCGAGCCTGCAGTCGTCGGCGTGAACTTCACCGAGCATGTGCTGTAGGTCTTGTGCCTTGAGAGTGTGCAAGATGTCTTTGAGAACGTACCCGAACTGCTGTTTGACCAGGTGACAGTGCCTGTCGGAGCAGCAGTGCTGAATTCGTGGACCGTCGCCTTGCAAGTGGTCGCTGATCCCACGACCACCGTGGACTTTGAGCACGTCACTCCGAGGAGCGTCACGGTGAAGTTCGCTGTAGCGCTATTCGTGAGGTCGCTCACCATGACCGTGTGGTTGCCGAGGTCTGAGGGCGGGACGGTGAACATGCAGCCGGAGTTCATGTTGCCTAATGCGTCTGTCGTGCAGGTCGTGGGCATGCCATCGGCTGAACCGTCATATGTGACCATCAGGCTCTGCCAACCGTAGAAGCCGGCGCCGGTTATAGTGACTGTGGTGCCCGCTGCGCCCATCGAAGGGGCGAGGAAGATGTCTGTGATGTCGAAGAATGCTACGCCGTATCCGTAGCTGCCGACCGGGTCGACCGCGCTCAAAACCACCTCATACTCGCCGGGCGGTGTGTAGAGCGGCCCCTCGCCCTGGATGACGCCGACGAATTCGCCGAGGGCGCTGTTGTAGGTCAACCGGACATCGTGCACCTCTCCCCAGCCCTCGTACAGGACGATGGCATTCACACTCCCCACCGTCATCTCAGTGCCGTTCGGATAGGTGACAGAAGCCCGAATTTGGAGCGAACCGGTGTCAGTTATGTACAGGGAAGTCGTGCTCGCGCTCACGTTCAGATTGTAGGGTGCGACCCGTATCACCGTGAAGGAGGAACCGGAGTTCCCAAGCCCGTCATTGCCGCTGACGGTGATGGTGTAGAACCCGACCGGTTCGCTAGAGTTTATCTGGACGGCGTTAATCCACTCTCCATATCCATAGTTGTACAGCGGGACCGTCCCGAGAACGGTCGACCCGTACGAGATCGTCGCGCTGAAGCTGCCGTTCAAAACCAATCCGTAGTAGGGGTTGATCGGAAGCGCCAGGATGATGATTGTGTCGTTGAGTACGAAGGTCGGCGTCGGGTCACCGTATTGGTCGAACGTGTATATGTTGAGCAGGTTCAGACCCACGTTGAGCCATGCGTAGGTGCTTCCCCTGTTGCCGCTCGAATCGGTCCCGTTGACCGTGAGGACCCAGGGACCCTGGTCCGCGTAGCTGGGGACAGTGAAGTTGCCTTCCCACCTGCTTGTCGACGAGTTGTAGGCGAGAGGTATCATCCCCTCCAGTGTGCCCGTAGCGGTCTGGAACGTGAAGACCGCACTGAAAGTCCCGCTCGTCACCACTCCACCGCCGCCTCCACCGCCACCACCGCCGGTAATCGCAACCGAAACAGGGATTGTCTGACCCACCACGAACTCGCCGGCGACCGTGTAGGGCGCGAACAGCGTCAGGCCGTCTCCCACCGAGAAAATCGTTGAGCCCATTCCGCTCTGGCCGCCGCTGGCGATGTGGACGGTCGCCGTCCAGCTTCCAGGCGGGTCAGTCGAGTTTATCCTGAAATCGCCAGTCCACCCACGTGCCCCTGGCCATATGGTGACGTTGGCCAAGAGGTCTCCGTCTGGGGAGAGGATTTCGGCGAAGCCCGTCCCGCTTGTTACGTTCGCTCCGCCGTAGAATGCGTGGGCGGTAATCTCAATCACATTCGAATAAGATGCGCTCGTCCCTAGGCTGACGTTGCTAGCCGCGACTACATCGATTCGGCCAGTCGGTGCCAAGTAGTTGGCCAGCTCGCCCAGGTTCGGGGAGCCCACCCCCGTCAGGGAGTCCCATCCAGGCGAAGCGGAATTCGGGTTGTTGTTTCCAACAGTCACGTCGTGGAACGCCTTCGAGTACTCCGACGCGTTGTTCAGAATCGAGTATAGGGTCGGGTTGATGAGGCCGAGCCTCTCCCCCGCCTTCTGCTCCAGAGTCGCCAGCGAGCCAGCGAGGGAAGGCGATCCCACGCTGGTGCCGCCGTAGATGTTGAAGCCTCCTTCGACGAAGACGAGCACTCCGGTCTGAGGGTCGGCGTCCCACGAGATGTCGGGAGCGCCCCTCATTGTCGTGCCTGAAAGACCCAGTCCCGTCTGCCACTCCGGACGTGCAAACAGGGTGCTCTCCCCGCCGCCCGTTCCCCAGCCTTGTACGTTGTTCCAGCTCCAAGCGGTCTCAGCCCCGTACCCACCCGTGGCGTTCGCGTATGGCATCTGTAGGTAGCCGGAGCTCGTGCTCATGTAGAGCGAGGTCCCGCCCACGCCAGTAACGTACGGGTCGGTGGACGGATACATGGCGCCGCCGTAGGGTGAAGTCTGTCCGAAGCTCTGTTCATAGGCGCCCCAGTCTCCGGTGGAGGCGAGGGAAGTGATTCCAACGGCCGCAGCCTCCTGCAGAACCTGGTCGAGCCACGGATAGTTCTCGCCGTAGACGGGTGCCACGGAAGCGGACGACCCGAAGTCGTTCTCGGGTTCGGCCCAGCTCATCGATATTATGTTGGTCGACGAATCGTTGACCGCCGCCTGCACGGCGTCATACAGCGGCTGACCGCTGTTGGAGCCGATGTACAGGTCAATCGTCGCGCCAGGGGCCATGGCGTGCGCCCACTCCACGTCCAGCGCGATCTCGCCGTTCCATCCAGTGTAAATCCCGTTGTAGTAGTCACAGGGTCCGTCAACGCAGACTACGGTCACGTTGGTCTGCGGGAGGTTGAATGAGGAACTGAAGACGCCGAGCTCAGACTGGATGTATGGGTCTCCGTACGCGTCCACGATTGCGATCGTGATGCCCGTCCCGTCGTAACCCTCCGAGTAGAGGCCGGTCGCGTTGTATGCCTCCCTGATCTCCGGCGGGCTGTAATACACGGAACTTGACGGCGCCTCCGACTTGTTCACTGGACCGAGGTCTCTGTAGAGCGGCACGGCACTACCGGCAGACGCGCCGTAGTTCTGCAGTCCGTATATCATCTGCACGTTGGAGAAGGCCTTGGGGAGCTGCGGGGACGAAACGGCAGAGTAGAACGACTGGCCGTTGTACTTGAAGAGACCCATCTGCGTCTTGAAGGCGTCCTCCATCTGCTGCGCGGTGCCCTTGAGCGTCACCAGGTTCGTGGTGGACGCGCCCCCCACCTGCACCTGTAGCCCCTTGGCCCGCAAGTAGTCAGTCAGGGCGCTGAGCTCGGCCGGGCTCGGCCCGTAGAGCTGGTTAAACTGAGCCGCAGAAAGGAAGTGGTGATAAGTCGGAGAGGAGGGGTCGTACATCGACATCAGCTCATTCGAGAGGCCGACGGAGTTCCTCAGAGAAAGGACCATCTGTACCGACATCGGTGCGCTAGAGTTCAACATCCCGAACTGCTGTGCCTGCTGCAGAATCGTTGGGAGCTGTGCGGGCACTTTAGAATAGGAATCACCGGATGACGAGGAGACGGAGGAACCAGCATCCGCCCCCTGACTCAAGGCTGACAATGTAGGAGAGCCGATGGAACTCACCAGAAAGACAAGAATAAGCCCAACCGAGACTATCCAGCTATTCACTGTGGAACGGTGTCTCACGCGTGTTGTTGAGGTCGGGCAGATTTAACGGTTGGCGCCTACTTTGGTCTTGGAGAGATCCTGTAGACTCGCTCGGTGGTCTTCTTTCCATAGACGGTTGAGGAAGTGGCTGGCACCAGCGCTGCCGAGCTCCCTGATCGCTCTTTCCGTCTGTCTTCTGACAAGTCCTTGACACCGCGTCATCTGTCCACTAGAAGTGAATTCGTTTTGACTAATGATCAAGGCACACATATATACAATCGACAAAGACCTCCCAAGAAGGCTTGCAGGCAGCTCCTCGAAGGGTCAAGACGATCTACAGCGTAATCGCATCCCCACAGAGGCTCGAGATTCTCAGGATCCTGAACATCAAAGGACCACTGACGTACAGCGCACTGAAGACTCTGGCCGGTTTCAAGTCGAAGAAAGAATCGGGGAAGTTCGCGTACCACCTCAGGAAGTTGGTCAAGCAGCTGCTGATTCAGCTCAACAGGCAGGAGAGGAAGTACACTGTGACGAACCTAGGC
>Ga0187866_1000640_pt1 | contig 38267 bp, 30 predicted proteins | sample June2016WEW_11_1_3_FD_133013 | JGI IMG/M metagenome (GOLD analysis project Ga0187866, IMG submission 133013) | Peatland microbial communities from SPRUCE experiment site at the Marcell Experimental Forest, Minnesota, USA - June2016WEW_11_150 | ecosystem: Environmental > Terrestrial > Soil >...
GAGCTGAGCCTGCACGCCATCCGCGCCCTGAAACGTATGCGTCGCCGCCCCACTCTGATCATGGCCTTCTGGCAGCAGGCCGACCTTTTTCCAATGTAACTATATTATGCAATGCTCAGTAGCTACATGAAGAAGAAGGCTGAGAACCTGGCTACTCACGAGGACATCAAATTGCTCACTGACCAGGTGGCGGCTGTCACTAAGACGGCCAAAGAGATCGAGGCGAAGATATCAACTGAAGTCTGGGACCGACAAAAGCAATGGGAATTGAAAAGAGACGTGCTGTTTGAAGTAGTGAAGACAATCGGTGACCTGTCAGATAAGCTGACGGCCCTCCATGCGTTCTATCAGGTACATGGGGAAGCCATCAGCAAGGGTGATCCGTCTCATGCCGAGGAGCGCCTGGAGAGGACTCGGTCCTGGGCTCAGGCTGCGACCGAGTTGGACACTTCGACTTTGCTCGTGATTATGCTTTGCAGCAAGAAACTAAAAGTGGTCACGCTCGAATTTGGAGTGTTTTGCAGGCGGATTGTGGTGGCCTTCAGGGATGGCAATCCAGACGCATTCATGAAATCGATGAAGGAGTTCACGACTAAAAGGGAAGAGGTTCTTACCGCAATTCGGGAGGAACTCGGGTTTAATAAAGATAGTTAGTGCCCGCGCTACTCGTCTCCCTGGTCGCCCTCGTTCCCATGCCGGGGCAGGAGTCCGCCGCACCTGGTAGGACGGGCACATCTAGGTCACACGGGAAAATTGACCTTCAAATAGCCGCATAAACATTGGGGTTTGGGTGGTCCCGGAGGAGGGAGTCGAACCCACACGGGGAGTGATCCCCGGCAGATTTTGAGTCTGCTGCGTCTGCCAGTTCCGCCACTCCGGGAGAACTGTACTGAAAATAGCATGAGCGGGGTGTGGGGTAAAGGAGCGGAGTGGGACAATGAGACGGCGAAAAAGGTGAAAGAGTACGAGAGTGGAAGAGTTCAAGAGCGGAAGAGAAGAGAGTTTGTGGCGCTAGATCGTCAGAGCCCACGACTAGGAGAGTCATCAGTTTTCAGTTATCAGTTATCAGTTATCAGTTTTCGGAAAAGACAAACCCAAGAACGAAGAGAAGAAGTTGCGTGGCGATCGAGCGTCAGAGCCCACCCTTACAAACCAAGGGTGGGGCACCCTCAAGTACATTTCGGGTTGGCGTGAGGGGAATAAGCCCAAGAGAGATCGCTCCACCCCGGCGAAGCGCGCGGGGCGCACAAATCGCGCTGCGAAAGCGGGATGACAGAACCTGAAAAGGCAAACCCAGGAGCCAGGTAGAAAATCGAACCTGGGGCACCCAAACCCAAGACCCAGGCACAGACTGCGTGCCTGGGGCACCTTTCGCGCAAATGAAAACAGTCTGGCGATGAAGCAGCAAACAGAAAAGCGGCGGCGAGCCGCCGCACTCCAAAGGAGGCCGGAGACTTGCCGCTGGCTGTTTGACAAGATAGACTGCGAAAATTCATGGATGCGGCAGAGAGCGCGACGGACAGGCTGGTGGCGGTGGAAGATCCCCGCGCGGGGCTGCTTGGATTTTGGGCGCTGATTGCCACCCAATTCCAAGGGGCGTTCAGCGACAACGCCTTGAAGTGGCTGGTTAGTTTTCTGGTATTGGAGTCCAGCATCTCCCGCGAGCAGCGCGATTTCCTCTTTGTGCTGGTGGTGCCGCTGCTGTTCGCGGTTCCCTTCCTCGTCTTTTCCATTCCCGGCGGCTACTTCGCGGACCGCTTCAGCAAGCGCCGCGTCACCATCTGGACGAAGCTGCTGGAACTGCTCACCATGGGCGCCGCAACCTATGCTCTCTGGCAGAACCGCCTGGGGCTCGCCGCCGTGGCGTTGTTTTTCGTTTGCCTGCAAGGATCCATCTTCGGCCCCTCGAAATACGGGCTCCTGCCGGAATTGCTGCCGACCAGCAAGCTGAGCTGGGGCAACGGCGTAATCGAACTCACCACGCTGCTGGCGGCGATTGGCGGGACGTTGGCGGGCGGTTTCCTGGCACACAATTTTAAGGGTCGGCAGGAGTGGTCGGGCTTCCTGCTGATGGGACTGTCGCTTGTCGGGCTGCTTACCAGCCTGGGCATCACGCGCCTGCGGGCCGCGGACCCGCAACGCTCATTCCGTTGGAATTGGGCCAAGGAACTTTTCGACGAAATTGCGCGCATGCGGAAAGACGCGGTGTTGTGGGTCGCGGTCATCGCCAACACGTTCTTCTGGTTTCTCGGCGCGCTGCTGCTGCTGAATATCGTGCTCTATGCCACGGACATCCTGCATGTGGACGAGGTGCACAGCAGCTACCTGCTGGCGGCCTTGAGCCTGGGCATCGGCGTGGGCAGCTTCCTGGCGGGCTACGCCTCGGGCCGGAAAATCGAGATGGGCATGATTCTTCCTGGCCTGACGGGAATCGTATTGATGACGGCAGCGCTTTCCACCCCGGGATTGACCTACCAGATGGTGATGGGGCTGCTGGCCGCACTGGGGGTGTGCGCGGGATTCTTTGTAGTGCCGGTAAACGCGCTAATCCAGAACCGCCCGCGGCCAGAGGTGAAGGGCCGCGTCATCGGCGCAGCCAACCTGCTCTCCTTCGGGGGCATTGCCCTGCAACCGCTGGCGCAGTACGCGATGTTACGCCTGGGGCATCCCGATCCGGGGCGCGTTTTCCTGATTTCGGCCGCCGCGTGCGTCGCGATGTTCTTTGTGCTGGCCCGGATGTTGCCGGAGCTTTGGCCCAGTACCCTCCACTGGACGCGGCTGCGGCAGAGAGCTAGTCTATAGGACCTGACCCCAGGGGCCGCGGGCCACCGCGGTTTGGGCCAGGTTGGGAAAATATGGGCACCGCAAACACGATCGCGGGCTCGAGTTCCGAGCACCGGGGCTTGAGCTATTGGATGGAACGCGCCCTGAAGGAACTGGAAAACGTGCGCACGTCGCCTGATCCGGACGCGGTGCATGACTTGCGCGTGGCGCTGCGGCGGTGCCGCTCGGTGGCGGCCGTGATGGAAGAGGTGGACCCCGACCGGTCGTGGCGAGAGATGCGTAAGTTGGGGCGGAAGCTGTTCGGCCAACTGGGCGATTTGCGGGATGTCCAGGTCCTAGAAGACTGGACGAAGAAACTGGGCCCGGAAAGCGATCCCGTGCGTCTGCAACTGCTGGCGATCTTTGAGAAGCAGGAAAGCGAGCTGCGGGAATCGGCCATGTGGGTGGCCGGGAAATTCGACGCGAAGGCTTGGAAGAAACTGGAGACCGGGCTGCAACGGCGGGCGCGCGTTGTTCCTCCGGACGGCCTGGCGGCGCAATGCCTGGCGCTGGAGCGGCTGGAGGCGGCAAAGGAACTGCACACCCGAGCGCTGCGAGCAGAAAAGGCGCGGCCCTGGCACGAACTGCGCATTGGCGTGAAGCGCTTCCGCTACACCGTGGAGAGCTTGCTGCCGGAAAAATACGAGCTGTGGGGCGATCAGCTCAAACGCGTGCAGGATTTGCTCGGGGAAGTGCACGACCTGGACGTGCTGGCGGACACGATTGTGCATGCCGCCGCGGAAGAATCAGAGGAAACGCGCACCCGCTGGGCCGAACGCATTGCCAGCGAACGCCACGAACGCATCGAAACTTACCGCCAACTGACCCTGGGTAAAACTAGCCTGTGGCACGAGTGGCGCGCGGGCTTGCCGCATGGCGAGACGCTGGAAGCGGCGGCGTTGGCCCGGCTGCGCGCGACGGCGCGGGCGCTGGACGTCAATATCCGGCGAACGGGCAAGGTTTCGCGGCTGGCGATGCGGCTCTATGACGGTTTGAAGCGGGCGGAAGCCGCGCCCATTTTCGCCGAAAGCTCTCTGCGCAAGGTGCTGCGCGCAGCGGCGCGCCTGCACGGCATCGGCGCAGGTCTGGACTCCGACGCACCGCAAAAAGCGGCGCGCGATTTTCTGCGCGATCTGCCGGTGCCGGCGGGCTGGAGCGGCGAGGAATGGGCCCTGCTGATCAACGTGGTGCGCTACCATCGCGGCGAGCAACCAGACACGCAGCATAAAGCCTTTGCGCGGCTCGCCGAGGCGGAGCAGCAGGCGATCTGCGCAATGGCGGGCGTGTTGCGCCTGGCGCGGGCTTTGCGCAAGTGCGGTTGCGAAACGCCGGTTGGCTTGCGCGTGGAAAAATCGGTGGATGCGCTGATCGTGCGCGCACCGGGATTGCAGGAATCAGAGGAGGCAGCGGCGCGGCTGGCGGCGGGAAAGTATCTGCTGGAGCGAGTTTTAGAGCGGCCGCTGATCGTGCAAAGCGCCACCGTTCACGCGCGTGTTGTGGAAATTCCCCGAAACGAAGAGCCCCCGGCGTCCGCCGCCGCCGCATCTGACTAAACCTGAAATCCGGACTGGATCAACCACGATCCATGCCTAAAATCTGTCATTTCGCCTGCCCTGAGCGAAGTCGAAGGGACCGGAGGGACGGCGCTTTTGGCCGTCCCGGAGCAGAGGAATCCCTCCTCCACCTTCAAAATCTGGGTTGAAAGAAATGGATCCAGCGCTACTTCCCTGCTTTGCGCAGCAACTTTGGCGTGGCCAGCCAGACGAGTTCCCCGCTCGGCGGAACCATCCGCCGCAATTCCACCAGCGCCACACCCGCCTTCTTCAGCGCGGTGACGTGATGCTTCGAGCCGATCGCCGTGGCGATCAGGTCGTCGAGATGCGGCGCGTGGCCAAAGATAAACACGGCGGAAGCCTGCTTTTCCCTGGCCAGTTCTCGAAAGAGCTGCATGGGGTCCGCTCCAGGGAGCAGCAGATCGGTTTTGCGTATTTTTTGTTTGTTATGTTCCAGGGCGCTGGCAAAAATCTCCGCGGTCTGCACCGCGCGCAGATAGGGGCTGGAAAGCATTAGGTCCGGGAGCGCACCAATCTCCGCGACGCCTTTGGCCACCTGCTTTGTTTTCTCGATGCCCTCGTCAGTCAGAAAACGCTCCGGGTCGGGCGGGCACTGAGGGTCCTCGCGGTCGATGGCGATGCCGTGGCGAACGATATACAACTGCATGCGGGGATCACCTCCCGACGTTCATCTTACAAAAGGCATTATATATGGGATGTAACAATGGGCCGGATGGTGTCTATGAGTAAGGGGGAAGGGGCTGTAAGTTATCAGTTGTCAGTTATCAGTTTTCAGTTTTGAGTAAAGCAAGATCACTTCGCGTCGTGGTTGGTGGAATGGCCAAAGCCAGCACCCTTCACTGAAAACGTGAAGAGTGCTGCACCCACGTCTCGCTAGGCGTCAAAGGTCGCTCCACCCCCAGTTGATCTGCCAGCGGGAAAGAAAGATACTCAGCGCGAGGTTTTGAAATGAGTGCTATTTCAAAAATTTGCTGGGCCATGCTTGGGACTGTATTGTTCTTTATCGCTCCACCGTGGATGACTCTGGTGCCAGCTCAAACCATGCCTGAGCCGCCCGTATTTGAGCTACAGGCTGACTATTTGCAGCGAGCCGGGTTGCACTTTCCCTCCTATATGCCGAGTGTCCTCGACGTAATGAAGTACCAAGCAAGTTCGTCTACCCATCAGGAGTTGAAGATTGAGTGGAACCTGATTCCGGGCGCTGAGACGCCAGTGCCGAAAAAGCGGGTAGCAGAAGGGTCTCTCGCCCCCAATTTCTCCATTTTGGAGCGAAAGCAGAACGCCCCCGGCAACGCACGAGTCAGTACGCTTACACTGAGCGAAATGACTCTTGTCACCGCTGCGGTAACCAGTAATGGCGAGATCCGGGGATTGACTGTGGGCCCAGGCTCCCCTGTCCTGTTTGCCGAACGTTTGGTCAGGGGGAAACAGAGCCCCGGAGAAGATGTCGTTTTTCCCAGATCGACATTCATTATCTTTTTGCCAGATGATCCAAAAATTGAGAGGCTTGTGTTTTTGCTTTCCCATCCAGAGGGAGAGAAGTACCGCCTCGAACGGGTCGGAACCCTTGAATTGCCTCAGAGGCGTTCAACTCAATAGCGGAAGCGAATGCGCAAGGCGGACGCAGATGGCGGTCAGACGGATTGTGGCCGGCGGAAATAGACTTGGACGTGGAATTCTTTTTCAAAGAGGTCGGCGCTGCGTTGCGCGTCGCGCAGGTCTTCGGTGGCGTCGCCGCGGGCGTGGACTTGCAAAGTGACGCCGCCGCGTTGGAACGAGGTGCGAATATTTTCAACGCGCTGGCGATGCGAGTGGTCCAGCCCTTCGGCGATGCGCAGAATGGCGGCGAGGCGCCGCGCGATGCGCTTGTCGTTGTTGTTGAGCGCGGAATAGGAGGGATGGTGGCTGGCCGGCTCCGACTTGCGGTTGTGATAGCGCACGAGCGCGCCCACCATGCTGCGGTCGCGGCCCTCCAAGCCCGGAATGTCGCCATTCAACGCCAGGTATTCACCGTGCTTGTGGTGGCCGCGATGGCTGACGCGATGCCCCACATCATGCAAGAGCGCGCCGGATTCGAGTTGCACGCGCGCTTGCTGCGGAAGGTGGTGTACTGCCTGAAGCTGATCGAACAGCATGAGGCTGAGTTCACGCACGTGTTCGGCGTGCTGCTGGTCGTACTCCAGGCGGCGGCCGAAATTCCGCGTGGAGAGCAGCATACGGCGGGCTTCCGCGTTGTAACGATGCGGCTCCTTGCGCGAGAACGCTTCCTGGGCGGTTTCCTGCAGCAGGCCTTCGCGAATGCCGACGCTGGGGATCATGAAGCGTCGGACATTGAGGTAGCGCGCAACGGTCAGAAAAATGATGGCGGCAATGGCCATGACGTCGGCGCGGTCGCGGCGCACGCCATAGGCTTTCATGCGGTCGCGGAGGTCGCGCTGCAGAATGTCGGGCAGGCGTTCGCGTAGGAGCGCAACTTCGATTGAGGGGAGTCCATCCTGGCGCGGGCCCGGCGCCACATTCGCCAGCGTCTCGGCGTTTCCGCCGAGCGCGACTGCGATTTCGTCGGCCAGATTCAAGCGGTTCGGCAAATGCGATTCCAGCAGCGCGCGCACATAACGGCGGACCTGTTCGGCTTGCACCGGATGAATTACGCCGGGAATGTCGAGCGTGCTCATCAGCCGCACGGTGCCAATGGGAAGCTGTACGCCCTGGACGACGCTGTGATCGCGAAGGATGCTGAGTTCCAGGCTGCCGCCGCCAAGATCCACGATGCAGCGCGGCTGCGCGCCGGGCCCCATGGCCGCCAGGGCGGCGACGCGGCCGAGGCGCGATTCTTCCTTGGCGCTGACCACTTCCAGGCGAATGCCGGTGGTTCGCTTGACGCGATGAACGAAGGTGTGCTGGTTTTGCGCTTCACGGGTGGCGCTGGTGGCAACGGCGCGATACTTGGTCACGCCAAAGTCGTCCATGATTTCGCGAAGGTGGCGGAAGGCCTTAATGCCCTTATTCAATAGCTCTTCACTAAAGCGGTGGCGCACGAACACGCCTTCGCCCAGCCGCAGGGGATAGCGCTCCGTGGTCAGGGGCTCGATGTCCAGGGCGGAATGGGCGCGCGCCACGGAGAGGCGGACCGCGTTGGAGCCGGCGTCGATGGCGGCGATGTGGACCGGCTCAGCCATGATCGTCTTTAACGCCAGAGATGCGCGAGGGCCGAAGAGGGAGTGTATTTGGTGGAACGGATGCCGAGATGCTCGCCGATGTGCTGGCGCAGTTGCTTGTTGACGGCGGATACACTGGATTCGCCATCAAGCTCGATGAACGAGTTTTTCTTGGCCATAACCTCGAATTCACGCTTGATCATGGCCTGGTAACGCACAAAGGACCAGTAGAGGTCATGCGAAAGTGACATGTCGCGCCCGGCTTCCCAATAGCTGATGGCCTGGGCTTTCTTGAACTCGCGCGCAAAAGCGGTTTCCGGGTGCACGTTGAGCCAGAAGGTAAGGTGCGGGCGCAAAGCCATGGCGTAAAGACCCGTGAGGTAATCGCGATTGATGCCGCGCACCACGCTGCGCGCGATCAGCGTGAAGATGAAGCGGTCAGCCAGTACCACCGTGCCGGAGCGCAGTGCGGGCACGATGCGGTGCTCCAACTGGTCGAAGAAATCCGTGGCGTACATCAGCGCGAGGGTGAGGCGCGTAACGGCGTTCTTCGCCAGCAATTGGTCAATGTCGCGTCCCACCAGATTGGAGCGACGCAGCCCGCTGGTTTGCACCGCGAAACCTTCCGATTCCAGCCATTCCTGCAGCAGGGCGATCTGCGTGGAACGCCCGGAGCCGTCCATGCCTTCCATGACGATGAGCGTGCCGTTCAATTCGCCGGGGTCGAGACCCACCAGCGGCTCGCCGAAGAAGTTCTGCGCGTCTTCCTGGTCAGATGCCGGCGCTTTCGCGGCAGGGGCTACCGGGTCGGCGGCGGGCGCCGGCGGATTCGGTTTGTCCTTTTCCTGGTCGGCCATGCCTATTCCTGCTCCTGCGAACGCGGCGCAAATCGCTTGAGATCGATCTTGGAGGCAACGATGTCGCGCATCTGTTTTTGCAGTTTGTTCACGGGCAACGTGCCGTCGAGGACCACGAAATCATCCGTGTCCACCATCTTGTCGTATTCCTCGAGGATGCGCGCCTGAAACAGGCGGAAGCTCTCGGCACGCTCGTAGGAGAGACCCAGGTCCATCCCGGCCTCGTAATATTTGAGTTTGGGCCGGCCGCTAAGGATGCGCTGGACGGCAACGTCGAGCGGCGCGCGAAAATAAAATGTAATGTCGGGAACCGGCGCGAAGCGGTACAGATTGCGCAGCCAGCGTTGCGCGCAGCCGCGGGCCGCATCGCGTGCGAACGCGGTATAGATGTAGCGGTCGGCGAGCACCAGGTAATCGCCCTGGAGCAGCGGCATGATCTGGCGCTCGCAGCGGTCGGCGAAATCGGAAGCATGCAGCAGGGAGAAGGTCGTTGGCGTCAGCAGGCGCTTCTGTTTGCCGCGGCGCGTGGCCGATTTCACCAGCGGCGAGGAATTCCACTCCGTGAAGTGCAGGCGATAGCCGCCGATTTCCAGCCAACGCTTCAGCAGATAGAGCTGCGTACTTTTGCCGGAACCGTCCGTGCCCTCGACTACGATGAGCGCGCCGGGATAGGCGCGGCTGGGCACAGGGCGGCCGGGCTGCGGCAGCGTGGTCTTGGAAGCGTCTGCGCGAACCGGCTTGGGAGTAGTGTCCTGTATTTCCATGGGCTGACTAAGTTGCAGCGATGCGGTGTTTTGAGCGTAGTCGGTCATTGTTACAGGAGCATTACAACACAGACAGAGGCGCTGAGGCAAAATCACCGGGAAGGCGGTTGACCGGGCATAGAACCCATCGCGCCCACCCAGATAACCGTGGACGCTGGAACTTACAAACCAAAGTTCGTTAGCATTGTCACTTCACCGGCCGCCGCGGGAGAAAAAATGTAACTTACTGCCACGGCCGTCAGTACTACCTATCAGAAGCCCCGCACGGAACTCAACGGCGACTGTGCCATGGGCACATACTTCAGTGCGGACGGAGGCGTTTATGAGGAACGGACAAACGGAAACCGGAGAAGGTTCACATCGTGGCGCGCATTGGCCGACAGCACTCGCCTCGCTGGCTGTGGGCTCGGCATTCTTTGCGCTGTGGTTCTGGTTGCTGCCGTCCTGGCTGGGCTTTCATGTTGACACGTTTGGCGTGTCGCGCTGGCGCTGGATTGCGGCCGTGCCGTCAGTGCTGGGTTTTGCGGTGGCGTTAAGGTGCGTATGGGATTTCGGATGGACGGGACACGGAACGCCGGCGCCGATTGCTCCCCCGCAAAAGCTGGTGGTGGTGGGATTCTACCGCTATGTGCGGAACCCGATGTATGTTGGGTTCTTTGTGGGATGGGCGGGTCTGTGGGTGGTCTTTGGACATGCGAACTGGCCGGCGCTGGCGGTGGCCCTGCTGGTTGTGGTGGGAGTAGCCTTGTTTGTGCAACTCTACGAAGAACCGACGCTGCGAAAGATGTTCGGTGCGCAGTATGAAGAATACTGCAGGAACGTCCGCCGATGGCTGCCGCGGCTGCGCTCATGGAGCAAGTGAGACGCTTTTGAGCGCACACGGTCTGTCAGGTGTGTTCGCGTCAAACGCGTTTCGCTCGCTTGGGCGCCTGACCCACTAATTGGATAGGTGAAGCTCTGCTTCGCCAAATTCCCCGAAATCCGGCCACTCAGGAGTTAGCCTTACGTGCTACCGCCCTCTTGATGAGGCCAAAAGAGTGAGGTAGCATCACGACACCCCTCCCCCAGATAGGTATATTCCGATGCGACTCGAAAGACGCCGAGCGCCCCGGCATCCGTTCGTTGCTACGGCCGACATCGTTGACGAAAAGGAAAGTGTGCGCACGACTACACGCGTCAGCGATCTCAGCCTGCACGGATGCTACGTGGAAATGATGAATCCATTTCCTCAAGGGACAAACGTGCTGATGGAAATTTATACCGAGACGGAATTTCTGGAAACCCATGCGACCGTGGTCTATTTCGAGCCAAAGCAAGGGATGGGCCTGACCTTCAGGGAAATGCCGGCGTGCTTCGCAAGTGTCCTGAACAAATGGCTGGAACAAGCCGGCGGATGAAAAGCCATGTGAAGTCCTTGCCGGCAGAGGTCCGGTAAGGCGGCTTACCGGGCAGTGGTAGCAGGTTGCAGCGTCGTTGACACTCTCACTTCACTGTGTGAAGAGTCCCTTGCCCGCACCAACCGAAGCTAGCCAGTTAGACTTGATCTTTGTATACTTCATCGGTTAGCCATGTCGTCCTTTCAGAATGGGTGGCGTTGTGCCCTCCGGGTGGTTCAGTGAATAATCGCAAGCCCATTTTCGGCGTTTCGGTCCTCTTGCTCTCCGGTATTTTCTCTGTGGGTGCACTGTCGCAGTCGGTGGGTTCTCCCCTGCTCCTGGCTATGCGGCAGGAGCTTCTTCGTTCCATGGAAAATCTGAAGTCGCAGCCCATGCCGCCGTACTTCCTGAGCTATGAGATCAGCGAATCGCGATCCGTCTCCGTCCGTGGCGCCTTCGGGACAATTCTTTCCAGCACGGAAAGCCGCAGTCGCCTGTTAGACATCGATTTGCGTGTCGGCAACCCCACGTTCGACAACACTCACCCGATTCGCGGCGGCGCCCAGTTTTCTGACTTTTCCGACCGATTCTCGTTCGCGCCGGTGGTGCTCGAAGACAATCCCTCCGCCATTCGGCGGATCCTATGGTATCAAACCGATAAGAGGTACAAGCAGGCCCTCGAGCGCTACACCCGCGCGAAAGCCAACTCCCAGGTAAAGGTCGCGCCCGAAGATGCTTCCGGCGACTTTTCTAAAGAGCCACCCGAGAAATTTTCCCAAGCACCTGTCGAGGTAAAAGTGGATCGCTCCGCTTGGGAGCAGAAGATTAGAAAATACACCGCTCCATTTGCCGCTACACAAGGCATCTATGATGGTGAGGCCACTCTGAGCGTCTCGGACGAAACGCGCTGGTACGTGAATAGTGACGGTTCGGAATTGCAGACCTCTTCAGCTTACTATCGTTTAATCCTCTCTGCCTACACCAAGGCCGACGACGGGATGGAGCTCCCGCGCTACGAATCTTTCATCGCCTTCACGCCCGATGGCTTGCCGGACGATTCAACGGTGCTGAAATCCGTCGAAAAAATGATCACGGACCTGGGCGCCTTGAAAAAGGCGCCCGTGGCCGACCCCTACACGGGACCCGCGATACTCTCCGGCCGCTCCAGCGGCGTGTTCTTCCACGAAGTTTTCGGCCACCGGATCGAGGGGCACAGGCAGAAGAACGAGGAGGAGGCGCAAACCTTCAAGAAGAAGATCGGCGAGAAGATTCTCCCCGATTCCTTCTCTGTCTATTTTGATCCCACGCAGCGCCAGTTGGGTAAAACGCAGCTCGCCGGCTACTACCTCTACGACAATCAGGGAGTGAAGGCCCGGCGCGTGGACGTTGTGAAGAACGGGGTGTTCGAAAACTTTCTCATGTCGCGCTCGCCGATCACCGGCTTTGAGCACTCCAACGGCCACGGCCGCGGCCAGCCGGGGCTCGCCGTCGTAGCCCGCCAATCCAATCTGGTGGTTACGACCTCACAGCCAGTTCCCCGCGACGCGCTAAAAGAAATGCTGCTTCAGCAGATAAAGCAACAGAATAAGCCTTTCGGCCTGCTGTTCGAGGACATCGAAGGCGGCTTCACCATGACGCAGCGGTTTATCCCCAACGCCTTCAACGTCCTTCCGGTGATGGTCTACCGCATCTACCCTGATGGCCGGGAGGAATTGGTGCGCGGCGTTGACTTGATTGGCACCCCGCTTACCGTCTTCAGTAAGATCCTAGCGGCAGACGATAACGTGCAGGTGTTCAACGGGGTCTGCGGAGCGGAGTCCGGTTGGGTGCCGGTCTCGGCATCTTCGCCGGGCATTCTCATTTCTCAGATCGAAGCGCAGAAAAAGGAAAAGTCGCAGGAGCGGCCGCCGATTTTGCCGCCGCCCGGGACTGACAAGCCATGAAGCATGCGCCAAGAAGACGGTGGCTTCGACGGGGACTCGTTTTGTGTGCGTTGCTTACCTTCCAGAACCATGCCGGGCTGCGCGCCCAATCCGCCGGAGATTCCTCGGCAGAAGCAAACCAGCAGCCCGCTACTCAGGAAACCGCGCTTTCGCGCGCCATGCGTGACGAGCTCTTGCGCTCCAAGAAAGATTTGCGTCTGGCCCAGCTGGAGCCGCCCTACTTCATCTCTTACCAAGTCCGTGAAGTCCAAGACGTCAGAATTTCCGCCAGCAGCGGCAGCCTGCTGGCCAGCGGCGAAAACCGCTCTCGCATGCTGACCGTTGAACTGCGCGTGGGCGACTATGCCTTCGACAATACGAATTTTTTCGCGGGTCCGGAATTTGCCTTTACCCGCAACCGCAGTTTCCTCGGGTTCAACGAGTTGCCGCTCGACGACAACTATCTCGAATTCCGTCGTCTGATCTGGCTTGCCACGGACTCCGCTTACAAGCAAGCCCTCGAGAACCTGGCGGGCAAGCGCGCCGCACTCCAGAACCGCACTCGCACCGAGAACCTGCCAGACTTCAGCAAGGAAGAGCCCACGCGGACGAGCGACATCTTGCCGGCAGAGAAATTCGAACGCTCTGGCGCGGAATCGCTAGTGCGTGACCTGTCGAAAATCTTGAGCAACGTCCCGGACCTATACAATTCTTCGGTGGCTCTGAGCGCCAGCTTTTCGAGAACTCTTTACCTGAATAGCGAAGGTACTTCTTACGAGGAAATGGAGCCTCTGGTCACGCTTGCGGCCAGCGCCTCGACCCAGGCTGTGGATGGTATGCTGCTCGATGAATCCGTGGATTTCTACGCGCGATCCCTGGCATCCCTGCCGGCACGCGACGAACTCGCCGCGCGAATTCAGGACATGACCGTTCGCCTCGAAAACCTTCGCAATGCGCCTCTCCTCGACCGTTACATTGGCCCCGTGCTTTTTGAAGGGCGTGCTGCAGCAGAGATTTTCAGTAGCGAATTCGCCCCCGCGCTGGCTGGACGGCGCAAGACCCTCTCCGGCAGCCCAGAGATGGATGCTATGTTCGGGCGCTTTTCGGAGCGCGGTTCCGCTTCTTTTGCCGATAAGCTCGGGGGGCGCGTCCTGCCGGAATTTCTGACTGTGGTGGATAATCCCACGATTTCCAATTATGCCAACGAACCGCTCCTCGGCGGCTACAAAGTGGATCGGGAGGGCGTGCGCGCGCACGAGACTCACGTAGTCGAAAACGGCGTCCTAAAAACTTTCCTCACTACCCGCACGCCCGTGGAGGGTGTGGCCCGCAGCACCGGCAATCGCCGCGGGCCTGGACCGGCGCCGAGCAACTTGATTCTCGTTGCGGAAAACGGCCAAACCGAGGCCGGACTCAAGCAGCAATTTCTTGAGCTCGTGAAGAAGCGCGGACTAGCATACGGAGTGGTCATTCGCGAAATCGGTAGTTCTGGCGGGAGCATGGAAGAACAAGCCATGGACATGCTCTCCGCGATGACCGGCCGGGGTGAGAAGGGCAGAAACGTGCTGCTCGCTTACAAGGTTTACCTCGATGGACGCGAAGAGCTGGTGCGCGGCGCTCGTTTATCCGGCATGAGCGCCGATTCCTTCAAGGAAATTGTGGCCGCGTCTAAATCAGCTGTCCTATACACCGCCGCCCAAATGCCGCGTTTCGACTTCAGCATGATATCGAGTTTTGCCGGAGGGGGGATGTCCACACCTCTTGTGTCCTACGTCGTTCCCTCTCTGCTTTTTGATGACCTGACGTTGACCAAGCCCACTGCGGAACTGCCGAACCCCCCTTTCAGCAGCCCGCCTACTTCTGCGCAACTTTCACATCATAATGACGCAAGAAGATGAGTCTCTTGTGTTTGGTGGAAGTGGTCAACTCCTGGCTAACGCTTTAAATCGGACGTGTAAAGTCCTGCCACGCCAGACGCCCGGCAATCCGAGTAACCAGAAGTCAGCGGAATTCGGGGGCTGCGCACGCCCGGAGTGACTCCTACTGAGCCTTATCCAGCAGGCAACTCAATGGTCAGGGCGGCTCCGTTGGGCTCGAGGTTTTGCGCGTAGATGTTGCCATTGTGCTCTTTGACAGTGCCGTAACAGATGCTCAGGCCTAGACCTGTTCCTTGGCCCACGGGCCGCGTGGTGTAGAAAGGATCGAACGCGCGGCTCACGTCGGTGAATCCCCTTCCCGAATCGCTGAACCGCACGACGATCTTCTTGTCCAGCAGGTAGCCTTCCACCAGAATTTTCTTTTCCTGGGCGTCCTCCAGGGCATTCGCGGAGTTACTGAACAGGTTCACGAATACCCGCTTGAATTGTCCTTCATTCAATGCCACCCGAGGCAGGTTCTGCGCAAAGTTCATTTCCACATGGATTCCACTGCTCTGCAATTGATGCTCGCAAAGCATCAGAGACTCCCTGGCAACGACGGCAATGTCCAACAGGCGGCGGCCTTCGGTCTGGGGCCGCGCGAAGCTCAGGAGATTGTCCACGATCCGCTTGATCCGCCGGGCCTCCGCCCCGAGTCTTTCCAGCTTCGGCCGAGACGTTCCGTCCGCCGCCTGCTCCAGCAGCAGATCGGAGTAGCCGATCACCGCGGTCAGCGGGTTGTTCAGCTCGTGGGCCACCCCGCTGACCAATTGCCCAACTCCCGCCAGCCTCTCCTTTTGCACCAGTTGACTTTGCGCGCTTTGCAGTCGCTGCAGATTCTCCCTGGATTCAAGCAGCAGCCTGGCCAGTTCCCGATTCAGAAGCATTTGTCGCAAAAACACGAACACACCCATAAGCAGGATCCCTGCCAGGGTGACCGCCAGGCGATACAGCAGCAATTGACTCCCGTGGGGGTCCAGGAACAGCTCGTACAGACCCATAATCGGCAGGGACAGCACCGCCAGCGCCGCCAAAATTCCCGGCAGGTCGGCCGCGTGCTCGCGTCCACCCTCGGTCAACGGCTCGGACGGCACATTGCGCGCGCGCACCGCAATCAGAATGAACCAGCAGATCGCGGCGTAGTTTGGCACGTCGTAAAAGCTCCCGCTGTAGTACTCCTCGCGCTCCAGCGCGGCATTCAGCCACTGGTAGCCAAGCAGGTAAAGTGAGCCCGCCAGGAAAAGATGCCAGTAAATCTTGCGCCAGGCGCCTTGCGCCACCAGCGCCATGCCCCCCAGAACCGCGAGCAGGACCGAGAACTCCAAAATGAACAATGAATAGTAGTAGCTTATGAATGTGACTTTATTGGGCAGGATGTATTCGTTGGGATATACGAGAAACATGTACACGCACACCCACCACAGTAGAAGAATCAGGAAATTCAAGGTGGTCAGGTGGAATTTTTGCTCCCGCTGCCGCGAACCAGGCCGCATCGCCGCCGCGGCCATCATCGGCACCGGTTGCAAAAACAGCGGGATGTCCGCCCAGAACGGGTCCGGCGGGGCCTTGCCCGCGATGACCTCGTAGTACAGCCACGTGGCAAGGTTGCAACCCACCATCGCGGCGCTGGCGGCCAGCAGAATCCAGAACCACCGCGTGCGTCCCTGGTTACTGAACGCGGCCCACAGCATCATCGCGATGGCCACGAGCCACAAAGCTGTGCCGGTGATATCAGAGAAGGCGGTCAGGGCAAAACTGGGCCGGCCCACTACGGACACAATGGTGTACAAGAGCAAAAAGCCGGCCACCGCCGCCAGTTGCCAACGTGAGAGTCGCTTCATGGGAATACCTTATAGCTCGATTTAGTGTGCCAGTAAACAATGAGCAGATTTATCGAGGGTATAAGGTGCGTCACTTCTCGATCCCCCGCTCGGAGCCACTCGCAAACGTCACGGCCCGCGGCAATCTCCGGTTTTGGGAGTCCGGTGGACTCCCCCGGAGTCCTGATACCGGACTTCATTGGAACGTCTTAGAACGACTATCTTTTTCTGAACTTGCACGAAGGTTAAACTGCAGTTCGTGACCAAGCCCGTCTAAAACAGTGAGAGCTTGATGTGCAGGAATTTCTTGGGGTTCGTGCGGAAATCGCCGATAAGCTTGCGCATGTCCCCGGTGGCGCCGGTGAGATTGTCGTAAAGCTGGGGATCGGAAAACAACTTTCCAGCCGTGTTGGTGTTCTGATTCAGCTTGGCAGTAGCTTCTGAGACGTTACTGCTGGCGTCGCGAAGTCTGTTGAAAAGAGTCTCGTCGGTAGCGAGTTTGCCAAGCGTGCCCTTGCCGGCGCGAACGTCGCCGAGCACGGCATTGCCGTTGCTGAGCGCTTCCTTGGCCTGATCGTAGAGTGTGGGATCGTACAGCAGCTTGCCCATGGTGCCCTTTTGTGCGCGCAGGTCGGCGAGAATAGTGTTGATCTGGTCGAGCGCCTTGTCTGCCTTCACTGAGGTGTCATCGGTCATCACAAGTTTGCCGAGCGTGCCCTGTCCGGATTGCACATTGCTGACAATCTGATCACCCTTCGTAAGAATGCTGCTGAGGTGGTTGTAAGCCTGCTCGTCGGTCAACAGTTTGCCGAGCGTGCCCTTGCCGCGTTGCACGCCGTTGATGAGATCCTGGATATCGTCACTCAGCGCTTTGAGATTCGACAAGACATCGGCGCTGCGCTCGACAACTTCCTTGATGGCTTTCTCTTCCGTTCCAGGAACCGCCTGGCCTTCCTTGAGGGGCACGCCCGTGTAGCCACGCGTGATGGTGACATAGCGGTTGCCCAGGAGCCCTTCCGTGACAAGGCTGGCCGCCGAATCCGTCAGCACGTTGTCCTGATACTTTTTGTCGATGCGCATCCCGACTTCGATGTTGTGCATGCGCTCGGGGGTTTTGCCCGGCTCACGCGGCACCAGGCGAATCTGGTCCACATTGCCAATCTCGACGCCATCAAGGCGCACCGGCGCACCCGTGCTCAGACCGGAAACTTCAGGGAGATACGTCTTGATGTGGTATTTGGGGCCGAAGAAGCCGGCCCCGGTCACGTAGAAGATGCCGACCGCCAGGATCAAAAGGCCGACAAGGACAAACAGACCCACGCGCAATTCCGACCACGTCAATTGTTTGCGCTGCGCCATGCGGAAGCTCCTCCGTACCTGTGTGCCAGCTTACTCCACAGAACCTCAGCGGCGATTGCCAATTTTTTTCTTGCTGCCCCGGCGGCGCGAATTCCGCCAGACCCTGACGCTGAAGAGGGAGCCCACTTGCACACTATACAGGAATTGCCGAACATTTCTGAGCGATGCAAATCACAATTCTACGAATGGCCCAAAACTAAATCAGAAACCGCTGCAGGTAACGATCGTTCGCAGCCAGGAGTTCCTCGGGACTCCCTTCAAAATAAATTTTGCCATCCCGCAGGACAAGGAAGCGCGTCACGACGGCGCTGGATTTTTCCCGCGTGCTATCCCGGCGGACACACCGCGTAGCGGAATCGAAATGAAAATTGGCGAGCGCGAAACCATCCTGCAGGCGCTGCGTGGCGAGCAAGGCGGTGACGCCGTAAACGTCGCGCAAGCGCAAAATGAGCGTGATGATGGTTTGCGAGGTGATCGGGTCGAGGCCCGCAGTGGGCGAATCGTAAAACACGATGGCCGGACGGTTGACGACCGCGCGGGCAATGGCAACCCGGCGGCGCATCCCTCCGGAAAGTTCCGAGGGCAACTGACCCATGGTGTTGCCGAGCTCCACGAATTGCAGCACTTCGCGGACGCGCGGTTCGATCTCTTCCTCGTTCACATGATCCTCGTGCAGCCGGTAAGCGACATTCTCGCCGACCGTGAGCGAATCGAACAGCGCCCCTTCCTGAAACACAAATCCGACCTTGCGGCGCAGTAGAAGCAATTCGTGTTCGGACATCCGGGACACGCACTCCCCGAGAACGTCCACCGTGCCGCTATCGGGACGCAAGAGGCCTGCGGCAATTTTGAGTGTGAGCGTCTTGCCGGAACCCGTTTCACCGAGGAGCACGAGCGTTTCTTTTGGCTGCGCGGAGAACGAAACGCCGCGGAGGATTTCGCCTTCCGCAAAACCAATGCGCACGTCGCTGAACTGAATGACCGCTTCGCTGGAAGTCTGCGGCGGGTAAGCAAGGCTGCTGGGAGATTCCGCCATGGCTGAGATCAAAAGACCTTGTCGGCAAGGAAGAGCGCGATCTTCGTCAGGAACGTGTCCGCGACAATAATGAGCACGGAGGAGACCACCACGGCCTGCGTGGTGGCGCGCCCCACTCCTTGCGTGCCGCCGCGAACGTTGAGCCCTTGATAGCAGCCGACGGTGGCAAGAATAAAGCCGAATACGACGGACTTGGAAAAGCCCTGCATTATATCCGAGAACTGCAGAACAGCGATGGCGCGTTCCCAGAAAGTGGTGGCGTCAAGACGGAGTGAGAACACGCTGGCCACCATGCCGCCGACGAGCCCGATGAACACAGAAATCGTTGTGAGCAGCGGAAGAGTGATCAGCGTGGCCAGCACGCGCGGGGAAACCAATTTGCGGCTGGGGTCCGTGCCCATGGCGCGCATCGCGTCCACCTGTTCGGTGACCAGCATCGAGCCGAGTTCTGAAGCAATGCCGGAAGCACAACGCCCCGCGACCAACAGGCCCGTGATCGAGGGGCCCAATTCGCGCACCAGCGCAATGGCCACGACGTCGCCCGTGAGCGAACTCTGGCCAAAACGCTCGAACTGCGTGCCCGTTTGCAGCACCATCACCGCGCCGATGAAAAAGCCTGAGAGCAGCACGATCGGCAACGAACCCACGCCGATATCGTCCATCTGCGAGAGGGCGTCCTGCATGTAACGCGGGGAAGTGGCCAAGTTGGTCAGCGAGCGGAAAGAAAGCTTCGAGTATTCCTGAACTTTCAGGACGTTGGTCTTGGCGGCGTCCAGCAGCACCTCGAGGACGGAGGGCGTCTCCGGCGAGTCAGCCTGGTGTTGCGTGATGTGAAGCGGCGTTTCGGCCACGTGTTTCCTGCTGAGGGCTGCGAGGAAAGCGTAACCGTCTAAATGACAAGCGTCAAGAATTTATAGACGCTGGGCTGCGAAGGGGATGGAGCGAGGCTCCGAGTCAGGCTCTCGTCCGCGTCTGCGCAGGGGCCAAGGCAGGGCCAGGATTTCGAGTTCGCCAAGCACTCAGCGCCGTAAATGTCCTGGCACAAATGTCTTCGGGAGACCCGCTGGCGGTTACCGTCAGCAGCAGACCAAGGTTCTTATAAAACGCGATAAGCGGCGCCGTGCTTCGGTAATAGGCCTCGAGCCGGATGTTGATCGATTCTGGCCGGTCATCCTCGCGCTGAACAAGCTTGCCGCCACAGCGGTCGCACGTACCTGCCACTTTGGGGGGCCGTTCAGTCGCATGGAACACCGCCTTGCACGTTTCGCAGGTGCGCCGGCCGCTGAGCCGCGCCACGATGGCACTCACGGGCAATTCGTAGTTGACAACCGCCGTAAGCGAGAGGCCCTCATCTCCCATCAGCTGTTTCAGTGCCTCGGCTTGCGCCAGGGTGCGCGGAAACCCGTCGAGGATGAAACCCCCGCTGCAACGCAGGCAGCCGCTGCGCTCGCGCACCATGTCCCACACGGTGGCGTCCGGCACGAGATCCCCACGACGCATGTACTCCAGAGCGGCTTTCATGGCCGGGCTCAACTCACAATCGTCTCGGCCCTTCGCGGCGCGGAAAACGTCTCCGGTCGAAAGGTGGCACGCGCCCAGGCGAAGATTCAGTAGTTCGGCCTGCGTGCCTTTGCCTACGCCCGGTGCTCCCAACAGGACAATCCTCCATGGCGTTTGAGCAGCCTGTGGCACAACCGAGCATTGGGCGGAGGGCCCTTGCAGCCATGCGGCGCGATCGTTGCTGGTTTGCGCGGCCATATCCACCTGGTCTATAGAACGTTATGGGATTTGGCCACACTGCGCGGTGACGGAAATCACAGCGGCGATGGAAGCTGGATTAACGGACCGCGAGTGGACTATAGAGGAGTTGCCGAAATTCCAGGACTGTCTGGCGGCTTGCGCTTCACTTGGCAGCCTTTCTCCGCCAGTTGCGGCAATCCCCCCAGAGCGGGAGTTCCGGACCACCTTGCAGAACCGCCAGCTAGGTGCCGCCGAGGGCCGCGCACAACTGCCACGATAGCTTGCGAGTGCGCCGTGATTCGCCCAGCATCAGAGCCGTTGGCAATTGTTTGGCGCCGCAGGGCATAAATTCACGCCATGGCTGAAGGTTTAATCCGATCACCTGAAATCAAAACCGTTCTGTTCTGAGCCCAGGTTACTTCCTCGCCGGTCGGCACCATTCCCATCTATGGGTTACGAAGTCATTTCCCCATCGCATCGGGCAGACCCTTATAGTACCGAAACCCTTCAGCTGGTTTCGCTTCTTTGGTCCTGATTCGGCTGCGCACGCCGTCTTTCATGTGCTTCAACTCAGATTCGGAGAGGTCTAGCTTGTAGTTTTTCCAGCCCGGCCCAAACTGGCTGATGTATTTTGCCCCGGCATTGACTTTCTTCTCGACAAAATCGCTGATGTCGACCCAGACGTTCTCGTCCTCATGATCGTAGTCGTTATAGAAGAGATATTCAGGAATCATGTATTCCTTCAGGCCCTCCTGGGTGATCTGACCTTCGAAAAGCAGCCGCCACATTGCGGCTCGGGCCGCGTCCGCGGTCAAATAAGAAGCAGCCCGGTGATCAGACTTGTGCCATCGTTGATAATTCTTGCCAGGGTCCCATGCGAGGAGGACATCCGGGCGAAGCTTCCTGATCCAGCGCACCAGATTTTCGACGACCGCTTTGCGGTCTTCAAATTCGAGAAGTCCATCATCGTAGCCGAGATTGATGTATTGCTCTCCCGGAATCCCTAGTTCCGCCAGAGCCGCCAGTTCCTCCTGGCGGCGAATCCTAGCGAGCTGAGTTCGTGACAAGTTCGGGTCTTGCGTTCCGACATTGCCGGTGGTCAGGGTCAACACGTAGACCTGATTCCCGTGCGCCTGGAGCATTGCGAGTGTCCCATGCGAAAGCATGTCATCATCGGCATGGGCACCGATCAACAGGACAGTTTTCCCGGTCCACTTCTCGACCGGCGTCTCTGGCTTTTGTTCCCCCTGTTGCGCGCCGGTCGGCGCAGTTGAGAGGCACAGCCCGAGCAACACAAAGACGCAACAAAGAATCGATCTCATAAGACCTCCAGTAGCGATCCGAAGCTCCGCCCGCACTTCTAATGCAGGCAGGCTTCTGTCGCTATTGCTGATACGCCTTCTTAAAACGTAGAAAGCATTTTTCTTTTTCCGCGCTCAGAGGGAAAGCAAGCGCCGCCATTAGATAGCTGCTGTTGCGCTGGTGTCAAGTGGAGGAGAACCGGGTTGAAGCTGTTCGGTCCCGGTTGGATCGTCGGCAATGCGGAAGTTGTGATCTGTATAGCCCTAGGTTTCGAGTACGCCGTAACTCAGACGGGTCCCAGCAAGGGCTTCTCGATGTCTGCCGATTTCGGCCCAGATTGATTGCTCAGTGAAGCTGGTTGATTACCTGCACAGAAAAAAATTGAGGGCGACCCGGTTTGATCCGCGTCGCCCTCTTTTGATTGAGTCGCGAAGGTTCTCGCTTCCCGATTCAACTTATTCGAAGGCGGTTCGGTTTTACCCTGGCCGCCTCCTGTAAATTGAGTCGTGAAGCTCTACTTCCAGGTCCAGCCCACGATAACGTCTCGGTGTTACCCTTGGCGCATCTTTGAGTGCACCGTGAAGCTTTTTGCTTCCGCTTGTGTCCCGCAGCAACCCGGTTTCACCCGAGTTGTATTGAACGCAGCTGCGAAGCTCACTCCACAATTCGCCCACTGGAAAGTGGTTCGGTTTGACCCTCACCACCCTTTGCATCGAATCGCGGAGCTTTCCTTCTCAATTCAATTCAGTTGGGGCTGACTCGGTTTGACCCTCGCCGCCTCAGTGAATTGAACTGCGAAGTTTGCACTTCTAATTCAACTCGAGATGGACTGGCTCGGTTTGACCCTTGCCGCCATCTCTGAATTGAGTCGTGAAGTTCTTCTTCCCGATCAATCTGAGGCGGATACTAGGAGCATGGAGAAACGTTGGCAAGAGCTATTTCAGGAAAGAACTGTGGATATTTGTGCATGACTGTGCAAGAAATTTCCGATGAAAATGAGCGGACAAATTGCTCCTGACTCACACGCGAGACGGTCGCGGCTCACCGGGCGGGCTTGACCGGCGCGAAGGCGAGCTTGCTGGAGAAAAACGGAATGAGCTTGGTTTCAATGCGGTCGGCGATGTGATTCAGGTGGTCGCCTTCGTAAACCTCAAATTGATGGGGAATGTGGTAGGTGTTCAGAGCCCGGTCGAGATCGCGGGCACGTTCGGTGATGCCGTCATCATGGTCGCCGACATCGATACCGATGCCGCGCAACTGGCGAAGATTCGCAACGTATTGGTCAAGCGTGGAAAGCGGGTCGTTGGCATGCCACTTGGCGGCCACGGCGGGCTGCAGTTCGCCATCTTTAGTGGGCAGCGCGAGGTACATCGGAGGATTCTGCGGGTCAGGTGACCACGCGGCCGCCAAGGCCAGCGCAGCCTTGGTCAAGAAATCGGCCTGGTCCACCTGCGCAGGATCCTTCACCGCCTCGGCTTTCTTGGATCCCGCCGTCATCCCAGCATCAGGAAGCCCCATGCAACAGGCGCTGAGCGCATAGAAACTGGAGAAAACTTCGGGATGGCGCATGCCGATGCGCAGTGCGCCGTAGCCGCCCATCGAATGGCCAGCCAGGCCGCGGCTTGCCGCTCGGCGAAACGTGCGGTAATGCGCGTCGATGTAAGGAACTAAATCGCGGACGATGAAATCCTCCCAATTGCCGGTGGTCACTGAATTCGAGTACATGCTGCCCTGATAGCGCGTGAAGGCGTTGGGCATGACCACGATCATCTCTCGCGTGCCGGGCTCGCCAAAAGTTTTGTCGAGAATGTCGGGAAGATTGATCCAGTGCTTGGTGAGACCGAACCACTTGTCGTCGCTATCGGTGAAGCCATGCAACATATAGATGACCGGATAGCGGCGCGTTTTTTTGCTGGCATAGCTCGCCGGCAGGTAAATGGAAACGTCGCGGTCCGGCGAATCGCTTTCCAGATTGCCCTCCAGGGATTTGCCATGCACCTTGATGCGCTCGACGGTGCCCTTGCCGCCCGCGAAGCACGAGGATGGCGCGCAAATCAGGGCAGCGGTGAGGAAGAGGCCTGCAAATGCAGTTTTCATGAAATGTTCTCCGGAGCGAAGGGTCATTCTTTCACGAAATTTTTGTTTTTCGCAAAACATTTCCGCGCTGCCAAAAGACCGCTTTTGGTGCTGGGCAACGCGAATCTAGCGGCAGCATGCCCGGAAAGATCGTGTCGGTCACGCCGGCGCAATCGGAGGGGGCGTGTAAACATGCCGGAGAGACGTGCTGGACGCGCGGGGCGGTGGCCGATACACTGGATAGTTTATGCTGCGATTTTATTCAGCAGGGGAGTCGCGCGGGCAGGCGCTGCTGACTTTTCTGTCAGGCTTGCCGGCGGGCTTGCGCGTGGATCTGGCCTTCGTCAATCGCAGGTTGCTCCGACGCCCTTGTGGATTGGCCCATGTCTGCTCAGGGATGCGTTGGCCTGCTCGGTTCCACTCACAATGATGATAACCGACCTCTACTTACACTTGTCTGCTGCTCGCGGGTTCACCTGCCGGCCAACACGGACGCCAACTGCGGCTGGTCAAGCGGGCCGTCACAGGATACTACTCACAGCTTACCTGACAAGCGTTGCTGGGTTGATGATCTGCGGGTCGAATATCATCACATCTTTTCTACATGGCGCTGAGACGCCTCATGCGACTGCAATTGTTGGTGGGACGCTCATCGACGGCACCGGACGCGCTCCCATTTCCGGCGCGGTTATCCTCATCGAAGGTGACCGGATTAGTGCTGTCGGTAGTCACGATGCAGTCCGTATTCCCAAGGATATGCAGATCATCGATGCCCGCGGCAAGTTCATTCTCCCGGGTTTAATTGATTGCCATTGTCACCTCGAAGCTGTTGGGGTCGGCGATTCGGGAGAACTCCCGGAGGCCTGGGCAACCCCTGACAAACTGCGGGAGCTAACACTCGACGACGCTCGCCTGGATTTGGCTGCGGGCGTCACCACGGTTCGCGACCTGGGCTCCACTCCGATGCTTTTCAAGGTGAGAGAGGAGATAGATAGCGGCAAGTTTCCGGGCCCTAGAATCGTCGCTGCGGGACAGCAGTTGGTGAAAAAGTCGCCCGACGCGTATATGGATGAGAGTTTTCTGGAGTATGACGGGGCTGACGACGCGCGCCAACAGGTCCGGCACCTGGTCGCGCTGGGCGCGGATCTAATTAAGCTGCGCCTGACGAGCCAGCGGCCGCTGCCGAGTCTGGAAGAGGTGCGGGCAATCGTGGCCGAGGCACATCATCTCGGTCGCCGCGTCACGGTACATACCGACGTTCCCGCTAACGCGGCTGTGCAGTTGGCTATCGATGCGGGCGTAGACGGAATCGAGCACAACGCGCCGCTGCGCGCGGGTGAAGCCCTGCTCCGTCAGATGGCAGCCAAGCACATATTCCTGGGTACAGCCGGTGCAGGGGGATTCTACGTGCAGCGTTACTCATCGGTGGACCCGGCAGCCATGGTGGATTCTCCGGCGCGGCGAGCGTTGCCACCTTCTGTGGTATTCGCACTGGAGAAGGCCGCGACGGCCCTGCAACAGCAGACCGGAGAAATGAAAACGCAGGGCTGGAATCCCGAAGAAGTTCAGGCCCGCTTCATTCGCGGCATGCAACAAGCGCGCCAGGCTGGCGTGTTGATTGGTTTTGGGACGGATTGTGGCAGTGCCCTAATGATCCACGGACAGCAGTACAAAGCTTTGTACGGCGAGACCCAGATGGGCTCGTCTCCGATGGAAACAATTCTGATGGCCACGCGCGACGCAGCCAGAATCCTCGGCCGAGAGAATGACTTGGGTACAGTTGAGCGCGGCAAAGTCGCCGACCTTATCATCGTGGATGCCAATCCACTGGATGATCTCCGAAACGTTGGAAAGTTGCATGCCGTGATGAAGGGTGGAAAGTTGTACCGAGACGAGAAAACATCACCTTCTCAGCGGTAGTGTAGTTTCACCTTCGGTGACGACGGTTCCCGAACATTCGAGCAAGTCAATGCGATCTGGCGGTATAACGCGTCACACTCAGACATGCCGTTCGCGCCCGGCACCTTCCATGGGTATCTCCGCCCACTCGGCAACGATGTGACCTATGCCGCAAGCGGGGATTTCGGAAACAGTGGCTTTGCTGGACCATTTCAAAGAGGCCCTCTGGCAGAATTGAGACGGAATTGAGTCGTGCTGGACGCGCGGCAGCATGGCCGATACACTGGAGTCTATGCTGCGATTTTATACGGCGGGGGAGTCGCACGGGCAGGCGCTCCTGACGTTCTTGTCAGGATTGCCGGCGGGACTGCGTGTGGATTTGGAGTTTGTCAATCACGAACTGCACCGGCGGCAATTGGGATACGGCCGCGGCGGGCGCCAGAAAATTGAAAAGGACCGCGCGGACGTGTTCGCGGGCGTGCGCCACGGGCAGACGATTGGCGCGCCCATTGCTCTGCGCATCGAGAATCGCGACTGGGCCAATTGGGAAAAGATTCTGCCCGTGGAAGCCACGGACGCGCCGGAAGCGGCATCGCGGAAGCTAGTAGCGCCGCGGCCGGGTCATGCGGACCTAGCCGGCTCCCAAAAATTCAATTTTCACGATGCGCGATACGTGCTGGAGAGGGCTTCGGCTCGCGAAACGGCAGCGCGTGTCGCGGCGGGCGCTTTTGCAAAGATGCTGCTGCGGGAATTCGGCACGGAAATTGCCAGCCACACGATTCAGGTGCGTAACGTGCGCCTGGAGCGCGCCGCGATGTGGGACGAAATCCGCGCGGTGAATGCGGACATCGAATCGCCGTTGCGCTGCGTGGATGCCGCCGTGCAGGCCAAAATGATGGCTGAGGTGGACGCGGCGCTGAAAGCGGGAGATACCCTTGGCGGTGTGTTTGAGATCGTGGCGCATGATGTGCCGATTGGCCTCGGGTCGCACGCGCAGTGGGACGAAAAGCTGGACGGCAGGCTGGCGCAGGCGCTAATGAGCGTGCAAGCGGTGAAGGCGGTGGAGATTGGCTCCGGGATTCTGGCCGCGGGCTCCTTCGGCAGCAAAGTGCAGGACGAAATCTCTTACGACAAGAGCGCGCGAAAATTCCGCCGCGCCTCGAACCGCGCGGGCGGGTTGGAAGGCGGCATAACCAACGGAGAGGATCTGATCATTCGCGGCTTCCTGAAGCCAATTTCCACGCTGCGCCAGCCGCTGGGCACCGCGGACATGGTAACCAAGGAGCCGGTGCAGGCAGCCTACGAGCGTTCGGACTGGTGCGTGGTGCCGGCCGGGGGCGTGGCCGGAGAAGCCATGGTGGCACTTGTGTTAGCGGACGCTTTTCTGCAAAAATTTGGAGGAGATTCGCTCGCCGAGATGCGGCGGAATTTCGACAGCTATGCCCAACAAATCGACGAGTTCTGAAATTATTGTGACGGCGAGCACGGTGCAAGCGGCTGAGCCGCAAATCGCCCAGGCGCCGGTGCGCACGATCTACAAGATCGTCAAGTATGGCGATCCGGTGCTGGAAAAGCCGACCCCCGTCGTGAAGAAGTTCGACGAGCAGCTCGCGCAACTCGCCGAGGATATGTTCGCGACGATGTACGCGTCACAAGGCGTGGGCCTGGCCGCCCCGCAGATCGGGAAGAGCATCCGCCTGGCCGTTGTGGATGTCACGACCGGCAAGAACCCCGAAGCGAAAATCATTATGGTAAATCCGGAGATCATTCACGCCGAAGGCGAAGTCCGCGAGGAAGAAGGCTGCCTTTCCATTCCGGGTTTTCGCGGCTACGTGATCCGGCCACAGTTTGTCACCGTCCGGGCCCAGAACGCCAAGGGCGAAACGTTTGAGATTCGCGGCGAAAATCTGCTGGCGCGCGCTTTTTGCCATGAGCTTGACCACCTGAACGGGGTGCTCTTTCTGCAGCATCTGAGCATCCTGAAGCGCGACCTGATCCGGCGCAAGATCAAGAAATTACGGAAACAAGGCGAGTGGTAATTTCAACGCGTGCGCAAATAACGAGGACACCGTGAGCCGGTTGCGGATGGTGTTCTGTGGCACGCCGCAGTTTGCAGTTCCCTCCTTGCAGCATCTTCTCCAGCAGCCGGATTTCGAGGTTGTGGGCGTGTTCACGCAGCCGGACCGGCCGAAAGGTCGCGGCCAGGAGATTTCGTTTTCACCGGTAAAGACAGTGGCGCTGGCGGCGAAGTTGCCCGTGCACCAGCCGGCGAAAGTGCGCATGCCTGGGATAGAAGAGCAACTGCGCGCGCTGGCCCCGGACGTCATTGTCATCATCGCCTATGGCCAGATCATTCCCGCGCGCTTGCTGGTGATACCCAAGTTGGGCTGGATCAACCTGCACGCTTCCCTGCTCCCAAAATACCGCGGCGCCGCTCCTATCAACTGGGCCATCGTGAAGGGAGAAACGCGCACGGGGAATACGACCATGCGCATTGATGCGGGCATGGACACCGGCGAAATCCTATTGCAAGAGGAACTGGCCATCGGCCCGGAAGAAACGGCGCCGGAGCTGACCGTACGCCTGGCAGAAACTGGCGCGCCACTCATGGCGCAGACGCTGCGCGGGCTGGCAGCGGGCACGCTTCGAGTGCGGCCGCAAAACGATGCTGCCGCAACCCTCGCGCCGATCCTAAGACGAGAAGACGGGCAAATTGACTGGGCGCGTTCGGCCAGCGAGATTTACAACCGCATGCGCGGCTTTGCGCCGTGGCCCGGCGCCTACACCGGCTTTCGCGGGCAGATCTGCCACTTGTGGGGCAAGCCGGTGTCTAAAGAAAAGGAGCCGGCCGCGCCGGGCACGCTGCTGGCACCCAGCGGCGGTTTGCGGGTGGTTTGCGGGCAAGGCAGCGTATTGGAGCTGACGGCCGTCAAACTAGAAGGACGCAGGCAGGTGTCGGCGGTCGAGTTTGCGCGTGGCGCGCGGCTGCAAGCGGGTGAACATTTGGGCAAAGTGTAATTTGCGCAACCCCGCCCGCTGAGGCATACTCGCCCATTACACCCACGATGAAATTGTTCACGGGGTACCGGGAGTCAAACCTTCATGAATAGCGTGTGCCCACAAGGGCGGAAGCCGCGAGACACAAATCCTTTTTTTGCGATCCCTTGTGGTGATCCGCCATGGTCGCGCTTGCGCCGGGCGGCTTCGTGGCTCCTGGCCGCGCAACTGGCCTGCTTTGCGCCGGGCGCCGTTGCCACTGCCACGGACAAGGCTCCCGCGGACGCGACTTCCGCGGCGGCGGCTGATCCCCTGCTGGCGGCTATGCAAGCGGAACTCAACCGCGCCAAGACCGATCTGGCCAAGAGCGATACGCCTCCTTACTACCTGAGCTACACAGTCTACGATCAGGACCAAATCGTGATTGCCGGCGCTTACGGCGGCCTGCTGACCAACACCGCCGTGAAGCGGCGTTCGGCGGACGTCACCATGCGCGTGGGCGGTCCAGCACTCGACAACACGCACGGCCAAAGCCGCCAGAGCGGCATGACCAGCGGCACGCTGCCCCTTGACAATGATGCAGATGCCACGGCGCGCATCCTGTGGGAGCTGACCGACCGCGCTTACAAGCGCGCCGCGCCGGCTTTCCTCAATGTGAAGACGAACACCGCGGTGCGCGCGGAAGAAGAGGACAAGTCGCCGGACTTCTCGAAGGAAGACGCCAAAGTACACCTCGGCGAAAAGCTGACCCCGCCCCCGCTTGATCGCACTGCGTGGGAAGGCGAAATCCGCCGACTTTCCGGTGCTTTCCGGAAATACCCCGACGTTTACTTCGCCAGCGTGATTTTGCAGGTGTCCGCGGCGAGTTCGCGAATCGTCTCCAGCGAAGGCGCCATGATCACCGTTCCCAGCGCCTCCACCCGGCTGATAATCGAAGCGCAGACGCGCGCCGATGACGGAATGGACCTGCTGCGCGTGGAGACGTTTCAGGCCCCATCCGCAAAAGGTTTGCCCAGCGAGACGGAGTTGAACTCCAAGATCGAGAAGATGGCCGCAGACCTCAAGGCCTTGCGCATTGCTCCCGTGGCGGAGCCCTACGCTGGCCCCGCGCTCCTCAGCGGGCGCGCCGCGGCCGTGTTCTTCCACGAAGTTCTGGGGCATCGCCTGGAAGGTCACCGGCAGCGCGACGAAGAGGAAGGGCAAACGTTCACAAAGAAGATCGGGCAGGAAGTGCTGCCGAAGTTTCTCAGCGTGGCCGATGATCCAACGATCCGCGAACTGGACGGCAAGGAACTCTCTGGCACCTATGAATACGACAATGAAGGAGTGCCGGCGCAACGCGTGGAAGTGATCCAGAACGGTGTGCTGAGGAATTTTCTGATGTCGCGCATGCCCATCAAGAATTTCGATAAGTCCAACGGCCACGGCCGCAATCAGCCTGGCCTGATGCCCACGGGCCGCCAGGGGAACTTGATTGTGTCCTCCAGCCAGAGCTTCCCGGAAGCGCAGATGCGCGAAAAGCTGATTGAAGAGGTCAAGAAAGAGGGGAAACCCTACGGGCTGTATTTTGACGACATCCAGGGCGGCTTCACGCTAACGCGCAGGTCGTTGCCGCAGGCCTTTCAGGTGCTCCCCGTGATTGTTTACAAAGTGTACGCCGACGGGCGCCCGGACGAACTGGTGCGCGGCGTGGACATTGTAGGGACACCGCTGGCGGCGCTCACGCGCATCATTGCGACCGGCGACAAGCAACATGTCTTCAACGGCGTGTGCGGCGCGGAAAGCGGCAGCGTCCCCGTTTCGGCCATAGCGCCGGCGATGCTCTTCAGCGAAATGGAAGTGCAGAAGCGCGCCCACGAGCGGGAACGTCCGCCGATTCTGCCCGCACCGGGATTGGAAAATACGGCTGCGAGCAAGGATGCCGACAGCAAGGCGGAGGTGAAGCCGTGAAGCGCACACCTGGAATGATGCGACCGGCATTGGCGGTGGTTTTCCTGATGGCATGCGCGTTGGCACAGCCGCTTTTAGCGCGCGCCGGAGAGGCGCCCCACGTCGCTGAGGGGCCGACCGCGGCCGCGCACGACGCTGCGAAGGGCGATGCCTTGTTTGAGGCGCTACTGACCGAACTGGACCGCTCCAAAGCGCAGCTCAAGATGGACCAGGTCCAGGCGCCCTACTACATCGAATATCGCGTGAACGACGTGGATGAATTCAACGCGGAGGCGGCGTTTGGCGCGTTGCGGGAGAGCCAGAGATCGCACCTGCGCGTGATTCGCGTGGTAGTGCGCATCGGCGACTATAAGCAGGACAGTTTCTATGGCCGGGGCATGGGCTCGGCTTCAATCCTGCCGCTCGATGACGATCCCATCGCGCTGCGCCGCCAGATATGGCTGCTGACAGACGAGGCCTACAAAGCCGCGGCGAACGCTTACGCAGAGAAGCTTTCGGCACTGAAGCAGTTCACGGCGGACCCGAATCCCGTGGACGATTTTGCGCGCGCGCCCGTGGTCTCTTCCGTGGGCGCTACGGTCAAGCTGAAAGTGGACGAAGCCGCCTGGAACAGCACGCTGCAGGACGCCAGCAATCTCTACCGCCAGTATCCCGAAGTGCAATCGGTGAGTGCCTCGGCGCGCTTCTCCTCCGTCAACGAGTATTTTGTGAATTCGGAAGGCACGATTGTGCGCAATGGCCGCACCACCGCCACGGTGACGCTAAGCGGCGCGACGCAAGCCGCGGATGGCATGCGGCTCAACCGCAATCCCTTCTGGACCGAAGAGCGCCCGGAGGAGCTCCCTTCGCACGACGCGCTGTTGAAAGAATCGAAGCAAATGTTGGACACGCTGAAGGCGCTTCGCGATGCGCCCATCGTCGAGGAGTCCTACCGCGGGCCGGTGCTCTTCGCGCCGGATGCCGCGGACGATATTTTTGCCGGGCTGATCGGCAGCAATATCCCGGGACACAAGCCGCAGCTTGGCAGGCCTAACCGCACCACGGGAACGTTCGCGACCAGCTATAAGACGCATGTGTTGCCGAAATTTGTCAGCGTGGTGGACGATCCCACGATTCACCAATTTCAGGGAAAGAATCTGCTGGGCAGCTACGACGTGGATGACGAGGGCGTAAAGTCGCAAGCGGTAACGCTGATCGCTGACGGTACGTTGCAGAACTATCTGGTGGGACGCCAGCCCATCCAGGATTTCCCTGCTTCCAATGGTCACGGGCGGGCCGCGCCGGGAACCTCGCCGCAGCCCGCGGTCGGCACGCTGATCCTGAAGAGTTCGGAGCCGGAATCGCCCGCGGATTTGAAGAAGAAGATCATGCAGATAGTTTTGGAGGAGAGCAAGCCGTATGCGTATCGCGTGGACACGCTGGGGCCGGGCAATTCGCCCCGGCTGCTTTATCGCCTGTACGCCAATGACGGGCACGAAGAACTCGTGCGCGGCGCGGTGTTCAATGAATTGGATGTGCGGGCGCTTCGCAACGACCTGATCGCCGTGGGCAACGATCCACTGGTGAGCAACCGCATGGGCGGCGTGCCGGAGACGATCATCTGCCCCTCGCTGCTCTTCGATGAGCTGGAAGTGAAACGCGCGGACACCAGCAAGGAGAAGCTACCGGAATATCCGGCGCCGCCGCTGCGGTGAGGCTATAGTTAGTTGTCAGTTGTAAGTTTTCAGTGATGAGTTAAGAAAGAGCGGAAATGTTGCCACGATCCCTCCACTCCAGCCCGCAAACGGCGCGGGCCTCCGGTCGGGATGACAAGTTAGGGTGGCGCAAAAGGCGCGGGCCTCCGGTCGGGATGACAAGTTAGGGTGGCGCGAATGGCGCGGGCCTCCGGTCCCCTCGAGGCTCGGGGCAAGCGGGATGACAGAGTGAGTGGATTCGCAAAGGGCGCGGGCCTCCGGAATCCGCGGTTGTTTTCAAGGTTCAAGCGAAAAGCAGGTTCCTCGCTACGCTCGGAATGACAATTTCAGGTATTCGGGGCTGCATGACTCAGGACACTGGTGCGCCGGGAGATTGGCGGCCGTTGGCTCCTGAGTGCGTTGCGCACTTCCCCGCCAGAAAAGAATTGACGCCGCTGGAGTGACGTCCGAAACTTCTGGATATGAGCATTCTCGAACGAGTGGAATGGCTGAGCCGCATGGGTTTCCTCGTGTTCATCCTGGCCTCCGCGGCTTTTCTCAGCGCCATCACGGCGATGCGCATCGCCATTCACGGGCGTGAAACGACCATGCCCAATCTTGTCGGAAAAAACGTTGCCGAGGCCAGCCAGGCCCTGCGGGCGAAGGGACTGATCCTGCGCGTCGCGGACCGTGTCTACAGCGATGTGCCCATCAATCAGGTGGTGCGCCAGACACCGCCGCCGGGAATGTTGATGAAAGTTTCGCAGCAGGCGCACGTGGTGTTAAGCCTGGGGCAACGCGAATTGCAGATTCCGAACTTGGAGGGCAACACCCTGCGCGTCTCGCGGATTGAATTGCTGCGCGCGGGGCTGCAGGTCGGCGAAGTTTCCTCGCTGGCCCTGCCGGACCAGCCGATGGACACTGTCGTGCAGCAGAATCCCAAGCCCGGAAATGGTGCGGCCACGCCTCGCGTGGATGTGCTGGTCTCCGCGGGACAACGTGAAACGTCCTATGTAATGCCCTATTTCATTGGCGCAAATGAGATCGAGGTGCAGCATCGCCTGGACCAGACCAACCTGCGCCACAAAACAAACTACGTCGCCGCGTCGCAGTGGCCCCACGGCACCGTGATTGACCAGTCCCCCGCAGGCGGATCGCGCATCCCCGCAAACACTGAAGTGGAACTGACGATTGCCAACTGAAGCCTGCTTTATCAGGCATCATTTCGTTGGCGGTGCTAGCATCGTTGGTCACAGCTCAACCTGAAAAGTTGTTATGGGCGTTACGGTTCACGTGTGAAAGGCGCGAAGAATATATGACCTCCAGACTATCTCTCGTCCTGGTTCTCTCTTGCATCGGCGCGGCGCTGCTGAACGCTGCAGAGGCGCCGCAAACTTTCCTGCTCGTACTCGCCAAAAGCGATCAGGCCTTGTTCATCGTTAATCCTGCAACCCTGACCGTTGTGGGCCAGGTTCCTTCGGGAGCTGATCCGCACGAAGTGATCGCCTCCGCGGATGGAAAATTCGCCTACATTTCCAACTATGGCGGCGGATCCTACAACACGATTACTGTCGTCGATCTGGTGAATCAAAAGGCATTGCCCGCAATCGATCTCGGCGCGCTGCGTGGCCCTCATGGCCTTGCATTTGTTGGAGGGAAACTCTGGTTCACTGCTGAGGGCGCCAAGGTGATCGGCAGCTACGATCCCGCAACAAAAAAGATCGACTGGGTTGTCGGCACCGGCCAAGACCGAACACACATGATTTACGTGTTCCCCGACCTGAATCGGATTGTGACCTCGAATGTGAGCTCCGCGACCATGACGGTCATTGAAAAAACGAAGGGCCCCGCACGTGGTTTCGGCCCCGGTCCCGGCGGACCACCTCCGCCCTCGGGCCCGGGAATGCCAAATGGTCCGGGAGGCCCGGTTGCGGGAGGCCCGATGGGAACTCCCCAGATCAATTGGACCGAGACCGTGATCCCTGTGGGCCGCGGCGCGGAGGGCTTTGATGTGTCTCCGGACGGTAAGGAGATTTGGGTGGCCAACGCGCAGGATGGCACGATATCCATCATTGGCGTGGCCAGCAAAAAAGTGCTGCAGACGCTCTCTGCCAATGTCAGGGGCGCGAATCGCTTGAAATTCACGCCGGATGGAAAACTGGTGTTCGTGTCTAGCTTAGGCGGCCCGGACCTGGTTGTGATCGACGCCAGCACGCGCAAAGAGGTGAAGCGGGTGAAGATCGGACGCGGTGCCGCAGGCATTTTGATGCAGCCTGACGGATTGCGCGCTTACGTTGCCTGCACACCCGATGATTACGTGGCCGTGATTGATGTGAAGTCCCTGGAAATGACCGCGAAAATCGCGGCGGGCAAGCAACCGGACGGACTCGCCTGGGCGGTCCGGAAATAGCGCGGCGCTCGTACACGTCAGCGCAGGTAGCCCCAGTTGTGCAATTTGTCGGAATCTTCCACCCAGCGGTCGCCGATGTCCGTGCGGTAGTACATGTTGGGAATCAGAATGTTCTTGATGCGCGAATAGACCTGCACTTGCGCCTGCTTCATGGTCTGCCCGGTGCCGCAAACGATCAGGACCACGCCCGAAGTTCCGGCTACCACCCACTGCCCGTTGACTTCCTTCACGTCTTCGATGTGGATGCCTTCGCTCATCGGCCGCTTGAAAACGATGGCGGCATTTTTGGAGAAGGAGTTGAACGTTTCTTCGTCGTCGAAGGGGAACGGCGGCACCACGATGCGCACGCCAATCTGAAAACCGCTGCGGGTGCGCCACTTGGGCTCCTGTCCATTAGCCAGGTCCCAGAAAAACTCACTGATGGGCGTGAGCATGCCTTCCTGCTGGATGCTGATCGTGGGATAGCCGAAGCGCGAGGTAAACTCGAGTGGATAAATGCCGTTGTTGTTCACGATGCAGTTCACGTCGATGTAGCCCACGTAGCCTTCCTCGGCGAGCTTTGGCTCCATTTTCAGCAGCGTGCGATTGAACAACGCGTTGGGCTCGCTCCAGAACATCGAGGTGCCCATTTCGCCGGTGGGCGGGCCGACTTCGCCGGGGAAAAGCTTTTTGTGCTCGAAATTGATATTGATGGGCGTGATGAATTTCTTGCCGTTGAAGAAACCGCCGACGGCCACTTCGACGCCGTTGACGCGGCGCTGCAATTGGAAGACCTTGATCTCTTCAGAGAAAGCCCGTTTGTAGGCTTCCAGCATGCCGATGACATCGATGCCGTCTTCTTCCTCGCCGACGAACAGGCGGCGCTTGACGTTTTGCGCTTCGCCGCTGGGCTTGATGACGTAGCGATCGGGATTTTTCTTGACGAACTCGATGGCGGGATCGAACGAATCGAATTCCTGATAAGGAATGATGGTGACGCCGGCCTTCTTCAACTCTTCCTGGCCAAAGGTGCGATCGTCTTCTAGGTTATCGGTGTACGGCGTGCCGCCGATGACGGGCTTGCCGCCGGCGCGCAAAGTCTGCGCCCGTGTGCCCTGGCCAAGGGTGTCGTCAAAAACGACGATGTCGGCCCAGTTGGCGTCTTTCTCCCAGTCCTTGGACTTGGGGACGAGGCCATCGGCGATGTCGCGCTCTTTTTCCGCTTCGATGTAGTAGCGAACATCGTGGCCTTCTTTCAGCACCTGCCAGGCAATATCTCCGATCAAGCCGGAGAGTGAAGCAAATAGAAATTTTCGTTTATCCATGAGAAGGCCCTGCCGCCCCTGCTGCGAAGGGCATGGAAGCATTGTAATTAGACAGGGCCGGAGTTTCTATTACAAATCGTTAAAAAGTTGGGGGGGGGAGGAGTTGTCAGTTTTCAGTTGTAAGTAAAGAAAGTGAGGGTGATGCGGCGGGGGTGCTGGGGGCACGGGGATTCGGGAGAGGAGGTCGAAGACGTAAAGAAGGAAAGAGGTAAAGAGTGGAAGAGTGAGGACTCGGAACGGTTGGTGAGAGGGTCGGCAACAATGTTGCCGCGATCCCTCCTCGCTTCTCTGCTAATCTCTCGATCCGTCATTCACTCCGGCCAGGCCAGGGGCGCGTCCACGAGACGCCCATCGCTGATCTTAACTTACAACTGAGAACTGAAAACTGATAACCCCCAGCCAGAGGCCGGCGCCGCTTACGGGCCGGGGTGTAGCAGGACCGCCCCGGGCGGGGCTGGATAACCTGGGAAGAGGCTGGGGGCATCCTAGGGGAGAAAGAACGGAGACCTGGACATGTGGGCAAAGTTCTTGGACCACCTGGCCGTTCGTTCAGGGTATACTCAAGTGGTCCGCGCGGGTGGTTCCGGGAACCCCCGAACCAAGCGGGACATTGCGGCAGACGACCTGCTGGAAACCCAACTCGCGAGGTGAGGATTGCGGCGAATTCCCCTTCTTCTGGCGTGTGCAGTGTTGCTGGCAAGCGCCAGCCCGTGCTCCGCTCAGATTTTTCACAAGAAGAAAAAGCCCAACAAGTCTACCGAAGCCAGCAACACGGCAGAGCCCGACAAGCAGCTCTACAACAAGGCCATGGATGACATCAAGCATGGCAAGCAAGAGGTGGGCCGACTGAGTTTGCAGACCCTCATCAATACCTATCCGGACAGCGAGTTCCTGGCGAAAGCGAAACTCGCCATTGCGGATTCCTACTACAAGGAAGGCGGAACCTCCAACACCACGCAAGCCGTCGCTGGCTACAAGGATTTCATCGTCTTTTTCCCCTTCATGCCGGAAGCAGCTTATGCCCAGATGCAGGTCGCCATGGCGCACTATAACCAAATGCCCAAGCCCGACCGCGACAATGATCAGGCCCGCTTGGCTGAAGAAGAGTTCCAGACTTTCCTCCAGAAATATCCCAATGATCCGCTCGTTCCCCAGGCCCAGCAACACCTTCGCGAGGTACAAGAAGTCCTCGCCGAAGGGCAATTTCGGGTTGCCTACTACTATTACGTTAAGGGCGATAGGCGCGCCTCCGCGGGACGCCTTGCTTCGCTGACGCGCCGCTACCCGCTTTACAGCAAGTCCGACGCGGCATTGTGGATGCTGGGAGACATCTTTGAGAAGAGCGAGCGAAAAGACATCGCAGGCCTGTACTACGCCCAGATCGTCAGGAACTACCCCCTCTCGAAGCGCACCGCTGATGCCAAGGGTAAGCTGAAATCCTCCGGCATGCCGATTCCCCAGCCAGACCCCAAGGCAGTGGCGTGGATGACCGCGGAACAGAATGCGCCGCGCCCGCGTGAGACCTTGATGCACAAGTCGTTTGGGATTTTCCATTCCGGGCCGGACGTGCACATGGCCGCAGTGAGCGGAACACCGCAAATGGAACCGGAAAGCAGTACCCTGCCGGGTACGGACATTTTGACCGGCGGCGGCATGACGGGGCCAGGAGCGGGAAAGAGCGGGATCGTGGCCACCGTGGTGCCGGGTGAAGCTGCGCCCAGTGGGACTCCTCCAGCAGGCGCCACAACAGAAGATGTGAACACGGCGCCGGCAAGTGATTCGACGAATGGCGCTACGCCCGCCACGGAGCCGCCGGCAACCACGACGCCCGATGCAGCCGCACCCGCAGCAGGGAATGGGACGCCCGCCAATCCTCCAGCTACGGACGCGGCGACGAGCGACCCCGCCAAGACGGACGGCACGGATCCGTCTACCAATAATCCGGCCGCAACGGACTCCGCAAAGCCAGCTAGCACCCCGCCGGCCGCTGATTCGCAGAACCAGAAAGAATCCAGCAGCAAAAAGAAGGGGCTCAGGAAACTCATTCCCTGGTAGCGGGGGGCGGCCCCTCCTGCCACAGCGAAAAATCGCTCTAGGTACTTCAAGGGGTGCGACTTGGGTCGTACCCCTTGCCCTTTGGGACAGGTTGCAGATAAGCAACGCACCATGTCTACTTCCGACACACCCTGCTTCGTGGCGATTGACGCCCTCTCGCCTGAATGCTCCAATACAGTTTGAATCTCCATCTGTGGTTGGTGTGGGTTGTTGGGAGGACGTTCGGTGGCCAAGATCCTGGTTGCGGACGATAACA
>Ga0187866_1000644_pt1 | contig 38126 bp, 25 predicted proteins | sample June2016WEW_11_1_3_FD_133013 | JGI IMG/M metagenome (GOLD analysis project Ga0187866, IMG submission 133013) | Peatland microbial communities from SPRUCE experiment site at the Marcell Experimental Forest, Minnesota, USA - June2016WEW_11_150 | ecosystem: Environmental > Terrestrial > Soil >...
CACCGCGAAGGAGGTGCGCCCAAAGGTGCGGCGCAGGTTGAATTGCTCCGGGCCGTGCAACGCGCCCATCACTTGGAACGGCGGGAGTTGGCAGAAGACGACGTTGCCCGTCGCTGCCAGCACCCCGTCGCCATAGGCCGTCGCGCCCCCCACCACCAGGGGCAGCTTGCGCGGGTCGCGGTTGTGCACGTCCGCCGGCGCTACCCCGGCCAGCAGCGAATGGGCACTGAAAGGGGGGAACCAGGCAGCGATATGCTCCGTGGGCTGCATCGTCACCTTCGTTGGCAGGAACGAGTTGGCCTCCGCCTGGTCCAGTCCAAGGGCCAGGACGTGGCCGCCCGCCTTCACCCACGCACCGGTGGCCGGGGTCTGGGCCGCGAGCTCGCGGCCCCCACCCGGTCCCACCACCAGCACCTGATCCGCCGCCGGCGGCTCGCCTTTGAATGGCGCAGCTTCGACCCCGCAGGCCGCCAGCCAAGCCAGGCCGGCGGGTTCGCCGGCGTACACCGCGGTGCGCCGTGGGGCTGGGCGCCAGGCCTCGACATACCGCAGAATGTTGCCCGCCAGTGTCTCGGCCGCCGGGTCGCTCTCGGTCCGTGCGGTCACGTCCATCTGGCAGAAAAGGACCAACCCGCGGCCCTCGCGGTATTCGAGCAGCGGGCTGTACTGGAGGGCGTAGCCGCCGTCGACGATCGGCAGAAAGTCACCCCGGGGCGGCTTCTCAATCAGCACCGAGGCTACGTTGCCCCAGTTGCCGCACCGCCACAGCCGGGTGACCTCCAGTCCGCACCAGCGTACCGTCGGCGCCCCGTTGTACCGCGGACTCAACGTATAGCCCAGCGTGGGCGGCAGCAGGGTGGAAGAGCCGCGCCAGTCATGCAGATTTTCGCTCTTGAGGCCGGCCAGCAGCGGGCTGTCCGGCACGCGCGGCCAGACCTGCCGCAGGCCATATTCCTCGACCCGGAAGCCGAGCCGCTTCTCGAGCACCTCGGCGGTCTGCTCGAACACGACCACCTTCAGCCCCTCGCGCACCCGCTTGAGAACGGGCGCCGCGCCGTCCACGGTCAGGGCGCCCTTGCCGATCAGCAGCACGTCGAAGCCCGAAAGGTCCGCAGCGGCACCCACCGGTTGGCAGCTCACGCCCAGCCCGGCCAGCCATTTCGTCGTCTGGCCGGGCGGGTCGAAGAGCGCCATCTTCGAGACCGGGCGTGGCGGCGCCGCACGCGGGATGACCTGCAGCGTGAAGGAGTCTTCCTGGCTCTCTCCGGTGCTGGACCTGAAGATCGCGGCGATCTGATAGTTGCCCGGCGCCAGGTCGGCCGGCAGCTTGAGTTGCACCGGGACGCGCGCCTGGTCGCCGGTCGGAACGACCACCTGCTTGGCACCCCCAACCGCCGGACCTAGGTCGGCCGACCATGAGGCCTCGCCGGTCACCGTCAGGCGGGAATTGTTGATCACGATGAACTGCTTCTCGATGGTTTCGCCGGGGTAGAAGGTGTGGTCCTTGGTGGTGAGGTGCTCCGGCTTGCCCGCGATCCAGGCCAGCAGCGGCAGGTTATTGCGCAGCAACGACTTGGCTGTGGGCGAGGCGACCCAGTCGGACCGCTGGTAAGCCAGGTCAAAGCGGGCGTAGGTGTGGTCGATGAAGTCCGGGCTGTAGCCCGGCTGCTGCAGGTTATCCCAGTCGACCGGCAGCTCCTGGCGGCGGGGTTGGAAGCCGTCGCGCAATGTCCAGAAGCGGTCGTGCTCCCAGGGCGAGTTGGCCGACAGGCCCCAGGCGCGGAACGCTCGCCAGTTGTCGGTCGTGTAGGCGGCTTGCACCGGCTGCATCTCGTCCAACCGCGCGTCGCCCACCGGGTAGGGGTAATCCCAGCGGTACCAGGCGCGCCCCGCGCGGAACTGCTGCGCCTCCCACCGCAAGTTGCGTTTTTCCCGGTCACTGATCTGGTAGGCCGCATCGCCCAGGAACTGAGCGTTCCATTCGGCCATACAATACTCCCACGGCACGGCGGCGCTGCCGAACTCGCGCCGGCCATTGTACCAGCCGCGGTACATGGCCCAGTCCCACCCAAACGGGGCGCCGTACTCAACCAGGACCATCGGTTTGTCCCCCGCGCTCGACCAGTGCTCGAACCAGTCGTCCAGCTCCTGAATCGGCACGAAGTTGGGGTAGAAGTTGAGCGTGTACATCGCGCTGAGGTCACCCGAGGAGTGATGATAGACGATTCGCGCGGGGTCCAGGCGCTTGACGATGGCTTCGCAGCGCAACGCGCGGGCGGCGTTGCGGTCCGCCCACTGGTCCCGAGGATTGCTTTTCCCGTCCATCATCAGGGGGTTCGTATCCTCGTTGTAACCTGTGGCATTGTGGCTCATCGCGTAGCAAACCACGGACGGGTGGGTGCCCGCCACGCGCACGTAAAACGCCGCGTGGCGTGCGTAGCCGTTGGTTTGGTCGGCGTCTGGCGTCGGCCACTCGTACACGCTGAAGTGCGGCTGCGACAACGCCACCAGCATCCCCGTGTCGTCCGCCGCGCGCAGGACCTCCGCGAAGCTCAGGTGCGAGCCGGGCTCGCAGCCGTAGTTGTGCGTATAGACGAAGTTGATCCCGAAACTCTTGAGGCGCAGGAGGCTCTCCTTGGCCCCGGCGTAGGTCGCCAACGCCGCTCCCACCTGAGCGTTGTCCAGGGGCACCAACGACAGGTACAATCGGGTGCCGTTCAGGTAGAAGTCACGGCCCTGAATCCAGAACTCCCGGAACCCGAACCGCACCGGCGTCGCGGTGTCCACCGCCTGGCCTCCCGCGTCGAGCAGCGACACCTCGGCGGCATACTGGTTCTGCGGCGTGTGGATGTCCCACAGCTTGGGCGGCTTCCACGACGCCGTGAAGGTCGCGCGGCCGTCTTTCACCTCGCGCGCGGGGAACGTTGGGCCGGTGAATTCCACCACTTGGCGGCCCTGCTCGCGGACCCGGGCCCGCAGCTTGTAGCGCCCGTCGGCCGCCAGCCCCTGCAGCCCGGCTTCGAACGTGATCTGGCTCTGGCGGAACGAGGTGTCGATCCTGACGTCAGAGAGTCGCGCCCCAGCCGGCTCACCGATCAGCCAGACGTCGCCGCACAAGCCGCGGCGTTCGACTCTGCCCTTCTTCTGTCTGGCGGTGTTGGTGTCGTTGTACGACTCCATCACGGCTTTGAGCGGCATCGCCACCACCAGCAGGCTTAGGACATGCGTGGCGCCCGGACGAACCGCTGCGGAGAGGTCCACCTGGCCGGCCGGGAAGCGGACCTGGCCCACTTTCCGGCCGTCAACATAGATCGCCGCATAGGAATTCAGGTACTCCGCATCCAGGGCGATGCGCCGGCCGGCCCAATCTTGGGGGATGGTGATCGTGCGTTCGTACCAAGCGCTCTGGACCTCGCTGAGATTCGTGTTCCTCCAGCTCGGGTCGGGGTAGAGCCTCTGGTAGTCGCTCTGCAGGTAGTCCTGGCTGCCGGGCCAGCAGGCGGGCACCTTATAGTAACCCCAAGCCGCGGTGGGCACTTGGAGGGCGTTATCCGCTGCCGGCTGCCAGCGCCACAGCCCGTTGATGCAAACGCGTTCGCGGGTGGGAGTGGTCTCGCGCCAGGCCTTGGCCGGGTCCCACACCGCTTTAACGCCCGGCGGCAACGCCAGGCCAGATTGGTCTTGCGCCGCGGTCGAGCAGGGCAGTGCGAGCACCCCGCACGCGGCCGCCAGCAGCAGGGCCGATGGAAGCTTCGTGGGGGGGCCGTCCGACGGATGGGAACTCAGAGGACACATAGGAGTTTACTTTTGTCGTTACAATGTCCGGAGGACGTATCGGAGAGCCTCCTTCCTCAGGACGCGTTTGCTGGCCAACTTAGCCCTTTATGCGGAGTTCCACACAAACGGCTAAGCCGGGCCCAGCGCCACCATTTGGCCGCCTGAACTGGCGGACTCACGGCAGGCCTGCAGCACCTGTTGAGTCTTAAAAGCCATTTGGGGCCAGGTGTCGTTTAGCCTGCCGGACTGAACCTGGTCGGTGAAATGGCGGAAGAGTTGGGTTTCCTGGGCGCTGGGATGGCTGTGGCTGGATTCTTTGACCGTCCAGTGCCGGAGGTTTGGCTCGAGGTTGAAATCGCAGCCCCGCACGCAGTGCCTGGGGTTGCCGGTCTCGAAGGCGATTTCACTCCCTAAAAACGGCAGGACGAAGTCAGCCACCCGAAGGTGCCCCAGCGTGCCGCTGAGCTCCACCCACTGCTCAATCTCGGTAATGAACGAGCAATAAAAGCTGCTGGAAACCCCGCCCTCGAAAAACAGTTCGCCGGAGAATTCGGTGGGCACGGGCGCCTGGGCGTCTTTGGGTTTGGCCTCCGCCAGAACGCGGCCGGTCACCTGTCGCGGCAGTCTCCAGTCCATGGCCCAAAGGGCAAAACCAATGCAATACCAGCCCAGGTCACCCAGGCAGCCGTGCGGCTCAAGTTCGCTCCGGGCCCGTATATTGGAGGCAAAAACCTCTTCGGATTGATTGAAAGCAAAGGCGGAGGTAATCCGCCTGAGGCGACCGATCGTTTGCCCGTCGTTGAGCACCTGCCGCATCTGCTCCAGGCGCCGGCTGTGGATAAACATGACGCCGTCCATGAACTGGACGTGGTTGTGCCGGCAAGCCGCCAGCATTTCCCCCAGGTCCGCCACGCTGGCGGCGCAGGGCTTTTCGCAGAGCACGTGTTTGCCGGCGCCCGCCGCCCGCAGCACCCATTCCTTGCGAACTCCCGTGGGCAACGGGATATAAACCGCGTCGATATCCGCCGCCGCCAGCAACTCCGCGTAACTCCCCAAGGCCCTGGGGGCCGTTGCGAACGGGGCTTCCGCCTGGCACTGGGCAACGAAACGGCGGCTGCGCGCCAGCTCGCGGCTGGCCACAGCGGTGATGATGCCGTTTTTCGTGTTCCAGATGGCCTTCCAGTTCTTCCTGGCGATCTGCGCCGCCCCCAGAATGCCCCAGCGAAACATCGGCTTGTCCATCGGTAGGCCCCGGACTCAAACAGGTCCGGGTCCAAAGGGCAAGGTTTTGTTCAAGCAGGTGCGCTGGCGGTGAACTCCATTTGCCAGTCCACCACTTCCGGTCGTCCTTCACAACAGACCGACAGTGCATTGCCGGTCCGTTCCTGGCGCGCCGGGACTTGGCCTGCTCGACTCACCCCGGCTCGCAGCCTCGAAGCAGCGACCGTCTCCGCAAGCCCCGCGGCCTCGGCCTGCCAGACCGACTGCCCACTTGGCCATACTCGCGGCGCGCGCAACTGGCCAGCGCATGCTCCGGCTTGACGAGGCCACCGACCGCCCAGACCAAGCGGGCCAATGGAACAGGCAACCGGCCCAGTTGGAGGGTCTCCCCAAATGAGAACCCAGCGCGCAAACCTTGCGCCTTGTCAACACCAACAACTTTATAGCCTGCTCTTCCCGGCAGCTTTGACTCTGGCCCACCGCGCTTTGGCAGCGGCAGACAGGGCCCTTCTCCCCGCCGCACTGATTTTCCGCCTGCGCTTTACTGCTACTGTAGCCGGCTGGGCAGCCCCCCGTGCTCTTGCCTTCATCCGCTTCCTGACCCCCGCCCGAATGTTGGCCAGCCCCTTTCGACTGAGCTTTCGCTTCTTTCGCCCTCGCGCCGCTGGAGCCTCAGTCGGCGCCGGAGGGCCGAGGACTTGCTGCATTTTGTCTTGCAGCGCCTCAATCCTTTCCTGGAGGTCGGCTGCCTTCCGTAGTTGCTTCACTGTTAAGTTGAGAATTGAATTCATCGCGCGAACTCTGCCAATGTTAACGGGAATGTCAAGACTTATCGGCAATTATAAATTGAAAATTCCAGACTGTAAATTGTAGCTCGGGTGCGCCTATCACACCGCGTGAGTTATCGGACCGCCTCGGCCGGCCGCCAGGGCCGGAGGTCGCTCAATTTAAAACCGACAGTGAACAATCTACAATTTTCGACTCCCATCTCGCCCCGGTTGCGGCTGCCCGGGGCCGCACTGCTATAGTCTGGAATGCTCGCGGGCGGCGAAGATTCTCTGGTAGGGACGCGTTCCACCTGCCCGCCGGCAGGCAGGCCGCGTCCCACTCCTTGGTCCGAAGAATGCCAGGAAGGCGTCCCCACACGTCGGGACCTTATTCCCCGCGTCCCTGCCCGTTCGGCTGCGGCTGCGCCGCGCCAGGAATCCGCGCGCTAGGGTGCCGCGCCGCTCGCTTTGCTCGGGGAACCGCTCAGGTCCACAGCCACCAGCTCAATGCCGTTGCCCGTCCCCAGATTGCGCGAATACTGCTTGTCCGTCGGATTGTTCCAATGCTCGTGCACCCCCAGACTCCGCAGGCGCTTGACCGGCAGGGGATGATCCGGGTCGTAAAATGTCCCCGACGGCGGCTTCTCCGCCAGCGCCGCTTCGTGGAGGTAGTCATCCACCCCGCGCCGCCGGGGGAAATCGTCGTACTCGCTCCGGAGGAAGTCGAAGCCGACCGAATCGATGGCCACGGGGTCTTGGGAGGCGAAGAGGCTTTTGGGCCAGTCTCCGTTGCAGGGCGGCAGACTCATCCGGCGCGGCGCCGCATCCACGGGATGCTTGCCGCAAAACAGCCCGTCGATCAGGTAAAGCACGGTCTTGCCGCCAAGCTGCTCGTGCCCCATCAAATCCACCTGTTCCCGGTAGAGCTTTTCTTCCTTGGCGAAGGAATTGTGATGCAGCTCGTAATAACCTTCCTGGGCCGGCCAGCGGACCAGCGAGCCAAAGTGGTTCTTGCCGCAGAGTGTCACCCCCGTGGCGACGTGAGCCTTCAGGTTGGCAAAGTTGATCAGGTACTCCGCCTCCACGAAGCAGGTGGGCAAGTAGTCCGGCGTCTTGCCTTGCGGCCGGCAACTCCAGTGAACCGGCACCGCAGAGGCCTTGACCTTGAGGCGGCCGAATTTCCCCGCGTAGTCCACATATTGCACGTTCGGGAATTCCTTGTGCAGGATGTCATAATACTCGTTAACCAGGTAGGCCAGGCTGTCACAAACCGACAGGTCAGCCTCCTTGACCCCGACCACGCCCACCAACTGCCGCAGCAGCCCCACCAGCATCTGCGGCGACGTGTTCATGTAATCCTGTCGCTTGCTCAGCGTGTAGGTCTCCGCGTCCACCGCCCCCTCCCGCCAGATCATCCCCACCCAGTTCGGTTTGATCACGATCTTCTCCCCCGGTTGATAGCCCACCGCACCCTTGCCCCGCGCCTGGTTCAGGTGCCGGAACAAACCGTCCCAGGCCTTGGCCACGGTCGGCTCCCCGCTCAACTCGCGCACCGCCCGCGACATCATGCCGTCCACACGCTCCTGCCGGGTGTGGTTCCCCTCATACCAGTGCCCGTCCCCCGGCCCCTTCCAATCCACCGCTTGCCGATCATGCACCCAGACCACCCGGCCGGGATGAATGCCCTTGGCCTCGCCGATGGGCTTGAGCGGTTCCGGTTCGTCCGCCGCAGCCTCTGCGCCCGACAACCTGGAGGCGGCCAAGGCCCAAGCCGCCGCCGTCACGAGACAGAAGAGTCTGGTTCTCATAATTCGACATCAAACCGCTCTAGGCACCATCGGTCAACCTTAAATCAAGTTCTCTTAGAAGCGGAAATTGGTTGACTCTGCCCGATTTGTTTGCTGGCCGTACCCCGAACCCGGCGCCCGGCAGCCTCGCCTGGTCACGGGCACTGCACGCGATAGAACTGCGCGGAGTCTGGGGGGAGCCGCACGGTGAAGGTGTAAGAGGCGCCCGGCCGGTTCGTGGCCAAAGCGGCGGTGGTGTTGGTCGTCCAAGGCCCGCTCGCCCGGCTGGCATTCAACAACTGAAACGAAGCGGTCGAGCCGGAAAGGAGCGAAAAACTGATCTGCGCCTGGCCAGCAGTAATGGTCGGCGCACTTAAGACAATCAATGGCGGGGAGAAGCCCATCCGCACGGTGTTGTTGTCGCAATCCGCCACGTAGAGGCTGCCCATGCTGCCCACCGCAATGCCGCTGGGAGAGTCGAACCGCGCCCCGCTGCCGGTCCCGTCCGCGCTGCCACACTTGCCAGCCAACCCCGCCAGGGTGGTCACTAGCCACTGAGTTTGCCCGGCACCAGCGCCTGGCCTCAGCTTGCGGATAGTGTTGTTCGAGCTATCCGCCACATAGAGATTGCCCCCCTGGTCCACCGCGATGCCGTAGGGAGTGTTGAACTGCGCCACGCCCCCGGTCCCATCGGCGCTGCCAGCCTTCAGAGTGGTGCCGGCAATGGTGGTCACCACCCAGTTGGTGTGCCCGGCGGAAACGGTGGGCGTGATGCCTCGAATCGCATTGTTGAAGCTATCCGCCACGAAGAGATTGCCGGTCTCGTCCACCGCGATGCCGCCGGGATAGTTGAACAATGCCGAACTGCCGGTCCCGTCGTCGCTGCCGGCAATTCCCGGCGACCCTGCAATCGTGGTCACTGTCCAGTTGGTCTGCCCGGCGGAAACGCTGGGCGTGAGCTGGCGGATCGTGCAGTTGTCGGCATCCGCCACATAGAGGTTGCCCGCCCTGTCCGCCGCGATGCCAACCGGACCCGCGAACCGGGCTGCGCTGCCGGTCCCGTCCATGCTGCCAGTGTTCCCCGGCGACCCTGCGATCGTGGTCACCACCCAGTTGGTTCGCCCGGCCAAGACGCTCGGCATTAGCTGGCGGATCGTGGCATTCCCGTAGTCCGCCACGTAGAGGTGGCCCGCCTTGTCCGCCGCCAGGCCTAACGGATTGGAGAAAAGGGCCGCACTCCCAGTGCCGTCCTCGCTGCCATCATTCTCGGCCAAGCCCGCCAGGGTGGTCACCACCCAGTTGGTTTGCCCGGCGGAAACGTTCGGCGTAATCTGGCGGATGGTGTCGTTCCAGGAGTCCGCCACATACACGTTGCCCGCGCTATCCACAGCCAGGCCAAACGGTTTGAAAAACCCCGCCGCCGTCCCGCTCCCATCCGCGCTCCCGCTCCCGCCGGCCAGCCCGGCAATCGTGCTCACCACCCAGTTGGTATATCCGCCCGACACGCTCGGCGTTGCCTCCCGGACCGTATTGTTGAACGTGTCGGCCACGCAAAGGGCGCCCGCTCCGTTCACCGCAATCCCGTTGGGGTAGTTGAAAAGGGCCGCCGCCCCGGTGCCATCGTCGCTCCCAGCGTTCCCGGCCGAGCCCGCAATCGTGCTCACCACCCAGTTGGTCTGTCCGGCCGAGACGCTCGGCGTGATCTTGCGGAGCGTGTTGTTCCCCGAATCCGCCACGTATAGGTTGCCCGCGCTGTCCGCCGTAATGCCATACGCATCGAAGAACTGGGCCGCGCTGCCCGTCCCGTCCGCGCTGCCGTATCCCCCCACCGAGCCGGCAATCGTGCTCACCACCCAGTTGGTTTGCCCGGCAGCCAGGCTCGGCGTCAGCTTGCGGATCGTGCTGCTCCCGTAGTCGCTGGCGTAGAGACTCCCGGCAGTGTCCACGGCCAGACCCGACGGATTGAAAAACCGCGCCGCGCTCCCGGTCCCGTCCGCGCTGCCATAGCTCCCGGCCAACCCGGCAATCGTGCTTACCACCCAGTTGGTTTGCCCGACAGCCAGGCTCGGCGCCAGCTTGCGGATCGTGGCATTCCCGTTGTCCGCCACGTAGAGGCTGCCCGCGCTGTCCACGGCGATGCCATTGGGACGGTAGAACCGCGCCGCGCCGTTCGTCCCGTCCGTGCTGCCGGAGTTCCCCGCCAGTCCGGCAATCGTCGTCACTAGCCACTGGGTTTGTCCGGCTGAAACGCTCGGGCTCAGCCGGCGGATGGTGTGGTTCGCGGTGTCCGCCACGTAGAGGCTGCCCCCGCTGTCCACGGCGATGCCATTGGGACCGGAGAACCGCGCCGCGCTGCCGGCCCCGTCCGCGCTGCCAGGGCTGCCGGCCAACCCGGCAATCGTGGAGACCAGCCAGTTGGTTTTCCCGGCTGAGACGCTCGGCGTCAGGGCGCGGACAGTGCCGTTGTCAGAATCCGTTATATACCAGACGCCCGCGCCGTCCACCGCCACGCCTTGGAGACCGTCGAACCGCGCCGCGCTGCCCAACCCATCGGCGGTGCCATATCCCGCATTCCCAGCGATGGTGGTGAAAGTGAAGGGAGTGGCATAATCAACTTGTCCCCAGGCGGCGTGCTCCCAACCCATGGCCAGGCACACGACCCCGCAGAGCACAACCGAGCGAATCCGTGATTTCACTGAAAAAGATGTTTTGCCCTTACGCTGACCAAGGTAACTCGGCAAGAGGGATTTACAAGCATTTTCGGCGCGGGGCGCCTCTCACCCGGACCTCACAAAACGCCTGCAAAGGCCGGCCGAGTCTCCCTGGTTGAATTCTCTTGGCCCTCACGGTTCGGCTCGAACCCGGTAGAACCGCGCACCCAGGCCACTGATTTCATCCGTGTAGGTGTTCCGTGGCGGGCGAGCCGGGAGATTGCTGGCCAGCACCGAGAACGGCAACCGCAGGTCCTCTGTGCGCCACAGCGTGTAGAATCGGTTGCTCACGCTCGGCCACTGGACCAGGAAACCATTTGTGCTGACCGTGCCCGTGATCTTGAACGGCTCGCTCCACACAAACACCGCGCTCGGCACTCCCCAGTTGCCGGCGGCATCTTTCGCTTCCAGAAAAATCGTGTGTCGCGCCGGCAGCCAGCCCGTAGTGTCCATTGCGGCCTGGACGGCCTCGTTCGGCGAATTGAAGCTGCCGTCGGCCGCCGTCATGGGATAGGTCACCACTCCAGGCACCCAGGACGGATTATCGACGCTGTAGCGGGCAGCCGCGATGTTTTGGATGGGCGGCAGCGGCGTGGTTCCGGCATAGCGGCCGGCGTTGGCGACAGCGGTCAGACTGACCAGCGCCCCCACGAGGTTGGTCACAGGTGCAGCGCTGGCCTGGAGCACCTCCGGCCCGGCGGGGTCCAGATAGGGCTGCCGGCAGGCCTTGCAGGCGTAGAGCAGCGCCAGGCGGTTGGACGGATAAATGCCGCTTTCAAAGTCTGTGCAGCCCTGGAAAAAGTCTGTGCCTAATTCAAAGGTGTAGGCGGCAACGCCCAGTTCGCCGTAAGCCCAATCGTCCACTGTGCCGGTGGTGGGATACAACTGAATGCTGGCTTGCACGGTGTAGCGATTGAAGAAGCCGAACTTCAGCCCCAGTTTCTGCAGGGCGGCTTGGTTGGGCGCAGCGGCGGCCGTCCAGCCCCACGGGAAGAGCACGAGCTGGCTGTAACTGTGCAGGGTGACCAGCAGGCCGGTCGCGTTCGTCGGCGCCGGGTCGCTGTCGTTTGGACCCCGCTGCTCCGGGAAAAGCGAGCGGACATAGCTCTGGATGGCCTGGTTTTCCGGCTCGGATGCGGCCGCTGGCCCGTGATAGACTTCATTACAGGGATCGCTGCTGCTGCCGGCGCCGCCCCAATGGAAACCGCAGTTGCGATTCAGATCGGTGCCGTAACTCGACAACCTCGTGCAACCGTCATCGCTATCGGTGTTCTTCCGCCACCAATAGCCCTGTTCGGCCCATTTCCGGCCGTCGGGATTGGCCATCGGAAGGATGTGCACCTCATAATAGTCCAACAGCCACGTCACCTCCGGATCGACACCATACTGCGTCACCAACTCCTCGGCGAACCGTGTGGCCGTCTCCGCCGTCGTGAGTTCCCGCGCGTGATGTTCGGCCATGAGGAAGAACCTCGGTTTGGGTCCGGGCCGCGATTTGTTCGAGAGGACCAGCACCAGGAGATCATATCCCGCGCGTCCGCCGGACGTCAGCTTGTCCCAACTCTCACCGATAACCACCAGCGAGGCCAGCCCTGGATGGCTGGCGGCCAGCTCCGCCAGCGTAGCGTAGGTTTCTTCGACTGTCCGGTAACAGGGATAACCCGGGATGCCCATGTACTGGGTCAGGGGGCGTGCCAGCCTGCGATTGGCCAGGGCCGTCCGCGACTCGTCGATTTCCAGCCGGTAACCGGCCTGCGTTAGTTCCGCATACTCGGCGGGGTGCAACCGGGCCGCCACATAGCCTTCGGCGTGATTCGCAAACTCAAAGACATCGTACCGGCTGACCAGTTGCCCCAACCGGTCACGGTCGCCGTAATACAGCCGAACGATGAGCTCCGTTTCCGCCGGGACCGCCTCAGCCTCGCCCGGCCAGTTCGCTGCGTTTGGCGTCGGCCTCGCCGGCTCGCTCTCCCCTGCCAGTGCCAGACTGGCAGAGCCAAAGCCCGCCACCAAGTCCAGGAGCAACAGCAGCGCCAGCCAGTGCCGACCGCCCCGGCCGCCTGGCCCGGGCGGTTTCGCACGCGCCTCTTCCGAGGCGGCCCAAGGCCGCTTAAGAATGCTCCGGTGTGCGACTTGCGCGAGCGCCGACCAGGCGAAACCAACAGTCGCGCCCAGGAGGGAGGTGGCCCTTTGCATGGCCTGGATGAAGCAACGTTACCCCGCGAGGTCAACAGAAAAGTGCTAAAACACCTCCCCCCAACTCCCCCGGTCTTTGAGCATCACTTCCCGCAGCAGGCGGATGGGCGGCGCGCCGTGCCGGAGCAGCTCGTCATGGAATTTCTGGAGCGTGAACTTCGGGCCTTGCTCTTTTCGATAATCTTCGCGCAGTTTGAGGATTTCCAGCTTGCCCAGGGTGTAATACAGGTATTCGGGATCGAAGGTCCCGCGCACCGCTTCCTGGCGCGCGGGCTTTGGCTCGTAATAGCAATTGTCCTGGAAGAACTTCGTGGCTTCGTCCACCGTCATGCCCTGGCAGTGCATCTGAATCGAGACGCACAGCCGGCATACTCGCAGCAGCGCCTCGTCCGTCTGTGCCAGCCGGTATTTCGCCGCCCGGAGCTGCTCCGCCAGCGTGGGGGTGGCCCCCTGGCTCTGGCCCAGGCCTTCGTCCACCATCAACTGCTCGGCGTAATGGGCCCAGCCCTCGACAAAGGCATAGCTGCTAAAGAGCTTTTCCAGTCTGGTGGCCGCTGAGACCTTGAGGCACAAAAACTGGACGTAGTGGCCCGGATACACCTCGTGGGTGGAAACGATGTCCGTGGTGTAATAGTTGAAGGCGGTGAGCCATTCCTCCTTTTGCGGCGGCGTCCAATCGGCTTCCACGGGCGTCACGTAATAGTAGGCCTCGGTCGCCCGGGTTTCGAAGGGACCGGGTGTGTCCATGGAAGCGAAGCTGGTGGCGCGCAGGAATTGCGGGGTTTCGGCCACACGCGGGCGGACGGGCGAGGGCAGTGTGATCAGCCCCCGAGCCACCAGGAACTGCCGGAGCATTTCCAGGTCCTTCGCCGTGTCCGCCACAAGGCCCTGCTCCGTGGGATGCTCTCTTTGGATGGCCCTGAAGACCTCGATGGGCCTTTTGTCCGGATCGATTTGCCGGGCCGCCTCGGCAAAGACCTCTTGCTTGCGCCGTAATTCGCGCCGGCCGATCTCCAGCAGTTCCTCCGGCGATGCTGTCACCATCTCGCCCGCTTGGAGCAGTTCCCGGTATTTTTCCCGGCCCAGCGCATAGCGGTCGTTGGCCTTGGGCAGCTTCTGTTCCTTGAGCCAGGCCACGTAGCCGTGCAGTTCCTGGATGGCCCCCTGGTTGGCCGCCTGGAACTGGGCCATCAGTTTGTCGTCCCTCACCTCCTTGAGCGCCACGACCAGGTCTTTCCCCAGAAAATCCGCCGCCCCGCCCGCCATTTCGATCGCGGTTTCCACCTGCGGACGCGGCAGGGAGTCCGCCAGGTTCGCCCGGGCGGCGGCCATGACCCGCGGCGCTTGATTGAGAATCGCGATCACCGACCGCACCCGCTGCCCCAGCGGGGCGAAGTCGCGTTTGATGTAAATGTTCACATCCAGCGCCCCGGCGTAGGTCATCGGGTTTTGCCAGAAGACTCGCATCCCCTCGAAGCTGAAGACCTCCCGTCGAATCGCGTTGCCCAGAATGCGGTAATCGTAAAAGGCGCGCGGGCTCAGGCCGTTCGTGTCCAACCCGGCCAGCCGCCGCCCAAAGGATTTCAGCCGGGCCGATTCGGCCTCGAGCGAGGCGCGGCTGTAATCGGTCACCTTCCCATCGTATTCATGAAACCCGAGGGCCGTGCCGGTCTGCGGACGCCAAGCCAGGTAACCCGCGGTGTACTCCTCGGCCAGGCCCGCCAAGGCGGCATCAGCAGCGCCGGTTCCCCGGACGGCCGACGGTGGAAGTTTAGCGCAACCGGCCACCAGGCCGCCAAGCACCAGCAAAAAGAATATTCGCATGGGCAAAAGCTAATCCCAGGACGCGATTCTGAGAAGGGGCAATGTGTCGTGCTTGAAGGCGGCCTTGGACTGAGCAAAAAAGCCAACGGAGCCAACCAAGCCAATGGAGCCAATGGAGCCAACGGAAGCTTACTTCCCGGACAAGTCCCGCAGCTTGAGATTGCGGAACCAGACTTCGCTATAGTGGTCCTGGAGCAGCAGGTGGCCCCGGATGCGGGCGCCGAAGCCGGCGACGTTCCTGAACTTGCTCTCGGCCACAGCCGCTTTGACCGCTGGGCTGCCGCACTCGTATTCCAGCACCTTCTTCCCGTTGAGCCAGTGCTCGACGTGGTTGCCCTGGACCAGAACGCGTGAATGGTTGACCTCGCCCACTGGCTTGGGCGCCGCCGGCTCGGTCAGCTTGAGCACGTCGTAAAACGAGGCGGTCACGTGTTTGCCGCCCGCCGCCCGGGCGTCCGCCTCGCGCTCGTCATCGACCATTTGGTATTCGTGGCCAATGGCGGAGGGGCGGGTCTCCGTAATGAAGTATTTGACCCCGCTGTTGCCGGCCGGCGCCAGCTTCCAGTCCCACTCCAAGTCGAACTGTTCAAACCCCGCCTCCGAGATAATGTCCCCGCCGCCTTGGCCGAGGCAGTGCAGCCAGCCCTCGGCGACGGCCCAGCCCTTGCTCGGAAACGACTGTTTCTTGAAGCTGCGCCAGCCCGCCGTCGTCTGACCGTCAAAAAGCAGCTTCCAACCCGCGGCCTTTTCTTCTTCCGTAAGCTGGTTGGCCGTCGCCCCGGAGGCCAGGACCGCCGTGCCCGCCAGCAGCGCAAACGCCCAGCTTAGCCCGCCGCAGCCGCAGCCAAAGCCCGGGGAGAATTCCCTCCTCAGGCAACCAACCCAAGCCTTCCCCCGCTGCGCTAATAACCGGCCCTCCGCGCGAAAAACAACCGCCCAATACGTCAGCGGATTTGTGAAATGGCTCGCTAAGACCAACATGTTGGTTTTGATCTTCTGACACTGGTACATGGGGCCAGGGCTGGTTGGCAACCAAATAAGATCTTGCGGTGATAATAGAGTTCTTGACCGGTAAGACTCGTTTTCATCAGGTCAGGTTTCGCGGCGATTGCAATCCCGATTCGGAATCGGGACTTTTAGGTGAATTGAGCATTGAGGATTGAAAAACGATCATTGGTTATTGAAGAATGCCCGTCCCGCCGCGCGGGACCGAATGAACTTTCGCCCTGCGGACTCGATGACCAATAAGCAATACCCAATACTCAATTCTCAATGAATCCCCCGTCCCTTGAAGGGATACCACTTCGGATGAAAATGACGCCTTTGTTCGTTTGCAGCGGGTTACGCGGCTATTTTCGGGGTAACCTCTCCGGGCAGGCTCGATTCCAGAGCTGGTCTGAGGCGCCGCCGGGCTAAATATTGTACCCAAAACACGCAACTAATCCCTGGTCTTACCCGGGTTTCATCGGCCTTTGGGCAGGCAGCGCCTGGGTCAACACAGAAAGCAAGGCGTCGAGCTGCGCGCGGCTGTGTTCGCTCGAGATGGCGAACCGCAGGTAGCCGTTGGCGGGGCCGCCGGGGTACCTGATGAAGGGCGGGTAAATGCCCGCGGCCAGCAGCGCTCGCTTTAACCCTTCCGCCTGGCTCTTCCCCTCCGGCACCAGGGCCACAATCGGCCCGGGCGTCTCGGGCCGCGGCCAGCCCGCCTCCCGCAGACGGCCCCGAACATAGGTTAGGTTCTCAACCAGGCGTTGCCGGAGGCTATGGTCGCTGGCCAGCACGTTCACGCTCGCCAGCGCCGCGTTGGCCAGCGGCAAGGGCACGGGCGTGCTGCCGACGAACAACGCGCTGTGGTTGAGCATTCGTTGGCGCAAGGCGGCCGTGCCCAGGACGGCTCCCCCGTAGGCGCCGAAGGCTTTGCTCAAGGTGATGGTCTGGAGCATCTGGCGGGCGCGCGGCACCCCGGCGTGTTCCAGCGTGCCTTTGCCCGTCCGGCCCAATACCCCGCCCCCGTGCGCGTCATCTACCAGGAGCAGCGCGTCCTTGGGCAGCACCGCCAGGTAGTCCGCCAGCGGCGCCGCCGAACCGTCGTGCGAAAACATCCCGTCCGTCAGCAAGATCAATCTTGCCCCCGGCCCGCAGCCCCGGACCAGGCGCGCCAGGTCCTCCGCCTCCCGGTGTTTGAATGGCAGCAACGGACAATCCAGGAACCGGGCGGCGTCGCAAAGCGACGGGTGGGATGCTTGATCGATCAGCGCGTGGGAGAACTCCCCCGCCAAGGCCTGGGCAGCGACGAGATTCGCCGTGTAGCCGCTGGAAGTCAGCAAAGCGCTCTCCGCCCCGAAGAATTCAGTCAGCCGCCTTTCCAACTGCCAGTAGAGCCTGTGGTTGCCGCTCGTCATGCGCGACGCCGCCACGTTCAAGCCATAGACTCGCGCCCCGGCCTCCAGGGCGGCCATCACCTTGCGATGGCTGGCCAGGCGGAAATAGTCGCAGCCAGAAAAGTAGGAGAGTTTCCGTCGGCGAAAGCGGACGTAGGTTCGGTCGAGTTGCTGCACCGGTTCGGGCTCATTCATGCCGGCCTGTTATAAAGGGCCCGGCGCACAAAGACACTGGAAAAAGAGGAGCGTGGAGCGTGGAGCGTAGGAGCGTGAGGCGTGGAGCGTGGAGCATGAAGCGTGCGCCAAGGGCTTTGAATTTTGAGATTAAGATTACGATTAAGATTAAGATTAGGGTTACGAGGTTAGAATTGCGCCCAAAGGACCGAAGTTGTTTTTGCCCGGGCGGTTACTCCCGCGCCTTGGAATCAATGAGGATCGTCACCGGCCCGTCGTTGGTGAGGCTGACGAGCATCTGCGCGCCGAATTCGCCGGTCGCCACCGGTTTGCCTAAATCCTGAGCCATGCGCGCAACGAACCGCTCGTAAAGCGGCACGGCGATTTCGGGCCTGGCCGACCGGCTGTAAGAAGGACGGTTGCCCTTGCGGGTGCTGGCAAACAAGGTGAATTGACTGACCACCAGCACTTCCCCCTGCACCTCCTGGACCGACCGGTTCATCACCCCGTTTTCATCATCGAAAATCCGCAACCGGGCGATCTTCCCACTCAGCCATTCGCTATCCTCCTCCGTGTCGGCCTCCTCGACCCCCAGCAGGACCAGCAATCCGTTGCCGATCGCCCCTTTGACCGCCCCGCCGATGGTCACCTTGGCGGCCGTCACTCGTTGGATCACTGCGCGCATAATCGTTTAGCTCGAACGCCATTCCCATACAACAAATCGCCGCTCCTGGACAATCACAACTGATTCTGCCTCGAGCACGCCTTTGGCGCGCCGCACAAGTCCGGGCGCAGCAGAAAAGCCCGGCCATCGGTTAAACCCAAAAAGAGGGCTTGCATTGTCCACTGGACCGAACTAGGCTCCCGTCGCTTTTTCTGATACCTTGGACGGCGAGTGGCAGGCGGGCCGTCGCCGCCGTCAAACGATACGATGATTTATGGCAGTTAGAATTCGCATGAAGCGGATCGGGGCGAGGAACACCCCCGTGTTCCGCATTGTCGTGGCTGATGCCCGCAGTCCTCGGGATGGCAAGTTCATTGAAGAACTGGGCACCTATCAGCCGCTCAAGCCGGGTGATAATTTCACCCTGGACCTGGAGCGGGCCAAGTACTGGCTGAGCAAGGGCGCGCAGCCCAGCCAAACCGTTGCCAGTTTCATCAAGAAAGCAACCAAAGCCGCGGCCGCGGCCCCGGCGTAACCCCTAATCTGGCTTATGCAGGCTTTCCTCGAGTACGTCGTCCGAGGCTTGGTGCAGCATCCGGAAGCCGTCACCGTCACCCCCGTGGAACGAGAGGGGACCACCGTGTATGAGCTGCGCCTGCATCCCCAGGACGTCGGGAAGGTCATCGGCCGCCAAGGGATGACCATCAACGCGATTCGCTCGCTGTTGCTGGCCGGCAGCGCCCACAAGGGCCTCCGCTGCACCCTGGAAATCGTCGAGGAAAAGCCGGCCACTTGAGCCGGGCAGGAGCTGAGTCGCGGCTGCTCGCCTGCCTCGCCGGCGGCAGGCGGGGCCCCCGCCCGGCGCCAACGGACATGAGAATTGACGTGCTCACCCTGTTCCCGGCGATGTTCGCCGGACCGCTGGATGAAAGCATTATCAAGCGGGCGCGCGCGACGGGGCGGCTGGACGTGAGCATCCACAATTTGCGCGATTATGCCCATGACCGCCATCTGACGGTCGATGACCGGCCGTTTGGCGGCGGGCCGGGCATGTTGCTGAAGCCCGAACCGATCTTTGAAGCCGTGGAAGCTTTGGCGCGCCAGCCAACCCGTGTCATCCTGGTCTCACCCGCCGGGCGGACCTTCAACCAGGCCATTGCCCGCGACCTGGCGGCCCAGGAGCACCTGCTCCTGATCGCGGGGCACTATGAGGGTTTCGACGAGCGGGTGCGCGACCAGTTGGCTGACGATGAGCTATCGATTGGCGACTACGTGCTGACCAACGGCGGCCTGCCGGTCATGGTGATCATTGACGCCGTGGCCCGCCTGTTGCCGGGCGTGCTCGGGGACCAGGAAAGCGCGCGTGAAGAATCCTTCAGCCACGGTTTGCTGGAGTACCCGCAATACACGCGGCCGGCGGAGTTCCGGGGCCTGAAAGTCCCGGAAGTCCTCTTGTCGGGCAACCATGCGGAGATTGCCCGCTGGCGGGCCGAGCAGGCCCGGTTGCGCACGCTGGAACGCAGACCGGATTTATTGTGAAAACCGAGCGGTCGATGGGTCGAGTGGTCGAGTATCGGGATGGCCCGATACTCCATCGCTCCGCTATTCCATCCCTCCAATCTGTGACTTTATGAATCAGGCATTACTTGATAAAATTGAATCCGAACAGTTCCGCAAAGTGGCCCTGGATTTCGCCGTGGGCGATACCGTGCGCGTGCACACCAAGGTGGTCGAAGGCGATAAAGAGCGCATCCAGGTCTTCACCGGCGTCGTCATTGGCCGGCGCGGCCATGGCCTCAACGAGATGTTCACCGTCCGGCGCATCAGCTACGGCGAAGGCGTCGAGCGCGTCTTTCCCGTCCATTCACCCCGCGTCGAAAAAGTGGAAGTCGAGCGCAAAGGCTCGGTGCGCCGCGCCAAGCTGACTTACCTGCGCAAGCGCCTGGGCCGAGGCGCCACACTGGTCAAAGAGCGGGAAGGCAAGGCCGCCGCCCCGGCGCCCCACGCCGCTGCCGCCCCGACGCCGCCCGCCGACGCCGACGCCGCCCCGGCGGCCCCCGCCGAAAAAGCCTGAACCACCGAACAACCAGATTTCGCAGGCGAGGCCTTTGGCCCCGCCTTTTTTCTTGTCTTTGGCCAACGCACTCAACTTGAACTGGCGCGCACCTGGCTGGCCGCCTCGGCGGGCTTGACCCTCCGTTCCTCGCGGGTCCTGAGGTTCTTGATCCTGGCCAGCAATTCGCCCGCTGGGCTGCGGTCGAGCTTGATCGCGCAGGCGGCCTTGAGCTCCTGGGCGCGCTTGAATTGCCGGTCTGATTTAGCGGCCGTGAGACTGTAGTCCACTGCCAGGCCGGCAGAACGCAGGTCCTGAATCAGTCTTAGCGACGCCCCGCGCAAGCTCTCGTCCTCGATGAGGCAAAACGCATCGAGCGTCGCCTCGAACTTCGGCAGCCGCCCGCGGGCTTTGAGCAGTTCGACCAGGACCACGTCCCCCAAGCCGAAGCCGAGGGCGGGCAGATTGACTTTGCCGCCGCTGATGAGCTTGAAAAGGTGGTCATACCGGCCGCCGCCGGCGAGGGCGCGAAACTGGCCCTGGCGGTCGAAGGCCTCGAAGACGATCCCCGTATAGTAGGCCAGACCGCGGATCACACCATAGTCCACCTTGGCAAACTCCTGCAATCCGCGCGCGGCCAGATTGTCCAGGAGTTGCTGCAGTTCGGCGGTTGGCTTTGCCTGCTCGATGAAAGCCCTGACCGCTTCGAGCGAAAATCCCAGGGTCCCCAGCTTCTGGCGGTTGGTTTCAGAATCTTCGCGCTCCAGTTTGTCAATGATTTGGTAAAACTGCTGTTCGCCGCCGGCCTCGCCGTGGTGCTGGAGGAAAAAGTCGCGCCAGGCGTTCCGGCTGCTCAAGCGCACCACGAAATCTTCTGCCGTCAGCCCAAACGAGCGCAGCGTGTCAATCAGCAGCGCGACCAGTTCCGCCTCGGCCGCCGGATCGCTCTCGCCGATGATATCGGCGTTAAACTGGAAGTGCTCGCGCAGCCGGCCCTTCTGCTGCCGTTCGTAGCGGAAGAGTTGGGGCAGGGCGAACCATTTCACCGGCTTCTTGTAGCTGCGCTCGTGGGCGGCCAGCATGCGCGCCAGGGTGGGCGTCATCTCGGGCCGCAACGACACTTCCCGTTCGCCTTTGTCGCGGAAATTGTACAATTGGCCGACGATCTCTTCGCCGCTCTTGGTGGTGAACAGTTCCAGCGGTTCCAGGGGTGGGCCATCGTACTCCCGGAACCCGTAGCGGCGCGCCGTCGCGCGCCACTGCTCAAGAATGTACTGGCGCGCCTCCGCGCTCCACAGGTCGGGCTGCGGCAGCGGCTCAGGATAAAAATCGCGAAATCCAGGCAAACGTTCCATAGAGCACGGCCCAAGCTAAAGCGCGGACCAGGAAAACCATAGCCGGCCAGCGGAGCGGGCTAGAGCTGGGTCGGTGGGCTGTTGACTTTGGCCGGAAGCTTGAGGACCTCGGCCCGCATCTCCTTGCCCGGCCGGAATCTGACCACCGACCGCTCGGGGATCGGCACGGTGGCCGTCGGCGCGTTGGGATTGCGCCCGAGCCGAGCCCGGCGCACCTTGACCTCGAACACACCAAAGTTCCTCAGTTCCACTTTGTCGCCCCTGGCCAACGCCTCCGCAATGTAGTTGAGCGTTTTCTGGACGACATCCATGACCTGCTGTTGGATCAGACCGGTCTCCTCGCTGATCCGCATCACCAAATCTCGCTTTGTCAGAGTCATAAATAATGGGGTCAATAGGCGCTGACTTCCCGTCATCGAGTTTGGGTATAACTCCCGTCCCGACAATGGTCAAGCGAGGAAATTGACCGAATTGGAATGAGCCGCCCTCACGGCCACGCCGGAACCAGGCCACTACTGGCCGACCTCCACCGCGCCGACCAGCTCTTTGACATCCCGGAGGCCGTGCTCCTGCATGAATTGGCGGACCCCGGCGATTACGCGCAGGGCCGTTTGCGGTTCGTAAAAATTCGCCGTCCCGACCGCCACGGCCGTTGCGCCGGCCATCAGGAACTCAATCGCGTCCGCTGCGCTTTGGATGCCGCCCATGCCGATGATGGGGATTTGCACCGCTTTGGCCGCTTCCCAGACCAGCTTTATGGCCAGCGGCTTGATGCACGGCCCGCTCAGCCCGCCGGTCACGTTCCCCAGCTTGGGCCGGCGCGTCTCGATGTCAATCGCCATGCCCGGGAAGCTGTTCGTGACCGACAACGCATCGCTGCCCGCTTGTTCCGCAGCCTGGGCGTAAGGCCGGATACTCGGCACATTCGGGCTCAGCTTCGTGATCAGCGGCAGCCTCGTCGCCTCTCGGCACACGCCCACCACCTGGCTGAGCAGTCTCACATCCGTCCCGAACTGCGCGCCACCCTCCTTGATGTTCGGGCAGGAGACATTGAGCTCCAGGGCGCCCACACCTTCCAGCGCGTCAAAGCGCCGCGCCACTTCGCCGTATTCTTCGATCGTTGTGCCCCAGATGTTGATGATCGTCGGCACCTTCAGTTCCTTAAGGAACGGCCAATATTTCTTGATGAATCCATCCACTCCCGGCCCTTGCAGGCCGATCGCGTTGAGCAGGCCGCTGGTCACTTCGACCGTGCGGGGCGTCGGGTGGCCGGCCACGCCCTCGAGCCGGAGGCCTTTGACGACCACCGCGCCGAGCTGGTTCAGGTCAACCAGTTGCGCGTATTCGACCCCGTAGCCGAACGTGCCCGAGGCGACCGTCACCGGGTTCTGCATCCTCAGCTTGCCGATTTGGACGGAAAGATTCATTGGAGCGGTTCACTTGACTAACTCCCAGGCAACCCGGCGTGAGTCGAATACCGGTCCTTCGGTGCAAGTCCGCTGGTATTCCCAACCCCCGTCAGTCTTGATCGGAACCACGCAGGTCAGGCAAACCCCCAGGCCGCAACACAGATGTTCATCCAGGGAAAGCTCTGCCGACACGTCGAATTCGGCCGCCATCCTCGCCACCGCCTTGAGCATGGGCGTTGGTCCGCAGGCGAACAGCCGCCGCCCCTCGGAACTCCGCTTCAACTCGGCCATTAAAGCTTGGGTCACCAGCCCTTGTTCCCCGCCACTGCCGTCCTCAGTGGTCAGGCGGACCTCCCAGCCGAGGGCGCGGAATTCCTCTTCGCACAGAAGGTCCACCCGGCGCCGTCCGCCGACGAAGACGATCCCTCTTTGCGGACAGCGCTGCGCCAGCAGATAGAGCGCCGCCATGCCGTAGCTGCCGGCGATCAGCAGCGGCGTTTCCCCGCCGGCCGGCGGCACCGTGAATCCCCGGCCCAGCGGCGCGATGACGCTCAATCCCTCTCCGCTGCGCATTTGCGAGAGGACTTCCGTGCCTTTGCCAACGGTCTTGTAAAGGATGGAGAAAGTACCACCCTCGGCCTGGAAGATGCTGAATGGCCGCCGCAGCAAGGCCTCCTTGAGGGGCAGGATGCGGACGTGAGCGAACTGGCCCGGTTGCACCAGGGGGGCGATCTGGGGGGCGCGCACCACTACACGGAAGTAAAGCTCGCTGTGGCGCTCGTTGGAAAGGATCTGCACTGTTTGCTCAACCATCGTGGCCCTTAGCATGGTCGGCGCGGCCGGGCCTGTCAACCTTGCCCGGCCGGAAGTTGGGCGGGCACGGCCTGGCCATTGGCCTCCCCATCCCGTGCCCTTGGCCAACTGGCCGGCAAATTCCGATAAGTGGCCAGGGCCAGCAACGGCCAACTGTTCCGGTACATGTCGTATTTGAGGTAGAACACTTTGGGGAAGCCCGTGCCGGTGGCCTCGTCTTCCGTCCAGGAGCCGTCGGCGTTTTGGGTCCGAACCAGGTACTCGACGCCCCGGCGGAGGGCGGGGCGGTCCGGGTCGTCGAAGGCACAAAGGCCCATCACGGCCCAGGCGGTTTGGGAGGCGGTAGAGGGACCCTGGCCTTTGAAGACGGGGTCGTCATAAGTGTTGCAGCGCTCGCCCCAGCCCCCGTCTTCATGCTGGACGCTCTCCAGCCATTGGCGGGCTTGGAGCAGCCACGGCTCGTTCATGTCCAGGTTGAGGGCGCGCAGTCCGCGCAACACTTGCCAGGTGCCATAGATATAGTTGACCCCCCAGCGGCCATACCAGGAACCGTCTGGCTCCTGGTGTTCGCGGATAAACCGCAAGGCCTTTTGCACCTGCGGATGCTCCAACCGGTAGCCCTCGTAGCCGAGTAATTCCAGGATGCGCGCCGTGATGTCCGCGCATTCGGGGTCGAGCATCGCGTTGTGGTCGGCGAAAGGGACCTTCTCCAACACGCCCTTGGTGCAATCTTTGTCGAAAGAAGCCCAGCCGCCGTCTTTGCACTGGAACGTCAGCATCCATTTCAGGCCCCGCTGGAAGGAGGCGTCGCGCTTTGGGGGGTCGGCGGTCGGGATTTTGCGCAACGCCAGCAGCACCATGGCCGTGTCGTCCACGTCCGGATTCCACTGGTTCGCGAATTCAAACACCCAGCCGCTCGGTTCCACCTTGGCGGGGTTCTTGTAGTGCCAGTCGCCCCGGAAACGGATCTCTCTGGAGATGAGCCACTCGGCGGCTTTGTTGAGGGCGGGGTGCTCGGCCGGCAGGCCCGATTCGCGCAGGCAAAGGGCCACGATGGCGGTGTCCCACACGGGCGAGAAGCAGGGCTCGAAGCGGACGCTGTGCTCGGTTTGGTGCTCCAGCTTCTTCAATTCACGCTGGGCGCGCAGCACCTGCGGGTGGTCGTCGGCGTAGCCCAGCGCCTGGAGGGCGATCAGCGAACTGAGCGTGGCTGGGAAAATCGCCGCCAGGCCGTCGGAACCCTCGAAACGTTCCAACATCCATTGCTCGGCTTTGCGCAAGGCGCGCTTGCGGAACGGATGAATGCCATTTTCGGCGAACCACTCGGCGAACTTGTGCACGCGGTCCAGCCAGAGGAAGAAATTGCGCCAGGTCAGCCGCTCGGGGTCGGGCGCCAGGGCCAGGTTGCGTCCGTGGATGCCTTCGGGGTAGAGTTCGTCCAGGTTGACCCTGTTCTTCAGGGGGCGTGTAGGCTTGAAATGGTTGATAATCGCCAGGGGAACCAGCATCGAGCGGCTCCACGAACTCATTTCATTGAAGTTCACGTAGAACCATTTGCCAAGCAGGATGACTTCGCACGGAATCGTGGGGACGTAGTCCCAGGGGAAGAGGCCCAGCAGGGCCAGGTAGAGCTTGGAAAAGGTGTTCAGCCGCGGCACCCCGCCCAAGCTCAGCGCCACCTCGCGCGCCCGCAACATCCGCTGGTCGGTCACCGGCACGCCCGCCAGCTTCAGCGCCAAGTAGGCCTTGATGGTGGCGTTGACCTCCGCCGGCCCGCCGTAATACTGGTTCCACCCCCCGTCGGACACCTGCATCGAAAAGATGTGGTTGACCGCCTTGCGCTCCCATTGGGGGTCCACCTGGCCATTCCAATGGTGGTAGGCAATCATGTCCGCCACCAGCGTGGCATCCACCATCAGTTCGCCAATCCAATAGCCCTCAGGCTTTTGCTGGCTCAGCAAATACCCCTGCGACCGCTGTATGGCGGTCTCCAACTCACCTTCAGGCCGATACCCCACGGCCGGCTGACGCGGCATTTTCCCGGCCATGCTCTCGCGGAACGACGCGACATCCACGCCCGATACTCTGCGGATGGCCGCCCCCACTGTAAAGTAATTATTCACCCCTCAACATGGCGCGTCAGGCTACAACTCTATTTCTTGAATCCGCCCCGTCCTCGACACCCCTGGCACTGGGCGGGCGGAGTGACCAGGTTTCGCCCGTGCAACGCTAGTGGGGCAGGCGTCCCGCCTGCCTTCCCATTTTGCCCGTGCTACCGCCGGGCCTTCACTCAACTTGCCCCAGCACGACTGTGATGCCCAAGCCGGCGGCCAAGGCCAGCGACAGCTTAAGCCGGTCGTGCGAGTGGAATTGAAGTTCTGGCAGCAGATCCGCGCAGGCGATGCATAAGAAAGTGCCCGCGCAAAACGCCAGCGCGCCCCCCAGGAACGCCGGGTCCATGTGGGCCAAGTGACTTGCTCCCAGGTAGAACAAGGCCATGCCCAAAGGAGTCGCCAGGGCAAACAGGCCGTTCAGCAGTTGCCGCGCAAACCGCGAGCAGCCGCTGGCCGCCATCATCGTCGAAATCGCCATGGCATCGAAAGGTTTGTGCAGCATGATCACCAGCGCCGTGCCCAGACCCACCACGACGCCGCCCTGCCCCCGTGATTCGGCCACGACGGCCGCGGCCAGAGCCACGCCGTCCATCAGCGAGTGCAACGACATCCCCAGCGTGGTCCCAACCCACGACAGGCCGTTGGCGGGCTTTGCTGCCGCCACCGCCGCCCAATGGGCATGCGCGTGCCGACCTTCAGCCCCCCTCGCTGCCTCCGGTTCCCTGCCGCTTTCCACCAAACCCTCCGGCTGGTCCGGCAGGTCATGATGATGATGGGGCAAAAAGCGCTCCAGGAAGAACATCGCCAGGAACCCGCCCAGACACCATCGCAAGACCCCTTCCAGCGAGTGGTACTGCTCGGAGGCATGCGGAATGAAATGCAGCAGCGCCATGCCCAGCATCAGGCCGGCCACGAAACTCACCGCCATTTGCAGCCGGGCATGAGTCAGCCGCATCGCCAACAAGACCCAACCCCCGCTCAGGGAGGCCAGCGCCACCAGCAGCCCGTAAATGACCAGCAATGCCCCTGCGGATAGCGAGACGCCTTTCATGAGGTCACCGCGGCAAAAGGCCCCGCGTGCGGCCTGCCTGCCGCCGCCCCTCTGGAACTCTCCTCGCCACAAACGAACACCACCGCGCTCGTTTTGTGTGGCCTCACGAGGCGCCTGACTGGCTGGGATTGCTGGCTTCGGCTTTCGGGCCCAACGATTCCAGCGCCTCGAGCACAACTGGGATGTGCGTGTAAGCGGGGCCGCCTTGCATCAGCACGGCCACCCCTGCCGCTTCGAGGACCTGCGCCGCGGAATTGCCCGCCTCCAGGCACTTCTGCACATGCAGGTTGATGCACGGTTCACATCGTTGGGCCACAGCGATTCCCAGCGCCACCAATTCCTTTTCCTTGGTCTTGAGGGCGCCATCCTTCATCACCGCTTGGAACAGCCCGCCAAACCCCTTCACCACCCCTGGCGCAGCCACCCGCATCCTTTCCTGATCGCCTTTGAATTTCTCCAAGAACTCCAGTGTCTTATCCGGCATAATCATCGTCCTTTCCTGGTGGATTACGTTGTGCCCAAGCCAGCCTCCCGCTTAGCGGGGCCTCTTCTCTGGTTAGGCATGCTCATCACGCTGGCCCGGATGTTGGCAGCCTGCGGGCCTCGCTGTCAATCGCCCAGTCAAATAAGCTCGACGACTTTCTCCACGGTTTCACCCAGCGGCCCCGCAACGACTTTGATGCCCTGTTGTGCGAACAACACCAAAGCGCGGTGGCCAATGCCGCCGGCGAGTCGTAGCCAAACTGCCGCAACTAGGCCTGGCGCTCCAATACCGGCTGGTGGTTGACGACCATGCACGACTTGGGCAGAGTCAGTTGAACATGTTATGAGATGTCTAGCCTTGGTCCTTGCCTGCACAGCTCCCTGCTTCAGCGATGCCGGTGAGCTTCAACTCCTTTTGCCCCTCGGGCGAACGGCTTATCAGTGCAACGAATTCATCCCGCTGACCGTGCTGGGCCGCGGCGCCCCCTCCCCTTGGCCGGGCGAGCTGGTCTTGACGCTGGCCGGGGAGGACGGCAGCCGGCTGCTTTTCACCTTCCCGCCGCCACAGGCAGGGGCCTCCGCCTCCCCCGCCGTCGAGCACCTGCGCCTCAATGGCTGGTTGCTCCGGCCGGGCACTTACTCCCTCCAGGTCGCCTGCGGCGCCGCCAGCGCCAGCACCAACCTCACGCTTCTGAGTCACCTCCGCCGCAGCGACTTCCAGCTCATCAACTGGCGCCAGACCCAAGCCAAGGACCAGCTTGCTCAAGGCGAGGACAGTCTCGGCTTCAACTTGTGCTACGCCAATTACGGCGGCGATGATGAGGAAAACTTCATCCGGGCGGGTGTGGACTTTGTGGCCTGCTGCGTGATGAGCGGGGGGCACCAAATGGACCTGCGCCAGGAGTGCGATTGGTCCGACCCCTACGTCCTCCGGGGCGGCACACGACGAGCCGTCCGCCGCGCCTTCAGGGACCGCACCTGGCCCAACGTCCGCGGCGTCCACTTCTACGACGAGCCGGGACTCACCTGGACCAAAGACCCGCACACCGGCCAGCCGACCCCGCACGCCGTCCCCTGGCAGTTGCGCCAATATGCAGCCGCCTTCGGCCAGCCCATGCTCGATTGGACGACACTCAATCCCCTCAATCCCGAGCACCTCGCCCGCTGGGCCGCATGGGCGCGCTGGAAACTGGGCCTGCTGGAGGCCGCCTGGCGGGACGCGCAATTCGGCGTGACTGCGGTCGAGCCGGCATACCTCTCCCTGACCCAAAGCCAGTACGGCTACGGCGCCTTCAGCGACGGTTACTACTTCAACGTCGTCCGCCCGCTGCCCATCATCAGCGGCCACGGGGGCTACCATGACTTCGGCCCCGGCTACTTCAATCCCGTGCTCTTCCTGGAATTCGCCCGCCCACGCGACCTCGCCAAACCCAATTGGTATCTGCCCACCTGGTTCGGCAGCACCACCACTGACCAGTTCCGCCTCGAACAATATCTCTGCTTCCAATGCGCCCTGCAGGGCCTCATCTCCCCGCCCGAAATTGACCCCGGCGCCACCCCGGAGCAATCCATTGCCGCCCAAGGCCTGGTCGAGTCCAATCACCTCCTGCAGCGCCTTGGACCCATCTTCAACACCATGGCCCCGACCCGCCCGCCCGTGGCCTTGCTCTTCTCCCTTTCACAGTGCATCCACGCCCAGGCCTTGGACCGCAAGGTCTGCTACGCCCACGAGACCCCGCATGGGCGCAACCTCCCGCTCGTCTATTTGGCCGGCAAGCTCCGCCAGCACCACTTCCTGCCGCTCCTCGATGAGGAAGTCTGCGATGGCACCCTCGCCGCCCATCATCGGGCCATCATCCTCACTTCCCTCGACTACCTCGATGCCGATGTCATCGCCGGCCTGGAACAATTTGCCCGCCAGCGCGGCCTCGTGCTCCTGACTGCGGACTGCACCGTCCCGGTCAAGGGCGCGCTCAAACTCGACGTCGCCCCCGCCTGGCCTGACGCGGAGCGCATCGCCGAGTTGAAGAGGACCGGCCAGGCTGACGCGGCCAACAAGCTGATGCAAATGCGCCAGGCCCTCGCGGCGGCGCAGCAGCTTGCTGACGCTATCGGCCCCCGCCTCGAGCAGGCCGGCATCCAGCCGCCCCTCTCCAGCACTGAACCCGGCATCGTCGTCACCCGCCAGGCCGCTGGTGACCTCGAGTACTTGTTTGCTGTCAACGCCGCCCACGACCCAAAAGGCTCGCCGATGCTCGGCATGAAAGCCCTCCAAACCACCCTCGCCCTGCCCAACGACGGCAGACCCGTTTATGACGCCGTATCGGCCCGCCCAGCCGACGCCTTCCAGGAGCACGCCGGACGACTCCGCGCCGAGTTGCGCTTCGGCCCTGGGCAGATGCGGGTATTTGCCCGCACCACGCGCCCCATCGCCAGCGTCGCCGTGGGCGCCCCCACGCTGTGCCGCGACTACACCCTCGCACAGGCCCCCCTCCGGTTTGATTTTGGGGCCGCCGTCCTGGACGACCAGGCGGCTGTCCTCAGTGGCTCCATTCCCCTGCGCATCGTCGTCTCCGACCCGCTGGGCGCCGCCCGCTATGACCTCTACCGTGCCACCGACCGCGGCTTCCTCAAGCTGAGTCTTCCACTCGCGCTTAACGATCCGCCCGGCGATTGGAAAATCACCGTCACCGAGTTGCTCAACCACCGCCGCGGCGCGGCAACCCTTAAACTCCCCCCTACTTCCACCTGTTCCGCCGCCGCCGGCGCAGTGCGGCGCGCGCTCTATTGGCCGGCGGATCGCGAGCGTATCTTCCGCTTCTTCCGCCAGCACCATCAGCTCACGCTCGTCACAGGCAGCAGCCAGTTCACCACCACCGCCGCTCAGCGCCTGGAGAATATCCTCAAACCTTGGAACATCACCTGCTCCATCATCCCTGCAACCGAGGCCAATCACCCGCGTTCCCTCACTGAGGATGAGGCCCGCACCTGGATCGGCCTCGACTACGCCGGCCAGGGCGCCATTCGCCCCGGCCCTTCCAACGCCCCTGTCCAGGTCGGCTTCGCCGTGCCCGGCCCGGTCATTCTCCTCGGCACGCCCGCCGACAATCCCCTCACCAGCTTTGTCGCTGACCAGCATTTCCTCCCCTTCCGCCCGGAGGCGGACGCCATGCCCGGACCGGGGCGCGGCTTCATCGCCTGGCAGCGCGAAGCCCTCGGCGTGAACCAGGAGAGCATCGCCCTGATTGCCTTCGACCCTGCCGGCATGGATGAAGCCGTCGGCACGCTCACCGAACTGCTCGCCGGGCTCCAAAGCCTCACGCCCCTGGCCATGCCCCACACCAGCACCATTACGCCTGCCAGCAGGACCAGCGGACCCCAACCTCTCCGCGTCGCCTGGACGGCTTTTTTGCCAGACCGCATCACCGGCCTGAAACTTGCCGGCGACCGATTTGCAGTCCTCACGCACGCGGAGACCCTCAGCCAGGTAACTGCCGATGGCAAAGTCCTTGCCACCCGGCCCGTGGCCCCTGACGACTACACGAACCTGGTCGCCCAATGGCGCCCCGCCTCCGACGCCGCCGCGCTGGCCGCCGCTCGCACCGCTTCCCCGCCAAACCGGCTCGTAAAACTCGTCGCTTCAGAAGGCCCTCACCTCGCCGTGGCCTACTGGGGCGGCACCGTCAGCGTCTTCGATCAAGCCGGCGCGGTCCGCGCCACTCGGCGCCTTTCACAGGACGTGACCGTGCTGGCCTGGCTCCACGGCCAACTCCTCGCCGGCGATGCCGATGGAAGGCTGATCGCGCTTAAGGTCGGCAGCAATTGAGTCCCCGCGCCTTGTTTCATTCCTGTTAGCCCCTGAAAACTGACAGTGAAACATCAACAAACCCCGGCAAAAAATCCGCTGGCTTTTTAAGCCACGCGGCGTTTCACCCTGAACCAGTACGGGGACGAGTGACGCGCCTTCAGATGAAGCCGTTTTCGCTCAGGCGCAGAATCAGTACAACCGGTGGCGGAACAGATAGCCGGCCAGGAGCAGGTTAAGCGCGCCGATAATCGCCATGGGCCAGAATTGAGCAACGAGCAGATGAAACGGGGTGCCCTCCAGAAACACCCCGCGCAGGATGATCAGGAAGTAGCGCAGCGGGTCGATGTAGGTGATCTGCTGCACCCAAGGCGGCATGTTGGCAATGGGCGTCGCGAAGCCCGACAGGATGATCGAGGGCACCAGAAACAGAAAGGCGCCCAGCAGGCCTTGTTGCTGGGTGATGGCCAGTGACGAAATCATCAACCCCATCCCAACCGTCGAGAGCAGGAAGCAGAGCAGTCCCACATACAACGTCAGCAAACTGCCGCGCAATGGCACCTCAAACCAAAACACCGCCATCAGAATAATCAGCGTGGCCTCGAACAGGCCGATGATGAATCCCGGCAGCGCCTTGCCAATCAGAATCTCCACCGGCCGGAACGGCGTCACCAGCAATTGGTCGAACGTGCCCTGCTCGCGTTCACGGGCCACCGATAGTGCCGTCACCAGCGTGGTGACCACCAGCGTCAGCAATCCCACAATGCCAGGCACGATGAACCACCGGCTGAGCAGGTTCAGATTGAACCACGCCCGCGTTTCCAGGCGAGCCTGCGCCCCCGCGCCGCCGGTGCGCTGCTGCCAGTCGCTATTGAACGCGCCCACGATGGTGCTGACATAACTGAGCAGGATCGCCGCCGTGTTGGAGTTGCGTCCATCCACAATCACCTGCACCGGAGCCGAACGTCCGCTGAGCAAATCCCGGCTGAACTGCGGCCCGATGTGCAGCACCAGCAGCACATTTCTTCCGTCCACCTGCGGAGCAATCTCTTCCTCGTGCTCCAGCACCGCCACCTGCCGGAAGTTCGGCGTCCCGGCAAAACGCGCCACCAACTCGCGCGACGCCTGGCCGGCGTCCTCGTTGTAAACGGCGAACCGAATGCGGTTCAAATCGAAGGTGGCTGCGTAACCGAACACCAGCAACTGTAGGACCGGCGGGATCAAGACGACCGTCCGGCTCCGCTTGTCCTTGAGCAGGGCCAGGAATTCTTTGATCATCAGTGCCTGGATTCGTCGTAACATCCTGTGTCCTATTCCAAACGCTTCCGCAGTTTGCGCCGGCTCACGCCCAGGAAAAAGCCCGCCATCAACACCAGCGCCAGCGCGTTGGGCCAAATCACCAGCCACACATTGCCCGCCAGAAAAATCGTTTGCAGCAGCGCCACGAAATAGCGCGCCGCGAGGATGTGCGTGATCCACTGGACGACCGTCGGCATGCTGCCGATGTCGAAGATGAAGCCCGAGAGGATGAAAGCCGGCAGGAACGTCGCGATGATGGCCACCTGGCCGGCCACAAACTGGTTTTTCGTCGCCGTCGAAATCACCAGACCCATTCCCAGTGCCGCCAGCAGGAACAACGCCGCCGCTCCAAACAACACCCAGAGCGAGCCGCGCAACGGCACGCCGAACAACCAGACGCCCATCGCCACCGACAACCCCATGCCGCCCATGCCCAGAATGAAGTAGGGCACGACCTTGCCCACCAGCACTTCTCGCATCGTGACCGGCGTCACCAGCAGCGCCTCCATCGTCCCGCGTTCCCATTCCCGCGCCATCACCAGCGCCGTCAGCAGCGCCCCAATCAACGTCATGATGATGGCGATCAGACCGGGCACGAGAAAGTTGCGGCTGCGCAACTCGCTGTTGAACCAGACCCGCGTTTGGAGCTGGATCGGCAGGTTGAACGTTTGTCCCTTCTCCTGGGCCTGGCGCTCGAGCCATTTCTGCCAGACCCCTTGCACGTAACCGAGAATGAGACGGCCGGTGTTGGCGTCCACGCCATTGACAATGACCTGCACCGGCGCGCCGTCAGCCTGACGCAACTGCCGCGCGAAATCCGCTCGCAGATGCACGATGGCGGATACCTGGCGGCTCAGCAGCGCCTTTTCCGCTTCCCGCATGTCTCGCATGAACACCGGTTGGAAATAGCGCGATTGTTGGAATCCGCTGGTGAAACTCGCCGTGTCGGCGCTGGGTTGTTCCACAACCAACGCCACCGGCACGTGCTCCGCGTCCAGCGAAACTCCATAACCGAAGACCAGGAGCAGCACCACCGGTAATAGAAAAGCGATGGCGATGCTGCTGGGGTCGCGCAGGATTTGGTAAAATTCCTTCCGGATCAATCCACGCAGCCGCATCGCGCCACCGCCGCGTGGGGGTGGGTTCAACGGACCCGGCTGCTGGCGTTCGACATTCATGAGGTCGCCGGTGCGGGTTGTCCTTGGCCTTCGATCAGCGCGATGAACGCATCCTCCATCGTCGGCTCCGGGTGCTCGGCGGAACGCTGACGCTGCTTGACTTCTTCCGGCGTGCCCAGCGCGAGGATTTCCCCGTCGGCCATGATCGCCAGCCGGTCGCAATACTCCGCTTCTTCCATGAAATGCGTGGTAACCATGACCGTGACCTGTTGTTCCGCCAGCCAATTGATGCGGCTCCAGAATTCGCGCCGCGCCAGCGGGTCCACGCCCGAAGTCGGCTCGTCCAGAAACAGGATTTCCGGCTCGTGCATCAGCGCGCAGGCCATGGCCAGCCGCTGTTTGTGCCCCAGCGGCAAATCCAGGCTGGGGGTCTCGGCCATCGGCGCCAGTTCAAACTGCGCCAGCGCCCACTCCAGCCGTTCCTGCTGGCGCTGCCCAGTCAGGCCGTAGGCGCTGCTGAAAAACCGGAGATTCTCCCACACGTTGAGATTGCCGTAGAGCGAGAATTTCTGGGACATGTATCCGATCCGCGCCCGCGCCGCCGCCGCCGCCCGCCGCAGGTCCAGTCCCGCCACGCGCAGGCTGCCTTCGGTGGCCGGCAACAGGCCGCACAACATGCGGAAGGTCGTGGACTTGCCGGCCCCATTGGCTCCCAGCAGCCCGAACACTTCGCCCCGCTCCACCTCAAACGTCACTCCCTTGACGGCGTAGAAATCGCCGAAACGCCGCTTCACGTCCCTGACCTCGATCACCGGGCCATTGCCCTGGTTCACATGCGCCGTTTCCTGCGCGGCTTGCTCCGAACGCGGTTTCATGCCGCTCTCCGCGCGCCGCTCTTTCAGCAGCGCCACAAAACTGTCTTCCAGGCGCGGCGGCACCGATTGGATTGAAAGGCCCGTGACACCGGGCAGAAGTTTGGCCGGGTCGGGAGGTGTTTCGTCAGCCATGACCAATCGCACCCGTTCACCCTGAATCAGCGTGTCAACCACAGACGCTGCCTTTGCCAGTTTTCCCTGCACCACACGTTTGCGTGCCCCGGCTGCGCTCACCAGGTAGGTCCGCCCGCGTGCTTTCTCGCGGAACTGCTGCGGCGGGCCGTGACCCAGCACCTCGCCTTCGTGCATCAGGATCACCTCCTGACAACGCTCGGCCTCATCCAGGTAGGCGGTGCTCAGCAGCACGGTCATTCCTTCCTGTTGCACCAGCCGATAAACGATCTGCCACAGTTCCCGCCGCGACACGGGATCCACCCCAACCGTTGGCTCGTCCAGCAACAATAATTGCGGCGCCCGCACCAGCGTGCAAGCCAGGCCAAGCTTCTGTTTCATGCCGCCGGACAGCCGCCCGCCCAGCCGCGCGGTGAATCGACCCAGCCCGGTCATGCGCATCAGTTCCTCGTAACGGGCCCCGCGCCTCTCCTGCGGCACCCCCTGCAAATCGGCGTAGAGGTCGAGGTTTTCCTGGACGGAGAGATCTTCGTAGAGGCCGAACCGCTGCGGCATGTAGCCGACCCGGGCCTGCACCGCCAGTGATTCCCGCGTCGCGTCGAAGCCCAGGGCATTGATCCGGCCTTCATCGGGCGCCAGCAATCCCACCACCAGCCGCATCAGCGTCGTCTTGCCGGCCCCGTCGGGGCCAATCAAGCCGGTCACCTGGCCGCGCTCCACCCGGAGACTGACATTACGAAGCGCCTGAATGATGCGCCGACCGGCCACGAATTGCTTGCTCACACCGCGCAACTCCAGCACGGCCTCATCCCCCTGCTCCGCGCCTTCGGCTTTGCCGGAATCGTCCATGCCAAGACTGTTTCAATGCGCGCCGTCAGGCGGGCTTTCGGCGCCGGTTCCGGACCTTTGCGGCTGGTTCAGGAGAATCGTCACCACCGCCGGCATGCCGAGCCGCAGTTCGTCTTGTGGGTTGTGCACGAAAACACGGACTTGATAAACGAGCTTGGTGCGCACCTCGGCGGTTTCGACGCTCTTCGGCGTGAACTCCGCAGTGGGTGAAATGAAACCGATCCAGCCAGCGTAACCTTTGCCGGGAAAACTGTCGCTGGTCACTGTCGCCTTCATGCCGAGGCGAATCTTTCCCAGGTCCGTCTCCGGCACGTAGGCGCGCACCCACACCGGGTCGTTGAGCGCCAGCGTGAACACCGGCTTCTGCGGCGAGGCCATGTCGCCCAGCTCCAGGATGCGGTCCTGGACAACGCCGTTGGTGGGCGCGTAGAGTTTGGCGTCGGCCAGGTCTCGCTCCGCCAAAACCAACTCCGCTTCATCAGCCTGCAACGTCGCCTTGGCGGCGGCGATGTCTTCCTGACGCGGACCAAGGACCATCAGCTCGTAGGTTTCTTTCGCGGCGGCCAACCGGGCCTTGGCGACCTCAAACGCGGCCCGGGCGTCATCGGCGCGTTGCTGCGTCTCCACGCTTTGCGTGACGAGGCTCGACACACGATTGTAAGTCAGTTGGGCGTTTTCAAGCTCGGCCCTGGCCGCCTCCATATCGGCCCTGGCTTTGCGGATTTCTTCGGGCCGATTCCCGGCTTCCAACCGGGCCACGACTTCGCGTTGCGCCGCCGCTTTGGCCTCGTGATCGGCCACGCTGGCCGCGAAACGCCGGCTGTCCAACGTGGCCAGCAATTGACCCGGCCGGACGCGCTCGCCTTCCTGCACCAGCAGCGCAGTGATCCGCTCGCTGTCGTTAAAGGCGAGTTGCACTTGTCGGATGTCCACGTTGCCGAACAGCACTAATTGACTATTTGATGCGGCTTGGTTCCGATCATGCCAGAACCAGAGGCCGCCCGCGATTCCACCGGCAGCCAATAGCCCGAAGATGATCCGAATTCGTTTCATATCTGAGTGTTAGGCGGCTCCGCGCCATTCACTGAGCAAACTACTTCTACCGCAATCAACCCTTCACGCCAGCAAATTAAACGCGGACAACCGACGCAAGAAAATCCAGCCGGAGTGTCCTCCTGCCAGCACGCACCACCCCTGGTCAATGGGAAAAGTTATGGTTTGGCCCCTTCTGTTTGATCTTGGTTGCGGCTCCGCCGCGCTAAGGGGATTCGGATTCGCCTTTCGACCGCCCTTGCGGACCATGAACCGGCGGATTCACCATCCGCGGGCGAGACGCCCGGAAGGCAGGCGGGACGCCTGCCCCACTACCGGCAGCCGGGACGCCTGGAGACAAGCTTGCTCCAAAGGTGCGGTTCCACGCTATCGGACTTCAGCCTGGCGGAAGAGCATTGTGACTGGCGGCTGCTGCTGTATAGTGGCGCGTCATGGCAGTCCAAAATCGTATCGTTAAAGTGCAGAAGCGCAACCGGGCGCTGGTACGGTTTGATGAAAGCCGCATCCACCGGGCCATCCTGGGCGCCGCTCAGTCCCTGGGCGGCTTCCACCACGACCTGCTGCCCGGCATCAACGACGGGGTCTTCGAGGCCTGCGGGGGTGTGGACGACAAGATTGCCCAATTCCTGGCTGACGCGGTCGTGGTCTGCCTCAATGCGGAGGCGCACCATCTGATCGCGAATTTTCCGCCCACGATTGAGACGATTCAAGACGACGTGCTGCACGCCCTGCGCAGTTATGGCTTTCAGAATACGGCCGACGCCTATGCCTGTTATCGCTGGGGCCGGCACTGGTTGCGCGAAGGGGCGATTACGCCGGACGAGTTCGTCGGCAACGGCTTTCCCAAGGCCCGGGTGGAAAAGGTCCTGGCCTGGAACCGGCAACGCGGCTGCGACACCGTGGCGGGCCTGAACGAAATCGTCCGCCGCGGCCAGGTCAAGGCCCTGGTCGAGGAATCGCTGGCGCTTTACGAGCAGTCCCTCGACGAGGCGGCCGGCAAGGTCATGGCCCGCCTCCGCGCCCGGGACCCGCCGCGGCTGCTCTGGGTGGCGGGCCCGAGTTCCTCCGGCAAGACCACCACCACGGTCAAACTCACCGAGCGGCTGCAAAAGCGCGGTTTGCGCTTCCTCATGCTCAACCTGGATGACTACTTCTGGTCCCTGGTGGAACATCCCACCGATTGGCTCAACGACCGGAATTACGAGACGCCCGAAGCGATGGACATCCAACTGCTCAACGCTCACTTGAAGGGCCTGCTGGCGGGCGAAACGATTGAGAAGCCGGTCTATAGTTTCAAAGAGGGCCGGCGCGTGGCGACCAAATCGATCAAGCTGGAGCAGGACCAGGTGCTGCTGCTGGATTGCCTCCATGGGCTCTACCCGCCCATCACCGAGGGCATCGCCGCCTCCGCCCAGTTCCGGCTCTACCTCGACAGCCAGAATGGCCTCTACGAAGGGGACGGCAGCACGCGGCGGCTGACGCAGTTCATGGATGTGCGGTTGCTGCGGCGGATGCTCCGCGACGCCCGCCACCGGAATCACAGCCCCCTGCTGACCATTCTCCACTGGCACTATGTGCGGGCCGGCGAACTGTTCAGCATCATCCCCCTGAGCGGCCTGGCCGACCACTTCGTCAACAGCGGCTTCCCCTTTGACCTCCCGGCGCTCAAACCGTTGCTCGGTGGGACGGGCGGTGGCCTGCCCCGCCCGGAGGAATTTCAACCTTACGGCAGCTTTCTCGATGCGCGCATTCGCTACGAGCGGGTGAAGCGGTTGCTGGAATCAATCGAGGGCCTGACCCCAGAGCAGGTCACCGGCTACGACCTCATCCCCGGTGACGCCCTGGTGCGGGAATTCATCGGCGGCAGCACGAGCAAAATTCCCCACAACGAGTAAGCCCGCCTGGCCCGCCCGCTGGAGCAGCTCATTCCCAGAGGAAATTCAACCGCTCCTGGTCGCACCATGTCGGATTATGCTGGAAAAAATCATCTCCGGCGGGCAGAGCGGGGCCGACCGTGCGGCGCTGGATTTCGCCCTCGCCCGCGGCCTTGCTCATGGAGGCTGGTGTCCGCGCGGGCGCCTGGCCGAAGACGGCGCCATTGATGTGCGCTATCAACTGGTCGAGACCCCCTCCGCCGAGTTTGCCCAGCGCACCGAATGGAATGTGCGCGATTCCGACGGCACGGTCATCTTCACGATTGCGGCAAGGCTGGCGG
>Ga0187866_1000658_pt1 | contig 37777 bp, 21 predicted proteins | sample June2016WEW_11_1_3_FD_133013 | JGI IMG/M metagenome (GOLD analysis project Ga0187866, IMG submission 133013) | Peatland microbial communities from SPRUCE experiment site at the Marcell Experimental Forest, Minnesota, USA - June2016WEW_11_150 | ecosystem: Environmental > Terrestrial > Soil >...
GACCGTCAGCACCGTCATGACAAGCACTCCTGCGTGGGAAGCCGGCCTCAATATCAACGATGTGCTGCTGGCGTGGAACGGAGAAAAAATCGACCCGTCTCTGTTCAACGACCGCTTGAAAGAGATGAAAGTTGGCGATACGATCGATTTCGTTTTGTTCCGCGGCGATCGGTTGCTCCGCGTCCCCGTGCGGATCGGCCAAGATGAGAAGGTGGCTTACACCGTCAGCGTCCGGAAGGAGGCGTCGCCCGAGGAACAAAAGATATTCACGACCTGGGCCAACGAGAAAGAATATTTAATAAAATGAAGAAGCCGTGGCAAAGTTTTGCCTGTTGGAATCAGGCCAGGGGGCACTTGAATATTTCCTGTCTCGGATCGTGATAATTCAAGGGCGGAGCGGCGCTTAGGTTTCTGATTTAGCGCGTCCTTTACTTTTGCGGTCTGACTCGTCTACAATGCGTTCTTAAAGTCGCCGGGTCTCATAATGAAGATAAGGCCTGTCCTCGCCGGGCTGTTGTTTCTGGCTGGCTCCTTGGCACCGTTTCCCGCCCCGTGCTCGACCGACTCCGCCTATCAAGGGACGCCGGTGCCGAAATCACGTCAGCTGGACACGACGGCCGGACAGGGGCCGGACCAGATCCCGGCCGAACTTATGGCCGGGAGCTACGCTGGAACGGTTTCGGCGTGCCTGGAAATCATCGAGCGAAGCCCGTCCGAAGTGTCTGCATATTCCTGGCTCTGCCAGGCGCTTGAACAGGAGGCGGAGCCGGCCAGGTCGGCGGCGACGCTCGACGCAACACGGCGCCTGACACGGCTGGCCAGCGATCATCCGGGGAACGCCTTCCATCAATATGGCCTGGGACTGTTGTATAAAATGCAGAGGGATTTCACGTTGGCGCGTCAGCACCTGAGGGACAGCATCCTCCTTGGCCCCTTCTGGCAGGCCTGCGAAGAGCTCGCCAATTGCTATGAGTCGAAGGCGGACATCAATGAGACGACCGACTTTCTACGGGCCACTCTCAAGCTATTCCCCTCCAACCCGTTCCTTTTAGAAGCCCTCGGTCTGTGCCACTTTTATTCGTCCGAATACAGCGAAGCTCTAGCGGCCTTAGAAAAGGCGCGCACGATATTCCATGACAGGAGGGACAAGCGGGCCGAGGGAAAATGTCTAGTCAATCTCAGCGATGTCCATACATATTCCAATGATTATCCCGGCGCCCTCGAAAAGGCCGAGGCGGGTCTCCGGCTGGCCGTAGAAGCGGGCGACAAGATCCTTGAAAGCGAATGCCGGGAGACCTGTGCTTTTGTCTGGATAGACCTCGGGAACGATCAAAAAGGATATGATCTCTGCCGTCAAGCCTTGGCGCTTTCCCGAGAGACAGCGTGCCGAAAGCTCGAAATCCTCTGCCTTCGCACGATGGGTGTGATCAATCTCGAGCGGGGAAATCTCGCTATGGCCGATAAGCTCTTGACACTGGCCTTGGAGTACTACCGGAGAAAGGATATCCTGAGGAGCCAGGCTGTATGCCTATATTGGCTGACGATCGTCCACAAGGACAAAGGGGATTATTCCCGGGCCATGGCGGATGCCATGGAGGCCCTGGGCATAAGCCGGCGAATCGGCTTCAAGACCAGCGAGGCCTTCAACCTGACGGCGCTCGGTGACATCCATCTCTCGTTCGGCAACTATGAACGGGCCCTGGAATATAATGAAGAAGCTCTCGGCGTCGCCGAACGATACGTCGGAAAGTGGAGCCGAGAGGAGTGCCTGAACACGATCGGGTTTGTTTATGCCGAACTCCACGACTTTGCGAAGGCCCTGGAGTATTTCAAGGCGGCCTACGATTACATCGAGCATATTGGCCACAGGCGCGAGGAAGCCAGCTGTCTCTATAACATCGGTTTCGCCTGTCTCAGACTCGGCGATCTCCGGAGCGCTTCCGAATTCTTCACAAAAAGCTTGGCCGAGGCCAACAGGACCGGGAAAAAGATAATCCAAGTGCACAATTACAACCGCCTCGGCGATCTCTATCGACAGCAGGGAGAGTGGGAAGAATCCAGGCGAGCCTATGACCGGGCGCAGGCTATCGGCGGCGAGATCGGCCAGCTCAACGTCATTTGGGAGACCTATGCCGGCCTAGGGGCTCTTCTGGCAGCTCAAAAACAGTTAGAGCCAGCCATCGTGAATTATAAAAAGGCCATCGGCATCATCGAAGACCTGAGGGTTCAACTCCTCTTAAGGGAATACAGCGCCGGCTTTTTCGAGAGCAAGGTTCCCATCTATGAGGCTCTTATCAATCTGCTCTTTGAAAGGCAGGAAGCCGAACCTTCGGCCACGACCCTCGAGGAATGCCTCTATTATGCCGAAAAGGCCAAGGCCCGCTCTTTCCTGGATGACCTGCAGAAGGCCAGGATCGACTTCGGCGCCCTGTCCCAAGAGGAGACCGAAGAGCTGAAAATCATTTCCCTGAGGATTTCGCGCCTTTCTGCCGAGCTCAGCAACGTGTTGCCCGGTCTGGAGGCGCAGGCGGATCTGCGCGATAAACTCGATAAGGCAGAAGACGATTTCCAGGCATTCATCGAGACCGCCAAAGCAAAGAACTCCGTTTACGCGACCGCGGCCTACCGAGAGCCCCGGCGGCTATCTGAAATCCGCGAGAGACTGTTGGACAACGAGACCGGCCTCATCGAGTACTTTCTCGCCGGGGACTATCTTTACACATTCGTTGTCACCGCCGACGGTTTTTCCGTCCATCGCTTGACCGCGCCGGAAAGCCAAGACACCCTGCAGTTGGCAAAAAACTATATTCAGCTCGTGTCCTCGAAGAGGATCACGTGTTCGGACGCCGCGCCGGCGGGACGGAGGCTGTATAAAGCCCTCCTCGGCGCCGTCACGAAGGACTGCCGCGCGGGGCTGAAAAACCTGATCATCATCCCGGATAGGACGCTGAATTACCTGCCTTTCGAAACTCTGGTTCCCGACGAGGGCGAAAAAATGGGCCCGGCAGGGACCCATTTTCTCTTGGAGGATTACCGGATATCCTACGCGCCCTCGGCCTCGACGCTGGTCAGCATTCTCGAGCGGGGTGAACGGCCGGAGGCGAGGATGGACCTGCTGTCGGTCGGCGACCCGATCATGAACGGCTTCGATGAATCGAGAGGCGGGGAGAAGTCCGGAAGGGATGTTCTGCTTGAATATTACCGGGGCCGGCGTTTCGTCCTTCAGCCGCTGGATTTCGCGTCGCAGGAAATGGAGTCCATTTCGAGACTCGTCGCCCGGAATTTCCGGACGATCCTATCCCGCGGCGAGGCGACCGAAGAGCGGTTAAAGGCACTGGACCTCGCCGGCTTCAAGATCCTCCATTTCGCTACGCACAGCCTCCTCGATGAGAACGCCGCCAGCCGTTCGGCGCTCGTTTTGACCAGAGACTTCCGTTCTGTTGAAGACGGGTTTCTGCAGGCCGGAGAGATCTACAACCTCAAGCTGAACGCCGATCTCGTCGTCCTCTCGGCCTGTCAGACGGCCCGGGGGAAGACGGGAAAGGGCGAGGGGATTCAGGGGTTGGGCAGGGCTTTCTTCTGCGCCGGATCAAAGTCCGTGGTGGCGAGCTTATGGAATATCAACGACCGATCGACGGCGCATTTTATGAAATTATTTTATGGCTGCCTGGCCGAAGGGAAAACCGTCCAGGAAGCTATCCGGCTGGCCAAGATCAAAATGTGCCGTTCCGGAGATTCTCAGCCATACCGCTGGGCGGCCTTCGTTCTCATCGGCCAAGGAAACGCAAGAATTCCTCTTCGTAAGGCATCATTTTGGAGCAGGGTTCTTCATTTCTGAAGCATAAGCCGGGCAAATTCCGATTCAATTGTCTGATTGTCCTTCAGGTTGCCGACGATCTTCCAAAAATAAATCCTATCCTTCAGAATCGTGGTCATTACATTTGCGGGAAGCGTGAGATTGTCGGAGAGGACAGGACCGGATTGATAAACCAGTTCGAGACTGTAGTCATAGATTTCTAGACGATAACTCTGTATTTCGGGCTGGGATGTCCACTTGAATCTCAATGCCGACGCCGGGATCGTTCCTTTTGGCTGCAGAAGATCGATCTTGAGCAATGAAAGATTTCGTTCGAGAGCGCTCTCCCGGTGAGTTCTGATGGCCGGGGCAATTACGAATATGGTGAGAAGAACCGTGGCCGCGCCGGCGGCCGGAATCCCGATCCAGCGGAGAGCATTCCGTCTTTTCAGACGGCGATCTCTTCGAAGGAGGCGGATTTCCTGGCCCGCCATTTTTCTCAGACGATCGCGTGTCTCTCGACTCCGAAAATCCGGGCCGTCGAGGCCCTGCAGGATCCTCTGGCTCTGCGACCGGATCTCCTTGGCCGCTTCGAAAACTGCCAAGCATTCCGGGCAGGTGAGCACGTGGGCGAGAACTTTCCGCCCCTCTTCTTCGGAGGCCGTCTCCTCGAAGAAACGGATGATCTTGTTCTTCGAAGGGCACCTCTTAAGCTTCATAGTTTCCTTCCTCGCGGCAAGTTGCCGGGATAATTCCCGGCCACGCTTCCATGGAGGAAGCGGGTCTTCTCCTTGAGGTCGTCGATACCCCGGTAGAAGAGATGACGGACTTTGGGCTTTTCCCAATGCAGGGACGTGCAAATTTCGTCGATGGACAGACCCGCGAGATAAAGCTGCAAGACTTTTTTCCTGTTTTCGCTCAAGGAATCGATCAGGGCCAGGATCGTTTCCCTGGCCTCACTGTCCTCGACCCCCGCCTCGGGGGAAAAGTCCTTGGCCGACCCGGCCAGGAGGGCCGCCCCCATGAACATTCTCCTTAAACTCTCTGGCTCTGCGGACGGCCTCTGTTTCATCATCTTCCTCAATTCGTCGATGGTCGTCGAGTAGGCGACTTTCTTTATATAGGACGGAAGATTTTGCACGTTCTTGCCTTTTTTCAAGAAGGTCCAGATTCTAAGCCGCACCTCCTGTTCGATGTCCTCGAGGTCGACGTCGTCGCTGCGGTGGAGGTTTTTCTGAATGACAAGTTTGATGAGCAGAGAGAAACTCTCGATGACGGCCCTGGTGCTCTGCTCGAGATCCTGCATTTTTTCCGATATTATCATAAGTTTTGGTACAAGTGAATGCTCTTTATCGTCGTTATTGGAAAGTGGAGGGAATTATGTGCTCAAGATCTCAATCGCGGCTGTCTTTCACGGCCATCGCCGTCCTGGCCGGATTTCTTTTGGCCGGCATCCATTCGGGCTGTACCTCTCGGGGCCCAGCCAAGCCCCCTCTTGAGGCTCTCTTCGACGAAGGCCGGGTCACGTTCTATCAGGCCGTAGCCGATGATGTCGACCGGCATCCGGAACGGGCGCGGCTCAACGCCGCGGAGAGGGCGAAAATCCGGGACCTCCAGAACGTCTATCCACGTCTCTACGCGATTCTGGTGAATTATTATTATCAAAAAGACGGCCCTGTTTTTAAGGCCCTGCTCGACTCGGGCAGCGAGGAATCGATGCACCGCTTCCGGGAAAAGTACCTGGACCTGGCCCGGTTCAGCGCCCAGATGTTCGCGGAGAGTCTCTTCGAGCCCAGCCCGACAGGGTCCTATTTCAAGGATCTTATCCCCCGGTTTAAGGACAAGGATGCCGTGGATATCGTGGCCATGTCCTCCGGGCACCTCGCCAAACTCGACCTGCCTTCGCCCGACCAGATCGAACATAAGACCCTCAGCCCGGAATTCGATAAACAGTGGGGACTCGACGCGGCCAGATTCAGGGCTGCCCACAAGCTGACCAAGGGCCGAGGGGTCCGGGTCGCCGTTATCGACTCCGGCATCGATATGAGCCATCCGGTTTTTCAAAATACCCACTGGGGGGCCCATTTCAATTTCGTCGGGCGGGACGGGTTTCCCTGGGTCGAGGCCGGCCCGCCGATGGTGGATTGGGGATGGCACGGTACCGTCGTGACCTCCATCGTGGCCAGGTACGCGCCGGAAGCCCAAATCACGGTTTATCGCTATCTCGACTCCGACACGCAAAATGATTCCCCGCTCCCTCTGGTTGTCACCAGTCTCATGGGAGCGGCGATTTATAAAGCCGTCCATGACGGCAACGACGTGATCAACCTCAGCGCCGGAAGCAACCTCCACGTCCCCTACCTCCAGGAAGCCTGCAGGTACGCCCGTAACCATAACGTAATCTTCGTCACGGCGGGCCCTTACTATATGGGCCGCTACCTCGGCGGAAACGAGGACTATCCGGGCCAGTATCCGGAGAACATCTCGGTCACCGCTATCGCCAAGCTCGGCGATAATAAGTATGGATATTGGGACGTCGTGGCCCCCGAATCCACGGTCACCGTAGGATCGCCTGACGCTCCCTTCGTCGCCTACCCGACCTACGTCGGCGAAAAGGACGATTACACCGCCGGGATCTCCTGCGCGACGCCGATCGTCGCTTCCCTTGTGGCCCTGGTCGAATCCGTTTATCCGCGGCTGGGGACCGAGCCTCCGGGACAATACGCGGACACCATCAAGAAGCTCCTGACGGAAAACGCCGATCCCCGAGCGGTGGGGTTCGACGGATTTTCTCCCGAGTGCGGCTTCGGATTGATCGACGCCGAGAAAACCGTCAAGGCCGCTCTTCGGCTGGCCGAGGCCCGCCGGGTTCAGAAGCCCGGGCCGGACGAAACGAGCCCAGCGCCATCCCCGAAAGGCGACGCCGTTTTTCTGGAAGGGGAGAAGGTCTTTTACGGACAGCTTAAGCTGACTCTCGGTCTGCATCCGGAAAGGCAGCGACTGCTGGCCTCGGAAATCGACAGAATCGAGCGGGGCGCCGACGGCATTCCCCACCTCTATGAGAACCTGGTCAATATCCTTTTCTTGGAGGCCGGGCCCGAGCTCATGGCGTTCCGTCAAAAGAACGACATGCCGGCTTTCCGGGACCGCTATCTTGCCTTCTGCCGGGACGCGGCGGACCGCTTCGTCGAATCCCTTTTCTGTGAAAGCCCCGGGACGCAGGACCTTCTCGCATCCCCTCCCAACCTCGGCCGGGGGCGGCTGGACCTCGTCCTCGCCTCTCTAGGCCGGAAGTCCGGACCCCGCCCGTCGCCGGACGTCCTGAAGAATATAGGCTCCATAGCGCTTGAGCACAGCCCGGCCTTTGAGATCGGGAAGTTCCGCCAGGCCCAGAACACCAGCACGGGGAAAGGAATAAAGGTAGCCGTCATCGACTCCGGCTGGGCTTTCGGACCGGAATCGCCCGAGAACGCGAAGATCAACCATATCCTTGATTTTTCCCTGATCAACAGAATCCAATCCCCCTGGAGCGGAGAACCCGCGAATCCCGGGGACGGCTCGGGCCGGGGAACGCTCATGGCCCTGATCGCCTCGCGCTGCGCCCCCGGGGCCGAGATCAGAACCTACCGGACGGGCGGCGATCCCGATTCGCCCTACGAATACTGGCCCGCCATGGAGCTTGCCCAGGCCATATACAAAGCGGCCCAGGACGGGAACGACATCATCCTCACGGGGGCGGCGTTCGGCCGCGACTTCCCGTTCTTGCTGCGGGCCTGCCAGTTCGCCTACCTCCAGAATATCCTGATTTTCGCGCCGAACGGGTTCTCGCGCTCCGCGAAGGCGGATGATCGACCGGCTTATCCCGCCGCCTATTCTTCGGTCATCGCCGTGGCCGGGACCGGCTATAAAATGGGAAATCGGCCGGCCCCATGGGCTCTGTCCTCTCCGTCGAAATCCACGGCGGTCTCGGCCCCGGCCTTTGTGGGCGCCGGAATTCCTCCCTCGAACGCCTACGCGGTCAGCGCCTGCGGCGGGCTCGCGGCCCTGATTTCTCCTAGGATACCCAAGACCGGGAAAGAGCTTCCGGGACAGTACGTCCAGAGGATCGCGGAGATCATGAAAAAATCAGCCGACGCGCGGATGCTCGGTTTCGCGGACTTTAATCCCAAATCCGGCTACGGTCTCGTCGATGCCGAGAAGGCCGTCGGTCCGGCGGTCCAGACCTACATAAAGAAAATGAACGATCTCGAAGACAACTTTAAGAAGCGGATGGCCCTGAGGGCCAAGGAAGCCGAGGAGGCCGCCCAAAAAGACGCGGCGGAAAAGGAAGCCTCGGCCAGGAAAAAATAACACGGCTTGAAATGTCCGTCACGGAGGTCCAAATGAAAAGGCGAGTCCCTGTCATTCTGGTGTTGCTGATGTCCGTCCTTCTTCCCCTGGCCTCGCAGGGGCAACCCGGGAAGAAGCCCCTGACCCTGGAGGAGATGATTTCCCTGAAGTCCATCGGAACGGTGGCGATGTCCCCCTCGGGCCAGATGGTCGCGTTCGACGTCACGTCGGTCGATTGGCAGCGCAACACGTTCAAGTCCGATGTCTGGCTCGCCGATACCGCGGGCCGTCAATGCTATGCCGTGACCAAAGGGCCGGACATGAACATGGGGGCGGCCTGGGCGCCGGACGGCCAGGCCCTGACCTTCCTCTCAACCAGGCTGGGAAAGCCCCAACTGTTTATTTTCCGGCCGGGCCAGGGTGAGGCGGAGCCGCTGATCGAGGCCCCTGGCGGCGTCCAGAAGTATGCCTGGGCCCCTGACGGTAAATCCATAGCTTTTCTGACCCCCGAAGCTCCCGATAAGGATAAGATGAAGGCCCGGGAATCGGGGTTCGATGCCGCGGCCGTCGACGACGGGCGGCCCCGTTCGCAGCTGCACGTCTTCGACCTGGCCACTAAGGCCATGAAGCCCCTCGTTTCTGGGGATTTCCACATCATGGGATTTTCCTGGTCCCCGGACGGCTCAAGGATCGCGTTCGTGACCTCCCCGAAAAATATTGAGTACGTGACGTGGGATTCGCAAACGCTCCACGTCGTCAACCGTGACGGCAGCGGGATGAAGCCTCTGGATTTCCGCTACTTTCCCGCCTACACCCGGCGAGGCGAGGCCGTCTGGAGTCCGAACGGGCGATATCTGGGCCTGGAGGTCGGCGATCTCGCCAAGCCTGAGCTTCACAACCTTATCATCCAGGTCTATGATTTTGAGACCGGAAAAGTCTTCAACGCTTCCGGGAGCGCCGATCATTTTCTTTATAACACGCACTGGTCTTCGGACGGCGGCGGCATCTACTACGTCGCCTATCATCTCCTAAACGCCCAGATTTTCCGGCTCGACGTCCAGAAGAGGGAAGCCCGCCAACTCTCCCATTTCCCAAAAATGGAGGTTAACCAGGTCTCCTTTGCCGCCGACGGCCGGACCATCGCGTTTTCTGCGAGCACGCCGGACTGGCCCCAGGAGATTTATGTCGGGGACATCAATTTTCCCGATAAGGCAAAGCGCCTAACCAATATCCATCCTGAATTGGACAAGATTTGGCTGGGCGAAACCGAGGAGTTTACTTGGAAGGCCGACGACGGACTCCAGATTTCCGGGAATATCGTTTACCCGATCGGCTATGAAAAGGGGAAGTCTTATCCGACCGTTACGCTTATCCACGGTGGTCCGGCCGGAAATTTCAACAATTCCTTCTCCGCCCTCTATTATTGTCCGGCCCAGTATTTCGCGGGCCAGGGGTACCTCGTGTATACGCCCAACGTCCGTGGCAGCATCGGCTGGGGATCCGAGTTCCTGAGAAAGGACATGCGGGATTGGGGCGGAGGGGACTACCGTGATTTGATGGCTGGCCTGGACCTACTCGTCGCCCGGGGCCTCGCCGACAAGGATAAACTCGTCGTCTGGGGCGGGAGCTACGGCGGTTTTATGACCAACTGGATCGTGACCCAGACGAACCGTTTCAAGGCCGCCCACAGCGAGGTCAGCATCTCCAACCTTCAGAGCCTGTGGTCCGTTTCGCCCATCGGGCGAATCCTGTGCCGCCAGTACTTCGAAAAGACCCCCCTGGAAGATCCGGACCTTTATCGGAAGCTGTCTCCTCTGACCTACGCGGGGAACGTCAAAACGCCCCTTCTCATGACGCAGAATGAGAAGGACGAGAGGGTCCCCGTTGAACAGGCCGTGGAATTTTACCGGGCTGTCGAACTTACTGGAACGCCTGTCGAGCTTTATATCTATCCCGGGGAAGGCCACGGGACGATGATGCCGAACCATCAGCTCGATAAGCTCCGAAAAACCGAGAGCTGGTTCAGGAAGTACCTCCATTGATCCGCCTCGCTGGAAGCCAGGTCGGTGATGGCATAGACCTGGCCCGAGTTCAGGGCGGGAAGCACTTTTCGGTCCGAGGCCAGCCCGCTTTGGAGAAGCACGGACAGGCCGGCGATCACGGGAAGAAGAGCTCTATTCTTACTCCAGGCTGATCCTTTCACCTCGGATTTTTCGCGGCTCTCTTTTCGAGGGTGATCACTCGTGCCGCCTCAAGCATGCACATATAGCTCGCGACCTCCCGCAGACTGATTCCATGCAAAGGCGGGTATCCCTCGCTCCAAAGTTCGGAATCGGTGGCCTGGTAGATCTGGAGGATGCTCCGCCGGCCGTTGATGAAATTATGGGCCTCGGTGTAGCCCACGTGCCCGTACGCAAAGTCCGGCGCGAGCCCGAACGATTCCAGCTTGTCTTTTCCCAGGATCTTTTCATAATAATTGCCGAAATAGGCCGAGGTGCCCATGATCCCCGGAACCGGCTTCGGAATAAGGCCGTCGAGCTCTCTTTCTTCCGCGGAGAGAGCCACCTGTTGAGGCTGGCACCCCAATTGGCCGCAGCGCCGGCGGTATTCCGCGCCGAACTGGGTGAAGAGGGAATCAACCAAATCTGTTTCTTCACGAACGCGCAGGCCGATCAACCGTAATGCGTCTTTATCGCCGGGGACAAGGGGTTCGACGGACTCGAGCATCGCCCTCTCTCTCTCCAGGCCCGAGTGGAGCAGGGCCTGCCCCTTTTTAAAGGCGAGGGCGATCGTACGGCCATCGCCTTCGTCCAGGGCGGCGAGGGCGAGGTTGGATTCCTGAATGAGCTTGGATCGGCCGGCCCCGAACACTTCATTGATTAACCGATCGACGTTGCGGCCATCCGTCCAGCCGAAGACGGCCCCGAGCGTCGCCCCAAGATAGGCCACGCGGTGGAGGCCTGTGGGATCGACGTATGAGAGGAAATTGACCTGGCTGTGGCGCGGCGGAACGGGCAGGCAGCCGAAGGCCATGGTGGGAATGCCCACGGTGTTGTTGTTGCTCTGCATCTCATCGCCGAAGCCGTTATAGGGGATGACGCGCATATGAAATTGGTCGCGGCTTCCTTCGGGGGCGTAAAGGTTGTCCTGATTTCTGTAGTCTAGGAGGTTACGGTTGGCCCGCTCCGCAAGCTCGCCCGCTAGGTTCTCAAGGACCGCCGACCAATAAGAGGGGAGGGCATGGGACGGCTTGGCCGGAGCGAAATAATTGGAAAAAAGGGTTTGATTGATTCCCACGCTGTCCACGGAGATTCCGCCCCGGACTTTGCCGATCTTTTCCGGATGCCTCGAAAAATACATGTAGAGGCCCGAGACATGGGGCAGCCATAGGAAGCGGATGGTGCGCTTAGGCCTGGGGACGAGGCCGTTGTCAATAAGGGCCTGCAGGGTCCGGGCGACCTCCAGAATGACGGCACAGCCGCTCCCGTTGTCCACGGCGCCGGGCTGGGGGTGGTCGATATGCGCCCACATCAATAACTCCTCGTCGGGATACTCGGAGCCCGGGATGGCCGCGTCCAGCGTTTCAAAGACGGCCTCGTCGCCTTGCTTGATCTCGGCGTCGATTTTAACCTTGACGACGACCTCCTGGCCGCGGTCGAGCAGATTTTTCAAAAACCGGTATTCGTTGTTGGACAGGGAAAACCCGAACGTCGATTCCCGGCCGTCTTTTCCCCAAGGGGACCACCACGTGTCGAGATTCGCGTCCTGATTGTCGCCGCTGTTATGGGGAAGGTCGAAATAATAAAGCACGCCCGCGGCCCCGAAACGATGAATGGCCATTTCCTTGACATCCTCGGGTAGAGCATTTCCGGCCAGGACGATCTTCCCCCGGACGTCTTTTCCCTCGTAATTTTTCGGGTCGGCCCCCGGGCCGATCCAGACGACGGGCGCGGTAATATCTGCCGAACGGCTCCCCAGGATGAGCGCGCTCGGCGCGCTTTCCGTTGTGGTGATGAGTCTGGCCATGGGCTTAATCAGGCGGAGCTCCGCCCGGCCGCCCCGGGTCGGGACCTGGCCGTCAAAATTCTGAAGGCCGAAGAACTCATAGCCGGTCTTGACGGGAACCCGCAGGATCTCCGCGGATTTCAGGCCGTAATCCCGGCACTTTTTCTGAAGCCTCAGCAGGATTTCGTGGGTCTGGTCGGAGCCCAACGTACGGTGATAGGTCGCGATGACGGCCACGCTATTAAAGGCGGCATAGCCGTTCACCTCACCGGCGATGAGGCTCAGCCAGGACTCCGGGAGAACTGCCGGACGCCCGGCCAGGCCCGGCGTTCCGGCTAAGATCAGGCCCGCGAATAAGAATCCCGTAGATAAGGATCTAAAGGATAACTTTCTCATAGCCCCTCCAGCGGAAAGCGTTGTCGAAACAGAGCAAGACCATCCGCTCTCATTAAGGACGTCAGCCCGCGGGCTATTTTACCAGGGCCCGGCCCCGGGATGGTACAAACGCTCCCCTTTCGCCGTCCTTTATGTAAAAGTGGCGAGATTCTTTTTTTGAGGAGATACGAATTCCACTCGCTGCGGAGGAGAGCATGACCAAAACACTCAGAGTCCTCGTCGTCCTTTTCTTGGCGGTTTTCCTGTTCCGGTTCGCCGGGGCCCTCCAGGCCCAAGGAGGGGGCAACCTCAAGGGAAAAGTCATCGACGCAAATGAAAAATTGCCCATGCCTACGGTCAAGGTGACAATCTCCGGGACCAGGAAGTACGCCCTCACCGGACCGGATGGGACCTTTGTCATCGAGAACATCCCACCGGGAGCTTACACCGTCGTGTTTGAAATCGCTGGATTCATCACGGAAACACGCAAGAATGTCACGATTGCGGCCGAACAAACGGCTGAACTCAACGTCTCCCTTATGATGGGTTTCGCCCATGAGGTCACCGTGACCGCCCGGCGCGCTGTCGAGAGCCTCCAGAAAGTACCTCAAAACGTCACAGTCCTGACGGAGACTAGGTTGGAGGAGACGCCTCAGAATAACATCCTCCAGGCCCTCAACAATGTTCCCGGCGTCGACGTTGAGACTGCGAGCGGAAATACGGTGCTTGGGACGTTTATGTCCATCGACGGCTACGGCGATACTTACATCCGGAAGATGGTGGACGGCGTAGACGTCGGAGAGGTCGTCAACAACTGGAGCATGCTAAATTCCTTCCCCGAGGAAATGATCGACCAGATCGAAGTCCTCAAGGGTGGCTCGTCGTCGGTCTGGGGGTCGAATATGGGCGGCATCATCAACATTATTACCAAACGGCCGCAGGATCTGCCCAGGCCTGAAATTACGCTCAAGAGCACCTACTCCCACTTTGGCGCCATGGATTTTCAGGGGGCCAATGCCATCGGAGTCCCGGGGGACAACTTAGATTATTCCGCGAATATCCGCGGCAACATAAAAAAATTCGGCTACACGTTCGGCTACGACGGAATCCATAACGATGGATTTGTCGACTACGGGAAGGAAAAGAACTCCTCCTTCTTCAGCAAGCTCAACTATAACTTCAATTCCAACACGTTCCTTGATTTCCTCTACAATCGGAATGTTATGAACTCGCAGGATCTCGCCTATCTGTATTTGCCAGATATGCTCGGGACCGATGAGCCCTATTACTGGAATTATAAGGCCGATTACCATGCCACCGAGAACGTCGCCTCGCTCAAATTCCAGACGAACATCAGTCCAGCGTTCAACTTAGAAAGCCAGCTCAAGTACAACAGGTCGACCTTCGATGGGACGACAGATTATCTCGCAGGCTCCGCCTTTCAGCCGCCGGCGGGGACCATCGATCTTTCGTCATACACGGACCAAAAGCTGGGATTCACCCTCAAGGGATCCTACAATCCCTCAGAGGCATTGTCGATCGTTTCTGGCGTAGATTATTACAGGATCATGGCCGATTTCACGCACTATATTGCCGACCAGCCAAAGATCTATGTCGATTCCGTGGCGCCTTTCGTCAACATGGAATACCGGATCGGGAACCTCGGACTTCATCTGGGAGCGAGATACGACTATGACAGCGCCTTCGGCCAACAGCTCAGCCCGTCGGTCGGGGCAACATTCAACCTCTCGAAGGCGACACTTTTTAGGATCAACGTAGCCAGGACTTTCAGTCCTCCCCCTCTCTGGTATACTCTGGGCGTATCCTACATGGAACAGATTCAGCCCAACCCGAACCTTAAGCCGGAAAGGGCTTGGGCTTACAGCGCTGGCTTCGAGTCCCAGGAGCTTCGTTATGTTTACGTGAAGGTCTCCCTCTACTACCATAGGATGAAGGACGGGATCGTCATGGTCCCCGCTAGTACCGAGGGACAGTTCACTTGGGGCAACATCGCCAAATTCCTACGGGAAGGCTACGAAGGCGAGTTCGGTTTTCTGACGCCCATTGGCCTCACCGGCTATGTGGGGACTGACTACAACCACCACGAGGATGTGACGGGTGCCGTGACCGAGATTGTGTCGTGGATTCCCACACGAACTTATAAAGCCGGGCTGAAGTATAGAAACGACAAGCTGGGTTTATTCGCCAACCTCAGAGCTCGCTGGATCTGGTGGAACATGGATCCCGGAACTGCCTCCCTGCTCACGCCCAATGATAAGAAATGGATCTTTGATTTCAGGATTTCCAAGGGATTCAATATGGTGAGAAACACCCATTTAAGGGTTTTTCTCGACATTTACAATTTGACCAATCAGGCCTATTGGGACCGGAGCGACTTCCCGAACCCGCGCCGTTGGGGACAGATTGGCCTGGAGGTCAGTTACAAATAGCGATTTATAAGATCGCGGCTGACGGGCAAAATTTATGCATAAGCTGTTGAGATCAGACACGCAAAGAATCATGTGGAGGTCGTTAGGCGGGGCTCTCCTGCTCACAGCCGTTCTCTCAGGCTTGAGCCTCCCTATGCAGGCGCAGATTTCCCCTGACGTTGGCAAAAAACTGGACAAGATCTTTATCGAAGCCGAGGGCGTCTTTTTTGAAACCGTCGGCAAGATCCTTCAGAATCACCCACTGAAATCTCAACTGAGCGATCCTGAGCTTGCTAAGGTCCTTAGCGCCCAGAAAGAAATCCCTTATCTATTCGAGCGGTTAATGATCTTCGCCTATCAGAAGGACGAACCTCAGTACTCACAGTGGGCCCGGCGGGGAGACCCTGAATCGATCGAGAAATTCCACAAAGCTTTTATCGCGTTAGCTCAGGAGTACTCGGCCCGGTTCGTCGGCTCCCTTTTCCGTCGGACCCGCCAGTATGATTTTGAGACCTCCCTGCCTCATAACCGGGGAAAATCCAGGCTCGAGCTCGTCCTCCAATCTATCGGATACTCCGCACGGAACGACATACCTGACATCCCCAAGGAAAAATGGTTCACCAATAAAATTGAACCAGAGTACAGGTCGCAATGGGCCATCGATGCGCTCGACACCCGTCCCTGCTGGCCCATAACCAAAGGCGCGGGAGTCGTGGTCGCGGTCATCGATTCCGGCATCGATCCGTTTAATTCTCTGTTCAAGGACAGGATAGTTCCTGGTTTCAATTTCTTAAAGCGAACGACTCCTCCGTGGGCGGACGAGAATCCTCCCATGATCGATTGGGGCATGCACGGCACGGGCTGCTCCTCGGCCCTCCTGGCCATCGCTCCGGATTGCAAGATCATGCCCGTCCGAGTCCATGATGGGGACACGATGAACGATCCGGTTTATGATTACTGGATCTATGAGTTCGTCGCGGCGGGGATCTATTACGCCGTCCATCACGGGGCCCAGGTCATTTCGCTGAGCGCGCCCTTGCCAGCGACCGAACTGCCCCTGCTGGACGCCGCCCGCTACGCCTATCATGAAAACGTCCCCCTGTGCACTTCGGCGGGAAACATCTCCCGCATCCAGTTCGGCCTACGTCTCGAGGATCAAATTTTCAAGGCCATGAAGAAAGAGGTCATCCTTGCGGGCGGAGTCGCCAGGGAAGACGGCGCCATCAGGCCGTGGCCGATCACGGTCCCTCATGATGAAATCGATATCGCAACGCCTTCGGCCGACGTGTACGTGATTGTTCCTGTTTATATGAAAGACATGCAGGATATGGCCGTGGCCGGGACGTCGCTGTCGGCTCCTCTCGCGGCCGGCGTCGTATCGCTTCTCCGGAGCGCGTCGCCCCCCTCACAGGATGTTCTCAAAAAGCCCGGCGAGTACTGCCGCCTGGTCGCGTCCAGCCTGACGAAAACGGCCCGGTTGGATATTCTTGGGCTGACCGAGCCCGACGACGTCGTCGGCAGCGGGCTTGTCGATGCCTTCGGCTCGATCCAGTTGATTAAGGATTTGCTCAAAGGAAAACGCTGAAAAGGACTTCGGCGCTCGGCCAGGCCGCTGCAGGAGGTGATCGTGGACGGGAAGCTCAAGCGCAGGGATTTCATCAAGAGCGCGGGGACTGGAGCGGCGGTGCTCATTGGGGGAGGACTCGCATGGCCCCCCTCCGGGACCGGCCCTTTCCGTTCGAGGAAGGCGGAATTCCCGGACGTCGCAGTCGTTAAGGGCGATGATTATCTGGCGAGCACGCAGAAGGCTGTGAACCTCCTCGGGGGGATGGAACGATTCGTTCCGAAAAACGCCCGGGTGGCCATCCTGCCCAACACCCAGAGCGCCCACCCCGGAACGTTCACCAGGCCAGATATCGTCAGGGCCGTCGTCCGGATGTGCAAGAAGGCCGGGGCCAGGGAAGTCAATTGCCTAAGCTGGCTCCCCGAAAAGTTCTGGACGGCGACGGGCCTCATCGAGGTTCTCAAGGAGGAAGGGGCCGAGCTAAGAATCGTCGACCTCAAGGCCGAGGCCCTATTCAAACCGGTCGCCCTGCCCAAAGCAAAAATCCTCCGTGAGGCCATGATCATGAAGGAATTGTTCAACAACGATTGTTTGATCAACCTGCCCATCACCAAGGACCACGCCGGAAACAAGTTCACGGGGGCTATGAAGAACCTAATGGCCTTGAACTTTGCTCAAGTCAACCGGACGTTCCACAGCGGCGATTTCAAGACCAAGCCCGATGATATCAATAGGCTCGACCAATGCATCGCCGACCTCAACCTGGCGGTGACGCCCGCCCTCTGCATCGTCGACGCTACGGAAATCATCACGACTAACGGTCCTTTTGGGCCCGGTGAGCTGGCGAGGCCGCGGAAGATCGTCGCGGGTGTGGACCGCGTTGCCGTCGACAGCTACTGCGCCTCCCTGCGGAATCTTAAGGGCGGAGACATCCTCATGATCAGGAAAGGATATGAACACGGCCTGGGCGAAATCGACCTGAAAAAAGTCAGGTTACAGGAAGTCGGCATCTAGATGACATGCGCATGGAGACGAGGAGCGGATTTCGTCGGCTCATCCACCTGATTATCGTTACGTTCGTCTTCAACGCGTTTTTAACGGGGCAATCCTCGCCAGGTATCTCCGACCTTCGTTCCTATCTCCCGTCGGGACGAGAAGCGGGAGAGTGGGAAAGCGACGGCCCCCCTCAAGAATTCAAAGGCGAAGACCTTTATCTCTACATCGACGGAGGGGCGGAGATTTATCGGGAGTATGGGTTCGCGGAAGTCCTTGCCCAGGAGTATAGGAATAAAGAAGGGAAGGGACTCTCGCTCGAAATCTTCCGGATGACGAGTCCGGAGAGCGCGTACGGCATGTATACCTTTAAGAGGAGTACGCGGGGCACGCCTGTCAAAGCCGGCGTAGAGGGTCAACTCGAGGACTATTATCTGAATTTTTGGAAAGGAGATTTTCTGGTCACTATCACTGGGCCGGACGGGAGCCCGGCGACCCTCCGGGGATTGCTCGAGCTCGCCGGGGTAGTGGCCGGAAAAATTCCGGGTACGCCGAGGCGTGCTCAACTTACGGACGAGCTTCCCCCACCAGGGCTCATTAAAACCAGCGTTCGTTACTTCAAGGGGTTTCTCGGATTTATGAACAACTATCCGTCCCTGGGCAAAGAAGCATTCCGGTTCGAGGAGGGCGTCAGGGGCGATTATTCCTCCGGCGCGTCGCTTTTCATTCTCAAATACCAAAGCGACGAAGCTCTGCGGCGGGGTTTCCCGGAGCTCGAACAAGTGCTCAAGAACGATCCGAATGCGAGAGAGTTCAGGCCTGGGGAAGGCCTTTCTTTCCAAGTAGTGGATGACCGGGGGAAGCTCCTGAGCCTTGAGGTCGTTAAAAAGACACTCCTTCTCTGCATCGAGGACGCCCCGGGAAAAGAGGCTTCCAAATTATTCGAAAGATTCGTTAGGGATAAATGACTCCGGAGTCACGGGGACTCGCGGCCCCACTTCAAATCCGCGAATCCGGATTCTGGCCTGAGATCCCCCTAATAGAGCCAACTGGCGATGTCTGCACCCGGAGGGGCTGTTTTGACTATGTGGACGGCCATCTCCGGGGCAAAACGCTGGTTAATAGTTAACATCGAAACGGGGAGCGATAACTCCTTCCCGCCGCACCAGCAGTGGGGCTGACGGTCTCCGTACTCCACGGTCCCATCGTAATAGGGATTCTTCGTGCTTTTGAGGAAAGCCTCCATGAGGTAAACCGCGTTGTTGAGGTACCAGTTGTCCATTTCGCCCACGTAAATGTGTATCTTGCCTTTGAGTTTTGGCCCGAGCGTCTTCCAGTCCCGCTCCAGGATGTGTCGCAGGTCATAATTTTCACGCCAAAAGGCGGCGACGTTGTGATCGATGACTCCGGTCCGTTTATCCCAAATCGGCTTCGGGTAACCGTCGTCTCCGACTGGGCCGAAGACAGCTTGCCAGATGTCATACTGATAGCCCGAGCGGGCGTTGGTACCCAAGACGAGCTCCAGATGATTCGTTTCCTCGTTCGTCGAAAGGACTTCACCGATTTCGTTGCGGAAGGCCGGCCGCGGCGTGCGCTTCCACCGTCCGTCCGAAAAATAGGCATTTTTGTGCCGGTAAATATCGACGAGCGAGTAGGCCCGGAAATCGATAGGATCGGGACAGAATGACCACGTCCCGTTATATTCATCAGGATAAAAAATCTGGACAGCCAGGGATTCCCAACCTCCGGTTGACCCGCCGTAGAGCGTCCGGGCCCAACCCTGGCCGATGCCTCGGAACTTTTGTTCGATGTAGGGGATGAGTTCGTAGGTGATCGCATCCCCGTAGGGCCCTAGGTTGGCCGAATTCACGGCATACGAATCGTCGAAATAAGGATTGGCGTGTTGGATAGTCACGAGAATCATCCGGGGGAAGCCGGGGCCCGTCCAGTCCTTATAGAACTGGTAGCTGTACTTTTCATAATCTCTGAAGTATTCGCCCCAGACCCCTGGCCTCTTGGCGTTTTCCGAAGTTTCCCCGGGAGCGGGCGGCTCCTCCCGGAACCCTACGAGGGCATCAAACTTGCGAGAAAAATGCCCCTGGTAAACCATCAGAGGATAGCGGGCTTCCGGATGATCCTCGAAGCCGGCGGGCAAGAGGATGACGGCGCCGAGAAACATCGGGCGACCCCAAAACTCGGTCAAGCGTCGGCTTTGGATCTTGATGTGCTTAATGTACTTGCTGTCTTGCTCCTCGGGGAAGGGGGGGATAGGCTTGTCGAGGCTCACGTGGATCATCCCGGCCTGTCCGGGATCGATCCGGACTTTTTTCGGAGTGCTGAGGAGGTTCCCCGGCGCGATGTTCCACATCTGGCCCTCGCCCCGGTCCATGGGGAGCTTGAGAATGTGACCGTCTGCCCTGTGGAATGTTTCGTACTTATGGAGCAGGGCCTGGATGACATACTCGCCGGCAGGGATTTTGCCGAGGCTATCCGCGGGAAAGCCAAGAACTCCGGAATCAAAAATCGCCTCCTCGCCGGGTTTTAAACCTTCGACATCAATGCCAAAAATGGGCTGGGCGTCCTCGTTGCGAGAGCTGATCTGAAACCTGGGCTCCCGGCTGTCGTTATCGGAGATCATGAGAAGCATCCGCCCATCGAAGGGTCCGGGACCGAGCTCTTTCGGGTACGAGACACCGATTCGAAGACGCGCTTCTTGCTTCAAGAAATGGCTATTGGAGCACCTGAAGGTCCCTGCCGCCACAATGAACAAGAATGCCGCGAGCCAGGAGCTGGCCCGGAAGACGGTCAGCTTTTTCATGAATTCCTCCTCTCGGGGGCAGGGTAAAGGTCGGAGATCCCGGGCCCCGGCCGGTCAGCGTTTCTCGTTCAGAGCCAGGGCCGCCTTGACGGTTTTTTCCGCGTCGATCATTCCGTAGCCGCACTCGGGCGAAAACCCATGGAATCCAACTCGCTCCGGGTTTGCATTCTTAATGACGAGATCCATCAGGAGTTTGGCGTATGCCCCCGGGGGCTCGTCCCGACGCCTGGGATGGACTGAAACGGCGAGGGCGAAAAGGGAAGACACGACCGGGATCGCGGCCGAGATACTCGGAATGTACCGGTCCTTCTCACCGACGTAGGTCGGAAAGGCGCCGAAGATATCGTTGGGAGCGGCGACGGTATTCGCGTCCTGGGCGGCGCAGACATCCCAGTACCCATATGTCCCATCAGGATGTTTCTGGGCGGCTGTCACGGCCACGACGGTCTTATACTGGGCCGGGAAGTTGCGGGTGTTGCCCTGCTTGAACCAGCGGCTGTACAGGGCCCCCGAGATGAGAACGCGGTTATGATCATAGGCGAACTGACAGGCTTCCCTGAGGTAGTCGGAATCGAGCGTGGCCCCGGAGGCGCTAATGCTGATGACGTCATTACCGTCATGGGCGGCACGGTAAATGCCGGCTGCGAGAGTGCATTCCAAGAGGAGGAGATAGGGAGGATCGTTCTGCGTATCGCCGTCGAGGACTTTGTAAACCGTTAGCTGGGCTTCGGGCGCGAAACAGGCGGCTACCGAGGAGATGAGCGTTCCATGCCAGCCCCAATCAACCAGAGGAGCGTCATCCGACCAGGGTTGTCCCTCTCGACCGACAAAGGAAAAGTTCTTCCCCCACTTTGTATTCTTGAAGATCGAATGACTCTCATCGATTCCCGAATCCAGGATAGCGATTTTGGCCCCCTTTCCGCGGCTGAGGACGTGGGCTTCCCTAAAGCGGGCTCCCTCCAGTGCTCCTTGGCGTTCAAACTCTGGGCTTACTGGATTCTTAAAAAACTCCCGTGCTGGAGGAGGATCGAGCTTGGCGTTATAACCCACTGACCTCACGACAAGGTCCACGGCATCAAGGCCTTTGTATGCAGCATTGGTCTTGCGAACGTAGTCTGTGGCAAAATCAGTCTCAAAGAACGTTTGGACGAACATGTGCCCGGCGAAACGGGCGAGATCGAAATATATATCAGAAAAGCGCAGTCGGGACCTCTTGTCCCCCTTCTGGAGCAGGTTTGAAAAAATCGGCTCGTCTTTCTGGTAAAAGACGTTGATTAGGATCCCGTACAGTCTGCCATAACGTGTTTCCGCTTCCTGGATCTTCTGGAGTTCCGTCTCGCTCAGACGGGCGCGGTCGGGATGAGTTGAGATTTCTTCGCGAATCGTCTTGTAAAATATGACTCGCCCCTGCTCAAAAACCGAAGCCAGCCAGGCCTTTTCGGGGGGAGCGGCGAGTTTTTCCTTGCCGGACGTGAAGAAGAATAGGCCCGAGAAACAAAGAATGATCAACATCAAGAGGAGGAAATGCCCTCGACGCATGATTTCCGTCTCCTTTCCAGGGAATCAAGTCTCCGGATCTCTACCTAATTAAAGACGAAGAAATTTTCCTAATTGTACCACGAGAGGAATGACGCAGGGATGCAGGGAATAATATGCAAGTCCTGGAGCCACGTCCCGCTCGAAATCTCATATCATTCCTGTGCTATTATCATAAACTCTGGTACAAATGAACTGTTTTCGGCGTCGTTATTCTTTAAATAAGAAAGGAATACCGCCATGAGAATGAAATCGCCTACAGCGCTCATGCTGATCACCGTCGCGGCCGGCCTCATGTTTTCCGGCCTCTTTACGGGTTGTTCCTCCGAGGTCAAGAAAAAGCCTCTCTTGGAAACGTATTTTGACGAGGGTAGATCCGTTTTCTATAAAACGATCAGCGACGGCGTCGAGCGCCACCCGGACCGCGGCCGGCTCACAGCAGGGGAGTTGGCTAAGATTAAAAACCTTCAGAACGTATATCCGCGTCTTTATGGGATCTTGATGAACTATTATTATAGAAAAGACGAGCCCACCTTCTCGGCGCTGATGAAAGAAGGCGGCCCGGAATCGATGCGGCGCTTCCGTACGATGTACCTGGACCTAACCGCTTACTCGGCCGGGACGTTTGTCCAATCTCTTCTCACCCCGAGCTCGCACGGCGTTTATTTCAAGGACCTAATCCCCCGGTTCAAGGGGAAGGACACCGTCGATATCGTGGTCATGTCCGCGGGGTACATGGCCAAACTGGACGTCCCCCCGGCGCCGGACAAACCGGCGACCCTCAGTCCCGAATTTGAAAAACAATGGGGGCTTGATGCCGCGAGGTTCAGGACCGCCCATCGGATCACCAAGGGCAAGGGCGTCCGCGTCGCCGTTCTGGATTCCGGCATCGATATGACCCACCCGGTTTTCAAGTCGACCTCATGGGGATCCAACTTCAATTTTGTAGGACGGGACGGCTTCCCTTGGACGCCGGAGGGTCGGCCGATGGTGGACTACGGCTGGCACGGTACAGTGGTCAGCTCCATTGTGGCCACGTACGCGCCCGAAGCCCAGATCAATTTTTACCGCTACAACGACGCAGACACGATGAACGATTCTCCCTATCCCACCATCGCCGTGAATCTCATGGGCGCGGCCATTTACAAGGCTGTTCATGACGGCAACGACGTCATAAATATCAGCGCCGGCAGCATTCTCGGCAGCGATTTTCTCAAGGAAGCCTGCCAATACGCCTATGAGAATAACGTCGTTCTCGTCACGGGAAGCCAATATTCTCTGGGGCGCTATCTCGGACAGAACGAGAACTATCCGGGCCAGTATCCTCTCAATGTCGCGGTCACCGGAATCGCCAAGCTCGGGGAGAACCGTTACGGCTACTGGGACGCGGCATCCCCCGACACCATGACGGCCGTCGGGGCACCGTGCGACCCGTTCGCGGCGTATCCGTACTACTCCGGTGAAAAAGACAACTACGCACCCGGGATTTCGTGCGCGACGCCGATCGTCACATCCCTGGTCGCTCTCATCGAATCCGTTTATCCCCGCCTGGGAACCGAACCCCCCGGCGAGTATGCGGTTGCCGTCAGGAAGATTCTAACCAAGAGTGCCAATCCGCAGATCGTAGGTTTTGAAAGATTCTCGCCCGATTGTGGCTACGGATTGATTGATGCCGAAAAAGCCGTAAAGACCGCCCTCGAACTCCAGGCCGAACGCCGGCCCCAGAGTCCCCCAGCCGAAGAGACGAACGCCGGGCCTTCCGCCTCGCGTGACGAGGCCTTCGTCCAGGGACGGGATGTATTCTATAAAGAGCTCAGCGTGGTGCTCGGGTTTCATTCCGAAAAGTATAGGCTAAGGCTTCCTGAGATCGAAAGGATCGAGCGCGGCACAGACGGCATCCCCGGGTTGTACGAAAACGTGATCAATATCCTCTTCTGGAAAGAAAGATCGCAGCTCCTGGCTCTACGCGAAAAAAACGACACTGCGACTTTTCGGGAAAAGTATTTCGGGCTTTGCCGCGAAGCCGCGGATCGCTTTGTCGATTCCCTTTTCGCGGAGAGCCCGGATGCCCAGGAGCGCCTCCGCTCCTCTGGGAATCTCGGCCGCGGACGGCTGGACCTTGTCCTCGAGTCCCTGGGCCGGAACTTCGGCTCTGGCCTGGCACGGGAAGTTTTAAAGATCGCGACGTCGTTTCCGGAGAAGAGTCAGGCCTTTAAGATCTCCCGATTCCAGGAGGCCTTGAAGTCTACAAAAGGGGCCGGCCTTAAACTGGCCGTCATTGACTCCGGCTGCGCCTTCGGGTCCGAAACGCTGAAGAAGGCACATTTCAATCATGGCCTGGATTTCTGCATGGTCAACAGACGACAGCCGCCCTGGGACCCGGAAACGATAGCTCCCTCGGACGATCGCGGTCAAGGCACGCTCCTGGCCTCCATCGTCGCCGCCTGCGCTCCAGAGGCCGAAATTCGGACTTACAAGATCGTCGCGGATTCGGGCTTACCGTTCGAATATTGGCCCGCCATGCAGCTCGCCCAGGCGATTTATAAGGCAACCTATGACGGGAGCGACATCATCCTCACGGGCGCTGCATTCAGCCGCGATTTTCCGTTCCTGAAGCAGGCCTGCCAATGGGCGTATTATCACAATGTCATCATCGTCGCCCCCAATGGATTAACGCATCAGGGGAGCCTGGATGGAACGCCGGCCTATCCCTCGGCCTACAATATGGTGCTGGCCGTGGCCGGGACGATTCTGGATAAGGAAGGGCGCCCTGCTCCCTGGCCCTCTTCCGCGATGTCGAAAGGGACGATCGTTGCTGCGCCGGCCTATTTCGTGCCGGGAATGCCGCCCTCGAACGCTTACGCCGCCGGCTCCGTCGGCGGTCTTGCCGCCCTCATTTCCACGAAGGTTCCTAAGACGGGCAAAGAGTATCCGGGACAGCAGGTCCAGCGAATTATCGAGATCTTGAAAGAATCCTCCAACCCCGCGATTTTCGGATTGCGAACCTTCAACACTCGCGTCGGCTATGGGCTGATCAATGCGGAAAACGCCGTCGGCTCCGCGGCTCAAGCGTTCATCATCAAGATGAAACAAACCGACGAGCATTTCGCCAAACGGCTGATGGAGAGAGCCAAAGAGCAGGAAGAAGCGGCGCGCAAGGAAGCCGAATCTAAAAAAAAATAGGCTGATGCGATTCGCTTGTAAAGGGAGACAAAACAATGTTTCAAAAAATTCCCGTAGCGACGATCCATCGAAAGATCCAATACACGATTTCCGCCGCCGCGATTTGCAGCCTCCTGTTTTCGTCGCCGCTTGCAGCTGGCGTGAAGCCGGTCAGCGTAGATGACTTAATGAAGATTAGGAATGTCGGGGAGGCCCGGATCTCGCCCGCCGGAGACCGCGTGGCCTACGTCATTTCCGAAATAAACCTTGCTAAGAACATATCAGACAGCGATATCTGGCTGGTGAAAACGACGGGCGGGACTCCTTTCCGCCTTACCTGTGGGCCTGGGAGGGACGATTCGCCTCGTTGGTCCCCGGATGGAAAAATGATCGCCTTTATTTCCGACCGGGACGGCTCGAACCAGATCTGGCTCATCAATCCGGAAGGAGGGGAGGCGTTTGAGCCCGCCCCTGTTAAAGGCGGCGTTTCGAATATCGCTTGGTCGTCCGACGGCACGAGGATCGCATTCCTGGCCCATGGCCAGAAACCTGCGGAGGAGCCGAAAGGCTGGAAGGGGCCCGAGGACGTGATTGTTTTCGACCCGGATGTCCCCGGCCTTCAGATCTTCGTCATGGACGTCGCCGCGCGGCAGGTCACGCCGATGACCCATGATCCTTACGCCGTGGTCGATTTCTCGTGGTCTCCGGACGGGACTAAGATCGTCTTCGCCGCCCAGCCCTCGCCGAGGATCAGGGATCTCTACAAAACGGACATTTACATCGTCGATCTCAATACCGGCGCCGTCCGCGACCTAGTCAAAAGGGAGGGGATCGACACGTATCCCCGGTGGTCGCCGGACGGACGGCGTATCGCCTTCCTTTCGACCGAAGGGAAGACGGGATGGATCGTCAATTGGTATCTATGCCTCATTCCCGCCGAGGGCGGGGCGCCGCGCAACATCACCAGAAAATTCGATGAATTCATGTTCTCTCCCCAGTGGTCGCAGGACGGCCGGACGGTCATTTTCCAGAGCTCCAAGGGCCTCGGAAACCAGCTCTATGCCGTCTCTCCCGAGACTGAGGAGATCCGGCCGCTCCTCACCGGCGATTTCGTCTGGAGCGATTTCAGCTTTTCGGCATCGGGGGACCTGATGGCGTTTATCGGGTCGGATCCCTATACGCCGTCTGACGTCTTCGTTTCAAAGCCCGATAAATTCAACCCCAGCAGGCTGACCTTCTCCAACCCCCAGCTTAAGGACTTAACCCTAGGACGGCAGGAAGTCGTCCATTGGAAAAGCTCCGATGGCCTGGAAATCGAGGGACTGCTTCTCCTCCCCGTGGGGTTCGTTGAGGGGAAGCCGGGCCCCTTACTCACTTATGTCCACGGTGGGCCCTCGGGCCGGTTCGAACATTCGTTTTCCCCCCAGATCGCGTCGCCCTATCCGGTGCAGGCCGAAAGTTACCCGCTACAGGTCCTGGCCGGCCTTGGATACGCAGTCTTCATGCCGAACCCCAGGGGCAGCTACGGCTACGGCGAAAAATTCAGAATGGCCAACATCAAAGACTGGGGGGGCGGAGATTACCGGGACATCATGTCCGGAATCGATTACCTGATCGGACGGAAGGTCGCCGACCCGGAAAAACTCGGGATCATGGGGCGAAGTTACGGTGGATATATGACGGCCTGGATTATCTCCCAAACGAACCGTTTCAAAGCGGCGTCCCTCGGCGCCGGGATGTCCAACCTGGTGAGCTTTTATGGCCAGACCGACATCTCCGGCTTTCTGGAGTGTTATTTCGGTGACGTCCCCTGGAAAGCCTTGGAACTTTACAACCGTCTGTCCCCGATCACCCACGCCGCGAATATTAAAACGCCGACCTTGATCCTGCACGGGGAGAAGGATTTTCGCGTCCCCTTACCGCAGGCCGAGGAATTGTGTGTCGGGCTCAGGAGAAACGGCGTTCCCGTCGAGTTGTTTATTTATCCGCGGCAGGGGCACGTCGTCCTTGAACCGAAATTCATGGAGGACATGGCAAAACGCAACATCGAATGGTTCGGCCGATGGATAAAGTAATTCCCCACGTTCCCCGTCGCGGGAGACTCTAAAGCTTGAAAATCTCACTTCACAGGTGGTACATTGAGCGGGGCAGATAACTCCTCATCACGCTGAGGTACGTTCACTCGGACGACAGTATGCTCCGATCGGCGGTTGGTTCTCTCGTAAGAAGGGAGAATTTGTTACACCCGTGTGACATGGATGGACGCGAAAAGTTTGGACCCGAAATTCCTGCGTCTGTAACTACTACAGAATCAATGAATTAACTCACATGTGCGCCCGTAGCTCAGGGGATAGAGCGGTGGACTTCGAATTCGAATTGACTGGTTCTCTTAACCTCCATAAAACAAAGTAATAGTCAATCTTATCAGAAAGTTAGAATGGATCTAAAAAGATGTTGAAGTCTGCCAAAATATATGGATATATACGGACGACAGTCACAATTTGGTCACAGTCTAATAGGGTTGGACAGGCCAATTCAGTTGGTGGACTCTTAATCCGCACGTTGTAGGTTTGAATCCTCTGCGGGTCATTTCCGTTTTTAGCCTGAGTCAAGACAACTGAGCCATTTTTAGCGGTTCTGCCCACGTTTTATCCAAAAAGTTGGCTGGGTAATACTGTCGATTAGCCATATGTCCATTTGATACATAAGAACAGGTATGAGATATCTTGAGGTAACCGAGATTCATTCAACCCTTGATCCGCCTTTTTCAGGTTGCGGAGAATAAGCCATTCAGTTCTCTTTATTGATTAAGTTCATAATAAGTAATATAAGAACCTTATGAGCAGAAGGGTGAGGGAGAAGATTACCTCGATTAGATTTGGACTGCATCTGACGCGAGAACGGTCCTTAAGATTGCTAATTAATAAAAAAAGGAAAAAGATACTTCCCCGAAGGAAACTGACTAAACTTGATTTATATTACCCTTCTTGGACTTCTTTTGGCATTGTCTTTATCATCGTTATACTTTTTAACATTATAACTCGTGCAGTTAATGTTCCCCCGAGTTTATGTAATCAAATCTTTAATCTAGCTGATAAACTGAGGTATCTCAATGGCAATCATTTTCAGAATCTAATCGCAATTCACGCCGGAATTGGAACCATAATTTTCTCATTAGTGATATTTATCGCCGAAAGCATGCGAGACGAATCAGAAAAAGACAGAGCACGTATTCTTTTGCGACAGAGCTTTCTTTTCCCGCTCGTAATTGGAGAGATCTTAACCTTTTCATTATTCCTTTGGGGGGATATTAACGTCTTTAGTCTTATTCCAATTATCATTATTGGATTGCTGACAATTCTGTCTTTAGCACGGATAATAATAATACTTCTTAATAAATATAAGTTCTTAAAAATTAGAATTAAATTATTGAAGGAACGTCTTAAAAGAAGTATCGAGGGGGCAATAAATACGAGAATAGGAAATAATATCCTATTTGAACACCTCAAAGAAATGGACCTTGAGTATAATGCGTTTGTTGAGAGTGCGAATCCTAATGTTTTATGTATCAGGGCCGATAAATATGGCAAGGTCTTTGATATTAATCTTTATTTATTGGGAAAAGCCAGCGAGTTAATAGAAGCGGAGTCAAAAAAGAATGGCTTTTCTATCGAAGCGAAGGAGCCGAGTTTAGAGTATGGAGAGGGAGCAGGACCCGTACATACAGAGAGCAGAGCATACAACCTAAGACGTCCTGGGTTCTTAGCAAAAAGGTACCTTGATTCGGTGAATGAAAGGAACAGTACTCTTCTCTGGGTAGATAAGAAATTAATAACGGATAACGAAGTCATTAGCCGAATTGATAAGTTAATCAAGCGCTCGTTTGATATTAGGCAGGTCGATTCATTCAGCGATGAAGTGAGAAGTGAGATATCAGGTGCAAGAGACCAGTTTATAAATGCCATTAGGAATGAACAAATCGGGAAGATTGAAGAATTGTTCCAATTATATGTCGAGCTCGCTCAAGGCTTTCTAGAATCAATAAATATTCACGATGTGGGATATTCTTATAAACATGCGTACGAGGAGATTCATTCTGTCGTCGGTGGCTGGGAAGAAGTAAAGTGGCTCAAAGAAGATATCCGGGATATAGTCGATACAGCAATGAGGAGCCAGAACATTAATATTATCCGTCAGGTTGGGTACTTGCCTTTTGCAATTGCTGCGAGAGCTATAGCGAAAAAGGACCAATATTTATTTCAAGAGTTTATGCGATTTGCCGAATACCAATACGTATGTGGACGTAAAGAGGAAAACAGAGCTATTAAGGATACCATATTTGAGAGGTCATTGAGATGGGTAAAAGAGATATCCAAATTTATTATAGAGCCAAGATTGGTTGAGGCTAGAAATGAGAGCGAAGCCCATACTTTCGGAGAGTTTGCAATATATATTTATCATGTAATTCAAAACCTTCTTAAGAGTTGTTATGACCATAAAGATATTGCACTATTTAGACAATATAAGAAGACAGCCCTTGAATTGTTCATTAATTTTAAGCCACGCAATTCGAGGCAAAACGCTGTGGGAATAGAATGGATACTGGAAAAGACTAACCCAAGTGCAGAACAAAAAGACAAGCTACGAGATTCGTTGTTATTGCAACGTGCCTTAGAAAATACAGAGAAAGAAATAGAAACTAGAAAATACCAGATGTTTTTTGGCCTCGCGAGCTGGATACTTGACGATTATAGAAAGAGTGGAGATGATGAAATTCTAGATATGTATAAAGAAGTCCAGGGCATATTTGAAGAAGATATTGTTGCTTTCACGTCACTCTTTCTCGATACACACCAAGATGAAGTCGTAGATTATTGGGGATGGGATTGGTGGGAGCATATGGAGGATTGGGTAGTTTATTCAGTTCGCTCTTTAGAGAAATTAGAGGTATTTTATGCAGTAAAGGGCCTATATATACTGAGCAAAAAGAAAGAAGCTGAGATTGCGCATATAAGATTGCCGCATAATCGAGACTTTGCCTTCCTCGCTGAGGGCTCAAGAGAACTCTTGAAAACATTGGAAGATATTTCTGTAAATATGGAAAAATGGAGGAAATTGCTGCCAGAAAATGCTGTCGATAAAATTAGAGCTTTTAAACAATTAATCGCCCAAGCGAAAATTAATCAAGAAGACGCTGATGCCGAGCGAAAGCGGAAAGAAAAAATATCATTAAATAGGATTAATGAGTTTAAGCGTGGGGTTATTGATGGATATAATAAGAATGCTGGAATAAAGAGCGCACTAAACTTATTTGGATTATACCGGAACGAAACAAAGCAACAAGTTGTGAAGGAAGGTAATCGGTTAGGAATTAACGTTATAGATGATAAAGCGGTATTTCTTGAAAGTTGGCATGTGACCTATTTAGATTGGGGCGTGCATTATGGGATGGAGATGGCCCACGGTGAAGATGGGTTCATCCTCGAAGAGATAGAGAAGATCTGTGAAGTGATAACCCGAAACAAACTAGACGAAACGATAGGCAAAATGCCCAACTTAGCAAATATAATCATCTTATTATCAAATGTTCTTGTACATGACCTGTTTGATGAAAAAGATCGGTATATACCATATTGGGAGTGTGGAAAGGATGTCTTGAATATTATCCCCGGGTTTATGGGGTATTATCGGTTCCAATCTCAACAAATCCCCGTATTCCTTATTTATTCTAGAAATAAGAAGGGCAGATTAATGGTATTGGATAAAACTAGATTAGGAGTACTTGTGCAAGCCCCGCCATTGAGCGAGAACGATAGTGTTGAGAATGTTGAAAACGTATTTTATATTAATATCAGAGCTTTTTCGGATAATCCCGGATTGATGGCAGAACTTATAGGTAAAAGAGTAGATTGGCTATTGAAAATTGGGCGTGAAGAGGAACAGAGAACATATCTTCTCGAACGGGTACTTATTGAGATATATGAAAGAGTTAGCTTCAAAAAGGATAGAGATTTCATTGGATACGTAATCAACAATATTGAAAAAAGCTAACTATCCTTTGGGGACCTCATCCCTGAAAAAAATGGTCTAGACATAATGTGAGTTTTCTTCTCTTTTATCTTTCAATCCGTTAACCGAAACTTCAGTGTTTTTCGGCGGCTCACCCAAAAACTGGTCCAGCCTGTTATAAAATATCGCGGGAAGTTCAAAGGGGCCGAAGGCTTATTTGAATACATACTGGCCGCCATACCATTCGGTAATGAGGCCAAAACAGAAATATATATTTGTTTCGAGGACTTGGCACTTGTTTGACATTACTTTCTCAACACATTTATAGTCAATTTATTCCATTTAATTAAATCATTAAATGTGTGATATCCGCTGAGCTTAAGGTCTTCGAATTTTCCAGATTCGGTATAGAGCATCCTTCTATAGTTTGCACCGATTCCCATAAAAGGCACTGGAAACATCTTCAATACTTTTATATTTGAATTCGGGGACAGGTCCAAAAACCACCCATCCTCTTGGGGAAATAATGTTTGGTAAGAATCTAATGCATTTGGTATCTCATCTATAGGGATACCTGTTTTTTTTGACAACAGCGCATATTCTCTTTCTTTATAATCCTTCAAAATAAAGCCCCCGAATAGCCACAGAAACCATTGCCAGAATACGGGATATTTATGGAAATACTTATTCTTTGAAATACTATCTAAACCGTCTTTAAATGATTTGGGGAAGAAATCCTTTGGTGATAGTATCGTCTCTGTCTCCTTTGCGTTATCTTTGGGCTGCGTATCTTCATAGAGTTTATAATCTATTGCGTTTTTTAGTATAGCTAACCTTGAGCGATGCTCAATGTATGTTGATATTTGAATTTCGTTATAACTACATTTAAAGAAAGTATCCTCATAAACTCTTTTGGGCAGCGCAGCATATTCGTCATTAAAATTGTTTCCCGCAAGTTCATTGCCGCATTTGGCCGAGATGTGTGGATATGTTTTGAAGGCAGAATACAATGTATAAATTTTATCGAAAAAGTCAGGACTGAAGAATATCCCGCTGTTTACTTTAAAATAGTAATCCTGCAAAGCCTTAAAACATTGCTTCTCGGGATAATTTTTTTTCTTTTGACTGAGATTATCCAATAAATTTCGTTCAACCCAATAAGAAAACCGCCAACATGCAATATCCTCATGTTCAACGTGTTCGTTGTTATAGAAGTCAGATAAAACTTCTTTAGTTTTTTTCAGATCCGGGATTAAGGCGACATCTATATGGAGGCTTTTTGCTATCTGCTTTAGAAAATCAACATTTTCTCTTTCTTTGCTGGCAACAAAAATGCCGTTATTTATATTTAAATAATCCATCCAACCTCGCACTTTAAATAAATCCGGGAATCCCCAGTCCCCAGATTTAACTTCTAGAAGTTTGATACCTGGTGGAGTTAGGCGGTAATCTGTTGTAATAATATCCAGTTCCAAAACCTCTTCAATTTTCCTTTCTATGATATTTCTTTCAACATAATCGCCGCTGGACTGAAAAAAAGCAGAAACATATTCTTCAAACTCTTTGCCTTTCGGGAAATCAGGCAGGCTAATGGGTGCCATTTATCAGCTCCATTGGGTTATCCATTATCGAGATTGATATGCGTGCCGGATCTCGGTCCATCATGAAGGGCAGTCTTTGTCAGAAGAGCTTACATTTTGGGCGGACAATTTTTAAGGGGAAAGATCGGTTTCGGGTGGATTTTTTGATTTTTCCTCTCTTTCAAAATCAAATTTGCCAATTCTTAATAGGGCCAATATCAATAAATGCATGATGTCAATATTATATTCTCTATAATCCATGAGAGAATGAGCAACCTTGTGCCTTAAGTTATATCCGGCCTTTTCCACAAATAAGAATCGGAAGAAAAGCAAGTCATCTTCATTAAAGATAGATTTAATCTTTTCTTCATGAAGAAGAGTAGGGAGATCCTTTTCTTGGATTACATCTCGTCCTTTCTTGTCTTTCTTTATGAAGAAAGTTGGAATCTCAGAGAAGTTGCACATATCTCTTATTAATCCTTCTATTTTTAGCGTAAGACAATCTATCGGAAGGACGAAATCCGGCATTCTTGAAAACGTTAGAAAGCTGTGCGCTCTATTAAAATATTCATTTATAGCGGGGGCTATTTGGCTTAGCCAATTATAATTATATTCCGAGTCTCCATCCTTTCTTTTTAAGTTCTTTCCAAACCAGGAATTTTCCTTGAAATAGGAGAGGAGTTCTTCTGCGTTTAGCTTTCTAGCCCTAATCGGGCCGAAGAAGAGTTCCCGTATTAAAAGTCTATGCGTTGCTTCAAGGTGAAATTTATACTGCTCAAGTATCCTTAAATAATTCTTCTCTTCGTCATCAATAAAATGCTGAACCGGATTTCCTCTCTGATCTATTATGACTTCGGGAATAAGGTTCTTTATTACCGAAGCCTTTTTCACTTCTTCAGCCCTCTTTTCAGTATCTTTATAGCTAGGCAAGATTTCCGTATTGAGCATAAGGATTCGGATTATTTCAGCAGTTTCCTTGGCGGCAATTTCTTCCCCGAATTGCCTGCATTTTTTAATATAATCTTGCAGGTCTATTTCTTGGCTGAATTCTTTATATTTTACCATTCCTTTGAGTTCAGTATATTTCTTTGATAACTCATCTACCTTTTTACCATCTCCAATCTTTATATAGTTCTCAATAGCTTTCTCGCAAAAAAACAAAGCATGGAGGCCCACTTTTTCTTCGGACTGGCTTAAAAGCTGTTCATATGATAAAGCAATTTTCTCTTTCCAGGAATATTTAGATGGACCTATTCGCTCACTGACTTTCTCCCCTAATTCGCATATTTGAAGGGCCTGATAAAATTCCCCTGCTGCGCTCAGTTCGGATGATAATTCCCATAACCTCTCTTGAATTCCCTCAAAATCATGTTTTTCAAAAACCCTTTTATCTTCTAGCATTAGTTCGACCAATGCATATCTTAAAGAGGATGACGAACTGCTTCCCGGATTAAAGGCCTCTATTAAGCTGATTATCTTGGTTTTTATTGTTTTAATATCATATTTTGATTCGCGGGCGACGTAGAAAGCATTCTTGATTGCTTCTAATAAATGCACTCCATAATTGCCGGAAGGATGATCTTTATCTTCGCGTTCATAGATATCCACTATCTTCAGTAGTGATAAAATAGACGCCTTAGCATAATCGCCATGTTTAATGGGACTATTCCATAGGATTAAAGAATATTGAGCTTTTAAAAAGGGGTTTTTTGTTGATACGAATCGGTCGATTACGTATTGGAATGTCCTCTCATTAAAACTTTTAAAGCTTGGCAGCTCTACCAATTGCCCATCTTGATTCGTATAAGTAAAGTATGGGACTAGTTTTCCTTTCTTCGGGATGAAATAGAAAAAATCAACTTCCCACTGTGCAAGCAACGCATTTTCATTATCGTTTTCTTTGCTTAAGTTATCTCTTAATTGTTTGAATTTATCGCCGATTTGTTGTGGATGTTCGAAGCAAGTAGCATCAGCTTCCAAAAAATCGTGAAGAGCTTTCAAATTATTAAATGATTCCATTTCAACCCTCTCCTGAATCTACTTTATTAATTATATCATCGAAGGGTATAGTATTCTGCTCTGTAAACGAGGCGGCGCACGGGGGCTATAACACGGCTTATAAAGGTAGATTTCTAGCCTCAGAGTCCTTTAGTTGCGTGCGGGTTTGACGCCGCCCAGAGGAGAAGACGTTACTGACGGATTTTAGCGAGAATAGTAAGAAGGCACTTGACAATTGATGAAGATGAGATTAATATGATCGTATGATGGCTCATGACTTAAGCCAAAATCAATTTACGGCAAAGGACATCTATAGAATTCTAACCATAGATAAGAACCGGCTATTTCATTGGATAAATACCCATCAGCTCCTTAAGCCGGATATCGAGGAAGGAGGCGGCAGGGGAAAGAAACGGATCTTTTCGAGTAAAAACCTTCTTGAACTCGCCATAATTTATCAACTGCATCAATATGGCATTGAACTTAGGATGGTACAAAAAGTTAAGATGCTCATAGATACTATGTACATAAGAGCCAAAAACGAAAACGGCAAATGGCTTCACGTATTTGAAGACTACGTTGGAATAACGCGGAAGTTCAATCTTTATGATTGGGTGTTTGAGACAGAGAAAGAAACGTTCATAAGGCTTTATTATCGCCCAAATGATGAAACCATAATCCTCAATGTAGTAACTGGCCAAGAACTGGAAAAGTTGGACAAGGAAGAGGTTAAAAGGCACCTTTGCTATTTGACGATCAACATCACACGTATTGCTGGTTTTATTTTTGAGCACGCGTTCTAGGAATATTTTTTTATGGATGATGGCTTATGATTTAAACCATAATCCAAAGGCATGGATAATATGACTGAGCAGTTAAACCAAATAGTTCAATATCAGGGCATAGAAATTGACCTGGGCCGGTTTGCAGACAGAGTATATCTGGTTAAAAAGATCCACCAAATTATAACCAATCCCAATCGGCCTTCTGACCACCATTCGTTTTATGGAAGAGTTGATTTAATCGCGTTCTTGGAGAGAATCCTCCGCACTGAATTCAGAAATACTCGCGATATGAATCAAAAACTGGCCGATTTTCATAATGGTTATGATCTGAGAAGGATTGACCCGAAGATAAAGATTCTGAAAATGAGGAAAAGGCAGAATCTTACCCAAAAACAGCTTGCCATGAAACTAGGATATAGCTCACATGTTCTCATAGCTCAGATGGAAAGCGGGAAACGTCCGGCTTCAAAGAGGGTTCTGGCCTGGCTTGAAGAAGAGAAAATGTAGCAGGAAAACCAATGATGCATAGTAAACCTCGGACTCCATACTTTGCTGCTACATTCTACAGGGGAAAAAGCGTTCTCAATTCGGGATTCAGGGATATGTTTCGAACTTCTTCATGAGCAGACAAATTAGAGGGCAGGGCATATAGAGATTTAAACATGGAAAGGCTATTAACACTCCGTGAGGTCGCGGAGATACTCCGGGCGAGTCCCACGACACTGAGGATTTGGGCCTCGAAAAGAAAGATCCCCATAATTAAAGTAGGCCGAATGGTCCGAGTCTCGCCGCAGGAACTTGAAAAATGGCTTAGAACGCGTACCTGCAAAGAAGCTTATTCTCGGCCTCCGCGGGCAAAACGCCTTTTAAGAACTGATGCGGATTTTAATGATTTTCTCGAAGAGTTGAAGGACAAGAAATAGGGGAGACCCTTTTCTTGATTTCAGCGCACCTAGCGCATATGATTTAGGGCATGGAGGTATTTTTTGGGCATCTACCAGAGAGGACAAATCTGGTGGATTGACTATTACTACAAGGGAAGGAGGTTAAGAGAACCCGTATCAACCTCCAGGCAGGAGGCGGCCGCCGCCCTCAAGTCCAGAAGGGGCGACATCGTAAAGGGACGCTTCGAGCTTAAGAGAGAAGCCAAGGATTGCCGGTTCGCGGAATTCGCCGTTGCTTACGCAAAACACCTTAAGTCAACTCGAAGCGGTTGGAAAAAGGAACTTTCCAGGCTCAAGAACCTTGTCAGGTGCTTCGGCTCCAAGATGCTCGGAGACATAACGATGTACGATGTCGAGTGCTTCAAGGCGGAGAGGAAAAAAAACATGGCTGGGGCGACTGTCAACCGAGAACTCGCTCTCCTCAAAACAATGTACAACAAGGCTTCGCAGTGGAACTTCTTCAGGGGAGAGAACCCGGTTCGCGGCGTCAAGTTCTTTCCCGAGCGACAGAAGGAAAGAATTCTGAGCGATGAGGAAGCTCAGCAATTGGTCAAGGCTTCGACGAAATCTCTAAAGCCTGTCGTGATCGTCGCGCTCAACACCGGGATGAGGATTTCCGAGATTTTGGGCCTGCGTTGGGAGAATGTGGATTTTGCGAGGAGATTTCTCTTTATTGAGCGGAGCAAGAATGGCCGCTCCCGGAAGGTCCCGATGAATTCCGAAGTCTTAAAGATGTTGACCGGACTCCCGAGAAATGGAAGCGAGGTAGTTTTCTCTAAAGAACGCTCCTCAGGACCGCTTCGCTCTGTTCGAACCGCGTTTCTCAACGCTCTCAGGAAGGCCAAAATCTCGAACGTGAGGTTCCATGACTTGCGTCACACCTTCGCCACGAACCTTGTGATGAATGGAGTGGACTTGGTGACTGTGAAGGAGATTTTGGGGCACAGTGAGATCGCGATGACAGTCCGGTACTCCCACCCTTCGGATTCGAGGAAAATGGATGCCGTAGAGAGGCTGGTCACCCAGGGAAAGACGCGCCTGGACGCCCCTTCGTCTGGGGGAGATGGTCACAATTTGGTCACAACTGCCGTCCTGCCCGAATCTCGGAGTCTTTAATCGCATTGAAATCAAAAAGATGCGCCCGTAGCTCAGTGGATAGAGCGGTGGACTTCGAATCCAAAGGTCGGGGGTTCAAATCCCTCCGGGCGCGCTCCCTTATTTCCCCCTGATTATTCGATTTATCAGCGACTTACGATGAGCCCTGACCCTCTCATCGTCTTCCGTCCGAAACCGTAATTTTCCGGCGCTTTCAGTCTGTTTTGGCACGCCACGGGCACAAGGCGGGCACAAGGAGAAAGTCCCAACCCTGGCCGCTAATTAACCGGCTTTTCGGGGGAAAACTTAACTTGGTTAACTTGAATTGGCTCACACGCGGCAAGAGCCGTCCCTGACAC